>JAABUK010001520.1_pt1 | contig 43695 bp, 52 predicted proteins | sample 5559141 | NCBI WGS metagenome assembly JAABUK01 (sample SAMN10711869, study PRJNA513367) | rock metagenome | isolation source: Antarctica rocks | place: Antarctica: Victoria Land, Pudding Butte nord | collected 2016-01-03 | reverse complement strand
GAGGGCACCCACCTGTGAAAAGAACAGCATCAGCAAACACTGTGCATGTGCAGAGACCAGGTGCAACATTGAGGGAAGCTAGAAAGCATGATGAAAACATGCATGACAGCATACAAGCCAAGCAAGTACCCTTTGTGGCTACATGATGGTACTCGGGTTCAACATGAGCAACACTTTATCCCAAACTTCTGTGCTGTAAAACAGCAACCAAGAATGTAACAATCTGCACATTGCTGTGGAGTCACAGTGTCTCACCTGACTTGCACTGGTAAGGGGGGGTGGCTGCTCATCAGCTACAGCCAAGCCTGACACAAGGGAAGTGGCACCCTTTGCCGCATGCAAAGACAGCAGGGCATCAATGGCCTGCATGACATGTGTTGCTGTTTGGTGTGCACGCATGTTGGCAAAAGACACAACAACAAGTGTCATGACAGCCTCTGAGTACATGCTTACATGCAACATAAGAGTCCTTGTCTGAGTGAACACAGCATTGTGATGAGCTCTGCAATAGCTGCTGGTGGTGACTTGAGTATGCCAATCAGCTTGCTGACAGAGTGCAAGGGCAGAGAGTGTTATGCACTGACCGCAAGTCCCTGGGGTTGCTGGTCCGGGGTGCCTGGGGCGGCCTGGGAGGGGCTGGAGCTGTGGCCCCTGTCCTTCAGGCCATCCAGGAAGGGGCGCTCAGGCAGTCGGGTGGGCACATGCAGTGGAACCTGCAGCAGGCATGCACTCCCCGTCTCTCATGCAAAGGTCTGTCGGTGACTGAGCTGTGGGTGGTGAAACAACATCAGTCACAGCCACTGACACTGGCTCTAGGCAAGCATACACAAATGATGTCCAAGAAAACATACGTCTGCATCTGCTGCAAGGTTTAGATTTGCAGTGTAACTTGACAACTCTAGAAAGGACATTCATTGCTCAGGCATGATTCCACAGGTTTTGAGGCATGGCATGTTTCTGCACAGCAGCATCAAAGGAAGCAGCAGCAAGGTCTGCCCTGGACTGCACATGAACACACAGAGATCCACACGGCAGTCAGGCGTGAAGGAGCACCTGGACAGCAATGTTGTTGGAGTGCTTGGCTGTCTTCAGGTTCATGTCTCCCAGCTGCTTCTGCAGGCTCTCCACCTGTGCCTGCCAGGCACTGGACTCCTCCTCCTTCTGTGCTGCCAGATCCTTCATCCTCTGAAGCTCAGCACTGATGCCCTGCACCACAAGACACCAGGCTCCATCATACGCATCTTGCAGTGTTCACAGACCCTCAATCAGCAAAATGCACCACCTTGAACTGCATCTCAGAGTGTTCACAGACCCTCAATCAGCAAAATGCACCACCTTGAACTGCATCTCAGAGTGTTCACAGACCCTCGATCAGCAAAATGCACCACCTTGACCTGAAAAGCACTGAAGACAACAGCAGCAAGGTCTGCCCTGGACTTTGCACGAATGGGTGACCCAGCTCACAAAAACCCACCAAGGCAATCAGAGCTGAAGCACTACCTGGACAGCATTGTTGTGGGACTGCTGAGATGCCTCCAGCTTCGAAGTCAGGCTTGACACCTGGGCTGAAGCAACAGCCAGCTGCTTCTGCAGGCTGTCCACATCTTCCTGCCTGGAAACCGCTTCCTTGCCCTGCTGGGTCACCATGTCCTTCAGCTGCTGGACCTCGGCATTGTAGCCCTGCACCACAAGACACCAGGCTCTACATCACACATCTCACACTGCTCACAGACCCTCAATCAGCAAAATGCACTGCCTTGACTTGCTCAGTCACAATACCACACATCTGAAACTTGCTTCTGCACAAAAAACCCACAGGCGACAGCAGCAAGGGCTGCCCTGGACTTTGCATGAATGGGCGACCCAGCTCACAAAGACCAATAAGGCAGTCAGAGAAGAAGCAGCACCTGGAAAGCATTGTGATGGGACTGCTGGGATGCCCCCAAATCTGAAGTCAGGCTTGACACCAGGGCTGAAGCTTCTGCTAGCTGCTTCTTCAGGCTGTCCAGGTATCCCTGCCCGGCACTGAAGTCCTTGTGCTTCTGTGCAATCAGGTCCTTCAGGTGCTGGACCTCGGCACTGTGGCCCTGCAACACCAGACACAATATGGCATGAGACGGACAACAATCTGCAAGCCAGCAGTAGCCAGCAGGCACAGCCTGGCAAAGCCATGCAGGATGATTGCTTCATCTTCACTGCACTGGTGATCTCTCTCAATCGACACTCACCAGACCAGCATGCTAGTCAGGGGTTCCGCAAAGCGCGACACACTGTTGCTTACCTTTTGCTGTTGGCTTTGCTCCTCACGAGCCACTCTTGCCCTCTTCTTGAAGTCTTCCACCTCGCTTGTCAAGTCTGTGACTTGAACCTCCAGGCCAGTGGCCCTGCCATCCACCAACTTGATCTTCTCCACTAGCTCTGCCTTCTGGCCAGTGAGGTCGGTGACCTGGCGTAGCAAGACCACCCCTTCGGCCTGCAGAGTCCTGAACTCGTTCTGTCCCTCAGCTTTCTCTGCCTCCAAGACCTGCTCCCGCCCCTCCAGCCGGGTCACGTCATCCTGCATGTCTTTGACCTGCATGACACAGGGTGGTGAACACACATGACATGGTTACACAATGTCAACAGTCTCACTCAGGAGTCCCTCTGACGGTAGTCTTTCTGACAGTAGTCTCTCTGTCCTTGTCAAAACCTCCAAAGTCAACATGCCAAACAAGTGTGTATGGCATGGGTAGATCTGGACATAGTCAGTCAGTCCAAATTTTGCGGTAGCTTGATTGTGTGTGACAAATTTGTTCATACTGCAATCATCAAGCGCCTTCCCAAAGTTGCTCTTGCAGGGTTCAAGTCAAACAAGTTGGAAACACGCATAGCAAAAGCTGTCTCGTTGAACATGCAAAGAACAGCCCAGAAGTGCACTTGTTTTGGTTATCGGGTTGCATTCAAGTGAAAGAGCTGGGAGTGCTTCAGAAGAAAAGAGCATGAGTACTCCTTGCCACACACTGAGAGTTGTAAGAACCGTCAGGTCACCAGGAGTGCAGGTGTTGACTGAGGGTAAAAAGGCTCATTATATGAGCTGACTAGGATAATTGGGACGCTTGACTGACAATAGGCTGCCTAACAAGCTCTGTTCTGTTTACCACGGCAAAAGGCACTCTGTCATTCAGCACAGGTCGGCAGAACTCTGTTTGGTTTGATCATAGTTCTAGGACACATGAAAGCATCTATTTTTTGGTGGGTGGACCAAACAGAACCTCATACAATGTTCCTCCAGGAGCCACTCAACACTGCGCGAGACTTGGTGTAGGGGCATACACATTTTGGATGAATGAACAAGTTGCACATACCACAGTGAGTCAGGCACCTCAGATGCACCTGTGTAGAATGCTTCTCCTGGTCTTTGATCTGTCAAGCCTGATTTTGAGTTTGCTACCCCAGCTGATCAACGAGTTTCTGGGCAGTCAGCAAGACAGGTTGCTTGTGGCTGCCCAGAGATCATTGCTCAGCTGGAGCAGCAAGTGCAAGAACAGATATGGCACATTCAAGACAAGCAGCGCTACGTCTCAGGGTGTGCAAATGAACTTTCATCAATCATGACTGAGTGGTAACGGTACTGCGATTACTGCTAGTTTACTAGGATTGTGAAACAAGGTAATTGAAACACTTTTAGTGTTTCAATGCCTTCCACAATCAATGGGCAAAATAGGCCCAAAAGTGCCAAAATTAGGGCGCGTTGGTGGCAGGTATAGGTTTTGTCCAGGGTTTTTAAGGAGATTTGGCATAATTCAGATCTGAAAAATCTGTTGAGATAGGTATATGTTTTGTGGTAGAAATATTGCTCAAGAATTTGTTCAAACTTGGCAGATGCATCTCCCTAAGCAAGAGCAGCGCTGTGCCCCTTTCAATGCTGGGAATGGCCATGCATTGCAATTACACAGTAACACAGTTCATGGTGATTTACTGCGTTGCTTACCAATTGGTAACGTTACTGGGTAGATACATACGTTGCTTATGTGGAATGATTGATTTGCACATCCCTAGTTGCGTCAAGCTGAGTTCCATGTACCTTGTATCATCTGTTAAATGCAACTGTGCATGCCTTTTTCAGAGGCTTATACTGGTGGCTGATTTGCCACTTGTTCTTGTAACGATACATGCACACCGTCTACACGTGTTTTATGATGCCATAATGCTTTGCGCGCACACCATATACCACCTGACATGCGGGGCTGAGTCCAACTTGCCCTTTGATGTGCACCAAATGGGAATCTATTCAACAAATGCTGGCCATAGCATGCAGACAGAGCACTTCTGCCACGCTACGACCAAGAATGCTGTGACAAACAGCAACGAGGTATGTGCACACATTGCTGGCAGGCAAGAACAACTGCAGGGCAAGATGATTGAGCTTTCAAGCAGCACTGGTGAAGTTTTTTGGAATGCCAGAACGCAGACACAAGTGACATATTGACACTGATCACCTTCTGCAGCAGGTGGGCTTTGAGTACTGTGCCCTTTTCTCTCCATTCCACAAAGATGGGATCCTGTCTGACAGCTTGGAAGCGCTTGTGCTCCAGGTGTCGTCTCCACAATCTTTGAATGCAACTTGCAGACGTTGCATGTGCATGTATCTGCATAGCAATCTTGACTTCACACATAGGCTGGTGACCCTAAGTGCTGCAGACTGGAGGAAGCTATCTGGCAGCTGCTACGACCCGTTTTGCAGCAGAATAATCACCTGATTACGCAGCTCAGACAATGCATAGTTGGACACTGTGAAATTAATATCTGCCTGCCGGTAGGCATGCTCCAAGTCTGCTTCAGATAGGAGTGCCGTGGGGTCACCCTGTAGCCAAGCTAAAAACTAAGCTTTTTACAAAGGACGAGACAAACCAGCTGAGACTGACAAACAATATTTCGCACCTGCGCAACCTTGACCTCGAGCAAAAGCTTGAGAGCTGAGTCTGAAAGCATCTTGGCCGCTTTCTCAGCTCCACGGCCAGCCGTGCCAGTCAAAGCAAGAGACAGCTTGACTGGAGTAATCCATGCATGAAACCCGAACTTCGCACATTGTTTCCCACTCCAAAGAATGTCTCGGGCCAGCTCGGATTGCAGAACCTGGCCCGGTAGAGCCATCAAAAATGGCATAATCGCTATGCCGCGTGGCGAGTTGTGGGTGTGAGCCTACAAAGTGCCAAACACGAATCCAAACACGTCTATCAAGACCTATTCTCGCACGTCTCGCAGTGTGCTGCTGCTGTGTTACGCGTTTGTGAATTTACGCGTTTGACCTCGTTGAGCAATCCCGATGATTTGTCTACTGAGGACATCGACATCCCCAGTACTCCTATCAGGTTTTGCAGGTTTAAAATTCGCCTAATTCTCCCAGAACCCTTGAACCACACCCCCTAATTTCCCTAATTTCTACGCATTTGGGCCTATTTTGTAATAAAACGCTAGATGCTTAAATTACCTTATTTAATGACCCCGACAGTACTTTAGCAGTGATTGCAGTACCATTCAGTCATGATTGCCGAAAGGTAATATGCACATCCCTAAACAGGGTCTTGATTAAGACTTACAAGTGCCAGCTGCTGTCACCTAGTCCATGTTATATATTCAAAATGACGCTGTGATTAGACCTATTGCCCAGGGTACATATACACCTTGCCTGATGGTAGCACTGCTGGCCACTGTCACCAATAAATTGCATATTGTCTCTGTGTATATACACCTGATATGTACATATTTGGCCAGCCTGATGTAACAGGGTGGATAATGTGCACCCTGACACCTAGCACGACCTTTTCACCTTCGCCCCGTTACACCTGAGCTCAAACACCTCTTCACAGGCTTGCACACAGTCTGCAAAGCATCAAGCAGACTGGGACCACAGAGTTGTGTAACATGGTGATTTTATGTCGACACTCTTTACACTGATTCTCAAACAACACTGTGCATATTGCAACATAGCAGGGGCAACTACACTTTATGCATGAGACCTTATTTGTGACTAGGTAGCGGTCATGCATTCAAATGCTTGAAAGCCACTACTTTGGTGAGCATTACCTGTCTTGTTGCCAGACTTGTCTGCATCGACTTTCTTGACTCTGGCACCTGCAAAAGCACAGTACTGTGTTGGAACAACTGCAAAGTTCTCAATGCATGCAAGACCATGGGCAAGTGACCGCAAGCTTGGCAATGCAGGGCTTGTACAACAGTCCATGCAGACATCCATACTCATGAACAAGGTCAGCACTCATTAAGCAGCAAGACTACTCATGCAGAAGCATCATCTGTAGAGCAAGTATCACTTGCTAGTGTCACACTCCCAAACTGCAGGCCATCCAGCTTGGCAGCTGCTGTCTCCATCTTTGTGCTACGAGCAGTCAAGGTACAAGATCTGCTGATGAGCTTGCCTGCTCCTATCAGGAGAAAGATCTTGGTGTCTATTGCCTTGAGACAGTCTGGAAGGGGCAGACAGCCAACACCATAGTGGAAGCCAGGCTGTGCCCATGCTTGCTTGAGCAAAGGTTTGACAGGCTTTCTAGCATCTGTGCAGGCATGAATGCTGACTGGGCCAGCAGCACAGCTGTAGCAGCTGAGCGTCCAGTATTGACTGTCAAGGACAAAGATGTCACATTGCAATGAGATAGCCAGAAGCCGCCAGCACACAGCAGGTATTGCGCCATCAGTGCACGCTCCTTGCTGCAGGCTGTCCATGCACGTGGCTGCCTGCGCTGATGCCATGCTGTCGTCATCTAGCATGGCGCTGATGGGTAGTCTTCATTGTGGCCAGTAGCCTATCAAGGAGCTCCTCACTATGATGCTCTGTAGGATCATGTGCAAGTGAGCTGTGCCCAGCCAGTGCAGGTGAGGCAATAACGGCAAGCCTGTCTTGTGCATTCACGTGCTTGTTGCAATGGGTGAGCTCCAAACCTGCAGCTGTCAGTATGTTGGCAGCCATCTGATCCCTTGACTCAACTATGCCAAGCTTGGCAGAGTATAAGGCTGCTGACTGTGAGGCCGAAGCTGTTCTGCCAACAGCTGCTGTGAACGGAGACACTGGAAACTTGACACACTTTTCTTGCAATCAGTCTGACACCATCTTCATGCAAGCACTGTAGACTAAGTCCAAGGTCAGCTCCTGCTGCTGTTCTGCGGCCATGGTCTTAGCTGTGAGCAGCATGAAGTGATGTGGATGCTGAAACCACCACCTCCTTATCATCCAGCCTCAGCAGGCCTGTGGCCAGAGAAGAGAAAGTCCAAGAGAGACCCTATACAGCCAATTCCTGTTCAGCATACAAAGACTGATGGCTTTTGCTGAAACGCAGCGCATTTGAGATAATTGTTAATGCCTAGGACTAGCCTTGAACAATGCTTTTGCACACCTTATGCTGCAGTGCAGCTATTGCTATGACAAGCGTCAGAGGACTCAGCTGTCTGGTGACCAACTCAGCTGTCTGGGCACCAACTCAGTAAGTTCCTCACAGCTGTGCAAAATCCCTTGTCTGTGCAGCTGCAACAGCATGGTTGCACAACACAGAAGCTGTCAAGAACAGGACATCTAACGACTATAAGATTCAAAAAACATCCAGACTCTGATGATCTTACGATATGTTTTCTGAATTTTATAGTCGTTAGATGTCCTGTTCTTGACAGCTTCTGTGTTGTGCAACCATGCTGTTGCAGCTGCACAGACAGGAAAAATTGCACGGCTGTAAGACAGGGACTTACTGAGTTAATTGCTCACCTGGTCAGCATGCTTACCATCCTTTGTGATGCCTTGACCATCAGCATAGGGATCAAGCTCTGCATATATAAAAGGCGCAGTGAAAATTCTGTGAGATCTCCAAACGACATGAAGTCGCACATGGGAGTCCATGCTTGCAGGCCAGATCTTTGTCTCCATACCTGCAAGAACAAATCACTCATTACAAGAAATTACCAGGCATGAAAAACGCTAATACAATAGCACTAGGCTGTCATATCGACATGTTCTTGACACTTGATGTTTTCTGACATCATAAGTTGCATGTGCACTTGCGTATTCTGTCAATACAGCAATTGCTCACCTGTCAAGCCATCATGTCTGTTGCAGACTTTGCATGGCAACTGGCTTTGAGACGCAATAGCATAGCCACGTGCCTTCTTTCGGCAGTGCGGTCCTCAGCAGTAGATTCCAGATCAGCTCCAGCAAAATCCAACACAACAATTTGGTCATCAGACGTCACCAATATGTTGCCTGAATGCAAATCTCGATGGCAGATGCCAAAACTATGGATGCTGTCAAGGACTGCCAGAAGCTGACCATCCAATGCCCTGTGTGTACGTGAGTGCCAGTCAAATGGCTTTCCCTGCATATCAGCACCCCATGGTGTTGAGCCATGTCTCTATGCCAAACAGCGCTGCATTATGCTGTCTCAGCCATGCCATTTCTTGCATTTGTGCTGCTGCCGCGAGGCTGGCTGGTCAAGCGAGAAGTATCAGTCATGGTCACAACTGTCATGAGAGGGGAGGGGTCTGACATGTGCATTCAAACTACAGATCCAGCAGGTCTCAAAAGCCTGGCTCAATGCTGTCAGTGTCAAATGCCATCTGAGTCGAACAAATGCATCACGGCAAGCCAGATGTGCATTCAACACACCTGAATGTAGCTGGTTACTACGCAGAAGCCCTGACCGCTGCGGCCATACCCTAGCAACTGTGGCACATGCTTTCCTTGTAACTGGTGCAGACGACTATAGGCCTCCACCTCAATCTGAGCATCGCAGATGTCATCTACAGACAGTGCCATGTGTATTGCAGCCACACTGCCCCCATAACTGCACACAGCATGACAGCTTGATTGCAGCAAAGATGCAAAAATCCAAATTAATCCTGGCGCGAAAAAAAAGGAAAACGCATGCCATGTGTATCTCAAACCCATTGACACAAGTATCATGCAGATCAAAGTCTTTTGGGCATTCCCATATTGCAGTGTACTGTGAAAAGTAGTCTGGATTCAGTGAACATATGGGTAGTGGAAATATGCATCAAACAACAATGTGGACCTGAGGCATTTGCACGATATCACAGACTGGCCTGACCATCACCCTTAATCTGAGGCAAGGGCAGATGCCCAAAACTTGCTGTGTTGTGAAGATGTGGACATGGAAATAGTACTACAAGACAATTTGAGATGGCCATTGTTACCTGCCGTAAAAGACTGTTTGACTGAGCTTATGGGTCAGCACAAGGTCACACTTGAGGACATGTGAGGAGTGAAGGGGCCCTGAACTTGTACTCATGACCTCTGGATCATTTCTGCTTGCAGCCGCTTGAGTACTTGGACGTAAAGTGCCCCTTCTGAGCTTGGCAAACTGCTCCTTGGACAGAGGCTGATCTCCCAAATTTTGAGCCGTGGGGTAGGGTTCGCCACGAGTCTCACAGCTGCTAAGGGCCGCAAACAGCATAGCCTGCAAACCACTACACACAGTAAACTTGGGCAGCAGTACTGACAAGTGAGTAAGCCCATCAACCTTGGGCAATAGTACTGACAAGTGAAGAACAAGGATGCATGGGGAAATCCTAAGTATGGCTAATTGCACATGGCATCAGCAGCTCCAGAAATGTATGCAACAAATACTGTAACAACGGGAGTCACTTCCACATGCGAGACATGGAATCTCTACTTGACACACCTCTGTTACTGACACATGTTCAGCATCACCACGTGCATCAGCGCCTACTGCATCGGAAATCCAGAGATTACCCAGGCCATCAGTCTTGACAAACCAAGAATGAAAGTAGGTGCTGATCATCCCGTACAAGAGTCCCCTTCTGGACATGTAGCCAAGCTCCTGCAGCTCAATGCAGCGACGTCAGCTTTGCTAGTGAAGTGGGCACACAAGCAACCAAGGCAGACCAACCGCATCAAGAACAAGGGCATATGTCTACACAAGCCCAGCCAGAATACAGCACCAAAGACGTTATTAACGAATGTAGAGCCTGCAACAAATGAGAGTAATTGCTAGTAATGTCGCAAGACATTGATCGCAAGGCATGCACGCATCTACACCTCAGGCAGTCTGCTGCGGGCACATGGCCCAACAGCTCACATGCACCATATGCAATGTGATGTGTCACCTGTGAAATGGCATGGCATGCATTATAGGCTGAATCAGCCGTCATTTCTGGATGTATCTCGCCGCTCTTGAACAATGTGCAAACTTCGGCCACATTAGCTTTGTGAAGGTTTTTCAGGCGGAACCTGCAGTTGACACATGTAGCTGTGGCAATGCAAATTTGGTTTACAACTCACAACATGTCGCCATGAGCAGATTGCGCACTCCCAGTTGCAGTACTCACTTTGTTTTAGCCTCAGCAGCAAACAACGTGCGTCGGTCTGCACCAGATCTCTCCAACATGATGATGTCAGGTACGTCAGCAGCTTCCTCCAGATGCACCTCCACTGTTGAAGCACAATTCTGCTCATCAACCCAGACATGTGAGATATATGTGAGGCACATGCATGCAAGATACTGAACAGGAGGGAAACCAAAAGCATTCCAAACTCGCATACTTGCTGGCCAACATGACAGGCAATCGGCCTTGTGTTTCAGCATCACACGCCCTACTCGCAACCTTACTTGGGAATCAGACTTGCGCTTGCTCTTGCTTGGGTGAATGCTAAATCGTTTGTTGATGGAGTTCACTCTGAAGATGAGATTCAAACGGCCACAGGCAGTGGCATCAAGTGTGGCTACAGCTCCGGCCTGGCCAAGAATAAGAGCCTGAGAGCGATACCCAAACTTTCTGTACCTTTGATTCCTCATTGCCTACAACAGAGCAGAGTGATATGAAGAATGACATGCTGGAATCAGAGGCATTGTACCATGGCTTCATAGTCATGAATGGTGGGACCAACATTTGCAGAAATCATGCTCATTGGAAGCATGCAACTTGCAACTTGCAACTTGCAACTTTATAGAGTCGTAACGTATGGAAAAGACCCTTGCAGCCGTGCTGTCATTGATGCAATGTAGCTTCAAGCTGTTAAAGCAACTAACCATAATGTCTGGCTGTCCCAGCCTCTTCTTCACCTCCTCACAAAACTCCCACCAATGGCTCACAGTTGTGGGGTGTGTGTGGCAGTCCTTGTCACGATGTTGAACAGACCTTGAAGATCCCAAAACATCCACCATGGGTAGTGGCTGCCAAAGCAGCTCATCCAGCGATGCATGACCATTGTCTCCTGAAGATACACACCACCATGAGCCAAGCTGTTGTCACTAAGGTAGATGACAGAATGGAGTGTATGCTCAGACCAAGCAGGCAAGCTGCACGAGTACAGACCAGCGTTTGTTTGGGGCCACATGCTAAGCTGTCATTGCAAGTTTGACTTGAGAACAGGCATTGGCATGCAACGTTAGACAAAACATGCCCTGATCAAGCAGAGTGTGCCTTGAGCCTTGTCGTACGCTGATAACACCTGAACTATGTCCAAGTCAGAGCCTCTGAACAAGAGCACCCTCTCATCCAGAGGTATGCTGTTCAGCTTTATTATATTTTTTATCCTTATCCAGGAATTTGAAAATGATGTTTGATGCCATCAAAGATATCGAGAGCTGCAGCCCAGTTTGCCAAAGCAATTGCCATCAAGCCCAGTGCACAACACAAGCCTTCATGCACAACAACGGTGGTAGGATGAGATGCCAGTACATGCTTGTCAAGCTGCCAAGCGCCAACAAAGTCAACATCAAAACCCTCCAGCCAAACACCAGGCTGTGAGGCTGCGCTGGCTCTGTTCGTGTGCCATTAGAGCTGAGTACATCCAATATGTTCTGATGTGAGACTGCAGTCTTACTTGCTAAACAAAGCTTGCAGATGCAGTCAAGTGTGATGACTAACAAGCTTCAAGCATCAGGCTGACTTTGGAACTGCATGCCAGACATTTTTGCAAAGAACCAAATTTAGCTGGGAATGCAGAATGCTTGTGCAGTGCAACACTGAAAGGTGTGTATCTCTTATGCCAAGCTCATGATGATGGTGTGGACTAGTTACCTGCTGGGTCGTTTGCCACTTTGACTTTGACACGAATAGTTCCGCTTGTAGGCAATGGTGTGGGAGCATCCCAGACCTTATAGTCACCCTCATTGTCTTGCAGAAACAATATAGCCTGCCCTTGGAGGTCTGCTTTGGCATGCACTGCAAGCTTCAGCTGTTCTTTGTCAACAGTAGTACTGAACAGAAAGCCTGGGGCATCATCGGACCATGCTGTTGCAATGTCAGTGACCAATAGGAACATGACCTTTCTGAACTCCATGACCTGCAATAGTAGCAGCAGTGATAGGGATGTCAAGAGCATGCAGCTGTTGTCTGTGAATGTAATTTTGAGCACAGAGAGACAGCAGTCAAGGATTGACTGTGCGATGGTGTGATGTGCAAGCAGCGTTGTACTTGACAGTAAGCGTTTGCGACAGGACCTCAACACAAGGCTATACGACGGAGCTAACGTGGCATTACCTGTCCTAAACTTTCACCAGCTTATCAGTGCACCCCAGAGAAGCACTCTGTAGCTCCATGCCGGCAGCAGGAGTCACAATAGCTTGCCATGTGCAGATGCTCAAACTGTCCCAGCAGTCTTGCTTGCTAGACCTGGGAGCAGGCCCTGCATGGAAACATGCTCAACAGCATGCAGTGCGCAGCAGATTGCAAGTGCTTGGTGCACACAGGGGGTAGCATATTGGCCTTAGTAAAACTCGGTGATTGCAGTTGCGTGTACAATGCTCAGCTCCATTATACACTGCTGTCCTGTCACTTGCAAGTTGCAGAAAAGCCATCACCTGTGTTTGAATTGTGTCTGCTTCGCGCCTCGGCCATACAGCGCCTGGCTATTCGCAGGGAGCTGACAGAAGCCTGACTGCTGGACGGGCGGGTGCAAGGAGGACGATCAGCTGAAAAAGACAACTGAGGCAGGCTCACACAGCGAAATGCTGCGACATTCGCAATCTGCAGCACCTGCGAAGCCGTACAGCGCCAGGAGAACGGGGACGGTGTTCTGCACTGCGCTCTGTCGAGGAAAAAGTCGACTCGACGTAATGCTTTGTTGCTGCCAAAACAATGTGGGGGGGGGGGGGCTGTCCTTTGCCCACGGGGGTCCTGCGCCTGCGCACTGGGGGTACTGCGGCACTACAGCACGTAATGTGTAGGCGTTAAATGGTCCACGCAAGAAGAAGAAGAATGTGGGATTTGCATGCGTTTTGTTAAATCTGCAATACCACGACAAACTTGACATCTGCAGTCACATTATCACCATCAAAGAAGTGGCTTCTAATGAGAACAAGCTCGAACAGACTTGCTTACCATACACAATTTCCTACACAGGTTCTTACAATTTCCTTGCCAACTAACATTTGAACAGGTGCCAATTCTGCGCCGATGTAGTTACTTTGGAACGTGTGTGTTCATAGACAAGCATGTTGAACATGCATGGTATGCATACCTGACGGCATCTATGTTGCCTGCATAGCTTTGCTCGACAGACTTATGATTATGATGTGTGCAGGCTTTCACATCAACAAAAGTCTTGACTTATTGTGTGAAGCTTGTTATGTGCGGGGCGTAGGTATGCGCATGCATGATCTGTTTGCTGGTGGCATAAATGAAGCCATCTGAATGCAGAGCGCCAACAGTAAAGGTCAAAACAAGCTGGGCCATCTGCTTGCTTGTGGGCTTGCTTGTTTTGGCTTGAGCTTCTAGAACTCAGATCTGCATGTCTACAATTTTGTATTGGCGGATCCTGTTCATCAACTACGCTTAACTGCTGTTGATTTAGCAGGTCTACTCAATGGATGCTGACTCAGCACCAGGCATAGCAGGTGTTCCCCTCCCATCTACCTTCACAGGGCCCCCCAGAGGCTTTGCTTGTGCTGGATAATCAGGGATCATCCTCTTCTCTGCCATTTCCTTGAAAAGCCTGATATACATCTACAGCAGGAAAGCTTGTGCCAAGGGCCATTTGAAAAACCACTAATCGCTGCAAGATCTGGCTTGTGAATGTGTATCACGGGTATGGCAAGGACGTACAAACCACTCATTCAGCTTTGCAGAAGATTGACACTTGAGTTGTACCATGTATGCAAACATGCACAGCATGGAAGCATATGCATGCATATAGAGCCACCAGCAAGATAAGATGTTCTCACTTGTATGACTAATTGGCCTACAGAGCAGACTCTGGCCGTGTGACATGAAATGCTGCAGTGACCTGATGCAACAGTTGCTGTACCTTATCAGTGTCTACTAGCATGCCATGGAATCCTGCTTGCTTGAGCTTATTGCAGTTCTGAAACCAATCACTGGGCTGATTGAAGACGAAGTCTGCAAAGGGCCATGTGGCAAGCTCATCCCATCCTGCTGATATCAGCCCATACTTCTGCACCAACATGAAAGATGTAAACAATGACAGTTACGTGTTGCAGAGTGTGTGATCTGACTGCAGTCACAATGTTGCGTAAACACAGGGATTTGCACGGCCACAAGTGGTGAGAGTCATAGAATGCAGCTGAGGGGCTTATGAAGCGACAGAGGGCGCAATTCTGCCTGAGGTCACTTCACTGAGTGAAGCTGGGTACAGAAAGACAGCAGATATGGCAAGGACTCATGAGACCAGACAAAGGCAGAGGGCAAAAGGCCTACAAGGGGCTTTGTCTGGGCTGAGGCTCAGGGGAGACAGGTAGAGTGGCAAGGACAGCGAGTCACACATAAGCAAAAGTGGACTCAAAGCTGCACCTTGACAATTTTGTCCCAGAGCTGCTTCTTATCAGGAGTGCCCATCATGCTGACAAGCTCTATGTGAAGGTTGGGCCCTGTCTCCATGCCAAAGTGGTGGGCAATCTTGGGCCACAGCTCCTTCCATCTAAACAGGTCTCCATTGTTGATGTTGTAGGCCTGGTTTTCACAGGCTTTGTGCGTTGATAGATGAATGGTGGCGTCACTCAACAGGTCCACATCCGTCACATCATTGACAGCATTCCAGGCAAAATCGCTGCCAGGAAACCTGCACAGGAAACAAACACGTGACATGCCACAAAATATGCTTCTGAAACGCTGTTCTGTGCTCACATGGGTCCTGTTCTTGCACTTGATGTGTGGATGCTTTAGAGTCACCATGTGGGTGAGTGTGACGATGAAATGATGCTGCGCAAGAACTGGACAGTGGACTTAGGAGGTGCAGCCGCAGCTCTGTTTGGCATGAGAAGTCATTGAGCAATGTACGCTAAGCCCCATGAGGTTTCATGCCCAACACGTCTCGGATTTCATCTGTATCTTATGGCAGGACCTGCTGATTGTCAAAATGCTAAACAGCTCCTTAAGGCGATTTGCTAGACCAGGAACATCAATATGCACTGTAATTGAGTGACAGATTGAGCACCTTGCGACAACCAGAGTATGTGACAAACTGCAGCCATGTGTATCACAGCGCAAGAGGCTAAGCAAAGGGTACCTGAGAGGGAGACCCAGCTCTTTGCAGATGACAGCATATAAGGCAATAGATGTGGTGATGTTCATGTAGCTTCCCCTGCTCACTCCTGCCACTGGATTTGGCCGCAATGAAGACCTGCACTAGCAGCACTACACTCACACATACATGTACCATATCTACACAGACAAAACGTTGCACAGCAGCAATACATGTGACAAATTATGCTGCCGAGAGCATGCACATAGTGTTGCTCTTGCATCTCTTGCTGCAAATGCACATGCACAGGCTATGCAATGTCATGGTAACAGCCGTGTAATATCATGGTAACAGCCGTGTAATGTCATGGTAACAGCCAAGTAAAGGCACACATGCCTGTCCTAGTCAGGACCACATCGCCGCGCCTAGCATCAAGTAGGGTTACAGCACACTTACAACTTGACACACTGGTCAGCAGCAATCCAGCTGGGGTGATGCACAGCATTGCAGAGGTGCACAAAAATGTGTCGTGCCTTCTCGGAAACAGTTGCAAAACCAGCAGGACACAGCAAAGTAGCAGAAGCTAATTCAGAATGGCTGGAGACAATTGGACAAAACCAAGGTCTGAGTTCAGCATGAGAGGCTGTTGAACGCAGCAACTCAGAGCAAATGGGTATGAAATTGCACGAGCATATGTAACCAACAGGCAGAAAAAGGTCACCGAGCTGAATTTTGAATGTGAGAGCATACCAAGTCCATTTGGCCCCTTGAGCTCTTCTCTCTTCACAGTAGTCTTGCATGTTGTAGTAGAAGTTGGGAGGCATGTGCCTGAACAAAAGGGTGCCATTATGACAACAGCAGCAGAAGAGTGCAGCAAGAAATCATAATCATTTCATTACACTGACACCATGTCAGTACCTTGACAGCCATATGACTTGTTGCTGCTGTCAGCTGATTGAAGGTGGATATGGATTGTATGCAGTGTATCTGCTTGGGACATTTGAGAAAACATGCACAACTTTTTGAAATAGCAAGTGCACTATCCTATCTTTTGGCCAAGCTCGCTTCTGCATATACCTGCCAGCACACTAGAATAGCGCTATACAATGCTTAGCACAGAGAGCCTGACCAGGCAGTGAAATGACGTTGCATCACTGAGTATTCATAGGCCACAGAAGCAATGCATAAGGTGCACTGGCTGTACCTAGCTGCCAGAAATGTTGCCCATGACAATGCACAGTCAGTGCAGAGTGCATAAGGAAAAGGAATACCTGGGATCACTTTCATGGCAAGGTGTCTTGATAGGGCCCACTGCCTGTCCTGCACAACCGGAAGCATATGAGATCCTGCAGGTCTGAAAGAGGTGATGCCTTTGCAGGGGGAGGGAGATAGGGTGTTTGGGGGGGGAAGGGGGGCAGGAAGGGGGTTTTCAATTTTGAGCAGCATGAGCCTTGGCAACAAGTTCATACAAAAGACATTTTGGATTCAAGTAATGGCAGCGCGCACAATAGTGTCCAGTCTTGGTGTAAGCTTTGTGACAGTTGGAAAGCATACTGAAAGCTGATGGTGACGTTGTTAGTCATGAAGACCAATACGACCTGTCACCTAGTCAAGCATTTTTGATGGTCAGTATGGCCAAGCGGATACTGTGATCTTACCATACCACTTGCCGCCAGAGTTGAAGTATACATGCTGCAGGTTTGACCCTGCTGCTTCCAGTCCCTCGATGATGTTTTTGTGCATGCCAAAGTTGATCTCGATGTCCTTCACATCATCCCCAGAGAACACAAATGCATTCTGCATCGCACATCAGAGACCCAGAGCATAAGGTCAGCAAGGCTTTGGCGCAACCAAAAGTACTAACAAAGCGCTTTTTGCAAAATGGTTCTGCCAATAGACGTATGCAGAAATGCAGAAATGTACAGTGCCTGCAGAGCTACCAAAATTTGCGTCGTCTGTGCGTGCAACACTTGACGGCTGTGAAGATACCAGTATGTACCTGGTACAGATGCGTCACTGCATGCCAGACACCAGGAGTCAGTAAACATTGGTTTTTTAGCATGTGTGACTCATATGCAGACGTCAGCACCAGGCAACAGTGCGTGTAGACGTCACATACATACTTCCTTCTCAAAACATACCATCCTTGATGTCTTTCGACTTCAGTTCGTCCTTGACTTTCTGAGCGTCCAGCAAGTCAAGCTTGACATGCTCAACGTGCGCAACTGGCAAGTCGTAAAGATCCCGTCGGCTCACTCCGTAGACCTTGCCAAATCGGTCGTCCTTAAGCAAACGCCTCACCAAGTGAATGCTGCTTATACCAGTCGCTCCTGTGCATAGCGCAACAAATTTCTCAGCCTTGTGGTCGGACCGATCGGAGCTCGACCCGTTGGTTGCATTCGAAGGTGCGACCATCTAGGTTGTCAGCAAAGAAATGCGTATCGATGCCTTTGATATGTTGAGCTCTCGCGACGCTTGAGGCACTTGTCTGGTGCATTCGTGCATGTGCGTGTGCATGCAGTACTGTCTGACTGCGCAGGGAATGCAAAGGTTAGCAAGCTAATCCTTGACGCCGTAATTCAGTAATCCTACTCGTAAGACTTTCAAATAGCTCTGCAGATGCTTTTGTGCTTACTGCGCGCGTATCGAGACGACAAAATGTTGCAGCGCAGCTTCGTCGTAAAATGTGAAACAGTACCAGCTGTACTAGTTGTCACATTGCTATTGGCAGCCAGTGGCAGTGTTCTGAGCGTGCCGGCAGCAAGTTCACGCGGGGATTCCAAGCCTGTCGACAACTTGGTGGCTGCCGCGCAAAGTGCTCTGCGGCAGGGCGGTAAACTTTCTACTGCAGTGACTCCGGAAGACGATGGTGACGTTGACCGCCACAGAAAGACCAGCTTCAACTCACCTGTAGACGGGTACTTCATCCAGGCAAGGCATGCGCTGTAGCACAAGAAGAGCGAGTGTTCCACCATCCAACACATGACTGATATACAACGATGCTTGGAGTAGGAGCGAGCTTCTAGAGCTCTCCCGGAGCCTGGTCAGCACAAGAACTTTGGGGCACTGCTTCCCTGGGATCAGGTCATATCTAAACTAAATTCTGGTGAGATTGTAGTATGGAAACCTGTATCAGGTCCTTCGGGGTCTCGTGGGCGAATTGCACAGTCGTGAAATCATGCTCCCCTGTCTGCAGAAACCAAGCTACTGTTCCTAATCCGCCATGGACAGGCATGGTCAAACTATCTTGAAGAGGTCCTTGGTCCTGACCTGTGGTATGGTGTTGTTTCCAAGTGTGGTTTTACCACAGGCAACGGCACCGACTATCAGATATTTGATGCTGGTGAGCTGTGTCAAAGCATGTGTGCCTTGTGGGGTCTCACTGCTTCAGACAAATGCCCTGTCCACTATCCATTGTCTGGCCACACAATCTATTTGGTGAATGCCCCACAATGCATCAACACCAGCATGTTTCAGAGCAGTTTTGTCTATCAAACAGACAGCTCTTGACTGCCAGAATAATCTTGTGTTGTTGCAGAGCTGACAGATGCTGGGCAGGCACAAGCTGAGAACTTACATGCAATGCTCGGCAGCAACTCCTCATACAAGACCATCACTGGCAATCTGCCTACACGTGCCATTGTCAGTCCCCTCAGCAGGTACACACACTTTCCTACTGATCCTGGTGTCCTACACCGTCACTCCAAGCTCTATACTATGCTGACAGTCTTGTTGCTGCATCATGCCTGCAGCTGCAATCCAATCAGAGCTTACCATAATCAGTCAAAGCTGCTAGGATTCCACACCTTGTCTGTCGCGGCTTGTTGACAACTGCCTGCCTGCGGGATGATGTGAGTGGCTGCTGAATGCAGCGAATGTTTACACAGTGGTTTTCTGTTGATATGCATGGCCTGGCATGCTTCAGCTGCCGTGAGCACTACAAAGTTGGCAGTATGGCGCTAGTTGCTGGCTGTGCGTGAGTGGCCCTCACAGCCCATGATTTGATGTGCAGGTGCTTGGACACTGCATCCATTGTGTTGGCTGATATGCCAGTGACCAACATCAACACAGAGGAGCTGATCAGGGAGACTCTAGGCTCAGACACCTGTGATGCAAGGCGCAGTGTTTCAGATCCCCCTGGAGGCGGCAAGCCTGAGACTGGGCCTTGTGCTTTTGACAGGGGTCTCAAATCCAAGTACCCTCAATACGACTTCCCAGGTCAGGCCTTGGCTGACATGACACTGCATGATACTGTCAAGTCAAGGACGTCACTAGTCCATCATTTGTAACACAAGAAAGGAGCATTTGGTTTTGCACAGAGTGGTATGGTAGAGCACTGCTGCACTGTGCAGACTTCTGCGCACTCATGTTGAAACTACAAAGGCTACAAACGTGTTGCATGCCTGCTGCATGAAGTGAGGACAGACATCAGCTTTGTGGCTCTTTGAAGTAGCTTGCCTCAGGCACTCACATTGCCATGTGTGCTTGTCTGCAGTCCTTGGTGATGACAAGACTGACTTTGGCCTCCTGACTGATGATGACCATCTGTGGAAGAAGAACAAGCGGGAAAAGCAGAAACACCAGGTCAGACGAGCTGAGAAGTTCCTGGAAACCCTCTTCAACAACGCTGAAGAGCAGGTCATTTTTGTTGTGACTCACTCAGGCTTCATCAGAAGTTTGCTGCTAGCCGTTGACAGGGAACCCTACAGGCCCAAGAATGCGGAAGTGGTTCCTGCTATCATCCAAATGCGGAACAGATGAGGGACGACTTCTGTGCACTGCTACCATTTGGATATATACATGACTTGATATGTTGTTGACTTTTGCATGCGCATCCCGTTTGAAGTGCTTCCTGAGTGAGTGGTGACATTTTCTTGAGAAATTGAGAGCGCAATAAAAGTGGTCTGACAGATGCATCATATGATACTGTCAAGTCAGCACGCTGTGTAGTTTACATGACTGACATCCACAGAGTATGTGACCGCAACAGCATACATCAGCGCACTATTGCCCTCAACATGCACCAGAGTCTGGTCTCATTCGATGTTTTGTAACAATTATTTCAGGGTTTGCAACATTTTGTCATGACATTCAGATGTAGCAACAATACAACGGCTTCACAGTTCTGTGTGACAATGTGCATCTGTTACAATAATACCAAAATAAAGGTTGACGTATCGATTTGCATGTACAGCACTGATGCTGTACTGCGCCTGATGAAGGACGCAGCTGCATGGTTGTTGTGCTGTACAGACATATAGAGCTTGCCAATCACATGATCACAATGTCAACAACAAGAGCATAAAACGAGGCTGCAGCAGCGAGACAGACAAGAAGAACGTTATGATACATATGAACCATAATTTCCCACAATCATATTAGTACATCAGACCATGGTAATTGCTGTACTGAAGATCACACTGAGCACTCGCATTATATCCTACATCACATTTTGCGGGCTATCAATCTTGCTTGCAGCTCAGCGTTACACTCTGCACTAAGACGAAGCATCAGCTCCTGCGCATGAACCAACTGATCTACCTGCATGCACAAGCCGGCCAGTGTACCCAAATACGCATATGCAATTGTTACGTTCGTGAAGATGACCAAGCGAAGACGGATGTGCACAAATCCTGCAGCTAATTCTGGTTTTGATGCAAGATGGTTATGTCATGGCTGCTGTGCTGACTTGCGACCATGCTGGTAGTACTATGCAGACAGTCATACATGCTCAAGCATGCAGCGCTTTGCATGTGCAAGCACCAGCTTCAGCAAGGCATGGAATGCGCTGTCTTGCATGATAATATGATGTCACAGCCAAGACGAGGTAAACGAAGAATATATGCACATGGCGTACTATGACATACAATGGTGCATGTGCACGTGACATACTGTTGTGCCGGCCCACACGCCTGAGCCCCCGAGCGCCCCTTTCAGCATCTGTATGAGATCCTGATGTGTCCGCAGCTGCAGGGCATTCTGTGCACGCCCTGCCTTTGGTCTGACTGTGCTCAGGTTGGCAAGCTGCACTTCGATATGCTGCTGCTCCTTGCTGTCATGTTTTGCTGCGCCTACATCTTGCCCTGGAGGGGGCATCGACTGATAGCCAATCCTCCTGGAGTGGTCATGAGTACAAAGGCCACTCTGCAGCTGCTCATCAGGCCCGAGGCTGGTAGTGGGTAGTCTGGCTTCATGCTGTTCACTATTATGCTGGTCCACTAGCCTGACACCAGCACTATGCAGCTGCTTTGGCTGCTGTTGCAAGGGCAGTCTGTCAGTGTGTACAGGGGCCTGCTGAAAGGCAGAAGACTGATGCTGATCATGGGTACCATCCTGGATGCCTTCATCTTCATTGGGGACACAGTACTGAAATCCCTGCTGCTGGGGATGCTGAAGAAGCGCAGAGCCAGATTTGCCGTGCTGTTGCAAGTCAGCATGTTGGGAGGGGGATTTTGGCTGGCTGTTGGGCTGAGGATGAGAGGAAGTCTGGTGGATGACTGTGTTCTGGCAGGAGTGCAAGGGAGGGCGGTCAGGCTGGGAGCTGCTGGTGGCTTGCTGAGTAGCAAAGATGTCCAGCTCCTGCAACAGCATAATGTTCATGTGTTTCTTCAATTTTGACCTTGCAGTCTGGAGTGTGGAGCCAGTTGTGACTCATCAGACATTCTGATTTGAAAGCACAGGTGTATGTGGTTGTGCATGTCGAAGATAGATGGGCACAAGTTTGGCCATTGAAAGCAGTACCAAAGTGCCATGCGAGCCTGGCAAGGAAGCCATGATATTGTGCATGCCATGCCTCAGGTTCTTGTGAGGTTTTGCATGTTGGCAGTACTCATGGGCTCAATGCTGCATTTTCAGCACCTTAGCTGTCGTGAACGCTATGCAACATGCATCATAAAGGCACAAGGCATGGTTTTGTTTGGGACACCAAGCTGATCAGTCTTTGCTTAAGCAAGCTTGTCGAATCAATATGGGTGAGCAAAGGACACCAGAACCTGCCACATTACAGTGTTCGGTCGGGCTTGGACAACAAATGCTGGATATACATGTCCATGTTGTTGTTCAAGTACGGTTAAGGAAGGAAATAGGACAAAGATAAAAAATAACAAGGACGACAAAAATCCGCAAATCGCGTGATCTGTGCCAGGCTCGATCTGGCGACCTTGAGTGTGTTAGACTCACGTGATAACCAACTACACCAACAGACCTCAAGATCGGAATGGATGCCAAAATGCCAAAACCAGCAAATAAGAACTGACTGCCATGTCACAGATGCATGCAATGCAGATGCAGTCAACCTGCTTTGTCACATAGCTACATCAACAATGCCAACTGCTTACCAGATGGTCATGGCTAGACAAGTTGCCCCTCTGTTCCATATGGCATTAAGGCATGAGGGCTTACCTGCACGTCAGCATCAGATAGCCTCCAGCACTCCACACCATGTCTGTCCACACCATATCTGTCCACACCATGTCTGTCCACACCATGTCTGTCCACACCTTGCTCCTGATCCCTGACACCAACAGGAGAATCGCTTCTGGCTCTTTTGTGAGCAGCCTTGTCAGCATCAGACACAACAGGACTGCCCTCAGCAGGCCGCTTGCCTCGCTCCAAAGGCACCAAACTGGGCCACTTAGCAGCAGCCCTTGCCTGTTTAGGCCCATCAGGGCTCTTTGGCAGCAGAGCAGCATCAGCAGCTGCAGCAGTACCTTGCAGTGCCTGAGTAGGTAGCCCTGCATGGCCATGCTGTGCTCCAGGGCTGGCCCCTGGGGCATTTTGCGGCTTGCCCATTGCTTCATCAGGCATGCTTAAAACACCATTACACACAGCAACCCCTGGCTGACTTAGCCTGCTGACTGTTCTGCACTGCAAGGTTTCCCTGCCTGCTGGAGCAGCTGCTTGAGCAGCAGCAGATTGTTGTGCCATGGTTGCTGTGACAGGTGACATCCTATCAGACAAGGCAGCATCAGCCACTGGGGACTGGTCAAACAGCTTGGCTGTTGCAGCCTGTGCAGCAGGCCCTACGCCTGCTTGGTATGCTTGACTGACAACTTGTGTGGGGATGATGGTGCTTGCTGCAGTCCTCTGTGAGTGGCCAAGCCAGGCAGGCATGGTGCATGGCAGCGTCGCTACCATAGTCGCTGGGTAACTCAGCGGCAGCTGATCAGCTGCTTGAGTAGCTTCCGCAGCAGCAGCACCATTAGTCACCCCTGCTAGCTGCTGCTGCTCTGCCTCTCCTGCTGAGTCTTGAAGTCTGTGACTTGGCAATGAGTGATGAGACGCTGCAGCAGCATCTGCCTGTTGTGCATTTTGGCTCTGGCCAGACATTGCTTGCTCAGCTTGAGCCTTCCCTGCTTCTTCTTCTGTGCTGTCAGCCACCGCTACTACAGTCTTCTGCTGCTGTGACATGGAGCTGTCATCATGGAAGTCCAGCAGTCTGGGTTTTGCTGAAGCTGCAGCAGTGGCCATGACTGCAGGTGTGCCTGAGGCTGTCAGCATGGACACAGTCTGTGCTTGCACCGGATCAATGCCAGATACTGCTGGTGCCAATGCATGGAGTGGCAGCTGATTGACTCCCTTTTCTGCTGCAGATGGAGCATGTTGACATGGTAGAGCATGATGACTCGGTGGAGCATGATGACTCGGTGGAGCAGCTTCCTGCTTCTGACCGGTGTCTGCAGCCATGTGGCTCTCTACCTCTTGATTAGTCTGCTCATGTCCCTTGACAGTTGGCTGCTCAGACTGCATAGCAAGAGTTCACTTTCAAGTCTACAAAGTCTTTGCATTTCGCACTGTGCGCGCCAAGACACAAATCTGCTCTGCTTTTGTTTTGTGAACACATGCTGTGAGAGTAAGCCAGCAGCCACTTGCTAGAGCGGCTTGATGTTTGCTGGAAGCTAGCAAAGCGACTACACTGCAGGCCAAGTTGTCATGCTGAGTGTTTTCCCGGATGTGATATGGTGGCAGGCCTGGGTTGAAAGCTTTGGCTAGCTGATGCAGAGATAAACTCCACCCATTGCTGGTATGCTGACCTCCCATGTCAAACCAGAACTTCAAATGGAGTCTACTGTGTGTAACTGGAAAAGTTGTCTGTTGCATGAATGACTAAATGCATGCATGTGTAGAAGCGCAAATGTATACCTGAATGGCTGAACAGTTGACTGACTGACTGACTGACTGACTGACTGACTGACTGACTGACTGACTGACTGACTGACTGACTGACTGACTGACTGACTGACTGACTGAATGAACGGATGAATGGATGAGTGAGTGAGTGAGTGATCGAGTGAATGAATGAATGAATGGATGAATGAACGAACGAATGAATGCATGGATTCAACAAACCAGCAGTTGAGTGAACAAAGGAACGAATGAATGAACAAGGAAATCAGCAAACAAAGGAATGGATAACTGCAATGAATGAATGCATGAGGTGCATGCTTGCCTGGTCAGCAGAGTCTGGGACAAGGTCCCTGGCAAGGCAGCCCGCCATGGCAAAGGCTTGGTCCACTGCTGCTTCATCTGGGCTGTTTTCACGCCCTATGCTCCCTGCAGCATGACAGCCCATGTCAAACGTGGTGCATCGTTGCTGAGTCTCATCAGATGACCTACCATGATACTGTTGATGTAATCAGCAATCTGCATTATAATTAGCGATCTGATTGATGACTTACTTTTTTGGACTATATGTGTGTATTTATTTGTTTATTTTATTTTGGTTGCTGTGAACGTGTGCAGACCTTAGCCTGTGTATGCGTGTGTTCATGGCAGCATCTCCCAAGTCAACACAGACACAGAAAACACGCAATTGGTGATGCCATGGTCTGTCAATCTGGTATAAGTCACATCTGTGACGATGCAGCATTGTTTGCAAAGGTTATCCTGCAGCAAGGGAGCCTCACCAGGACTGTCTTGTGCAGAGGGCATGGGTTCAGTCTCAAACGGTGTCGCACCAGGAGTAGCAACAGCAGCAGCAGCTTGGGGTTTGTCAGCAGCAAGAGCAGCAGCTTGTGGCTTGTCAGCATCTGCCTGCTTCTTAGCAGCTGCCTCTGTGGCTTGCTGTAGCGGAGACTCTGCAGTGCAATGCCTGAGCTAGAACTGTTTGAAACAGTAGCATGCAAGCTGTCTATCACATGTGCTGCAACTTTGTCTGACGTGCATTGTAGCTAGGCATAGCATGAGAGCCAGCAGGGTTTGGCGCAGAGACATGTGCAGTTGGCCCACTTTGCCATGTCGTGTTTAGAGGGTGAAAGTGCTGGAGGTACAAAGGAAACATCATCAGATGCAGGCGCAGATAACTCACTATCCTACTGTGTATGCTTTTAAGCATGGCAACTGAGTCCAAACAAAAGCCAGGCAATGTGTTGCAGTCAGTGTCATGTGGCTATAGAAGACTGCTTGCTGCAAGACACTGTGAACAGCAGCAGCAGCAGCAGCAGCAGCAGTGACATCAAAATAGTAATACCTCTTCCTGATAGGGTGAACAGGGACTTGAGCCTGCCAGTCCAGGTGCCTGCCTTGTACCCACTGCCAGAAGTCTGCCCTTCCATACTCCCATCACCTTCCTTCTGAGACTTCCCTCTAGCCCTGTCAGGAGACTGCTGGCTGATGCCTTTGCTGCCTGGAGTCAGCTTCTGGGCACTCTTGCCAACAGCAGTACCCAGCTGTTGGCCGTGACTCTTTACGCCTGGCTTGACCGGGGTTTTACCAGTAGGGGTTCTCTCGGCAGTCTGTGCTGCTTGAGCCTTGTCTGCCAGCTGTTGCTGACTGCTGACCTTTGCTTGAGGAAGCTGCTGACCGCTGCTTCTGACCTGTTTTGCCTCAGGCTCAGCCCTATCTGCGCCTGGAGACTGACTACGCAGAGTGCCTTCCTGAGTACCTGGCTTGGTGGCTTTGGTCTCCTGCTGCCTGCTCTGCTGGTGAGCAGCTGCTTGCTTGCTGGGGCCCTTTTGAAGGGCAGGGGCATCCGGATGCACCTGCCCAGCACTTGCACTACGCCTGGTTCTCCAATCACCATCATTGACCTTTCTGCCGCCAGAGACTCTGGCCTGTGCAGTGACAGGTATGGCATCACCCCCTTGACCAGCCTCGCCCCTTGCAGCTCTTGCAGTGGGCTTGCTGCCCTGACCTTGATCACCCACACTTCTGCCGGTGCCAACAGTTGCAGCCTCAGCTTCAGGCGTAGCTGTGGTCGTTGGTGGCTTGCCTGCTTGGTCCCTCTGGTCCTTGTCTGCTAGCCTGTCCAGATCCAGGCTGCCTGCTTTGTGTACGCCTGAGCGCCGTCTCAATGACTGAGGAGGCCTTACAGTAGACGACCCAGAGGGACTCAGTGATGGCGGCCCCAATTGGCCAGGCCTCTGACCCTGTTCTGGTCTCAGCTGTTCCCAAGTGACTTCTGATCTTGCTGCTGTGCCTGTCTGTTTTGCAACTGCTGCGGTTGCTGCTGGTTACACTGCTGAGCCTGTCTGTCATTCAGCTGCTGCGGTTGCTGCTGGGAGTGCAGCCTTTGTTCAGCTTGCTTGCCTGACGCTACAGCACTTGCATCAAGACCAGGTGCAGCTTGATCCACTGGTGCAGCAGCAGCAGTCTTCCCAAGGAGCTTGCTGGCCTGCTGGGATGTGCTCTGCTGAGTGCTGGGAAACGCTGTAAGTGGCGTGTCTGCCTCCTCCCGGCGGAATGCCTGCTCAAAGCTGCTGCGCGGTGCTGCCTTGACTGCCTGATTTGCAGGGGAGGCTGACCTGGTAAGGACAGCCTTTGCAGCTGGTTTGTTGTGAGCTTCAGGCGGCGCTGGGGGCTTTGCTTGAGGCGTGAGCAGCCGCTGCTGGGGATCCTGGTTGGGCTTTAAGCCTGCCTGAGCCTTCTGGAAGACACATGACATCAGCTATCATGAGTGGTTGTCAAGTTGCTGCGATATGAAGTGATTTGAACAAAACAGACAGCTTATTATCTGGCTGCTGTTGTGTGTGCCAGAACACAAACAAAAGGAAGCAAAGCAATGGCGGGCATTGGAGCCATATGGTTTGCAGATAACTGAAAGGTCAGTTGCCAGGCCATAAATTGTAATGTATGCCAGTGCCTGAGACATTGCTCATATATCAAGAGCTTGATGTACCTTATCTGGAACGGAAAGACCAGCAAGCTGAGCAGCTGAAGCAGGCTCAGCATGCATAGCAGGCCCAGCATGGCCAGCATTCACTGCTGTCATGCCAGCAAGGTCTGGCTTTCGTGTAGCAAAGCGTGTTGGCTCCTTGTTGTTTGGGCCTGATAATGGTACAGCGCCAGCATGCTGAGTATGCTGGGAGGCGTCCAGCGTAGTGTAGGTGAGAATTCCTTCTCTGGCTGCACCTGTATCACAGCATTCAGGCCTGCCACACTTCCACCAATACAACTACAGGAACAACAGAGATGCATGTGTGTGATGGTGAACTATAATGGTAAGAATTGCAGCAGCACATGCACAGGTGAAGAAGATGGCTTTGCTTGGCGATGACTGTATGGGCAAGGCTGATGGTTGATCATGTCAGTAACTAGCATTGTAAATCACACCCACAGACATCTAGGCTTGCAGTCTGCAGCCATCAAAATACTGGAAGACAGCCTGCTGTAACAACAAGTTCTGATACATATGCAGCGGCAGCTACCAGACATGTTGTCTGTTGTTCAGCTAAGTATTCCATGCAATCACCATCCAGTGTCACCAGCTAAGTAGTTGAGCTGCAAAGAACATAGGCCCGTTCAGTCCTGAGTGTACCCAACCCATGGCCATGACACATGTTTGAATGAGGCATTGCACGGCCATCATGACGCAGAAGACATGCAAAACCTGCCTGCTTTCTGGCGAGCTAAGACTTCCTTCTGCCTTTCAGTCATAGTCTCTACACAAGGACGCTTAGCAGCAGACGGGATCTTCACATATTCTGTCTGTGACGCATCAAAGGGAGTCTTGACCTGCCTGCTTCGTTTCTTGGAGGACAGCACGCCTGCAGGTGGCAGTGGCACAGCTTGACTTTCTGTTGATACACTGGGGTGATGACACTCTGCCTCTGTAGCTTGCACAATGCTTTGTGCAGTGTTTGCCTTCCAGCGCACGTACCTCTTGTGCATGCACATGCAGCAAGCTTGAGCTCTGTGATAAAGAGATTACTCAAGGATGTGGGTCTCTGGCTACATCATGACTAGTTGAAGGCCTCAGATGTCATGCAAGAAAAACTTGCATTACATCTGGGATTGCATGGCAGAAATCAAAATTGTCAAATGGACAATACGTTCAACAGTTGACTGCTTTGTTAGCTTGTTGAGTTTGGGGCGGGGCTCATCTCAACAAAAATTTCAATGCTGTGATACATGATCTTTTAGGCTTACCAGGGTCAGATGGCCCCTCAGCCCCTGGTGCAGCAGGGGTGCCCTTCTGAGCCTGTGTCACACCAACATGAGCAGTTGCCATCGCAGCAGGAGGGGCAGGCGAGGCCAAAGGCCCTTGTCGTATAGGGGGGAACAGAGAATCAACTCTGCTCCTGCCAAAAGGCTGCTCAGCGCGCACCTGCATTTCAGAACAATCAAGCTGATGAAAGCATGCAGAGGAGGCGCATGCAGTATAGGGCAATGTTTCTACAACAAGGGAATCTGCCCAACATGTCATGAGGGAGGGTATTGTAGCTTTACCCTTGTACATCCTCATTGTAAAATAGGAAACGTATGCTGACGACTACTGGAGAAACTGCTTGGAAGTGTGAGCCATTGCAATACAGGAAACAGCATTACTACAGCTCATCAGGGCATGCCAGGTCTCACTTGCTGCTGCAGTCCAATCCCAATGTTTCCCGCCTGACTTCTCTGGGATCCTGCCAGAGCTAGGGCTGCTTCCACCAGCCCCACATCATAGCCCTTCAGGGCAACTTGAATGCCACTGCTGCTCCAGAACTCCTCTGCTGCGTCATGCACAGCTGTGGACTTGTGCCTCAGTGCTGCTGCAAGGGGTTGCAGCAGCACCTGAGCAATGCAGCTTTGGGACAAGCCAGAGAAACACTGGACGCTGACTGCTGACAGCAGGCTTGCCCATGCAGCCTCTAGCATGGGCAGAAACATCTCATGACCGCCTGAAAGCCGACACGCACCATGGGAAGGCAGAACGATACTGTGTTTACTGGATGTAATGAAGATACGAAGTGATCTGGAAAAAGCATGAACGCAGAGTTATGGCTTCAATGCAACATCGTAAAGGTCCTAATGCAGTTGAAACTTTTGGGCTTTTTCAATCAATTGCTGGTGGTCTAAAACAATCTGGGACATGACTTGTTGCGTGTGATGCAGTCTCTAGACAGGAAATGGAAGGCAAACGTCCTGAAAGCTGGCCTTTGTAGATCCATGGCAGCAGCAGAGGCATGCACGGCATACGCACCAGAGGGCATGCCAACTAACGTCAGCATGCTACAGCCCAGCAGCATAGACAGGAAAACAGCCAGAGTTCTGACAAGGTAGCAACCATGTGTGAATTTGTAGATGTTGCTTACAGCCGAGGTCGCAAGTGCATGCATGAACACCTAAAATTGTGCCACTCATCATTGAGACAGCAACAAGTCTGGCGTTGCTTTGATGATCACGTGTTTGGGGATTGCACACAACTCTTCAGCAGCATTGCATGCGAGGCATCTACTCCTGACATGCTATTGAGGTAACGCACCTGTGACTTCCGACGGAAGAAGAAGACATGCACCAACAGCTTTGAAAGGAAGCTGCTGCTGTAAGTCTAATAAGCCATGAGATGACAGGCTCAAGCTGGGGATGACTCCCAACACCTGACAGATGAGGGGTGTAACAGTGTCTGGGCAGGCTATAGCAGCTTGGCACAGCTCTTCCAGGCAGAACCCTGTACAGAAATTGCGTTTCAGCTGTGTCAATGAATGCATAGGCATCTGGGAACAGTACTATTGGAGCCTGACTGCTCCTGCCTGCCTGCATGCAAACACCTCCTGCAGAAGGCACTTGCACAACAATGTACAGACACCAACTGTAAACATGGGTTCTGCTGCAGATCATGGTATCTTCCATTGCAAGGCTTGTGGTGACTGATATACGTAGCCCGGATCAATGGCTGAAAGGTTTCCAAGGCGTTGCACTGATGTTGCCTTGGCTTGCTCTTGGTCACAGCCTTGACCAGAGACTTGAGTCCAGAGCAAGGTAGCCATGAGCATGTGGGAGCAATTTGCAGATGGTCAATGCAGTGTGAGTCATACCCAGCAGCTGACAGGCACTTGACACGTCACTGACAGGCTTGCTGCCTTTTGCTCCGCCGGAGGCTCTGGCTGCAGGCCTGCTTGCTGTGCCCACCTGCTTGCCTCTATGTTCCACAGCCTGCAACCCATGTGGAAGAAGGGAAGTGGAGGAGCAAACGAAACGACTGTACACCCTGGCCTCGATAGCCATTTATAAGCTTGCTATGGCAGGATGACAGCCTATAAATGGAGACTAAATATCTCCTTGCAACCATGCAATGCAGGTCAATGTCATGACAGGACTTGACTGCAGAATGTTGAGCTGCACTAATTATAATAAAAACAACAATGCCTTCCAGCTCATGATGAGCTAGGCACGTGCGGGACAAGTCTTGTCTTTCCAAAGCAGTCTGTGCAGTTGAGCTGCACTGATGAGCCAGAACAGGGGTGCCTTTGATCTTGCTCGCAGTTATTGTACTCTGCCATGCTGTGCTGGCAGAGGCAATCCTGAAGGTGGCAGTGAGCTGTTTCCTCACCTGATGCGCCACTGCCACTGCTGCCGCTGCCAGCAGACACTTCCAGAGGGACAGACTGGCGTGCCTGTTCCCCTGCACTGGTGCAGCAGAGGCTACACCTGCAGTCTGATGCATGTCTGCTGCAAGCCTGAGCAGGTAAGCATGAAGCAGGTCTGTGCTGTTCAGCTTGTAGGCCCGCTTGCGTGACGACACCTGGAGAACAGGTGGTGTGATCTGACCTGGTCTCTCTCTGAACGTTGAACCTGCTTCTTGAACATGCCATGCCATGCAGATGCCACAGTGTATTGCAAGCAGAGGATTGCAAGCTGTATGCATTGTTGTTGCCATCACAGAACAGCAGATGCATGCTCATTCTTGCAGGTGCCTTGTGTGCTATCTCAAATGGTGTGTACCTCAGTGAGAGCTTGGTACAGTGCCTGCCATGCATTTCCCCACGCGATTGCCCTACCCAGGTCTTCTGCTGAAAGAACAACAGCACCTTTCTCCCCTGCTGAAGTTCCTTTCCTCAAAGCCTCCAGCGGGTACTTCAGCACTTGGATGGTGAAGGCAATGGCAGCCATCACAGCGGCATCAGAGTCATCAAACTCATCACTTGTGGGCAGTGATTTTGCTAGGCTGGCTGCAAGCAGGCTCCAGATGTCCAGGTTGGCAGGCACTCTGTCCTGTGAAAATGCATTTGCTTCTGCTGCCAGACTGCAGTGCTGCCAGTAGGATTGCATCTGCTTCACTGGCTGCTCATCCTGCTCTGCACAAGACACAGACAGACAGGATGTTACAAGAAGAAACACCTCAGCCTCACCCCACAAAGGCAACGCTGACCATGCCTCGTCGCAAACATGATACCACTTTTGCCTTAGTGATCTCTCTCACAATAAATGGTGGCGTAGAAGCAGCATGTCTTCTCATGCTTGCGAATATGCCTCTTGCAGGGATTGACCCAGTTTGATATAGCTGAACTAGTCAACGTCAGCAGTCTGCAGCTTTGACTGCAGATGGTGTGCTGGTGCAAATGTGTAGGATATATGCTGTACGTGACACAGCAGCTGGACAAGTGGCTGCATCAGAAGGGAGTGTACCAGCAAGAAGCAGCAGGTCTCCCAGACATGTCTCTGAGGACTTGGTGCGCACTGAGGGGACAGTGACAAAGACCATGGACAGCTGAGCAAACACGAGAACCCTCATGGACACCGTAGTGCTCCTTGTGCTGTAACCTGTGTGACCATGTGTCAAACACAACTGTGTCAAGCTAGCATTTCGAGCATCATGTAACAATGATGACGCATGATGCTTCCAATTCCCAGCTCGTGATGAGCGATTTATGTGCAGGGCAAGCCTTGTCTCTCCAGAACAGTCTGTTTTGAGCATCCCTATCAGGTCTCTATATGACAGTCTTACATTTGGGCATGCCCATGCTAAACACTATTTGGATGGTACGGGCTTACACAATGCTACCTGTGACTTGCAAGAAAACTAGCCCTTGGCAAGACCCCCACGAGAGGCCTGAGTTTTGTACAGTACAGGCAGGGGCTGTGTGTAGCTGGCAGTGTCAACACAGCACAGCACAGCACAGCACAGCACAGCACAGCACAGCACAGCACAGCACAGCACAGCACAGCACAGCACAGCACAGCACAGCACAGCGCAGCCCAGCATACAACAGCACAGCGTAAAACAGCACAGCATAGAACAGCACAACGCAAAACAACACAGTTCAGTGCACAACGCAACGCAGCACAGCATAGCACAGCGCAGATTACCTGGCACAGTGACCATGGCTTTTGCACAAGCAGGTGATTGCTTGACAAGCTGTGTACAGCTGTCCAGCAGTGACTCAGCACATGATGCCCAACACTGCTTGATATCTTTGCCGTACCAACCGCTGTCGTGCGCTTGCACTGTGGGCGAACTTATCTGCAGAAGGCACGCTGCCAAGCCACAAAGACCAGCAGCCCCAGGTTTGCTGTGGGGACTGTCATTGGTGGGTTTATTGACTGCCGCCAAGCTACACAGATCAGCGTAGAGACACTTGACTGCCTGCAGGCCCTGGACCAACAAGCAAAAGTTGTGGGGAGCCAGCATACTGACAAGACAGCTTTGGCTGTGCTGCATCAAGCAGTTACAGAATGCTACTGACCATGCATTGGACTATTGTCCACAACTTGACCTGAATTGCACATGTGTATTGGGAAGTCTAACTGGTGATTTAGTGGCAGGATTTTGTGCTGATGCATATACATGTGGTATCTGCGCCACCCATTTTCAACAGCTTGTGTCATTGGTGACATTTGCATCATAGCGCTTGCCCAAAGGACGCTTGCAAAACTTCTTCCCATTTCCTGAGTTCATTCAGCTGAAACTAAATGCAAGCTGTGGGCTGACTGCATGATGCCCACCTTTGTGAGAAAAGACAAGCTCTGATCAGACTCCCTTGCCAGCGCCTCAACTGCTTGCCTCAGAACAGCTGTCATTGGCAACAGATTTCCAGTGAGGCAAGCAATGACATGTGCTGGCGGTGGCGGCTGCTGTTGGCAGATGGAGTTGATGTTGGTGCTCAGCACATCCAGCAATGTGACCAGCAGCTGTGCATCTTGCAAGCTGTCTGACAGCCACTTTACTGCCTGCAGGGGACAATCATCGCTCAGCTTTCCACTGAGTGGAAGCTGATGATCAGCTCTCTTTTTTAGCGACAGCATTGCTGTTTGTCATGTGATTTATCAACTTGCATATTTTCCTAGCACTTGGTTGGTGTTGTATCACAAAGGACTTGATTGTTGAGGTGTGCAGACCCCACAAGGGCAGTGCCTATGGCTTTGCTGCAGGGGCTTTGCTGCAGAACCCGCTGCAGATCAGAAGCAACTTGGATGCGCTGCTGACTGTGACAGACACGAGAGCATATTTGCAGATTAGACAGAACTGAGGAGGATGTTTGAACCATTGACAGACTGGACTATGCAACCCCAGTGTGTCCATGAGGATGCTGAATGCACAAGATCAATCAATCAATCAATGAATTCATATTTTCTGTCTTTAGGGGAGTCAACAGACAACAAGCACTGAATGTACAAGACACATGATGTATGCCAAGCACATGTCAAAACACCATGCGTTTCAAATACCTCTGACCACAAGGACTGGCATGGCTCAGGCCTTGCAGGTGGAGCCCTGGCTGTCTCAAGTGGCATTTTGATGAGCACTTGCAGGACAGGAGTCAGTAGACTTGCAAGGAGAGAGGACTTGGCAGCCCCAGAAGCAGGTGATTCACTGGTGGATGCCTTGCTAGCATGCGCTACCATATGCTTCCAGGTTGCCATGGCCGCCTACAGAACAATCGTGAATGAGGAGCTTGCAACTTCATATGGGATATTTTTTACAAAGAAAGACCAGAAAGCTAGCATGGTTGTGGGGCATGAGAAGCTGGGCACCTTGTTAAGCAGCCTTGCCATTGTTTCCTTGCCATTGCTATAGCTGCGTGTACAGCAGCAGCAGCAGCAGCACTTGGTGGTACATGGGAATATGTAACGAAGTGTGACATCATGCTGCAAGATACACCTCAACCAGATTCACGCTTGGTTCAGATCTTGCAACGCATGCGAGTAGTCTGTGACTGTGAGCAAAGGTGTGTGAGTGACAGGGCAGCACACCTGGTGCACCGCTGGCCTTCTGTCTGACTTGAGTGCAAAAGTGATTGGGTTGAGCAGCAGGGGCTGGCGCTTGCTGAGCTGGCCACAAGTAGCGAATGCATCACACAGCTTCTGCCAAGCAGCAAAGGTGGCCACTGGCAGCCTGGTGCTGCTGGTGTGGGTGAACGGTTTCTCCACCAGCTGCACCACAGAAAACCCAAATCAGTACTTTGTGCAGAACATTTCTAGTTGGAGCCAGATGAGACCATGCTGGTGAGGGTGTGAGAGTGCAGGGCTTCAACAATGCATACAAGCTGGAAGGTCATATTGTGTGAGTGGCAGCTTGATGACGCATTTGCCACCTGAACACTGTTGTGAGTGAGACATTCTGCACCCTGCTAGAGTTGCTGCTAAAGCATTCACCGAGTCGGCACACACAATCTGGTATGCACAATTCTGCACTGCTGTTGTGAATTGCATGAATTTGGATGCAGACTGTGTAAAGGCCCAAGCACATGTTTCTACTCGCCTTCAGCATAGGGGGTCCCACAGGGGGATCTCTTCTCAGGAACTCACAACCCAACAGCTCCACGAAACAGCCCCAGGCATGTACTGCAGTAACTGCCTGCAGTATGGTACCCTCACTGACTTGCCCCTTGGGAGCTTGCCCTCCAGATGCTCCTGAGTAACAATGCTCAAGGTGGTTACAGCATTGATCATCACATTCTTCCAGAAGGTTTGCATTTGTTAGAAATCACGACAGTGGTCGAGGGAGTGTATGGTCAACAGCAGACTCCTAGTTGGGTCTTGTTTGCATTTGCCCCTAATCTTTGTTACCACAGAAATTACTTTGACAGTGCCTGCTCAATGCAACAGGTGAGAGGCTCTGTTGATAGCCAGCATATCTTTCACTGAGCCAAGTGAAGACTGTTGACCCACTTGTCTTGCATACCTGTTTGAGCATCAGAGCCCCAAGCTGCCCGAGTCCAATCCCACATGACCTTCAGGAGTCCATCAGAGTCTGCTGGCTGCCCAGCACGCTTGCTGCCCACCAAGTCCAACACCAGGGCTGCTGACAAGTCGCCCTCACAAGGCCTGCCACCAGGCTGTGACCAGGCCAGGTTGAATGTCAGCAGGGACTCCTGGCGCAGCTTGGCAAAGGAGTGCTTTGAGTCTGCTTTCTGGATAGCAGCAGACAGGATGCCTTGTCAGCGGGGATTATGTGATGCAAACTTGCACATGTCGTGATGTGGTTTACTGCAGGACATTGTGTGTCTTGATGTGCTGACAGGTGTCTGTCAAAGCTAGGCATCTAAAGCAAACATGAGGCTTCAATTTGCTGTGAACATGGGCACTTTGATGATGCCGCTTTTGTGACCAGGTCAGCCCCTGTGCAGAGTGCTTTGGGGATACGGCTCATGGCTGTGCAGCTGAACATTAGCCTTGCCATGATTCCCACATCTGGCACAAGTAGATGCCATGTGACCAACAGCAGAGGGCCAAGAGCTTGCCTGCTCATACTGTGTCACTGGCTGAACCAACAGCAGGCGCCACAGCTGTGGCAGCCACAGATGTGCTGCTTCCCTCAAAGCTTCTGGAATTTGCTGAGATAATCTGGCGATGCACTTCAGGCTGTGGTGCACGCACTGCATTGACTCCCATTTGTTGCTTGTGACCAACCCGAGTGCAATGGCTGACACCAGGGCTTGACAGTGTTGCTGCAGAATATCAGGATGGAACTCCTGGCGAGACAGGCACCAGAACACCACCCTGGCCTCATCCTGAAAGGTAAGGCATCATAAGAACTGCTCGTTGGCTGTGACAGGGAACAAGCTGGCATCAGCAATGTGAGCGCATCCAGCAGGCTGACAAAATGGGTGTCAAAACACACACAGCAGTCCAAATGAAAGTGTATAGGGAAACTGACCGTACGTGAACTGCTGTGAAGCAGCGCAGTAAGGGACTTCAGAAGATGAAAATGCTCCTCACCTGCGACAGTTGAGACACCAGTGTGGTACAGACTCACGTGCAACACAAGCACCAGAAGTATCTACGATAAGGCTGCTGTACTGAAGGAAGGTTTACCTGGTAAATATCTTGTGAAAGACTTTTCAGCCAATACATACCCAGCTACTTGTAGTGAGCACATAACCCTGCACAGCAGGCACCAGGTTGGCTCCCTCAAACTGCTGGTAGCTATGCAAGAACACGATTGAGCACGTACAGCTTGTTGCTTGATTGCGTCCATTGGTCTTGAAGCTCCGTGCTGACTGCCGAAGCTTGCTTTACAGTTACAGCCTCAAGGTCACCCGCAAGATCCTTTGTTGCCTGCATGCTGCTCAGACAAGTCTCATAGGCGACGCTTTTTCCAGGTGGCTCTGCAGCGATCAAGGCGCTGAGCGCCTGAAATGCCGCCGACATTTCGCGCACAGCGCACTGCCGTATGCGTGATGGTGGTCCTCGGACAGAAGTGATCAGAGTGGCATCGAGGTTAACCGAAAAGTACAAGCATATAATGTGCACAATCAGACACCGTCGACAATACGCAACGCTGTGACAGGCGTGTGGGCATGAATGCAGCAGGACATACGCCGATGAGCAACCTGTGCTGCCGCAATAGGAGGAACACATGCGCAGCACGAAGCGCAGCATGCTGAGCTTGAGCTGATACTGGAGCTCCGAGCTCAGCTGATCGAGGTTCTGCGCGTCAGCCAGTCTGACACCGTTCGATCACATTTTGCATGCCCAGCTACATCTTGCATGCTAGCCTCATCGCTGAACTTCTGCAGCAAAGCTGTTACACAGGAGGTCCTGTTCGCCAGAAAGCTCTTTATGGCCAGCTCAATCTCGCAGAACGTTCTGTTCGCTGGACTTGGCAGTGAACAGCTGCGTGGCCAGTCCTGCAAAAACCTTGGCAAGTGCAACAAGTAATTTCTGTTGCCAGTAGTAATTTGTACTCACTCATTCTGCCCAGCTGCATGGCCATCATATGCAGAATGCTGCAGGCAGACGCCAAAATTAAGCGAAAATGACCTACAAAACAAGCTGCAGGCCTTGCCTGCATGGCAACTGGATGAAGCAAAGACGACCCTGACCCGCACCTTCACTGCAAAGAATTTTGTTGCTGGTAGACATGCTGAGCTAGCTGCAAGCAATCCTACCCAGTTGTTCGTCATCTGTCTGGAACCAAACTAGTCTGATGTGTGCGCGTTTCTGCAGCTGTGAAGTTCTTTGATCAGGTTGCTGAAGTGGCAGAGGAGGAAGGTCACCATCCAGATCTGCACCTGACAGACTACAGAGAAGTCAAGGTGAGCTTGTGTTGCTTGACTGTGCAATCGTGTAATTATAATGTGCAGCTACACAGGCAAGATTGCCTGGCCTACTGACAAGGCAGATTGGAACAAGTCACAGCTGACAACATGATCTGTGACAAAGAAGCTGTGGAAGGTGTTCAGGAGGCAAGGTGTTCAGATTTGCTATGCAGGTTGTGTTGTCCACACACACGATTGGTGGCTTGTCCATGTTTGATGCAATCATGGCAGCTAAGATTGATGCACTGTCGGTTGACTACAGTCCCAAATGGCTTCAGCAGCAGGCTCAAACAAGCTCTTGATGACTCTGAGATGCTGCCAAAGCCATATGTATCACAGTGTGATGGCAAGCAAGGGGCCTTGGATCTAACAAGCATAGAATCAGAACTTGCTGGCAACAGCGGCCTGTCATAGGCAGAACTTTGCTAGGACTCTGTATGAACAGTGGTATGAACAGCAGTATGAAGTTGGTATTGTCTACGCTTCCAACAGGATGTTAGCGCTGCAGAGCATCCACCGAGTAGCGGCAGAACTTAGCATGCCATTACCTGGGTTGGGCTATGTGTGATACACACTGCTCAGGGTCCTGCTGGACCCTTCACAGCGCCAATTCCCCATTGCCTCCAAAATATGGTGGCTGCAGCTGGCAAAAGGGTAGCAAACATAAGCTTGTTGCATGTAAGGGATATCACGCATTGCAATTGGGCCACATTTGTTGTAGTGATGTATGTGGTCTTTGCTGAGTCTGCTATTCATACTTGCAGATATCATACTGAGGATTGCAGTTGTACTACACTAACCTCCGTCATTCACTGTTAACATGTGTACTTTCTCAAGTCTTTCAAATCTGTGGAGCATCGTCCAGCATAGCATAACACAATATGGCCAGACATGCATGACATTATTGGCGTGGGTGCTTGTTTATTGCATGCATAAATTATATGCATCAACATGGGTGGGACTGGCAGAATTGCTTCAACCCAATAGTGGGTGCACGCTGGCTAACAGAGTTTGCCAGTCGCCACCAGCGTAACTCCATTGTGCAATATTCCGTGATCCCTGCCTCCCGCTGCGATTTGGGTCTGCTCGGCAAGCTCAGGCCCACTTGCCATATGATGCAGCACTGCGCTGATCACAATAAGCTGAAATTTTAGAGGAATCGCTGCTGCTATTTGCAGCAGTGAGCAACGCCTGCTTGTCAAGCACTAAGTTGCAGCGCTCTTGACACTGTAAACATGAAGTCAGATCCGGACTCAGTGTGTAAGTACCCCGGTTGGTTGCCTCTCGAGAGCCCTTGAAAGTTCAGCGAAGTTTGGCAAAGGTCATGACAGTGTGAGTGCACATGCCGCAAGCAACGTTGAATTATCAATTATCGCGCAGGTTGGGCAAGCCTGCCAGAGCTCGTGCTCTTGGGAGTGGCGAACATCGAGCTGAGTTGTACATACAAAATGCTGTGTACCTGCAAAACCTGGGCAGCAGCTGCTTTGTCTGAGCATGCCCTGCCCTCATCAGCCAGTCCTGAGGGAGACAAGGATGGCACATGGAAAGATGCCACAATCGTTCTTCTTGAAGTTCTGGCTGTGCGCCCTCAAAGTAGACGTCTGACTGCGGTTTATGCAGATCTGGCTGTTGATGAGATATCTGCTGTGTGTGGTGCTCTTGCAGTGGGCTACCCCATGCTGAACAAACTTGAGGTATCTTGTGAGGGGGGGAGCACTTCATTGGATCCTTTTCGCTTTTTGCCAACTGGTATGTCACACATTTGTCTCAGATATATTACAGGAGCTAAGGTAGACCTGGATATCTTCGACAACTTTTATGACCTCGAGACATTGCAGCTCAGATGTCACTGGGATGTAAATACAGAGGATCCAAAGCAAGCTGTGTTAGTTGGGGATCTGCAACTCCCTCACCTTCAAATGCTACATATAGCTTTTCTGATGATTGATGAAAAGGTGTACCTGCCAGATCTAACTTTGAAATTCATCCCAGCATCCTGCAAGGTAACTCTTGGCTGCACTGACCTGCAACCATGGGTGGCTCATCCCTGCTTGACCAGGGTTTGTGGGTTTGATCGGACAGTTGATGACAGTTCAGAGTTGAGAATGTACTCTGAAGTACTTTTCTAGACCTCCTTGCTCTCACTGGAGGGATTCATACCAAACAGGAGCTCCATCTAGCTTGATCGAGGCACTCAAGTGCCTTGGCTGTTACTGTATGCCTCGCAAGGTCCTGTGTATGTCTGCATGTCAAAATTTGATGTAGTTTGCTCCATCTTTTTGCGGCTGTTTTGCAAGATAATTTTGAAAGAACTGGAGTGATTGTTGTTACGCCTCTGATCTTGTACAAGACATGTGACACCTAGGTCTAGGCTGTGGTGTAGACATAGAACCCAACCGCAAAACACATTTTTGAGCCCAGCATGATGAAAGGCAATTCCTGAGAGGACTCTAGAGATAGATCTATATAGCCGTATTTCAGCGCGATCATATATGCCGTATTTCAGCGCGATCATTGAATTGTTTCACCACTAGTCCTCAGCAATCTTCTGGCTTTCCCTGATTGCACAACGTGAAGCGTTTCAAAACCAATCCGTTGTGTGGTTACAGCCATTTGGTGTTGTGCCTACGGTATGCTTCATGCCATTGATTGCGGATGTAGGGGCGTCTCCAAATTTAGAACACATGCGCATGAAATGCGTAGACATGGGTCTCCACTGCATATACACTACATGTACAGACACAAGTCCCTCCGCGCTAGCGCTACTTACAGGCAATCCTCTCAGGCCTTAAATTCCTGTTCACATCTATAGCTATAAAGGGACACACAGCTTATAATGCATGCGAAATCGTCATTTTACGTAGGTGCATACAGGAGTGAAAACACAACGACCTAGTTTCTGGTGATAAGAAGAAGAAGAAGGATTTTACAAGCTGAAAGGCCGAGTCTCGCGTAACTGTAACGGTGCCTCGTATTACGGGAGTGCAAAATTCGAATAGCGACAGACCCCGCCCGGAAATTTCTAGGCTACCCTCACGCTCTTCCTTCTTCCCTGTCACTTCTTCCGTCACTCTTTTTGTGGCTGTACAAGCGCAGAACTACCTTTGGTTGTTCCTGTAGTCGTTTTTAGTCGTTCGAGTCTGCGCTTTGACGGCATGAGCTGCACGATCTACAACAATGTGCTGCCCTATATGCGGCCAGTGTGGCAGAATGGCGTCAGGACAGCACATCAACCTGAAAATGCTGACAAGGAAGACCTGGTAGCAGCTGGGGTCACTTCAGCGATACATGCCAACGACATAAAAGCGAGAGCACAGCAAGCAACAGGTACACACAGCTTCACTACCATGTATGGTTTGCGTTCATACAAAGCATGTGGACTAATCATTGCACGAAGAGTCTCTGCGAATTCAAGGTTAGCTTCTGGCGAGAGCTGTGTCAGCAGCCTGCTTAGTAATGGTACCAGCAAGGGCAATTCCTCCTCGACTATAGCTTTTCAACTGTTAACCCCCTATATTTTAAAAGATTTTGTAAAAATATGGTATTATGGTATCAGGAATTAAACATTACACTAAGTACAGGCTGCTTAATTGGCTTGGAAAACCTAGTACCAGGGGAGCATTTAAACATACATATAGGGTCTGCTTTTTAAATCTTTGAAACATTGCTTAGCTAATTAGCTAATTATCTAACTATAATGGGCCTGTTATGTAAGACTATTACACACACCCAACCCTATGCTTCATGACAAACTCTGACAAATCACAGAAATCACCCTAAGGTCAGTGATGAGACACACAAATATATGTCCAAGGAGTTAAACAAGTCCTGGTCCATACTTGGTTATGCTGAACCTTTTTGTGACACCAAGCGGAACAGCCAGGAACCAGAAGCTGGGCAGTGGATATGCAGGGTCAGATTGACCCCTTGAGGAATGAATTACAGTAGTTGGCCGAAATGGATTGGCAAGCACCTGAAGCTGCAGCAAGCCCACAAAGACTTAAAGGGCGCATACTGACCATAGTCTGGGTCAAGCCAGAAAGGTCTCAGGCTCTGCTTCACTTGCAAAGCGAGCCATGTTCAGAATTCTGCACAAAGCAAATACCTTTGGTCAGTTCCACAAGATCTGCAACTTGCGGTAGTTGCTTGGTTGGCATATACAAATGGAACAGCGATGGTTGATTTTTTTCTTTTCCATCCTCACGATAAGATCAGCATCACTAAGGGTGCACTCTCTGAAAAAGAGGACTCGTTCCTGTCATATATATCAACCATACATGCATGATTGGCTTCCAAGCTGTGCAGCAAACCTGAATTCCTCTGCCCACAGACCCTCTGTGTATTTTGTATAGATCAAGTTGATGGGAGTGAGGTACTGCTCTACTGCTCTCAATACTCCCTCTCAGGTACTTGGCCTAAAAAAGCATTTCTGTCATAGCAGCATATATCTAATACACATACCATTGCACAGCATTTACACAAACTCTGTCAGCACCACAAGCTTCAGAACATACAAGCACGGCAGCGTGTGCAGCTGTAGTGTTGCAGTTGTTGGCACAGTGTTGTGTACAAAGGCGGTATGGGACACACAGCTCATGAGCTTTCCGGCGACATATGAGACAACAACAAGCTTTGCAAGGTTTCGCAGGTGCTGCACAAACTCCATACCTTGCTATGCACCTTATGGCCCAGGTCAGCACATTATGTATCGCTGGAGCATGCTGCTGCTGCCGTTCAAGTCAATGGGCTTGCTGATTAGGCAAGCACCCACCTGAAAGATCTGATAACAGAACGAGCGCGGAAATCCTTACGTAAACAACATTGCTTATGAAGAACTTTGTTTATCTCTACCTACATTTTTACACAAAGAAATCCCTTCATTTCTACACCAAAAAATCCCTACATTTTTACACAAAGAAATCCCTACACAATTTTCACATTCACACACACTTCAATCAGACGCAAGCTCATGCATACAAGCAAATCAAGGCATTCAGATCAAAACACATCGTAGAAATGTACAGGAAAATTCATTGTACAAGACAGTCTGATACATACGAACTACTGCAAGCAAAACGCATTTTCGTTGCATTCTTTCAAATCAGTCCACCAAGTGTCGCTGCAGGCAGCAGACAATCTCTCAGGCCAAGCAACATGCATCTCATGGCTGCTTGAAGCTATGATAGGAATTTGTTCCGACAGAGACACCAAGCTGGTCAATCTCCCAAAACAAACACAGAATGAGCCTATGGTTGGCTGGGCTGTGTGCACCTTGCACACACTTTATCAGGGGTTCGTTGGCTGTTTTTGCTTTGTACACCTCTATGCATACGTCACTGCATTGACATGAACCAGGAGGCTAGCTTTTGAGACACATCCAGTCCCTCGGTGTGGTAGTCCTCAAAATCCCAAGAAAGTGGCCTCCAGTTGTGCCTGATGGCATAATTCCTAGCCTGCCTGGCTTGAAAGTTCAATACTCTTCTGAAAGGTCTTTGCAGTGAGCTGGGTGCAAACTTCAGTGGCTGTTGGTCAATGTGCTGGAAGGTCAAATGCTTGAGGCGGTTTGGTGGC
>JAABUK010001519.1_pt1 | contig 43712 bp, 65 predicted proteins | sample 5559141 | NCBI WGS metagenome assembly JAABUK01 (sample SAMN10711869, study PRJNA513367) | rock metagenome | isolation source: Antarctica rocks | place: Antarctica: Victoria Land, Pudding Butte nord | collected 2016-01-03 | reverse complement strand
GCCTCCAAGAACGTCATGGATGAAGTCTGCTTCCAGAAGGTGCTCTTCATGCTGCTGCTGTTGTTGTGTACTTACATGTGTGACTAAGGTGGTATTGGTGGGTGACTTGCCTGCAGCTGAGCAACTCAACACAGTGAGCATGGGCTCGGGGTGTTGACTTGCTCAGCTGCAGGCAGGTGACCCACCACTACCATTACAGTCACACATGTACAGTTTGAACAAAACTCCCACCAGCTTGGCTTTGTTGCACACCACATACACCTGTGCTTGCAAGCTAGGATGTCTGATGAGTCACAACTGGCTCCACACCCCCAGACTGTAAGGTATTGAGTTAAGTTAAGGTTGAGTGAAAAGCCTAAGCACTTGTTGGCCTCACTTGTGGCTCTGCCAGCTGTATAGCATGCCGTCACATGTTCTGTGTTGTATAGCATGCCGTCATCTATACATGTCGGTGCTGTGTCTTGCATCGGCAGCCAGGCATGTCATTCTGTCATTGGGATGCACACACACTCATGTAGTCAGCTGCTACAGCCTTACTAGCTGCTTCGTCCTTCTGTTATCCACTTCCAAGACTGCCACTGACTATTTGGCATGCAGTACATGGGTTAAGGTGTTGCAGCCTGGGGCAGTTGCTTTAGCAGAGCAGCTCACAGTCTGCAGGGTTCTGTACAAAAGTACTGCCTGTGTTCCGGGCTGGTTCTGAGCCAAACTTGCTGAGTCTGCACCAGCCATCTCACACTACTTCCCATTCTGTTGCAGATAGTGGACAGTCTTCAGCAGGGCCATCAAGGTATGGTGTTTGTGCACTCACGGAAGGACACTGGCAAGACAGGGCGCACTCTGGCTCTCAAAGCTCAGCAGGAGGGCAAGTTCTCCCTGTTTGACTGCAGAGAGCACCCCAAGTACGGCCTCATGGCCAAAGACGTCAAGAAGTCACGCAACAAGTAAGCACACTGATTGACCTCAGCCCGCCTGCATTACTTGCTACCATGACCAGAGTATGCTGTGTACATTTGCAAGGCAGCATCATGTCAAAGCGTACATGCGTACGTAAACATGCTTATGTGTTTGTATGCATTGGGTGGACTGTTCAGCAGAAGTGCCATATACAACATGGCATTCATACCAAATGAAATTGTAATGCAAGCTGTCTAGCTGCCGTTTGCATTGCCCTGTGCAGGCAGGAAGACCCAGGACACTGCTTGCAGTTGCCATATCACAGGCCTGCAGGCACAGCAAAGCAGCATGACGCTCGTCAAATGTTTGATGTGGACATTGGTCTATGATCTCTCTTATGTTCAGCAGTCCAAGTCCACGTCCACATAAATGTTTGAAACTTGAGGTTTGATCTGTTGCAGGGAAGTGCAGAGCTGTTGAGGGGGGCGACTGTGATGAGCTTTGATGTGCTGCAGGGGGTTAAAAGAGCTGTTCGAGTCTGGCATAGGCATCCATCATGAACTTTTCCTGCTGCAGGGAGGTGAAAGAGCTGTTTGAGTCCATGGCATAGGTCTGTATCACGAGTTTTGTTTTCCTGCAGGGAGGTGTAAAGCTGTTGAGTCTGGCATTGCTCTGTACCAATGGTCCACGAGCGTTGATCTGTTACAAAACCTGTTTGAGTCCAGCATAGGTCTGTACCATGAGCTTTGTTGTGGTGCAGGGAGGTACAAGAGCTGTTTGAGTCCGGCATAGGCATCCATCATGCCGGCATGCTGAGGTCAGACCGCAACCTGGTGGAGCGCCTCTTTGGGGAGGGCCTGCTCAAAGTGTTGTGCTGCACAGCCACGCTGGCCTGGGGCGTCAACCTGCCTGCCCACACTGTCATCATTAAGGGAACGCAGTTGTATGACGCTCAGAAGGGAGCTTTCACTGAACTGGGTATGGCCTTGTACCTCCTGTCACATGTATTTGAATGCCACTGCACGCTGCTGTACCCTGAAAACTTACAGTTGGTCCTCAACATGCCGCTTTTTTTTACTTCGTTATGGATGGATGGATGGATGGACAAAGAAACATATGTGTGTAAGGATTGGCCAGTGCTGCTGCTCCTTGTTCCATGTTGAGCTGTTTGTGCTCGCTTGAGCTGTGAGCACCTTTGGACTGAGCTCTGAGCAGCTTGACTAAGTGCCTCATTCAGATGCCCATTTTCACTTCTCTCTCACAAGTGCCATGTTGCCTCAAAAGCAGTGTCCTCTGCAAATCCTTTAGGGCTTTCTGACACAGTGCTGCCTGAGTGCAGGTATGCTGGATGTGCAGCAGATCTTTGGGCGGGCTGGGCGACCCCAGTTTGAGGATGAGGGGCTGGGGATCATCATCACCCAACATGCACAGCTGGCGCACTACCTGGGCATGCTCACCCATCAGACCCCAATAGAGTCTAAGTTCACTGATCCTCTTGTGGACAACCTCAATGCTGAGATTGTGCTAGGTAAGACCTGTAACCGGTGTTCAGCTGCCTTAAGAAATCCGAGCAATGCTGAGCTTAACAGGTGCATTCACTAGCTGGCTGACAATTGTTCAGTGACTGGCATGCACAATGCAACAACCCTGTATGCAGCCTGATCTGCATAGCAGTACAGATGACAAAAACCCACCAGAATGTTGATCACAGTCAGCAACAGTCGCAACAAGTATCATTATGGTTGTTGTTGACACAGGCAACAATGAATAACAAAAGCCCCAAGGTTAGTGGTCAGTAGCAACACATTGATGCATGCAAGTCCATGCATGTCAGCATTACAGCTCATGTGCTGCACGCACACACCCTGCAACCTGGTCACATTTCACAAGCAGACTGACGCTGCTGTGCAGGCACTGTGACAAACGTGAGGGAGGCAAGCTTGTGGCTGAGCTACACATACCTGTTCGTGCGTATGTTACGTAATCCCCTGGCTTATGGTGTTGGCTGGGAGGAATTGACTGCAGACCCCAGACTGGAGGGCCGTAGGTACCCCACTCCTTTCTTTTTGCACCCGCAATGTTCAATGCAGCTCAGCGGTATCAGGGTCACAAGGCTAGGCTCAATATTGAGAATGTGCTGCTGCTACACTCCTTTCTTTATGCACCCGCAATGTGTGACGCAGCTCAGCAGTATCAGAGTCACAAGGTTAGGCTCAATATGGAGAATGTGTTTCTGCTACACCACTTTCTTTCTGCACCTTACAATGTTTGATGCAGCTCAGTGGTATCAGACTCACAAGGCTAGGCTCAGTTTTGGAAACCTGTTGCTGCTGTCCTTTGATACAGCACCTCCTGGCGGCTCCTTGTTTCAGCATGTTAAAGTGATGATCAACCCTGCATTCATGCCTCAGATTGGACGTCCGCACTGCTTATGCCACTTATGTCATAACAAGTGCTGCTTCACACAGCAGTTCCCTGCTCCTGCAAAGGAATTTTGTTATTTGACACCCTGCCGGCAAAACTCAGACTCAGATGCATCAGACTGCCTATCATTGTTGCTATCCTGTTACACTGCTGCTTGTTCACTGTGACTACTGTCATTACTGCTGCTGCTGCTGCTGCTGCTGCTGCTAATGATGATGACCACTGCTGCTGCCTTGCATAGGAAGACGCTGGTCAGTGATGCAGCTCGTGAGCTGGAAAAGAGCAAGATGGCTCGCTTTGATGAGAAGAGTGGCAACCTGTATGTGACAGAGCTGGGGCGAGTCGCCAGTCACTTCTACATCCGCCACTCCTCCATTGTCATCTACAATGATCTGCTGAAACGCCACATGAGCGAGGCAGAGGTGCGGCAGCACTCTTTCTTAACAACAGCAAACCTCAATCTGCAGCAAGGAACATTGCAACAAAACCTGTTTGTTGCCTGCATGTGAGACTAAGCCTTTTCTGCCAAAGCACTGAGCAACATGTGTGGTCATGCTGTGTTGATGCTGTCATTTCTTCTGAACATATGCACAACGCATAGTTGCTGTCCAAATTGCTATGGAATGAATGGCTTGAGTGGTGATGTTGCAGCTGCTGTCCATGATGGCACAGAGCAGTGAGTTTGGGCAGATGGCCATCCGAGAAGAAGAGCTGCCTGAGCTGGATGCTCTGGCTCGGGACGCCTGCCACTTTGACATCAAAGGAGGGCCGGAGAACAAGCATGGCAAAGTCAATATCCTGTTACAGGCAAGTGCTGCCATGCGCCTCTTGGATGCTTGCTGCACTTATGACTATAGACCAAGTGTTTCTGCATGTTGTTGGGCAGATGTTGCACCAGAGGTACAAAGCTCTGCTGCTTGCCTCCCCTGCTTATGGCGCTCAGTAGTACCCAGCATTTGGGTGTCAAAAATGCAGCAATGCAAACTCAGAGCATGGCGCTGCAAGCGTCAGGCTGTTGTGCTTGTCAGTCTATGTCGCAAACAGCTGCTGTGTCCTCTCCTCTGCCTTCAGAGCATGGTCATGCCTGTTGCTTCACCACCAGTGTTGTGAACCTCTTCTGCTATGATGCACTGTTGTGTGCAGGCCTATGTGTCTCGAGCTAGAGTGGAGAGCTTCTCCCTGATTGCTGACATGATGTATGTCTCCTCCAACGCTCCCAGAATTGCTCGCTCAGTCTTTGAAATCTGCTTGCGGCGGGGCTGGAGCTCCTGCGCTGAGCTGGCCCTCACCCTGTGCAAGGTAAGACAAGTGCGATCTTGGGGCATAATGAATTGCTGCACAACACCGCCAAGCAGATGCGCAGTAGAACCTGCAATCGGTTGTCACACCTGCTGCGCTGCAGTGCAAGGTCGTCGAGACCGCAGACGTGCATGAAGGCCGGGGGTTACACTCTCGCGACTAGGAACATGCTGTATATAAACAACTCATATTTGGCCTGTTTTAAGCTGACTCACTATTTGTCGCGGTGAGCCTGCACAAGCAGCCCGTTGGCACGAGTCGTGGTGGCGAGTTCGAAACTCGCGAAACCACTTTTTGTTTTTTGGCGTCTTTTTGCACGTCTTATGCAGTCGTTGCAGATAGACCGTCTTGGCATCATCTCCTGTCCACTGTCTGTCCGACTTGCATCCACACGGGGCTTCACAGTGGAGCTTTTGCGTGTCATGCTGTAATTTGTGCTCTGTTTTTGGGCAAAATATGGATGAATCCTCTGCATCACTTCATTGTGATGGTGACCAATGCATGTCACAGAAAGCTTTCTGCATGAGATTGTTGCAGTCATGCCGTCATGTCATGATGCCCTCTTTCTTCCTTCTTTGTTGTGCATGGGGTTCCCAGTGTTCAAAATGTTATTCTGTCACGTTCGATGTGCGTTCCCATGATGTGTCACAGAAAAGAAAGATAAGACTCACCCTGTGTAAGGTATGCCTCTACAAATACAAGAAAAGTAAAGAAAAGACTCACCCTGTGTAAGGTATGCCTCTAGACATACAAGAAAAGGAAAGAAAAGACTCACCCTGTGCAAGATATGCCTCCAGAAAGACAAGGAATGGAAAGAAAAAGTTACACCTTTCGGCGTCAATGTAATGAGAAGCAAAGCATTTCACCAGGCTGCTCAGGAAGGTGTGCCTCTCTTTACAGTAGTCAGGTCATACGCTTGTCAGGTCAAATGGTGTATGACACCATATGGTTATCAGGCAATGCAGCTGTCAGGTGATTCACTTGGCGGGTCAAATGGTATATCACATTGTACGGTTCTCAGGCAATACAGTTGTCAAGTCATACAGTCGAAGGTTGATTCAGTCGAAAGATATGGTCGTCAGGTAGTGCAATTGTCAGGTAATGGGGTTGTCAGGTGATATGTAATGTGATACACATCTACTCAGTGGACTACAGCAAACGATACCACTTTCCAGAAGGACTTATGGACTCATATTTTGGTGCACTCTGGACACAATTTGAGGTTGCATGCTTCATTCTTCTGGGGAGATTGTTTGAAGGATGGACTGAGAGTGGACCTCAACACGCTGAAGACCCTGTTGGTCAAGAGCAGCCTGCAAGTAGCTGCCTTTGCTAGTCCCTACCTTTTCCTGTGAACATCCTTGCTCGGTACATGCATGCAACGCAGCAGTTCATAGCTTGGGTCATATCAAAAGCACCTGGACAAGCCATTCTGGCCCTGGACACTTATTCTGGCCCTGGACACTGATTGATCCCTTCTCAATGCTAGACTGAATAAGTCTCGCAGTCACAGGGCCTGCACAGTCAGCTTCTGTAAGTGTTGGATTACCTAATTTGTTGTGATGCGGCGTGGCAGGCCTTTGAGCTGCGGCTGTGGCCCCACCAGCACCCCCTGCGTCAGTTTGAAGGCATTCTGGCTCAGGAGCTGCTCTTCAAGATGGAGGACCGCGGCCTCTGGATGGAGCGCCTTCAGGTAGTGCTTCAACCATGCACATGCATCACCTACCATTGCAGACAATTTCTGGATTTCCGTGCTTGAAGCAAAAAGTGATGCGTGTATGTTGAGCTGCATCCCTGTGTGTCATGTTACAGAGTAGTGCCTCGGCGTATGGGGTTTGACTTTCAAGGCAACACACCCCAGTGTGCGCAGACGGTGGACATGCAGCTGGGCCTGCACACGGTACACTTCGCTTCAGTGGCTTTTTCAAGCCCTTCCAGCAGTTTCGTCAGCCTGTGCACATAGCAACCAGAGAGAGATGTGTCCTTGTCAGCATATGGCATCTTACTCTGCACGGGGCTGCTGTGTACATGTCAGTCATGGCATAAAGTGAGTGTGCCTGTTCAGGACATGGAGCCATCTGAGATTGGCAGCATCCTGCGCCATCCTGCCATGGGCAAAACAGTACAGGAGTGTGTCAACTCCTTCCCATCCCTCTACCTTGATGCTCAGCTCCAACCAATCACCAGGTGCCATGCTGCTCTTTCTAAAACTGGGACGGTGCTTCATCAGACCACTTGTGTGCTTGCCTCTCGTCAAAGCTGAGTTGCAGACTGTCTCCCACCTGTGTAGACTGTCTTCCACATGTGTAGACTGTCTTGAACATGTGTGGACTGTCTTGCACATGTGCAGACTGTCTGTCACATACGTAGACTGTCTTGCATCCATGAAGGCTGCACTTGTAGTGCCGAGACATCTCCGCACATGTCTGTCTGTCTGTGTCAACATCGTGTCTGCGTCCTAAAATCTTTGCCTGCAACGCTACAGCAGACTCTGCAGCGGCAGTTGCACCCCCTTTGATTGGTGTCGGTCCTGTTGGGACGCTGCAAACGTCAATGTACATACTGTCATGAAGGTGTGTTTGCATGGAAGTACATCTACAGTCGTTGTACACACTCATGACAGTGCATGCCTTTCTGTAGGACGGTTCTGAGGGTGCAGCTGAGCATAGAGCCCACCTTCCAGTGGAAGGACAGGGCGCATGGCACTGGCATGAGGTGGCACATCTGGGTGGAAGACTCCGAGAACGAGCACATCTACCACTCTGAGACCTGGCTGCTGACTAAGAAGATGATGCACGAGCCTGCTCACACTGTTGCCTTCACCATTCCCATCTTTGAGCCTCTTCCACCACAGTACTACATCAGGTGCAGTCGCCACCGATGGGGTGCTTGCTGTTGCTGATGAGAGTCTGTCGATCAGAACAGACTTTTGCATGAGCATGCCTGGTGGACGGTCAAATTCCTCAGCTGGTGCAGACCCTCTGCGCACATTGCTGCACTAGGCTCTCATGTGGTTCTCCTGATATACCATGCCATTACTGCATGATATGCCTGCTTGAGAATCATGTGCTCAATGACAACCATTCTTCTGGAATCACCCCTCTTTTGGTGTAATGTTTGCAAACCCGCATGCTTCGCTTAGGAACGCATGTTTGTCCAATTTTTTTACAGCGCGCAAACTACTGGCTGCTGCTGACTAAGTCTGCAGAATGAGTACAGTTGCTGACTATCACATACTATTTCATGTGCAGGGCTGTGGCAGACTCCTGGCTGGGAGCAGAAGCCTTCCTCACAGTGTCTTTCAAGAATCTGATCCTGCCAGAGAGGCACCCGCCCCACACTGAGCTGCTGGATCTGGACCCCCTCCCCCTGTCTGCCCTGAACAACCCCACCTACCAGGCCATGTACTCCTTCTCCCACTTCAACCCTCTACAGACACAGGTACACTCAGACCTAACCCTTACCCAAGACCTAACCCTAACCCAAGACCTAATCCTTACCCAAGACCTAACCCTTACCCAAGACCTAAGCCAGAGGCCTACAACTACTCCTCTTCACCTACACACTCAGGCTTGAACCCCGGTCTTCAGCCTGCTTACCAATTCTTGCATAGCACTTCACCCCCAACCCCTGAGTACGACTCCTTTGACCACCCATCTCCCTTCAGCCCCACTGCATTTTTGCCTACCTCGCCTGCACCATCCAAGCCAGTGTCAGCTTAGGAGATAGCTGCAAAAGTTAAGCAAGAACCCTGTATTCTGCTCTCAACCATATAGCAACAGCTCAATGCCACTGTTGAGCTGTTGGTATATGGTATAGGCACCAACCCTCTCTGTGCCAATACAGTAACAGAATGTCATCTTTGATCATGAAACTTTGCAAAGGAGATAGCTGCAGACACTTACCAACTGTAACTACTTGTAATACTGTATCTACTCTGCAATATTCACTAACCCTTTATGAATGCAACATAAACCTTACTGACTGAGACTCCTCCTGCTAGTGCTTCACCTGGTGCAACAACTGCTGAAACTCCACTGCCTTCACCTCCGAGGGCTGCCATTGTAGCATCTGAACAATCTCTTGCATCTGCATGCTGCAAGGGTCAATTGCTGTGTCTTCGATGCTGTTGAGTTTCCTTCCACAAGCACTGAACCTGTGTAGGCATGCCTTGCATCTAGGCAGATAGGAAGCATCCAAATCAGGTCCAAAGCTTCCTTCAGCACTGTTGCTAATTGTAGCACCTGTCGAAATGGGAAAACCCTGAGCTTGAGTGTGTTTGCCACAACTGCTGAGCAGCTTGTGAATGTGCTGGCAAGACGCGCTGGCAGTTCATTGTGTTGCTTTAGCTCGTGCATCAACCTGTCATGCCCTGGAAGGCAGACCTCTTTGAGCCTTAAGCTGAACATGCCATAAGCAGCTGTAGGCGTTTCAGCAAATTATACATTTGAGGGGACCATGTGACAGTCCATAACTACAGTCTGGCCCTTTGACAGATACACTGTAGTCATCCAGTACGAAAGCATGCTTCATATGGACTATGCCCTGTACAGCCGTACAAGCTGTGTTCCTGAGAATTGACCCTGCAGTCCATAGTTCCCTCCGGCACTTTGGCACAGCTGCCACATACACCACTTTGCACGCCCGACTGACTGTCAAGCTTCCAGTTGCTTCACACGCAGTGGATGAGCGCTGTGACTGTACTGATCAGCATGATCAAACTCAGTCTGGCTGCAGGCTTTCCATGCTCTGTACCATACAGATGAGAATGTGCTGCTGGGAGCCCCCACAGGGTCAGGCAAGACCATCAGTGCTGAGCTGGCCATGTTGAGGGTCTTCAACCATTACCCTGGACAGAAGATCATCTACATAGCTCCCCTCAAGGTCAGCACCTCCTGTGTTAGTGTGGGTAAACGTGTTGTTTAACCATATGCAAGCACAAACGCAAGACAGCTGCAGCAGAACTGGACACTCAGCACCCCCACTGCTGCCTACTCTTTACAAGAAGCTGCAGGCTGTGATAATGCGTTTTGTCACTTGGTTAAGGCTTGGTTGCTATCAGTTGTTGGTATCAAACTCTGTGATCAGCTGGTAGCAAGTGCGAAGAAATGCAAGCTTGAGCACATTGCGATCATACCTTGCTTGCATGGGTGTGATGGGCTTGTAGACTGAAAGCGCTAGACACACTGAAGATCATCACGGCTGCTCAGGCTGGTTCACACTATGCTGCATATCAGTGCATACTCATTTTGAGTAGGCGCTTACCTGCAAGCACCCAATCTGAGCCATTCTGCTCGTTTAGGCATGCGTTTCAGCGGGGCAAAGTGCGTTTTCCTGTGTCCAACAGGCCCTGACACCTAACCACACGAATACTTGCAATCAGGACAATAATTTAAGCAAAGCTTGTGTCATTCAGCCTATTCTTCAAGGCATGCATGTGTGTGGGGCAAGCGCTTGTAATAATAATAATAATAATAATAATTATTATTACAAGCGTTTGTGCGCCATGCTAAGAAACAAAAAGCATGCCTGAATGGTGATCTCACTGAGCAAAGGATGACCGCTCATGCGGTGTAGGCTCTGGTGCGTGAACGCATGAATGATTGGGGCAAGGGTCTGTGTGCCAGATTAGGCAAGAAGATGGTGGAGCTGACGGGTGACTACACGCCGGACTTGCGGGCCCTGCTGTCAGCTGACATCATCATCTGCACCCCTGAGAAGTGGGATGGCATCTCCCGTAACTGGCAGAACCGTACCTATGTCCAGAAAGTGTGCCTGCTGGTCATCGATGAGATTCATCTGCTGGGTGCTGACAGGTCAGAATCACACCTGTTCACCCATGCAATGTTTGCCTTGATCACGTTTGCCTTCATCAGGTTTGCCTTGTCATGTTTGCCCTTGTCATGTTTGTGTTTGTCATGTTTGCCTTTATCATGTCTGCTGGATGTTGTTGACTCATTGCTGTCTGAACAGAAAAGCAGTCTGTTGCTGTTGTCGACTTTGCCTTTGTCATGTCTGCTTGATGTTGTTGACTCATTGCTGCATCAAAAGACAAGCAGTCCTTAGCCGTTGTCACTTTTGCCTTTGTCATGTCTGCTTGAGTTGTTGACTCATTGCTGCCCGCATTGAACAGGCAGTCCTTTGCTGTGTATGCATTCATATTCAGGACCACACCTCTGTTCCAGCTCAAACCCTTACCTTCATTGCATCTCTGCTCTCACAGCTCAGCTCTGCTTGAATGATGGCTGGTCAAGCAGATGAAGGTCTGGTCTAATGGGCTGTTGAGTATTATGAGCATACACTCAGATGTTTTTGTGTATGCAGAGGTCCCATACTGGAGGTGATTGTGTCCCGCATGCGTTACATCAGCGCACAGACAGACCTGCCAATCCGCTTCCTGGGCCTGTCCACGGCTCTGGCCAATGCTGCTGATCTTGCTGACTGGCTTGGCATCAAGAAGCCGGTAATTTTGCTGCTCCTGCTGTTTCTCCCCTGTCTGTGGCTACGTGGCAGAAGTGTATCGCCTAATGTGCGGCTTTGTGCATGCTGTACTACAAGGCACGTCTTTGCTGCAGGTTGTGCCAGGTCATCTAGCATGTCACTGCGGTGAATTGTGGATGCCATCAGGCATGCAACATGATCGGCTGACCTACAGTGTGCCCACATGTACACAGCATAATGCTAAACACAGAAGGCGGCGCGCTGATGATGATGACAAACCAAGCCCATGCCTGCTTGTACACTACTTACAACTGCAACCTGATGCATGGGCAAATGCAGGGGTTGTTCAACTTCAAGCCCAGCGTGCGGCCAGTGCCCCTAGAGTGCCACATCCAGGGGTACCCGGGCAAGTTCTACTGCCCCCGCATGGCCACCATGAACAAGCCTGCTTACGCTGCCATACAGACGCACTCTCCACTCAAGCCTGTCCTGGTCTTTGTATCCTCCCGCCGCCAGGTGGGCTGCTTCATCTTGCACACTATCAAGGCATCTTGCACACTATCAAGGCATTTTGCATATTATCAAGGCATTTTGCACGCCACCAAAGCATCTCTGATTTGCTGTTGCAACATGATGCAACACACCTGATGTTGCATGTGACACACAAAGCTTGACTGTTGGCGTGCTCTGCTGTCAAATGTCTGTTAATGGCTTGTGGTATAGCAGTCATGCAAGACCGGGTGCACCACCTGCACAGCATGTACGTGGTAGCATGCATAGTCAGATCCTGGCTTAGCACCGGGGTGCTTGCATGCAGCCACATGTCCATGATCATATCACAGACCTGTACAAAATGTTGGTGTACTGCTGTACTGATAGGTGTACGTGTTACGGTGCTGCAGACACGGTTGACAGCGTTGGACTTGATTGGATACGCTGCTGGGGATGAGCGCCCTCGCCAGTTTGTGCACATGCCTGAGCAAGAGCTGGATCAGGAGCTTGTCTCCATTAAGGTACGTTTTTTTGACACCTCAGCTGTTTACTGTACCCCAATGATGCCACAGTGTCAGGGAAGTAGCCGCGCCTGAAGCAGCAGTTCACCTTCACAGGCTTGACTGCCCATCATGCCCACCTTATTCTGCATGATGGATCCATTCAACACCAATTTTCATGTGTATTTCAAACAAGGCCAGGCTGGACTGCTTCTATGATCAGCATTCAGATTTCAGACGTGGTGCAGGTCATGCCAGGGAACTCCAACAGGCTTTATGGATGCAGCACAGCACAGCACGACATGTCACAGCACAGCGCAGCGCAGCGCAGCACCTCAGATTAAAATCCCTGCTTGTATGCTAGTCCAAGACATAAATTCACATGTGGTTTGCAGGATCCAAACCTGCGCCACACTCTGCAGTTTGGCATTGGCATGCACCATGCTGGTTTGACTGATGGGGACAGAACCACATGCGAGCGCCTTTTTGTTGCTGGCAAGATTCAGATCCTGGTTGCTACCTCCACCCTGGCTTGGGGTGTCAACACCCCTGCTCATCTGGTGGTCATCAAGGGCACTGAGTACTTTGATGCCCCATCCAGGTACCCCTTGCTACTTGCAGTCCCATCATGGCTCCTCCCAGAGGCTATATTGCAGGTGCTAGATGTTCACAACTGCTGTGTGTAAGTTGATGTCATGAAGCGTTATGTCATGAAGTGTTATGTCTATGTTGGTGTGATCTGTATGGCTGTGCTGGTGCTGAGAGACAATCATCAAGACCGTGTAACAGGGAGAGCACCTCTGCAGACGGCACAGCATCACACATGCAAATAGTCTACACATGCTAAGTTTTGCTTGACAGATATGAGCTGCCGCTGCTGTGTGCACCCTGCCAACGCAATTGCTTCTTTCATGCACTGCTTACAGCAGAAATGCAGTAAAGGCTTTTTGTCCTGAGGGGTGTGTGCGCATATGACATTTGTGGAGACATATGTTCCCATGACAGACTGCTGGTGCTGACTGTGTGGATGTGTGTGCGCAGATGACATCTGTGGAGACATATGTTCCCATAACAGATTCTGGTGCTGACTGTGTGAATGTGTGTGCAGGCGTTATGTGGACTTTCCCATCACAGATGTGCTCCAGATGATGGGTAGGGCAGGGCGGCCCCAGTATGACCGGCAGGGGGTGGCTGTCATAATGGTGCACGAACCCAAGAAGTCCTTCTACAAGAAGTTCCTGTACGAGCCCTTCCCTGTGGAGTCCAGCTTGCTCGACCAGGTACTCTTTTCAATCGCGAAAACATCTATTTTAATTCAGAAACGTCATCCCTACACTGGAAATCTAAACTCAGAAACACTTGTGGACAGTAAAAACGCGTTTCTACATTGGGGAGATGCTTTTGCTCCTCCTGCCCCTCTAGTGTTCCTTGCATGTGATCCGCGTTCATCCGCACGAGCAACCATGCCAAGTCTGTGATATGGCACAAGTTAGTTTAGATGTGTGAGTGTGCATGCGAGAATGCCCTGCGGGAAAGTAGCGAAACAAAGAAAGCAAGTGTGAAAAATGGCCTCCTGCCCCTCCTGCCTGCAAACCCAACTGGGCTCTGTCTTCTGTCAATTCATACTATTTGCATCTACCATAATCCCAAATAGCTGCATCCCTTTTCTGTCTTTCAGATTGCAAATCCCATAAAGCAGCGTGAGCCGAAGTCCTCTGTCTGCCACTCTGATCGAGTCATGATCGGCCTGTTGTACGTGGTATACCATGATGCTTGCCTGGTTTTGGTTTACATTCCTGCCAAGGCTAAGGCCATACCTGATGACGGGGGAGTGGCTCTTGTTCTGTCTACTGCAGCCCCTTGTTGTTGGCCTTGTCACAAGCCTTGCCTGAGTCTTGTGACTTTGTCTCTGTGGGTGTGGCATCAAGACTCATGACTTTGTCTCTGTGGGTGTGGCATCAAGACTCTGGTGACATGTGTCTGTGCAGGTGTCTGATCACTTCAACGCTGAGGCAGTGGCTGGAACCATCGGCAGCAAGCAGGATGCGGTGGACTACATGACCTGGACCTTCCTGTACCGCCGCCTGCTGCAGAACCCCTCCTGCTACAACCTGGAGGGCACCACTGCTGAGGATGTGAACGAGTACCTGTCTGCACTTGTGGAGAGGACCTTCACTACGCTGCTGGTATGCGTGCTGTCAGCCTCATCTGGCATGTTTTGATCGATTGAAACTTGCCAGCGCTGCCCTGTGCAGGGGTCAAAAGCCAAGAAGCCAGCTGATCCTTATGGTAACAAGACTTGAAGCATGTGCGTGCAAAGTGAAAGACGCACCGCAATAGACATATTTCTTGACTTTCGACTGAAAAATAAATTTGGCACAGTCAATTGTCATCCTTCAGTGGCAATCAGGTAGAATAATACCGCACAGCATTTGGTGAGCCTGATCTGCAGCTGTGTATATGCGCTCCTGTCAGTATGCAGACGTCACTCTCTCCCTACCATTTTGGTGCAGAACTCAAGCCATCAAGCTGTCTAGACTCTGTATATCTATAGCTCTGCTGCAGAGGCGCACATCTGCTGCAAAGCCTGGCTTACTACCAATTTTGGTTGCCTTGCTAGCACCCGGCATGAGGACAATTTAGTGCAGAAAAACCTCGGCATATGGACCATTCAGTGCAGGAAATCAGTGTCGCAACGCAAAGACAGCTCTTGCGACACAAGCTATCAGCATCTGCCCACAGCCTATGCCATCTTGCAGATGCTGTTGGCACAATGCTCAAGCAGAGTCTGCAACAGCTTTCAGGGCTCATACTTAGGCTAACCACTGATGCCATTGATTGATGTACAGGCGGATGGGTGCATTAGCATTGGTGAGAATGATGAGATAGAGAGTATGACAATGGGCCGCATCTGCTCCTTCTACTACCTCAAGCATCAGACCATGGGCTTATTTGCCACAAACCTCAAACCAGAGATGGGCTTCAAAGATGTAAGCCTGTCATGATCATGATGCATGTGGCGCTAGTGATAGTGCAGTGCAATGCAATGGCGTTGTCAACTTGAGGCTCACAGCTTCAATCAGTGTTTTGCACACAGAGCATTTTGTGGCACAGGCGACAGCGCGGCCCCACAAGCATTGGGGCAAATACGTGACTGTGTCTGTTACTGATCTGCGGTCGTCACTGTTTGTGTGTTCAAAGTATCAGACATGTCGGCTTCGTCCCATCAGGTGGACTCATGTACATGCCAGCCATGGCAAACCTGACCCCTCAACTGCTTGACTTCTACCTCAACAGGGAACACAAGCAGTTCCAACTTTGTGGCAAGACTTGTCTGACTAGTCACGGCAGGTATTGCCTGCATTCAGGGTGGTGGCTGATTGTTGCAAGCTCTCTGCATGCCACAGAAGGGATGGTACAGTCTGTGTACTGCCGACTGCTGCCTGCAGGTGTTGCACGTCTTGTGTGGAGTGGCAGAGTATGATGAGCTGCCTGTGCGTCACAATGAAGACAAGATCAACACCACCCTGGCTGGAGATGTTCGGTGGCCGACAGACACCAGATCTGCAGATGATCCCCACACCAAGGCTAACCTGCTGCTTCAGGTGATTGTGCCATGTGTCTGCTGACTCTACTTGCCTGCATGAGCATGAATTTGCATCACATGTTGTCTTCCATGAGGTGCTCTGGCACTTGCTGCTGTGTTGTTGGGTATGCACCGCTGCAGGACCCCACTCGCACTGCTCACATTTCTGCAAAATAGCTGAGACCCAATCTGCGATCAAGGTATCTTTTGCTTTTTTGTTCCTACATGTAGACAAGATGAAGGATGCGCTAGATCAGGCTGCGGCATGCAGATGACTTCTGTTGCACGTATGTGACTGTAATCACACTATATGTATGACTGTTCCACTCAGATAAGGGGTTTGTGTTGTAACATGAGGGCGCAGGTAATCAGCCTGGCCATTGTTGCAGCTGTCTGTACTAATGGCTGAGGTTGGCTGATGCTTTGCAGGCTCACATGAGCAGACTGCCAGCGCCAATCAGTGACTATGTGACTGACACCAAGAGTGTGCTGGATCAGAGCTTGCGTATTCTGCAAGCCATGACCGATGTGTCAGCTGACGCTGGCTGGTTGGACACAGCCTTAGTCACCATGATGCTTGTGCAGAGCCTCATGCAGGTCAGAAGTGTTCTGTTTGTTCCTGATGTGTGACTTATGCTGCCAAGTTTGTCTCTGTTCTGAAACATCTCTCTGGAGCCAATTCTTGACAGAGTGGCCTACGTCTGCTCCTGTTCCCCCACAAACAAGTGTCTGTGTGCATGAGATAAGAGTACTGACTTCTCAGTCCCAGTCTGTGCATGTGCAAGCATCTGAGAGATGCAGAGAACTCGGAGAGCTGTTTTATTGTCCATTGCTAAATTGAGCCTGAATCTAAAAGCCATTGCTGTACAGGGCTGCTGGGGAGATGAGTCAAGTTTGATGATGCTGCCACACATGATACCTGAGGGCATTTCCCAGTTGGCCTCCAAGGGCTTCCAGGCGGTGCCCCAGTTATGCCAAGCTGCCTCTAAGAATGCTGCAAATCTGAGGAGCACTCTGACTGCAGTCCTGGGCAGCAGCAGAGAGTCTAGTGAAGTCATGCAGGTTGCTCTTCTCACCATGCCATGTGCCTGCTGCTTAGTTGTATATTGCATTTGTGTGTGATGCATTTCAAGTTGTAATGTTCTGAATGTAGAGATGCCACTAGAGGTGCTTGCAATGGTGTGTGGTTTGGACATTGATCGATGGATGACGTAGGCAAATTTGTCTATGTCCATGTCACAACACAGCAATATTTGCACCGCATCAGCTTCATCATTATGTGTGTCAGCAAGCGCAACGTCCAGGAATGCTGCAACTACTTTGTGTCACATCAACTGAACACTTTGCAGGGACAGTATACTGCAGCCCCTGTGTTGATTCAAATCTTGCACTGTGCAAATCAATTTGATATGCAAACCTCACATCCTTATTTGGTGTGGAACTTCCTTTGCAGGTTTTAGAGAGGCTGCCTGTGGTGGACATCAGATGGCGCCACCCCCATCTAATACAGGCAAAGCCCAAGGGGCTGGAGGAGGGTACCCCCCCTGGGCAGGAGTACCAGCTGGACGTGCAGCTGAGACGAGTGGGAGGCAAGAAGGCAGGCAACGGTCTTGCCAGAGTCTTTGCGCCAAGATTTCCCAAGGTTGCTCACAAAACCTTTTGTCTGGGTGTCATGTCGCATGCGTCCTGTGGAAACCCCTGACTGGATTGACTGGCTTTTGCGTTGCATCTCTGTAAGCATTTGCCATGCTTTGTTTGACACTGCATGTCAGGAAAGCATGATGTCTCTGTGTCAGGTCTGACTGCATGATTGAACTGCAGCAACAGCTTAAAGCACCTGGTAGAAGTGAATGCCAAGTACCCAGTCAAAGTGGCAGATCCATTAGCTGCCATACGTTCATTTCATTCCTGTGGTTGTCAGTCATGGCTGGATGACAGTAGCAAAAAGCGTATGGTGCTGTTAGGTGAAAGAAGAGGGCTGGTGGTTGGTCCTGGGAGACGTGAACACCCATGAGCTTCTGGCTTTAAAGCGCATCTCCTTTGCAGACCACACCACAGCTCGCCTCACCTTCCCTGTTGCCAACGGAGCAGGCAAAGAAATGGCAGGGGTCACGCTCTTCTTCATGTCAGACTCATACTTGGGGCTGGACCAGCAGTACTTTGTGCCTGTAGTGGCCAAGCAGCAAGGCAACCTACAGAGGCACGGACAGGGTGGCCAGCCGCACAGCAACCAGCAGCAGAGGCATGCTCACACTGGACCACAGCAGAAATCAGCAGTGGCAAGTGAGACAGCTGGTGTAGAACTGAATGGACAAAATGCTGATGATGATGCAGCTGGGATCACGAGTTCAGTAGGTCAGATGAGCATTGGTGAGGCGGGGAGGCAAAGAATGGAGCCAGACAACAATAATTCAGACTTGGCACCCGGTCAGGAAGCAAAACAGCAGAGACCCAATGCTCGTAGGAGGCGAGGATGAGTCTGTATAGCATTGTCTTATACCAGATGAAGCCCGAATGAATCTTGTGTGCCACATGGGGTTATGCATGCTGTTCTGCAGTGAAGATTGCACAAGCTACTGCCCGTGTCCCTGTAGATCTCTAAAGGTAGATTTTTACACTGTGTCAGGTGGCAAAGCATGTGGAGCATTTGACACCCCTGCAGGACATGTGTGTCACAACTTCGCTGGGAAGTAAGTCAGCCAGATTGATCATACACACGACTGCTGCCCCAACTGTCATTTGACTGTCCAACTCTGACATAAACAAAGTGTGCTTTGCATGCACATGTGGGGCTACGGCTATGACAAAGTGAATTTAAAATCCGTATCGAGTGCAGTTCTAGTCTGACTGAGTGCCGCTTAGACTCAACAGAAACATAGTGTGAACGGTGAGCTCATCGATGATGTTGACCGACGTCACGCCTGAAAGATATTCACGCGGTTCTTGCCGCAAATGAATCGATAGGACCTGCAACAGCTGATCAGTGGATTGATGGCCAGTACAGCAAAGGGCAAAAAGGGTCCTGGTCCAGCCAAGCCTGCCTCAGAAACCTTCAACGGATCAGCAGCAGATCTATTGGCTTACTATAAGCAGCGCATAGGTGCACTTCTCGCCCTGCTCCGTTCCTCAGTGCCAGACGTCAAACAACGCTCACACCTGGCTCACACCTAGCGCTTCTGCAGATGAGTTTGAAGCAGAGCGACAGAATTTGCTGGACAAGGTTGACGTTTGTGCAGCTCAAAAATCTGAACAGCACAAGCTCGAATGGGAGAGCAAAAGACGCGCTGAGGAAGTCAAGGAGTTGCAAAAGGTGATTATTCCAGACCATCAAGGCACGTAAAGAGCTTGCTTGGTGCATCTTCTCTTCGCTCCCCAGGACTAATACTTGTTAAAGTGCCATGCATCATGAGCGTGCATGTAGCACCAAAGCACCCATTGAATTCATGCAGGCTTTGAGTGATGCGCATACCTATCTCTTTGAGGAGCGGGATAGGTTGCTGAAGCTGCAGTCAGAAAATGACGAGCTCAGACTGCAAGAAGTAGAGGACAGGAAAAGGATACGGCATCTCTTGGCAATGCATGGCCCCATGGAGCAAGAAATCACCTACAACCGGGATGGCAAGCCAAACACTGTCACTGTCTACCCCAGACGCGGCCAGGAAAACAATGCCAAGCGAGCAAATCAAGCAGATGCATCAGAGAGGGTGATGAGGACAGTTTACCTGCCAGCAGCCAATGCTGACAACCTCATGCTGAAAGTGGAGTCCTTGCAAGCGCAGCTGAACGAACAGGTGCGCGGCAGTCTGCTCACCATAATTTGTCTGTGAGACAACCAATACTAGCAAAGGCAGCATTTGCAGCAGAAATGACGAGACCTCCGCCTGAGCAGCCTCTCTGTGCACATGCCATGAGCCATACAGCTATGCTGTCTGCATTGGTCGTCCAGCAGACACCAATGATGAATGCGCAGAAGACATCCTATGCATCCTATGCATTGATGTTGCATTATGTGTTTGTCAGAATTGTCGTGTTAGTAGGCGTCATAGGGATCCACAAGACAGGCTGCTCTGGAGAGACAAGACTTGTCCCGCACATACCTAGCTCATCATGAGCTGGAGAGTGTTTTAATTATAATCACATAATTATCATATTATTATTATTGTTATCATTAGTACTCTCTGCATACTGTAGCACTCTGACATAAGAACGTACGTATGGTGCAGAGGCAGTTTGCCAATGAGCGCATTGCGGCGCTGCTGGAGGACAGGAGGATCAGGTCCCAAGATGAGGAAGCCCACAGGGCGGTGTACCAACAGAAGATTGATGAGCTGACTCAGCGCCTGAAGCAGACAGAGCTGGCCTTGCAGCGAACCACCAAGGACTACATTCTAGGTGCCTTCTCACAGCCATGCTCTGATACACCGCCTGGTGTTATCCTTACATCATGCACTCCATGGGTTTCAGACCAGCAATGAAATTTGCTACTGAACTTGTGCTGTTGTTGCATTGCAGCAGGACAAAGCAGTGATTACTGATTTGTTGCGTTGTCAGGCTTGTCTCCTACATACAACAGTGATCAGACTCAGCAGCATGTCGGGGGGCCTAGTTGCTAAGCCTCAGGTTGTGCAGTATGCTGGGCAATGAAGTGCTTGCAGCAGTACCTAAGCCAGCAGATTCAACAACGCAGCATGAACTCATGACCATAGCATCGGAAGCAGCAGCAACATGGATTACTCCATGCAAACGCGCCCTGTGATGACATGATGACAATGCCTATGCAAGTTATGCCATCCTGTGATGTCTATAGGTTTGCCAGACAATCGTAGACTGCATTGGTGTTGCGTGGATTGCATACATGCATATTGCTCATGCTGTGAATTTATGCAGCCTGCAGCTACTCAAGATATGTGCATTTGTCCTTCTGCAGCCAAGAGGGACAAACAGGAAGCTGAAGGCAAAGCTGCGCATGCCAGCGCTGACTTGCAGCAGCATAAGGAGGAATCACAATCACATCTGCAGGAAGTACAGCAGACAGCATCTGCTCAGCTGCAAGAGGCAAAGGACAGCTCTCAGGACAAGATGGAGGGGCACTGCACTAACTTCAGGTGTGTTGGAGCAAACTGAACATCCTGAGCTAGGTTGGTTCTAGTCTTGCCACACCTGCCCATGATGTATGGGTCAACTTCTTGTTCATCCAAATGACATAGACAACAGCAGGGAGTTGCAATGTAGCGTTGCATGAGGGAGCGCAGTGTAATACAATGCAATGCAGTTCAATGCAATGCAATGCACAGCTTGGTCTTAAGTCAGTCACATAGCAGTAGATTTATGCCATCTGAGGGTTCTTGATCATATGCAGGCAATTGTGACTGTCACACGGCAACAGCCATGACACATGTCATGCATGCCTCACAGCACAGTTCCTCTGCAGCCCCAATGTGAAGCAGGGCTTCAGCATTGGCTAGTTGGCGATATGTTGTGACTGTGCAGGGCGCAGTTGAAAAGGCGAGATGAGGACTTTGCTGGACTGCAAAGTGTGCATGATGCTGTGAAGGGGCAGCTGGAGCAGCAGAATGGGGACTTGTCAAGCAAACTCTCCAAGGTAAATGTCAAAATCAACTGAGATAATTGTTTGGGCAAGTTGTCTTGATTGAAATGCAACCGAAAGTGCAAGTCATTTCCACCAACTTCTTGTCCATACCACTTGTTGCCTATACTTACCATCCTCTTGATCAGTCAGTGTCTGAGCAGCATTCAGATCTCTTGTGCCAATGCCATTGACTCTGATGTCTCTTGCACATGCTCATGCTGCGTAGGCAAATGAGGCTTCCCCTGCAGAACGACTGCGCACTTGCCTGCAGGCTCAGGAGCAGGTGAAGCAGCTGGAGGTGCGGCGGGCTTTGGATGCAGAAGGTTGGCTCAGTGATGTGACCATATTGCGCAAGCAGCTGGCCGCTGTTGACAGGAAGCTGCACCAGATGCGGCTCATGGACCGACTCCAGGTGGGCTGGCTACATTCTTTGATACTCGTATGTTCTGCTCACATTGTGGTGCTTTACATTAGGCAGTTGTTCATCTATGCGGTAAGTTGTTTTGCAGACAATGCTCATGTGGGCAATATGCATACAGAGCAGCATCGGCATTGCAAAATGTCATAGGCCATGTTCTCACAGTCCATTCGAAACTCAGAGGTACGATGATCCAGTGAGGAATGCAGTCAGCCTGTCATCCTTGATAGCTGCAAGACACATTTTATTGCTGCCAGTATCCACTTTTAACACTATCCATTTCAACACTATTGGTGCTGATCAATATAGACGCACGTTGTGCTTGTATTTGCTCTGGATAGTCTGAGCGCCCGACTTTGGTCATGTGCAGGACGATGAAAGGCTGGACGCTCTATTGAAAGACCTGGCCAAGCGTGCTCCTGACGTTTTCTTGTCAGTTAGTGACGATACATACAGTACAGTTACTGGCAGTACACGCAGCAATACGACTAGCAGAAGTCCTACATCAGAAGTGGCAGCTGATCTGCAAAAGATCAAGGGTGCCATTGCTGGAATGCAGCAGAAGCTGCAACACGCGCAGAAGTCAAAGAAACGATAGCTACAGCTAATGTGATCACATCTACTCTTGTTTGGAACCATTGCTAGCAGGTGCTGGTGTCCTTTTGCTTGTCTGTGTTTTGGCCTGCTTAAAGTCAGGCATGAATGGAGCAACAAAACAAATGATGCAAGACATGAAATTGTAATCAAGCCACTTCAGCCCTAGACGGAATCCTAAAGAAGTGGGCCCAATATCACGAAACACTGTTCTGCCGATGCCAGCAAAGATGACAGCTGGAAGGTCTTCTGGCATCACTCCAAGTCGCTTGAACAGGTCCAGTGTATTCAACTTGTGGGCGCCTTCATAAAACCTGTATGAAGTTTAAATGCTTGCAGCTGAAAATTGCATGTAGGTCCGAGAACATGTCTACAGCATTCTGTGCCACATGTGCTGTGTCTGTCAAGTCACAGAACACATCTTGGCTCAAAGAAGTGCAGGCTTGAGTCAGCAGGCTCATGCAAAACATGTCTCACACAAAGCCTGCATGGTCATTGGCCCATGCAGCCTACAGCCAAGCGTGACAGCACACAAGAGCTGCCTCCACTGGATGGGCACATCAGCATGCAGGTTCACCTCAGAGCATAGAGACATGATTAACAAATTCAGATGTTACAGCAGCCCAAGCAAGCGCGCGATGATGCAAGTAGAGCAGTGCAGACCTGCTGGAGACAGGGGAGGGGTGAGCCACCATGACATCAATGCCCAAGTGTTTCACCTCTGGGGCCAGGCTAGCCCCAAAAGAGGACAGGAAGCTCTTTGTGGCAGCATACGTGACACCGAAGGGAGATGGAATACAGGCAGCAGCGGATGAAGTGAATACAATGCACCCCTTGAGTTTCTTGTCAATCTGCATCAGGCAGGGACGCCACACTCAGCAATTGAACATGAATTAATAGAAAGAAAAGAAAAGACTACGCCTTTCGGCGTCAATTTAATGAGAAGCCAAGTATTATACCGGGCTGCCCAGGACATAACATGAATTGATACCAAAGTCACATCTGGCACAAGCTCCTCAGATACAATGGGCAGTTAAATTTGGCGTGCACGTTGAAAGTGTTTGCCTCTGTAGTGTCTTTGCTTGTGTGTTGTCAAAAGCGAGTTTGTCGTCCTTACCAACTGGCCAAGGAAGTGGTGTGTGATGGCAACTGCACTGGTGCTGTTGCATTCTATGTTTTGGAGATGATGCTCGAGCGTCCTGCGCACAAATATGTTCAGTCAGTGTACGTCTTTGCTCCTCGAGCGTTCTGATTCGGCGGCAGCGGCATACCATTTTTCAAAAAAGCCTGTCAGGATGTATCCGGCGTTGCTGAAGATCAGCTGCACGTCGATATCGTCGGTTGCCTCCTTGATTGGTCCCAGATAAGCACCAGACTCACTCAAATTCACGGCGACCTTGAGAGAATGCGAAATCGTAGTCAGCAGAGACCGTTTGAAGAGCAGCCAACACTGAGGTATCAGAGCCGGGCTCAACCCTGCGGAACTGCAGCTTTGGATATGTGGTTTGCAACTCCGTATGTGTGGCGTCTAAAAGATCATCTGGCTTTGCTACGAGCACAACATTCAGTCCTTGGTCGGCAAGTCGTATCGCCAGCGCTTTGCCGATCCCTGCGACGACGAAACTCACTAGTTCGGTATTGAGGGACTAAGAGGAACAGAGGCCAGGCATCCTACCGCTGCTTGACCCTGTAACTAACGCCCATTTTGCATTGTAACGTCGCTTCAGATCGCGTGCCTTAAAGAAGTATGCAAGCAGAGTCTGATGGATCAGATATGCAATCACGTTTGGGCCGAATATTACCAACGCCAGCCATATCCAGAGGCTCATCAGCAGTAGTTCTAAAGCAAGCCGTGAGCGCTCAGACCATTCAGGCAGACGCAAGAGACGCTAAAAAAACGCGAGAGAAAGTTTTACGAAGCCTAGGAGACAAGAAGAAGAAGAACTATTGAAACACGAAGCGTGCCCATCGACGAATGAAAATTAAAGGCCAGATAGAGCGCAGCAAAACTTGCAAAGTTACCGCTGCTGCTGACTGTGCCAACCCCGCTGCTGCTGTGTAGGTCTGCTCTGTCCCTGTGAATGCTGATGAAAGGTTGAGTTGTGTTCCTGCTTTGGCATCCAGCCATTTTGACCATGTCCACCTGAGGCGTCAGCAGACCCAGTTCGGTCCTTGTATGCCGTCAAATGCTGCCTTGGATCTGCGCGGTCTGGCATTGCATGCTCTGCTTGCTGATGACTTTGTGAGCTATACAATGCTGGCCTAGCTGACTGTGCAGCAGCTTGTGCATGGCCAGGGTACTGCAAAGGCCTACTATGCTGCCCAGAGGGACCTGCTTGCCAAGACTGCTGCTGTGTTGGAGGCCGCTGCTGACCACCATACTGAGCAGCATAGTAGGGCTCAGTGTACGGGGCTGAATAGACAGGGCGCCCTCGGCCCCCTGCAGCCTTATGACCAGGGTGGCTGATTGGAGCCTGACTACCCCAACTGCGCTGCTGTTGTGACGGCGGCTGCTGATATTGTGATGGCGGCTGTGACATGGGCTGATGCTGCTGATGATGGTTGTTTCTATTTGACTGCTGAGATGCATACTGCCGCTGGTGATGCCCATTGACACCATTTTGGTGGGGACCCTGGCTTGATCCGTCTGTGGGAGGGGTTGGCTGCTGAGGGGGTGGGGGTGGTAATGGCAGGGCTGCCTGCTGCTCCTGCCTTCTGGACACCACAGCCTGTAACACAGATTCATGATCTTTCAAATATCAGCATCATGCGGAGTTGCAGCACTGATTGCTAGTGATGAATGTATGGGGGTTCCTTGATAGGTTGGATCTCAGATACACTGATTAGCAGAGCTTGGTAAAGTGCCTGGATCATAGGGGTATCGTCTTAGTGTTAGAATGTAGGGGTTTGGCAGCGGCTAAATGTTGCTTGGCACACCATTTTGGCCCATAGAATGTGCAGCTCTGCGCCAACTCATGTGTCAACTAGAAGCTGCAGGGACAGTCAGGGCAGACTTTTGCAAGGATATTGCAACTTTTCCTCATTTGTAAGCCTGGTGCAAGTGCCCATGCAAACTGCCTATCATTGATCAGAAAACCATATGCACGAAACCAGCAGCAGCAGCGGCAAGCTCTGCACCGCCACGCGGCCATTCAACAAGACAAGACAGCAAATCGCAATCTGAAAGAGCACGAGCCTGCCAAAAAAGGATGCGCCGAATCGGGGAATTGATCCCCGGCCTCCCGCGTGACAGGCGGGAATACTGACCACTATACGAATTCGACCCAGCCGAACTGGGCTGCCACATGGAGGATGAGATTCGAATTGATAGTGAGAAGCTAAATTTTACTGTATATAAGTCAACTGCAAGTGCCCACTGCTGAAAGTGTTGCCGTCACAGTTCAGCTGTACATCAAGCTGGGGACATACCTGGAGCAAGTCTTGCTGTGTAGGAGTCAAGCCAGGCCTGCCCACCAGCTGCTGCCCCAGAGCGCTTGTCAAGAAGTTCACTCGAGCTTCATCTCCTCCTGCCACATCTTGCAGTCTCCGGGCATTAGCCTGGCTGAGGGTGAAGAAGATTGGCATGCTGCGGCGGGGCGCCCCTCGTTTTTTAATGTCTCCTGCAGGCACCCAGACACCCATGATTCAAACAGCAACAGAAGAGCCCCAAAGGCACATCATATTGGCTTGAAGGCACTGAGGGCACAGAAGATAGGCATGCTGTGATAGGCTGCCCCAGCCTGTTGATGTCACCCAGGCAGTGGACCCTTCCCTACCTAGTCAGCACTTCCGTAAGCACTCAAGAAAGCACTCACTGAATGGTGCCAAAGGCTCTGCTCACAGATAAATTTGCATAAATGAAAGCGCACACATCCTGATCCTTGGAGTCAGTAACTACCAAAACAAACATCAGCACATTGCAAGTCGGCTGCTTGAGTACAGGGAGCCAATGAACTTACCAACATCCAGTCTAATCAAGGCGTCATTGGCAAAATCAGTGTCTGGCGGACCCATGACAACTTGGAAGCACCCAAACTCTGCATCTGGTGGGAAGTCATCGTTATCAAACACCTGCACAGCGCAAGCCAAGCCACATCGCTGCTGATGCATGCACTGGAACTGTTGCCGTCACAGCTGAAACAGGGTGAGAAGGCTGCAATAAGTAGCTGGTGACTCAGACATTTAACAATTCTGCCTTGCGTGCTGAGTGAGGCACCTAAATGCGCTCTATATGCTGTGACCAGTTTTAGCGTGTCTGCTCTCACTTGTGCTGACAATATGTTATGGGCTGGATGGAAAGAGCTGAATGGGATGCTTGAAGAGCACACCTGACCCTGCACTTGTATAACTCATGCTGCAATAGTCTGATCACTATCTATGAGGGCTGCATGGCATACCTGACTCATCTGATGTGCCATCTGCGCCGCCCCAACAGCCCTGTCATCAGCCTCAGGGTTGTCCAATTGCCCTGACCCTAGCCTAGGGCTGAAGTCTGGGTCCAAGGAATGCTCCTGCTTGACTGGGTTCTGTGCAGCTGCAGCCACAGCAGCTGCCAGCCTCTTCCTCTCCTCCTGCTGTGCCTGCTGGTGCTTCAGGCGAGACATTGTGGCGTCCACATTGGCTGCCTGCATCAGAACACAGGCATGAAGTGGGGACCAAGATGCAGCATTAAGGGGTGAATGATGCTGCAAGCAGGTATTGAAAACAACGTTGCATTGGATGTTCTATGCATGTGGCAAGCAAGAGATTGGTAGACTGACAGCAATGCAGCTGTGCCTGTGCATTCATCAAGCAGGCATTGGTATGTTTCAGTTGCAGCACACACAGACAGCAGCAGGCCAATGTTGCAGCAAGCCTGCCAGTGCTGATGGCACGCCACTTGTGTGACCAGAGACAAGACACCCACCCTGTATAGGACACATGAGCTCAATCAAAACTTGTTGGTTGAGTGACTCCTGCATTGTCAGCAAATTGACTGGAAAATGAATGCTGCTCTATACATACCTCCCTGAGGCCGGAAGCGAAGGCTCCATGCATGGTGGCAGGAAACTTGCGTGTGGTGCCCTCCCCAGCAAAGAAGAGCCGGTCACCAATGCTCTCTGCCATGATGTCGTAGTCCTCAGTGCCTTGTGAGCCTACGCCCACGCTGCTGTAGGAGCCATACACCAAGGGGTCCTCACCCCATCTGGTGCAACATGCCTGTCCACAAAAATACAGGAAAAGGTGGACAGGCAGTGTGATATGTGCTGCCTACCACACAACAGGACAGGATGCTGAACATTCTGTGGTATTTGAGCACTGAGGCGATCAGTGAAGAAGACCATGCTCAGTAGTGACGACTGTGAAGTCAGCATGACCTTACCTTGTGAGCAAGGTTGATACCACCACTCAAGGCGTACCACAATTTGTTGCTTAGTCATGGCACTAAGCAGCAGATCAGCATGCAGGCTAGAAGATGAATGCAGCTTGCCAGCAGGGCTGACGCAGTCCATCATAAGATGCTGACGACAAAGCTGGGATCTGTTTGATGTATACCACAAAAGCAGACAGCCTGCCTTGCTTGGCATGCTGCAGTGACCCACCATAGTATAACGTCACATGCCAGCCCTGACACATGGACTCAGTGCAATGACAGGGGACAGTGTCTGCTGGTGTGAAAGCTGTGAAACTCACCTGCAGGGGGGTGGGGACTGAAATGCCCTGGGGCTCAAAGATACCCCTTAGCACCGACATGGCCTCTGCTACTGCTTCACCAGCTGGCACTTTCTCTATGGCCTCTGCAGCCTCGCCAGACACCAGGGCTGCCAGCAGTGGCCCTCCTGCAATTCACTTGCACAGGTCAGGAGGACAGCTCTAGGCTGTATGGGAACGCCGGTCGATGCAGGTGGTAAATGTATGGTGTGTACTTGTACAGCTTGAGGCAGTCAAGCAGCTGGCAAATTGACAAATTTGGGTCTTGTTCACAGGTCTTGGCTAGTGAGCAGCTCAGCTCCTTAGTGACACAGCAATTGGTATATGAAGTGCATATGTAAAGTCAAGACCTCCACACCTTGGCATTGGTATGAGTGGTACAGAATGTCCAAAGAGTGTCTGCCAGCGCATACCTGAGATGCCAGAGTAGCTGTAGAAGAGGAAGAACTTGCCCCTCTCCTGGGTGGAGGGCGCTAGCCGCCCAAACATGTCAGTCCCACCCCAGAAGTCCTGCTCAAACAGCATCACCACCTGTACCAATGTCCATGTGTCAAGCCAGTGTGAGTGACAGCTACATGTAAATGCAAGCTGAGCTCAGTCACCACTAGCTGAGCCATGCCAGAACAGGATCTCACCAGCATGACAGTGCTCGCTAGCTAAGTTTCACGCAGCCTTACAGTGGCCCCTGCTAAGAGCAGAACTTGGTGTGAATTGCGCGTAGTAATGCAAAATGGCAGCAAGAGATGGAAATGATTGCGGCAGATCTAGGCTGGATCAAAGTTCTGACCTTGTTGAGCACGCCAAAGCCCAGACGCTTGATGGCTCCTAGCTTGCGCTCAGGCAGTGCAGGGCTGAACTGGATGCCACCCCTCTTCAACACCCCAAGGGAAGCTGTCACGATCACTGCATCACCTGCAGTACATGTGCACATGATGATGCATCATGCCCTGAAGCACAAACAACAGGCAGGTTTGCAAGCACGGCTGCACTGGATGCTGCATTTGAGCAAATGGGCACATCAAAACTGGACGCTGTTGCAGGAGGTACGCAAGAAGAGTAGGCAGAGCTTGCAGGCAAGCACAAGTTGGAGACTTGCACAGAGAAACAAAATCTCGGTATGTCAATGGGCAGGGGCCCATGTCTGTATAACCAGTGCAGTTGCACACTCAGTGATAAGTACTGCACCTGCAATTACGGTGTTGCCTGCTGTGACTTGCACACCCGCCTGATCATACTTGACCTCCTTTACGACATGGTTGTACAGGATGGGCAGTCCTTGTGCCAAAGCCTTGACCAACCTCAGGTTGCACCCTGCATGTGTCAGTGTGAGTGTCAGCATGGACGGAGATAGTCTTTGCTGCTGCCTCTCCGCTGCTCACACATAGCTCTGACATACCATATATTGCCGAACCAAGCAGGGCCGCAACAAATTGCGTTTAACTTTGTTTTGGCACGACTTGCATACAGCATGCAGGCACACAGGCCTTTGCTGGTCTCTTGTATATGGCTGACCGGAAAGGCTCAACATAAGCATGCGTGGGAGAAGTCTGACCTGGCAAGAAGCAGTGGCTGCCTTGGATCTCATACGGATCATCCTGATCCCAGCTCCTCATGGACAGCGTGCGCAGCACAGCAGCATTGGCAAACTCTAGGTTGGCCATGTGCCAGTCCAGCAGCTGCCGCTTCAGCTTCCTCACCTCGGCTGACTCAGCAACAACAGGCGCCATGGCATCCTTCAGAGCTTCCTCAATGGCTGCCTTGGCAGCTGTCAAGGCATCTGAGCTCCTTTCATCTGCTGAGTCTGTTCTGCCCAGATCTGTTGCTCCAGAGTCTGCTGCTGTGGCCTGCGTGTCAACTAGTGCTGCTGCTGCAGCGGTTGACACTATGACCTCTGCTGCAGCAGATGCCCCTGCGTTTGCTGTCGACTGTGTCACATTGACAGCAGCTGAATCTGCGCCAGTATGGCTGACAGGTGGTGCATCCTCATGACGGCTGGCCAGACCTGGCACAGCTTTGACAGTGTCAGTTGTCTTGTGCTCATCTGTGTTGATGCCATTTGGCAACTCTGCATCAGACTGAAGTGCATGCGTTGGGCTCTGCTGAGCCCCCATTGTCTTATGCTGTCCGTTTGGCAAGGCAGCAGCATGTTGATTTGCAGCAGGCAGACTGCTATGGCCACCTGCACCTGGTGCTGCTAGCATTGTCACATCAGACTTGCCGCTGCTAGCAGGGTCCCTGGAGGTGTTCTTAGCTTTGCTGCTTGTTGGCAACAGATTGCCTGGACGTTGAGGTGCATCATTCAGAACAGACGCAGCTCCCTGTGTATCTGACACATCACTTGGATCCTGTTTCACAAAGCCATTGCCTGCTGGGCCATCCAGCACATGGGTGTCGGTGGATACATGTAAAGATGGCTCTTCAGCATTGTTCTGAGCACTCTCCTGCTTGACATGCCTGGCTTCAGTCGCGCCATTGACTGAAGGCTGCATATCAGGTTCTTCAGCAGCTGCTTGATCTGTCATCTGGGCATCATCTGCAGCTGCCATGTCAACATCGGTTGACATGACAGCAGCGAGCTGGGTTGTTGCCTGTTCAGAAGCAGCGTCTGGGGCAGCTTCCTCAAATTGTGCCCCTGTCGCATCACTTCCTGCCGAGTCCAGACCAAGCTTCTTCTTTCTACCCCGCTTCTTGGGGGGTGGAGGGGGCGGGGCCACCTCCATTGTGGCCCACAGGGTCTCAAGGGCTGTGCCAAGGGAAATGTTGTCTGCAACCTCCCCCATGGCATCACGGTACTTGCTGCACTCATCAAGCAGGTCATTCCACTTCTTCTCAACCTGCACAGATCAGCCAACCTATGTCTGCCTATGAATCCTACACTATTTGCGCACGCTGTCAGCAGCATGATGCCTGGCAGACAATTGACAACTTGGTAAGAATATTGTGTACAGATCACGAGCTGTCATACAAGGGTCCATGCACTGCTCAGCAGTGTAAGCTAGCAGGTGAGCAATAATGCTGTTGCACACAACATGTGTGCTATGCTTGCAGTATCAAGCACATGCAGCGTAAAGCGGCGCAGCAATGTGATGTCAGGCTCTGAAACTTGCCTCTTGATCAAGAGCTGTGTTTGCTTCCCGGCCATCATCATGGTACAAAGGCACATCAGCCTCATCAATGACATGCAGAGGGATGTGCAGCTGCTTGGCAAGTACTGCCAATGGATTGCCATCAATGCCTGTCAGAATGCTACCACCCAAATCTGCCACAGCAGACACATCACCACTCTGCATGTTCAAACATATCTTGCTGTTAAAGGCTAGTCACAACAGGCCGCGTTGTCTTTGAGGATTTTCATGATAAATCATGTAGCTTAGTACAACATCATTGGCAGCACCATTCCAACAATAGCTTTCAGGTGCAGGTGAATGCACTACCACTGGCAACATCATGTTGACTCATGCTCAGATGTAGCTGCATGAGACATCATTGGCATTGTCGTGTCAACTGTTCTTTTGCAAAAGAAGACACAATGCAGCCAGTACTTTCTGCTCTGATGGAATGTAGGCAGCAGACCACAAGCAAAGCCAAGCTGCTTTGCCCGGCTGCACAGATGCAATTGGAGACCAGCTTCTATGTGCATCATTCAGTGTAATGCAAAAGAATGACGCACAAGCCATTTGCATGCATCAAAGAACAACTGGACCTTTAGCTGCTTGGTATACACCCGGCCACCTGGCCGGCCATGACCTTCAACTATGATGACTTTGTACCCAAATGCATCCAGCTGACGAGCTGCTGCCAATCCTGCAAGTCACTTAAGCGTGAGAACAACACAGCAAGTCTTTGTTGTCTTGCAATGGTGCTACGCAGCGATGCAATGCTGCTGGTGACTGGTGAGATCAGAGTGAATGAGCAGCCCTGCCTGTGTGCTGCATTGAATGTGGCACGTCATGCAGGGTACAGGAAGCTGTGCCCAGATGTTCCGAGCCATGCTGCACACGCGCATGCAGCTTTGGGCAGAGACAACATAGGCACCCTTGTACTCAAGATGCTTGAGTTGGAGCTGTCAAACTTTTTTGCGCACACCGCAATGTTACCTGCCATGCCAGCTCCAACAACAATGACTGTGCCCTTTGGAGGCTGATCATGGTTGCCGCCTTGCTTTGCAGACATACCAGGCGCAACTCCAAAGTTGATGTAACCAGTCTTAGTTAGGAAACGCCATGCAGCAATGGCATATGGTCTGTGGGCATATCCCACAGCAGCGACTGCTTCCTTTTCTGTCAAGTACCTGATGCACAACTGCATCGTGATGGGTACAAATGTCTCAGCACACAGTACAGCTGCACAGCACATGTCAGCCTACCTGGACACATCTTCACGCCACTTTGCCACCACAATGTTGCGCACCTGTCAATCATACCACCTTTATGGAGTGGTTCTTGCAAGACAGATGCACATTGCAAGACAGATGCACACCGCTGCTTCAGGTCAAAATGCAACAAACTATGCAAAGAGCCACTGATGCCTCACCTGCACATACACTTGCTCATGTGCACCAGCTGGCAGCAGATCTTCCTCCTCGTCTAGGATGGATTCCCCGGCATTTACCACAACAGCCCAAGCTGTTTCCAGCTCAAGATGAGAGGCTGCAATAGAGGGTACAGAGGCAACATAGTGCTCCCTGGCCCGTTTGTATGGTCTTTCATCCAGCTCAAGATTGTCAAATTGTACATAATCTTCGTTGTAGTTGGTAACATGCCGCTCTCGCAGGTGCCGCTTCTGATTAACCTCCTCAACAGCTGCAAGTGTCTTGTGCTGCTGTGTAGACGTGTCGGTGCTTTGCCCGCTTAATTGACGCACTGGATTTGGAGGCGCAATTTCCGCAGCTGCAATGGTCATGCTGCTTCGGTCAGGCTGGTACCCCGCAAACTACGTCGTAGGCATAAAGATCACAACGTAGCTCTCGCTACAACCTGAAGAACAGGCGCATCGGCCGTGTTCATTGCACGACACAAGTCAAGAAAATACAGACATGATTTTTAAACGTGCAACACCGCAACAATTATCAAGTCGCTCGTACAAAGCTGTCTTGGTTCACTGGCATCGTCATTTTTGCAAATCTAAACCCCGAGGTAAGCTTCTTCTTCTGGACAAACGTCAGCTTAAATGCAAATAGCCAAGGCTCCCCAGATTCCTCAAATGGCACCCAAGGCATCATTGAGGATGCCCAACACGTAGTTTTCCCAGCGCTGTGTCACCTGTGCAGCACCATAGACCAATGTGTCAGCAGGTTAGCAAATGTGAATACTCAATGCTATCTGAGCAATGATGCACACTGAGCAGTACACTGCCAATGTGCTGTGCCCTGATTGTGACTGACAGCAGAGATGTGTGCTTGGCGCTACAGCATGAGCACGCGACTGAGAGCACAGCTTGTCTGCATCAATGAACATCACCTGGAGGTCTCCTATGCTGTCAGGGTTTATCCGGGAATGTAGATTCTCAAGCACCTGATGTATGCGCTCATGCCGCTGTTGACAATGGACTGCAGAGTAAAGCCAACCAATATACGAGCCCATCAGCCTACAACAAAGCCACGCTGATCAGTGGAACTACTTGCATGGTGGCTATCACTTGCGCTAATCACTGAAAACCATACAGTATGAAAACCACATTTTCAGTCTGTGGTGCTGGGGCAAAGGCACCAGTACTGGTGATACTCCATGCAATTCCAGGTAGCACCAGCATTACTGATCGTGATGACAGGTGTAGGGTCACCACAGCACAGCACAGAGAATGGCCACAAGGCAGCAGCCCAATGACAACAGAGGAGTTGCAAGACAGAAGAAAGTTCAATACACACAGCTGCCAGATCCTTATTGCCTGTCAACAATATAGAGTGTTGCGCTGAGGCCCTTGCAGACAGCTTGAGGATATGTGCCTTACACAAGTGTGTGTGCTGGTCATATGAAGGGGCTTTGCTTGCAAGCATACCTGGCAAAAATCATGAGGGAGGCAGCACAGTGTGCGCTTAGCCATATTGCAGCCAAGGACATCCCTCAATAGAAAGCACATCGGTATGGTGTGCAGCGTGGTACAGTATTGGATCCATTTGGAGCCAGCTGAGGGCAAATTGGGAGTCAAACAGTGTTGTGGCATCACACACTTGTTGACTGCGGTCCAAGTTGCGGCTGCCGCAGCTTTCCTGCTGAGCATCAATGCAGCTCTGCCTCCTTGTCATGTCCTGCATGCACAGCAGCAACTGCCTAGGAATTAGGGACATCACATGTGCAGCAATCAGCAACTATGGATGTCCCAGCTTCTGTGTGAGAGTTGTTGGCTCAGTTCTATGCACATAGAAGCAGTTCCTGTGCAGCAGGCTCTGAATCATGTCAGTTCGGCACTGTGTAGAAAAATGACTAAAACGTGACTAAGCCTGCTACATGATGCAGTTGTGACATTGCCTTGGGAGACCTATCTTTTGTCTTCCGCCTTGTCTGCTCATTCTTTGGATAGCACCTAGCAATACAGAGTTGACTGCCATGCATACCCACTGCACCAGCTGTATATACATACTTGTATGGAGCCACTCAGCTGTGCTATGACATTGCCACTCCCAGAACAAAGGAGCCAACTGTTCTGTGCACACGTGTGCTTGCTAGATGTTGCTGCAAAGTATATTGCCTACTACACATCAACATCGTCAATGCTTTGGGCAGGAAGCAAGCTCAAACATCCATCCTTCAGTACAATTGCAATACCTCATCCTTCATGGCAAACATGATTGGACACACAGCTTCGGCGTCCTCCTGGCAGTCCTGCTGTGTGGGTGCATGGCTGATGGCAGATTCCAGACTAGCTCTGGTGGCAAGCGTGGTGTCATCTTCAGGGACCGGTCCAGGGGCAGGCCCAAGGGCAGGCCCAAGGCGTGAAGCAGGTCTAGGGGCTGCACCAGGAATAGCCCCAGGAGCAGAGGCAGGGGAAAGATCAGATTCAGTGGCAGCTTGTTGGCCCGCCGCTGTTGTGGTGTTTGCATGGTCTGGAGGAGCAGGTAGGGGGATGGACGGGTCAACAAGCCAGGCTGTGCGCACGCCCTCTAACGAGACAGCCGTAACGACCTGTCACAGGGCAACACTATGTTTGGTTATTTTGGGCAAATGGGTTGGGAATGGTGGGAATTATGGTGTCCGGGCTGACTGTGGACATGCACACTGGGCGTGCAGGATCCTGATCACGTGGTCACATGGGCATATGCATGCATGAGGGCATGCATTGGTCAAAGGTGCCAAAAGGTGACCACGCTGGACTGCAACCGCATAGCACCAAAGCTGCTGATTCTAGAGAAACTCACATGCTTTTTGTGCAGGTTAAGCCTCCAAGCAATGTCAGAGATGTCATGCTTGATAAGCTTCTTGTGGTCAGATCGGGAAGCATACCTCATTAGACTGGCTTACAAGGGCGCCATCGCCTTCAGCAGTTGTCAAGTGAGATTATGTGCTCAAAGCAGCTGCAACAGGGTACCATGCTTGCAGGGTACCACGTTCCTCTGCCTCACTGTGACTGTGCTGCTGCAGATGCGGGCTTTTATATGCCTGGTCCTGCAAATAGTTATGGAATGAGCTTGTTCTGAGGTACTTGACGACCATGATACACACAGTCTGCAGTGCGTGGGCACATTGACTTGGTCACCCAGCACATTCACAATCTACACTTTCAGCAAGGCGTAAACCATGCCAATATACAGACAACGCAATTGACTACCTGTATGGTTTAAGAGCACTTATGTGCAGCATCTCACTGTTGTTGTACTGACACAGTTTGAAGCAAAGTTTGTTACATGGCATGCTTGGACTTAAGGAGCCACAGACCTGAAGGTCAACAGCTTGCACAGCTTTGCTATTGGTATATACTATAATATGACATATAGTATAACATAACATACTGCTGTCACCATGTGTTTCAGCATAGTATGTATAGACGCACTGGAAAGTTGTACACCACGACAGTTATCAGCATCAGAGAGATGGATGAGATGGCATTCTGTGTTGCCGTTTCTCTTTGCTGTATATGGCACAAACTTCAGGAGTCGCACACAATGTGACTGGCAGCACGAGCAGTGCTGTAAAGACTTCAAGCCTTCCACATTGACAGGCTGTAAGACAGACTTACACAGATGACTATTGACATTCCGCTAACGACATACATACAAACATACATGCATGCATATACAGAAACACAGGCATGCAACTGCACGAACACAGATGCCTGTGTTGATGGCAGAGCACACACATTAGGCTCAGTCTGATTGAGGCACACTCAAACACACTGTGCATCCTAGCAGTGTCTATGTCGCAGGGGAGATGTATAGAATGCAGTTTAGGACAGCCCAAGGTGGTGCGAGATACTGTGACCAGGACTGTACCTGTTCTGCAGCATAAAACTGGGGCAATTCAGCAGCATCTGACCCAGCCCTAGGACTGCCTGCCCCTCCTTCACCTCTGGACGCAGTTTCTGGCTGCAGCGCATGCTGAATGACAGCCTCATGAGACAGTTGCCTCTGATCTGGTGCCTGCAGCGGCAAGGCAAGGTGGTGCTTGGTTCTGACTGTACGTTTCACATCACTTATGTTGCATATTGGCAGACAAGGGCATCAAGACAAGTTATGACAGCATGCTTATCTGCATCACACGGCACTGACAGTGTGCCATGCCTGACAGAAAGCTTGTTGTGCACATATCAGAAACTGCAGCAAATGCAGTTGTAAAAAAACCCGATAGCATGGTCCTCGGCATGAGTTCTGTTTGTTCTGCAAAAACTGTATGTCATATTTACTGCTACAATGTTGCTGCTATAGTTGGGTTGAACATTGAGACACATACACAATCAAACCATGTGCTTCATTCAGTACAGTGTGTGCACAACCGCAGCCCAAACAGCTCACTTACCTCTGCAGACAAAGGCTCCAGGTTGGGAGCAGGATGAGAAATTTCAGGCACCACCGAGGTGTGGGGCATTGTCAAATGAATGTGGTGAGTTTGCAGGGTGTCTGGGGCATCATCAAGAGCTACTGCGCCACTGCCACCTGATGTAGCCAGTCGAGGAACCTGTACAAAAGCATAACATGACAGTCAAGCATCAAATTTGAGGGCCAGAAACAACAATTTGCTTGCTGCCTCCTGATTGCTTGAGCCTAGTGAAGGCAAGACAGCTCAAATAGATCATTCCGGTGTCTGTTTACGCATGTGATTTCCGGGCGTGAGTTCAGCACAAGCATGACAAGACATGTCGGCATGATGAATGTACCTGCAGCCTGACAATATCAATTCAACCAATGTTCAGACAAACAGAAATATTTGGTCAGCTCAGAACATCAGGACTGGGCAAGGTTGCGCACAACATAGGCACAGGATGATGCTGGCTACCTTGGCCGCTCTGTCCTCAAGACGTACATGGTCAGACAAGCCTCTCTTGCCGACGTCATCACTCCTAATCCCTGGCATAAGTCCTGCTCCCTCATCTGGCTCTCTGACTTGAGGGCCATGCACGCCTTTTGCCCATGACCTTGGTCTTGGCTTTATAGGTGTGCCCTCTTGCCTGCTGAGGCTGGAGGAGGGCTCTGCTACCCTGAGGAGGGACCTCGGCTTCACTGGCACGGGCTCCACTTCCCAAGGCGTTGATCCTGACACTGCAGGTGGGAGCACAGGCTCCCTGGGTGGGGACCTTGACCCCATGGAGCGGGATTGAGGATCTGTGTCCTCTGTGCCAGACCTGCTGCGCCTGCCACCGCTGGTCCACTGCAGTCAGGTGCGCTGATGTTGGAAGTGGCAGCGTCTCGCACTGATTTCACAGGCAATCGTTCATGCAGCCTGAACATGTCAGTCCTCTACTGCCACAAAAGGAGCATGATCAGCAGATCCATTGAGTGGCATGCATGTTGCAACAACAATTGCTGCACGTCTGTCTGTGCCTTGACTGTTTACCTGTTCCCATCGCATCAGAATCTTCACCATCACGCATCTCGAGTCAATCCCTTCTGGCAACCGTGCCCTGCCGTCACTCATCTCCCATATCTCCACAAGGCTGTCAAAGTTGAATTTTGACAGTTGGCGATAAGCCCCTTGCTCCTGGCATGCATCATCCAACACTTGCTCGATGAGCTGAGACCTGCTGCAGTCATTTGCCCTCAGTCGCAGCCTGATACACACTCTGTGCAGATGACCTGTTGTGCCCTCGTGCAAATGTCCTCTGATGACAGATCTGGATTGTCTGCTCATCCTGACTGTTTTCTGCAAGCGAGCACGCTAGCTGTGTTATGCAGGCTTATGCTGTCAGATGCTATGTTGAGACAGCTGAGGAGGGGAGGCAATACTGGACACGCCAGCTGACATACCATGGACTCCAACCTTGCTCTCAACGACGCGAAGACTCGAGAAATGCCATGGCTCTGCCTGCTTCTCCGTTGTTGCTTGTGTGGACTCTGGTGCTTCCTGTTTCGCAACATTCCGTCTCTTCCTGCAGGCTTACATTGGGGTATGCATCTTGCTGGGTAAACAGAATCGTTGATAGAGGTCGCGGCAACAGCTTGCTTCGGAGCACGAAGCTCAAGCACACCTGAGTTGGTCATGGTGACGACTCTGGTAGGCCCTCTGGCGCGTCAATATACACATAAGCTGCGTTGAACAAGATCAAATCGGCTGAGCAGGCGCGCTGGCGGCTCACCACATCCTTTCCCGAACTGCATTGCCTGTCAGCGGCAGTTCCGCGCAACAGAGCACCCAGAATGCTCCGTATGACCTATCGCAGGCGTTACATGCATTTTGGTGAACCCATACTCGCGATCCTCAGATAATACCGTAACGCTCGTATGCCTTGGTAACGGCCAGAGGCCTATTGCATCATGTATGCAGAAGAACCAAGATGACCTGATGATCTTCGACAGAGATCAGGCAGCGAGAAGATTCTGAGATGGGTGTTTATGCACACCGAATACCAGGAATCCATCGCTGCTTGCCAAGACCATGTATGCACATATGTGTGCCAGGAAGAGACAACAAGCAATCGCGAGGTAGGTAAAACCAAAGGTGAGTCTTGCTTTTGCCTTCAAGGATAGAAATCGCACGCTGCAGGTTGTTATGACCATAGAACGTTCTATGGTTGTGATAACACACAAATGGACTTGAATGCATCGGAGCATATGTACATGCATGCAGGATGAGCATGGACGCCATGCATCCATATGGACAGGAGCAACTGCTACATAAGTATGCCCGTATGAAAGCGATTGACATGCTTGCAAAAAAACATGAGAAGTATATATGTATGTAAGCATGATAAGCATGTTAGGGTTTATATATATATATATATATCTTATATAAGTGTGACACTGCTGGCTGTTGGTACACAAACAGTGACAGCATAGCCTTGGTCTCAGAAAGTGTAGTTTTCTATAGTGACCATTGTTAAGGCTGCATAGCGTAGCACATAAGCGGCATCCAGGCATACTCTGTGCCATTGTTCAGTTCATCATGAGCTTCAGAACCCTCTGCTGCTGTCAAATCCTAACAGTCCGACAGGCTGCTGGAGAGACCTAGGATTGCAATTGCACTTTGGGCCGACGCAAAAGATACGACATGCAAAAGGCGGAGCCAAAATCAGCTGCAATACAGACTGACCTGCAAGTGAGCTGTCACCAAGTCGACACAATAGCCTTCCACGTTGCCACTGCTGCGGCAAACAACGAGCTATGTAGGCTCTACATTCTGGAGTACTGCTATCTTGCATGTGTTGATGAGAGCCAGAGACAGCAGCTTAAATCAGCATTGTGAGACCGAACGCGCCACAACTGTAAGTGCTGTGCTGTACTGTGTGCTCAGTGTACCTGCAAGCACAAGATAAACCTTGACCAGGCTGGCCACAAATTCCAACGAAGAGCATGAGGTGAGAGAGCATCTGAGCAAACTCACCCATGAGACTAGCGGGAGAAAGGGGAGAGCTGACTATGAATGCAAGACTGGTGCCGACATGTCATAGTTCAGCTTGGTTGCATACAGTCCTGACTAGTCATTCCTAGAAATTATGATCTTGCTCTTGCACTTCTGCAGGCCTGCACATATGCAAAGACATGTCAGATACAGTGAACACAGCAGCCCATTGCACAATGCACAGCTGCGATGCACACCACAGACCAAAGGGCAAGGAACAAGGAAAACAAACTTCCCATCCCACCAATGTCAGGTTCGATTATGTTTCAGCATACCTGAACATGAGACATGTACTTTCTGATCAGTTGCACGCATCAGACAGGCAACTATACCCCAGCAGCACAGGAGAATATTACACCAAGAGGGTGACACTTTCACAGAGGGCCTTGTCCCAATACATCAAGATTTTCCCATTAAACAGATCTGTTCTAATATACAATGAATGTACTTCAGGAAACACATGGAATACAGGAACAGAATGACAGTGGCGCCATCTTCTGCTCAACAAGCTGTGCAGCCATACTGCTCAGGCAGGGCACAAAATGAGATGCAATTTATATTGTGGTAAAAGTTTTGCCCTGCAACTTCTATTCTATTTGACTTTGGCAGCATCTTCTTACAGCAGCCACGCAACTGCGCGCAGCTGAGCAGTCTCTTGCTGCCAGGCTGCAATTTTGGTATCAGCTTCTGCCTCTAACTTCACCACGAAGGCTTCATGAGCAGCGATCTCCGCCTGCAATACCACAACAACGCCATCAACTGAACCAGATCTGCTTGATCAACAACAGTCCTGCACATGTCAGTCTTGCATGTCAGAAGAGAGCCATTCCGACGTGCCGATCTGACAGAGATAAATTAAGCACAACACTGGCACTTGTGCAGCAAAGGTGCATGGCTGTCATGACATTGCCCAAACCATGCTATCACTAGCAGTGTGCACTAGACATTTCCGAGGTGTGTGAAGTAGTGCTGCAGCGTCGGCTGGCACTGATGCATCACTCATTACACGTGAATACCCAAGGACGACTGATGCCAAAACAGCACATGGTCGTACCCTCTGGCGCTCAATGTTTCCTCTCTTTGTGGCCAATATGGCCTCATAAGCTTTCACGGTCTGCAGGTGCTGCAAGTCTTTAGCAGCGGTCTCCTCCTGAAGCACACGAACTATCAAGTTGATGCATTCCTGTGCTAAACAGGCCAGAACTGCTGTATACGTGCATGCTGTCACGACAATGGCAAAACACCCATGTTATTGTGTCATGCCACAGCAGGGAGTTTGAGTCTTTGCAGGCTTGTCACCAAATCTGCAATGATCCACAGATAGCTGCAGATGCTTTTTGTATACACGTGTCAGTGCAAGCCAGGTAGTTTGTCATGACAGCTGCAAGTGCAGAAGCTGAGCAGCAGTCATGTCACACAAAGTGCGTGGGTGCATGCAGCATAGGGCACACTTGATGCACACTTGATGCACGCAGGTCCATAAGCACTACAACAGCAAGTTAGGACAGGTGTGTTCTGATACTCCCTCTTATAGCTGCTGTCTGAGCCACTTTCTTCTCAGCCGAGCGATGTGCTTCTGCCCACTCTACACGCGCGCGCTCCAGGTTGTGGCGGCCCTCGTCACGCTCTGCCTCTACCTCATCAAGAGCCTTTCGGCTTGCCACTGCGTTTTCCTGACAACAAAACAAAGAGGTCAGACTCAAGATGCTCAGCATTGTCTAGCCTTCTTGTGCATGAACATGGATCAACAGGCACCTGCAGGCAGTGATGCTAGCACTTTGCAGCAAGCTTGGCAGTGTTAGTATCACTTGCTCCAGAGTCCTTGCCCTGGCAAGGGCAAATACCCTCAGACTTGTACACGTGACATGAAAGTCTGCGTGGACCATGCCTTGTGCGTGTCACCTGCACTGTCTGCAGCTTTATTTCCTCTTGCTCCGCCCTGGCTGTCCACCGCTGCACCTGCCTTTTCAGATCCTTGAGCTCAGCTACTTCTCTGCTATAAATCTGCAACACGTGTCTATGTACTCTAAATCTTTCCATACAAGCCTGGAATTCATGCATCAGTGAGTGATTCAGACAGCGACCCGTTGCTGTTCACCTTCATCTCGGCAACTTCCGTGTCATCATAGGCTGCCGCCATTGCAGCTGCACCTGATAGTGTCAGTGCCAAAGCCTGAATTGCAGCAGCATTCCGCTTCTTGGGCCCACTTCCCGCTTTGTTCGTGAGGGAGACCGTATAGTAGCGTTTGTGGCCCAGGAACGCCAGCAACGATCAATCTGAACACTATGTTCGGGCCAGGGGTGCTGGACGTGCGAGTCTCACAGGCAGCTTGTCGCAAAACGTGCAGCAGCTCGCTTGACGCCCTTTGCGCAGATCGCCATAAAGTTGACAGGGTCGCTTCAGGAAATCTAAACTGATGAGTAATCGAGCTCCGTGGCAGATGTGTTGATGGGTCCTGCATGGGGTGCATACCATCAGGAGGTTCATGATCACTGAAGCCACTTCTAGAGCTGATGCAGAGAACTCTGGGGGCGCATCACTGTCACAGCTCCCTGAAACCACAAGGTCAAATTTCTGATCTTTTACTTCATCTTCAGCTGATACCTTTCACGCATTGCCTTGCAAATACAACCTTAAGGCCAGAACAGCCTTTGTCATCACAGGAGCTTTGAGTCCTGACACACTGCATGCTCATGTGCACAAACAGAGCGCGGTCGGTGAACTGTGTGCATGCTGGACTTGAGTCAATATACCCTCACACTCATGCACTTCAACGCATTGCGCAGCCTGACACAACCTTGCATGATTGCGTACTGTGCCACTTTATCAGGCTCTGCAAATCAGCGTATCTTTGAGAGCATGTATCTGGGATCCAATCTACCAAGGGGTTTGACTCCATACTGTGTCACACTCTATGATCCAGTGTCACCTGCAGGCTCTTCATCTTCTGTGATGACGAAATGCTGCGAAAGCACCGAAACCATCATGCGCAGTGTGTTCTATTTTCACGTTGGCCCAGCCGTGCGCTTTGTGAGCAGAAGCAGCATCGTCATTGGCCGCTGCTGAAACTTGCGTTTCTGTTCAAGACGGGGCAGACACTAGACGGCCGATCACGTTCTGAGGCATGACTGAAAATGACGACAGGTGCGCCCAGGGGCTGCTTTGACTGCTCGGCCGCAAAATTGACCCTAGATGAACTGTCTTTTCATGCAGGGACTCCTTGAAAATCCTTGTTGCTACCGATAACCACTTGGTAAGTTTTCTGATCGTTAGCACTGCAGCTAGCCAGTCAGCTTGCACAGACGTCAGCTGGTCTTGCAGGGAGTCTGGGAGAAAGACGAGATCCGAAAGGACGACTCCTTCATTACCTTTGAGGAGATCTTGCAGATTGCACAACAACAAGCAGTTGACCTAGTTTTGCTTGGTGGTGATCTATTTCATGACAATAAGCCTTCCAGAAGCACAATAGTGAGAGCTATTGACATCTTGACACGGTACACCCTAAGCGATAAGCCCGTGGCTTTTCAAGTGGTCAGCGATCAGTCAGTCAACTTTGTGAGCAGGTGAGTTGACTGCTATCCAGCACACAAACCCAATCAGCGTTTGCCGCGTGAAGCACATGCACCCACTGAGCAACATGCACGGCATGCAACTTATTACAGTGATTCACAGATCGCCACACACTGCAGGAGAGTCAACTTTGAGAACTCTAACTTCAACGTAGGGTTGCCTGTCTTCACCATACATGGCAACCATGATGACCCAGCAGGGGCAGACAACCTATCTGCAGTGGAT
>JAABUK010001517.1_pt1 | contig 43739 bp, 73 predicted proteins | sample 5559141 | NCBI WGS metagenome assembly JAABUK01 (sample SAMN10711869, study PRJNA513367) | rock metagenome | isolation source: Antarctica rocks | place: Antarctica: Victoria Land, Pudding Butte nord | collected 2016-01-03 | reverse complement strand
TTCAGGCTCCATTTCCTGTTGGCATCTGCTCTTAGAGCAACTCCAGGTCCTACAGCCTGTCTGATGGCCACAAGAACTGCTGCATCATGCAGTGGGTCCTCTTGTCTTCCCACCTGCAATTACAAGCAGCTTGCACAATCACACTTCACGCACATGCTGATGTAGCAGGCAGGCAAGCGCATCACACTGCCACTGTTGTTTACATGAGTTACTGCTGCCGGCCAGCGCAAAATGTGCAGTGCTTATGACCATGTGATGCAATGTGTGCTTTGCATGCACATATGTGACGCCTGCAGCATGCCACATCAGCTTGTCTGCTTGAGTTCCGCAGTGCATGGTCAACACGTAAGGCAGCATACCTTGACCTTAAGAGCAGAGCCCTGGGCCACCATTTTCAGGGCTTCCTCTGTACACGCTTCTATGGTACCGCAACAGTCCAGCAAGCCGTTCACCAGGACAGCCTCAGGGGGCTGTGCAGGGTCAGCAGGTTTTGTTGACAGAGGTGCATCCTGTCTGTGTAGCAGTTTGGCAAGAGGGATGTTGTGAGCCTGAGCCAGGGCTGTCAGCAGCGCTCCTTCCAAGCCACACCTCACTGAAGGGTACAGGTTTGCTGGATCCAGCCCAACCTTGTGCTTGATCCAGCTGCTGATTCTGCCCTGCACCAAAGTAGTGCAACTTGATGCATACGCATAGTGAGGCTGGCTTTAGAGGGGTCTGCCTTGCCAGCTGCAAGGCCTTGCCAATCGCCTACCTTGCCTGCCTGGCCAACTTGCTGATGTAGTACCAAGCATGGCGAGCTCAACTAATTTGACTGTTGTCCATGACTACAATCAGGGAGTGGCATTGACAGATCACGAATTGTGCCCATGATAGCTGTTGCATGACCAGCGCAGGTGCAAGTTTAGCTTGCAGTGAACAAAGAAGTGTACCTGCATCATGGACAGCGCGAAGGGCACCTCCACGCCCTTCACTGCGTGGCATACCAGGGACAGCTGCTGCTCTGCCTGCTCAACGCTCTCAATGTGCAGACCTGCATGCATCATTTGAAAAGTGACACCATGCTCCTTGCTCAGTATGCTCCTCAACCACAAGCACTGCCCAGCAGCGCAGGTTTGCACATGCGAGCCATGCACAGCAGCAAGATGCAGCAATCAGTTACACTGCAACAAAAGAGGCATGTCCAGGCAGCAGTGAAAGGTCTTTACCTGGTAGAGGAGCCACTTCGCCCACGCCGTGAAAGCAGTTGTTGCCTTGTTTCAGTACCAGCTGGAGCATGAGTCCATGACGCCCATCCGCTGTGGCTCCTGTTGTCAGGGGCTTTTGCAAAGGCAGAGTATACCTCTGCCAAGTAGCAGAGCATACAGACGCAGGCGCAGGAAATGTGGTCATCTCAGCAAAGCCTGCATCGTACATAAGTATCATATGGAAAAACGGATCCTTTGTTGACGTTCATGATACTGCTGACTGATTGCTTGCTGTATGCCATGTAGCCACTGCAGTACTGTATACACAGCTGCAATCTTGGCAATCTCGGCATACAGTGCAAACTTTGAGGACCAAGCAGTCAACACTGGCATACATATTGTCCGCTTGAAACCCATGGCCATGCCGCACTGCTGGTCATGAAGGCAACATGTGTCACAGTTGTGCGGCTCACCTGGAGTTGAAACAGTCAGCAAGCGCATTGCATGGCGCACAGCCTGCTGCACAGCGGCTTGCAGCTGCCTGTGCTGGTCTACATTGCTGTCCCTGCCAGTCACCACCTCCACCACTGAGTGCCTATGAAGCGCCCAGGCTGATTGCAAGGCAGGTGACAGCTCCCCCAGGCTGCCCACCCTCTGATGAGCAATGCCCTGGGCTCGGCACATGCCTGCAACACACGTCACCATGAAACTAAGCAGTAAGGTTGTGGGCTGCACGTCCATGTTTACCAAATCTGCAACTTGCCAATCAGCTCACTTCAGGCAAACCAAGCAAGATTTTCAAAATTCTTGTGTGGCTTTGACTGGTGACGCAGTCAGCACAGGGCTGATAGAGTGGCCCTACCTGCTAGGTCTACGTTCTGTGGTGTGGCCCAGAGGGGGGTAAAGATGTCAGGGGGAAGGGAGTCAGCAATGGGCAGGAAGCTGAAGATACCACCGCCACCATTGTTGACCAACACCACCGTCAAGGCTGCCTGCAAATCCCCTGTACACCACCGCATGCTAGAGACATTCTGACAACTAGCCTGGGCAAGATGACAGGTATAATTTGGACAAACTGGTCAACACCATGGCAATGTATTGCAGACTTGGCATGCCAACAGTTTTTGATGTTGCATCACCGCAAGTTGTCCATGCTTGCAGCACTTAAGAGCTGCATTTTGATGGAATGATCTGAAAGAACCTGATGGGGGGATCAGATAGATGCCAAGCAAGAGAGCTGACCTGTTCTGAGCATGTTGAGGCCATTGATGTCATGCAGGAAGGAAACATCTCCCACAATCAGAGTGGTGGGTCTCTTCAGACCAGCAGCAAAGCCAGCAGCAGTGCTCAGCACTCCATCAATGCCACTGGCACCTCTGTTGGACCCCACAGGACCCCCCACACCAACATCTAAAAGCCCCTGGCATGGCTTGGAACTAGAGTTGTGGACCCTTGCTGGGGTGTATGAGGTACTAGTTTGGGCATTTGAGCACTGTCGCTGCCAGGTGGCATACATGTCCATATCGCGCACTGGCATGCTGTTGCCAATGAACAGTCCATTGCCTGCAAAACAGACTAAGCAGTTTGGAGGTGATCCTGAGAAATTGACATGTCATGGTCTTGCACAACTGCATAGCTACAAGCATGTATTGTTAGTTGCTATATCCCAAACAGGTGTCGGGACGTGGCAGTTGAGTGCTCACCTGATGGCAGTTCCTCTGAAATGCTTCTAGCCACAAAAGGCTCGCTCAGATGCTGCTCACGGCTAAGCCAGGCATCAATCTCGTGATGAGCTACATCATTCAAAGCATCCAAACGCTGCTTGTACTGCTTGGCCTGTTGCTCAGACTCCCCCTTGCTCATATCCTGCAGCAAGACAGCATTGTCAACCTCTCATCTGACTTGACTAGCACGCCTTCTGTTGCAACCAAGGTTGGCAAGCTTTCACATGACCAAAGCCAGTACACAGCAGCACACATGTGTTCAAGCTACATGGTTATATATTGAAGGCAGCCCAGCAAGACATACCTGAGACAGTAGATGTGCAAGGTTTGGAAGGGGCATCTGCACGCGCTGGCTGACCAAATATTTCTCATCCAAGCGTTTGCTACTGGCATCAGCATGTATCCAAGTCATTGGCGCCCTGCAAGCCCCGCACACAGTTGCACAATTTGATATGGCATGGAACACTGACCGTGCATTTTGCACTTGCATTCAGCATGAAGGTGCCCATGTATGTGAGTTCAACCTGATGTTGTCAGAGAAGTACATGTGTGGTGGTTGCATGGTCTTTGTTGTCATAAACAGCATCTCAAGCTGAGAGTGACTTACACGTCTTCTTCGTCAAGAGCCGACCACTCCAGGAATTGCAGTACTCTTTTGGAGACAAGGTGGTTGCCCAGCTGCAGCACCACATCTGGCTTCAAGGCTGGCCAGGCTGCCTTTTCCAGCAGCACTTGGTCAAAGTGATGCAAGATGACATGCTCTCTGGAGGCAGCCTCTGTCATGCCCACCCTCAGCCCTGCATCCACATGCCATGTTTGGCACACGCACTCATTGTCAAGTCACAACATTGCTAGCTTGCAATTCTGAGAGCTATTGCTGTAAATGACTAGATGTTGCAGCATTGCAACGGACTCAAGCCAGCAGATGTCGTGCATGTCACTTGTATCCACAAGCTTGGCACTCAAGATGGCAGTCATCCTGACACTCAGCAGTATGCAGGCATGCAGCAGCATCAGCAAGACACCTGAGAGCGCATCAGCAACAACAGGCCAGCCCAGGGCTTTGCTGATGGTTAGTGCTGCCATGACATCTTCAGGTGATGTCAGCTCTGCCACAACCAGCAGTCCCCTTTCAGCAGCGTGCAGAGAGGCTATGAGGTGAGTCAAGCCTGGGGAGCCCGCCAGCATGCCACTGGGGCTTGCTTGCTTGATGGGACTTGAAAAGGGGGCATTGGAAGTGAGCCACTGCTTCATGCCCTGCATATATATATGGAGTGACACATTGAACATGCCTGACTTGACACAACAATGTGCTCCTGCACAGCTTAGGACTGCAAAAGTACACAAGAGAAAGATGCTCAACCAGTGTGTTTGCACAGTCATGTCTATATTGCACGCAAGGCCCCAACAAATGAAGCCAACGGCAGCCCTGCGTTCAATCGAGGGATGACTAAAGGACGTCAAAGTTGAACCACCTTGAGCAGAGAGGGAGGCCAGTCAGCAGCAGCAGGTGCCAGGGGCTCCCTGAACTGGCAATTCATGTGCACAGGCCCTGCTGGTGTGCCGGTCGCAAAGCGCACAGCTGCATCAGCACTGGTCAACAATCCTCTGACAGGGACCACATGATCAGGCGGCGGCACATCAATGGCCCAGCGCGTGTACCCCCCAAAGATCTTGACTTGGTCAATTGTCTGGTTTGCGCCGGTGTCCCGCATCTCAGATGGTCTGTCAGCAGTGATGAGCAGCATGGGGATATTGCTTTGTGAAGCCTCTACCACTGCTGGCAGCAGGTTGGCCACCGCAGTGCCAGAGCTGGTGATGACTGCTGCAGGCAACCTGCGCACCACACACAATTGCCCATGGCATTCCTGCAGAAGGTGCCTGTGGCCTGCATCTTGGCCAGAATCTTGCAGCAACAGAGCATGCAATGCACAAAATCAGTAGCCAGCATGCATCATGTCTCGGTGACTACTCAGTCAGTAGTGAAAATGCGCAGTGCGCAAGCAAGGGCTGTGTCCTAGGCTGCTGAATGTACAGGCTGCTGTGAAAAGGGGCTCACCCAGTGGCGCGTGCATGGCCCACAGCCCAGAAGCCCAGCGAGCGCTCATCGATGCAAGTCATGACACGAGCTCGTGGGTGCATGGCCACAGCCAGTGTCAGAGCTGACGAGCGAGAGCCTGCACCAATAGGATCAGCAATGAAAATAGCAACAGGACCAGATGCATCAAACATCTGTACACAGAGTCAACACTGTGATAAGAGAATGACATATTGCACATGAATTTTTACAGACACTTGTCAGGCTGCCTGACAGCAAAAGGGAAATGCAGTGTGACTGCGCGAGGCCACAACAGAAGAGAATAGTACACTGTGCTGTCACCGACCCAATTGCCAAGATACCATGTGCTCTACAATGGCACTTTCAGACCGTCACGTGGGTATCAACTGGTGATGTACCTGGTGCAACAGCAAAGGTGTTGACTCCCAAGCGGCACAGCTCCTCCACAAGAGCTCTGGCAGACAGCAAGTTGACATTGGGGGCAGCAGACAGAGGGGGTAAGGGCTGCAGCAGAACTTGGAACTGGCGAGCCTTCAGCTCCAGCTCCTGTCACCATCCGGGAAGCTGTCAGCAAGCATTAACGCAGATGACTGCGCAGAGACTTGAATAAAAGACACCACAAGAACAGAGCTTGCACTAGATGTGCATGCACAAGGGGGCTGCGGCCTTAGTCATTGTTGCAAGCAAATCAGTCATTGAGAAACAGCACAAGGTGACTGACCTGCCATTCAGCCTCTGGAGTGGAGCCTTTGACAATGCCAACACCAGCATACAATGAGATGGTGTGCGTAGCTGCTGCTGTAGCACTGCCATTGCCCTCAACACTGCCAAGTCTGCTGATGTTGTTGCTACCTTTGCCATTGGCTTGGCTGGAGGCACTGTGTTGTGTTTGCAGGCTGCCCAAAGGCATCTGTGGATCAGCATGTATGAGCGCAGACCTGATGGCCACTACAAATTCAGCTGCAGAGCCGGAGAGCCAGCCAAAGGGACCAGAGTAGAAGCCCCTGTCAAATATCTCCTGACTAGCCAGAACATCTTTAGCTGCCCCTCTTGGGCGGCCACATACTGCTGGTGTGGGGTGCAGGGCAGCCTGCACACACACACATTGCAGAAGTGGCTCCTGATAAATAAATAATGATTATGACGTGAGCCTAGCAGCTGTGCTTCTGGGTGCGCAGCTGCACTGTAGGCAGGAGCAACACATGTTGTTGATATGAGGTATTGGGCTATGCATTTTTGGGCAGCCCGGTATGATCCCTTGGCTTCTCATTAAATTGACGCCAAAAGGTGGAGTGTTTGCTTTTCTTTTCTGTTAGGCTATGCTCATAGAATTCAATCTTTGCCTGATCTGCAGGTGTACATACTGCTGGCATACCAGAGACAAGCCATGCAAATGCCTTTGTTTCCCACTCTAGTACTGTGCAGTCTGGGGTCACAACTTTTGGCACCCGTGACTCACCAGCAGCTGAGCATCATTAGCAGATGACTTGAGAGTGCCAGACAGGCGACCATAAAGGTGTTGTACAGCTGCTTGCTTCAGCACAGACTTCTCTGTATCCAGCTTAACCTGGCTGCACACCTCCAACAGAGCATCCCTCACAAAGTCTCTCACCAAAGTGAACTCCACATGATCCTTTGGGCTGCGCAGCAGATCCAGAGCATACCAAAAGTCCTTCTCAACGTCACCTGCATACACAGAGCTGCTCAAGCTTGCAGCAGCAACCATTTTCGAAGTCCAGATACGCGTTGTAGTAAACGCTGCAATGCATCTCGTCTTCTGTGCTGGACTCCACAGCCGTCTGTGTTGCTTGAGGAGAGCATATGCATCTCCATGATCTGGTGATCTGAGCAGATGTAAATACATCTTGGACATGCACAGGCAAGCAGGAGTGACAGGCTCACTGGCAGGCCTACCTGCAGGCCCTCTTGGTCTTGTAGCAGCCACTGCTTCTGAGGCGACATGTGAGCCTGACCTGATATACAACTGCTCAGGTGTGCTGCCTAGGAAGCATGTCCCATCAGGCAGCTGCAGGTAGATCTGGTATGATCTGGGATCTCTCTCCTGCACTTGCATGCAACAGCTGAGAAGCAAGGGAAAACCCACATAGTTTGTGATTGGTTTGTTTACTGACTGCAAAAGATTTGCTTCCTTACAAGACTGGAAAAGAAACACAGCTTCCTCACCATTTGCATGAGACACCTTGAACTTCTACATTGCTTGCCATGCAATTTCTGAGACAAAGCTGACTGGGATGACAACAGGACAAACCTGCAGGGCATGCAGCAGAGCCAATGGGTCTAATTTGCCGCTGAACTTGACGTCTGAGCGGCGCGCCAGCACCACTTTGGTTAGGGCTGAGGGCTCTTCCAAAAGGGCTGTTCCAGCCCCTTCAAAGCCCCCATCCAAGGCTGCCAGCAGTTGGTCTAGGCCTTCTTGCCCATTCATTTCATACTCTGCCTTTGCTATGTCAGGCTCCACCTACGCCAGGCATGATCCTTTTCTAAATGGGATATTACATCTTAGATATAATCAAACCCATACATGAGAAAGTTTAGCCCTATGCCCTTCAAGTCATTCATCTCACATGCAGACAGTCACAGCCTGTATGACAGCGTCAAGGTGCAAGTTTTAGGTAACAAAGCCCTAGGGTGCATACCTGGTTGAGTTGTGGGAGTCGGTCTGTGCGGATGGCAGAGGTGGCCAAGGCATCATGCAGAGGCTGCATCAGATGGCTCCACCCTTCCTGATCTGGCATGTGCGTCACAGAGTGTCTGTTCACCTGCAGGAGACATGCACGCTACAGCCAACCTCAAAGCTAGTCTTGCAGCACGTCAAGCAGTCTGCACCACACCGTGCAGATCAAGACAGGTCATAACCATATGTGAGCTTGCACCTGCATCTTGGCTTTTGTGCTACAGCAGGCAAAAGGTTGTTTCCTTGAATATGTCTGAGACAAGTAGTGTACCTGTAAGGCAGGGGCAGCAGGCACTGCTGGTGCCTTCGCACCATCCAGAGCTGCCACTGCATGAGCCACAGCATCTTGTACACTGCTGAATCCTCTGCTGCTGTCACAGTCGTCAGCATCGTGTGCCTGCCAGCTACCATATTGGGAGTTTGTGTGAGCTGCTTGTGCATGCCAAGCAACATTGCAGGAGAGCACACTGCAGCCGGAAACCTCAAGCATCTCCAGCCTGAAACATACAGCCAAGCAGTCAATCTGAGGACAAAGACCTGAGCCAAGTAAAGCACATACAAGTAATGACGGTCTGCATTGCCAAGAAGCTGTGCACCTTGAGGTGACATGAGCACAGACAACACTCCTCATGACTGCAGTTGCTATACAGAGCAGCAGTACCTTGGCAGCATGAAGCAGTACGAGCCAAAGTCAGCCCATTCAGGGTGTGGAGGCTGGCTGGTATTGAAGCGGGTGCCGCCAAGCACTCTGAGGCGGGGTTGATTAGGTGAAAGGAAGCTGGACATCTCCTGTACTGTCTCTGAACTCAATGGCTGGCCTGACCTGCCATGCCATAGCCAAGCTGCTCCTGCCCCTATACATGCACCCTGGCACTGTCATCACCTACAATCTTTGCAGTGTATGCATTGGTGATTCAGCTTGTACGCGTGGTGTCAGAGGCAATTGCGTCAACTCATTGTGAAGGACATTGTGCGCCTTAAAAAGCCAGGAGTCTGGTATAGTGCAGGGGCAATGACATACCTGCAACAGCACCTACTCCTGCAGTGGCGGCCTCAGCAGCTGCAGCGCCAGCAGTGCCTGGAGCTGATGACTGACGGGGGGAGAAGTACACCTGTGGCTGCAGCAATGATTGCTGGTCGCTTTGAGGCTTTGGCTGTCCTTGCAGCCACTGCAGAGCTGTCAAGCCTCTTGGCAAGGGTACCTGTTGCACATTGCAAGCTCTATATCAAAACTGATGAGCCTTGTACGTCACGTAAAGAGCATCATATTGCAACATCAAAGATATCCATTTCGAAGGAAACAATGACAAGAAACAGACGTAGCAACAGATGCCAAGGATGTGATGTCTTAAATGGACACCAGCAGAACCTACGTGATACAGGCCAATAGTATCTTTGTTTCTCCCGCTGTTGTCATGCAGCTATGCTGATGACACTTTGAATTGCAGTCAATGCTGGTGAAGTATTTGAAGCTAACCTCCAGACGCACAACACCACTGCTGTAGTGCTGGTATCTGATCGCCAAGTCTTTGGCAGCTGCTTTCAGACTTTCCACACCAGCCGCATAGTTTGTCTGCATAGCATGCTGATACGGTGAGTAGCCAAAGCCACAGCAGTCGTAACATGCACAGGCGAATACTTGCAGAGAACTTTACTCCGCCGCGGATTTAAAATGGGTCCCATTTTAAATCCGCGGCGGAATAAAGGAAAGCTTTGCTGCTTGTGCAGGCTGTCTCAGCAGATGCAAGGTCATGATTACTCAACAGCAAAACAAGTGCATACACACCTCAGCCGCCAACGTGTTTGACATACAGATCAGGGGTTGTCCCAAAGTGATTTGCTCTGAGCAAATTCTTTCTGCTCCAACAGAGGTTGGATCAGCTGTCAGCAAGTCTGCCTGTGAACGTTTGACAGCTGCAGCAATCAGCAGAGTCCCAGTTGCGCTCTGCTTTGCTGCAAATGTGTGCAACCGTCTAGAGGCGATTGCAGAGATCCTTGCAGGAGTTGTGACAGCTCTGCAAAAGCCTTTTGTGTATGTGACATCTGGCCTGAGAAACTGGCAGACACGCCGCCTGCAGTTTACATGAGCAATGTCGGAGTTCACATTACGCGTTGCAACAATGTCTCGTGTTGCTTTTCGCTGTGAAAGCCAGCTCTGAGCTGTTTGCCGCACCTTGGACACCCGTGCACGGTGCCCGAATGACGTGTTTCTGCGTTCGATAGCGGCATGATCCAACAAGACTGACTACGTATGAATCATGAACAGTATTGAAGCTGCGGCCATGTGAAACACCTGTAATCGTTCACACAGGCCGCTTGCGTGCTGCACAAAACAAGCACGTGCGGCTCGTGAAGACAGACAACAGTTCGGAGTATCTCAACAAGATAGTCACTCAGCTGCTCCCAAGTCTTGCGCGCTGTCGACGACCAAGCGCGAGTTGCACGTCGACGTTCGCGCAAGCGCTTGCTGCGAGGAGACGAACCGGTAGGCAACGTTTGCATATCACGATCCTGATCTTTATGGGGCATAATGACTAATGGATGTCATCACCTGGTTCTATTCTGCTCAACTGGAAACTGCTGGGCATCAATGCCGTTGCATCGATGCAGAACACAATCAGCTTCATCAATGACCCACTGATCAGCCAACAATGGTTGCTTATGAGACTAGTCTGCGCTGCATGCATTGCAATGGCAAAGTGGTTCGACTGCAGGTGATCTGCAGAATCGTCATGAAATGCTTTGCCCTCAGCTTCCTCCTGCAGCACTCTTGATAGCTGTCAATCAGCAAAGACTGCAGCAAGTCCAGTAAAGCATTTACATCAAAGCACTGCATGTCATTGACCTGAAACTCTAGTCATTGTGATATTCTTGATCAACCGATGTCTTCCAGACTCGTTTCTCACAGACGAGATCTAGCAGCAACCAAGCGTTTGGATGTCACATGTGTTGATTGCAGTGTGACCGACAAATACCAAATGCTTGTTTTGATTGTAACGCACCGTCAAGTGGAGCAAAGTCTGTTGGGTGATTGAGCAAGAGCGTCCTATCATACTGCATCTTTGTCTGGGGTGAAAATGATCAAACGCTTCTTCACTGATCACAGATGGCAGATGCATGATCATGTGACATTGATCCTTGTCATTGAGCAGATCTAGATGACGGTAAATGCACAAGCAAGTGTGCCGTACTTGTGATACACTTATTACAGTCGAATTTCAACTCCAGGACCTGCTGTATCAGCTGACAAATGGGCTATACTCCTTACTGAGTGCATGTTGACAGCTCGAGTCTTAGACAGGGACTTTGCAATTGACAGCACAGCCTTTGTAAGCCTGCAGGCAATAGAGAAGGTCACCTCAAATGCCTAACTTCAGCTCACAGCATATATAGCATTGACAACAGAACTGGCAAGGGGTTGTGCTCGCATAAATTGCCTGGCCATAGGCAAGGCAACAGGCATACAGCATTTGAGGGTATTGCAGCTTTGCTGTAAGTTGTGTGGTGATTGGACGTCCCAACATCAGACGCGTTCAGCAAAGACTATCATCTTTTCTCAACCAGCATTTTACCTTTCACTCTCTGCATCAGCCACAGAGCCTGTTCTGGAGCCAATCACAACATCTGATGCATGCTGGCTATGTACTATGCATCTTCCTTGTGGCTGCCATCCCAGCCATGGCAGGGGCCTGGCTTGGTGACTCTGTCTGACAGCATCAACACCTGCTTGGATGTCACTAGGCAAAGCTGGCGCAGAACCACATGTGCCTGCAGCAATGCAGAGTTCTGGCATTGCTTCTCTGGCTGCTGATGCTGAGGAAATTTGCAATGCAAGGCAAGGTGTGTCTTTTGCACCCTGAACATCAGCACAAGGCGTACAATGCTGCAATTGGAAGTGCTGAGATTTGTGGCCAGATATGCAAATGAAGCCATGGAACTTGTGTGGAGATGCATACATGTAATGACAAACAGCCACAACGCTCACAGTTACTCATGGACAGTGTCTGTTCAACCAGCTTGCCTTGATGATGAAGGTACCTGGAGACAGCTCTGACGGTGCTGACATGATGCTTTGTTGCAGAGCATGCAGACGTGGGGTCTCACATACTTCTTGAATCCTGCTCACACCTGACACAAGTGTCTGGTATGCCTGCTGCATTGCAGCTTGCAGTTTGGGCTGAAGCTCTCTGGAAGTGACTTCTAACTGATGCTGTGTAGCACCAGCTGTTTCACACATTGCGTCAGCGTCCTTCTGCATGATAACAAATTTCACAGGTCACAGCACTTTATGGCTGATATGTAAATGCCACGGAACTGTTCATTTCTCCTGCTTGACTGTTTCTTAGCCGGCTTAGGAGAAACCTGAATTGTCTGCAGGTCCAGACTTAACAGTCTTGCTTTGGTGCTGCTGGCTTTTACCATGGCAGTTGACGCACCTTGGATGGACAATAACAACATACCTGCGTTCAGACCAACACATGATTGCAAATTTATCATGATCTCACCTCAGCGCTCTGTGACTCAAAATCCGTCACCTCATCTCCTTCACAAGCACTGCGTAGCCAATGGAAGAAAATGTTTATGTGATGCTGAGTCTCCCGGCACTGAGCAACCATGCATGCTCCCTGCTTCAGGCTGTCACTGTGGTGCACAAGCTTGTTGGCATTCCTCAGGAGGTCCAGCTCATAAGGGCTCAGGGCATGATTAGATTGCTGTTGTAGGTGGCGTTGTAGGCTAGCTACATCATGGCATAGCTTGTGACGGCTCTGGTGAAGGGACTGCAGGCTTCTCAACTTGGCTTGACATTTTTTCAGCAGCATCAATGCATGATCTGATGCAAGTTGTGCCTGCAAAGCAGTGTTCATGAGAATGTATGGCTAATGAATCAATCTTCTTTTGTCTTGCAAGACAAAGGAGCCCCTTCAGCACTTCTGCTATAGGCAACAACGCGTGTTACTGTGTGCAGTGCCAGGATGTCCTCTGGGATATGCAAAAACAAATGATGCATGTGTGATACATCATGTGCCTCACCCAAGCCCAGCCATTTGTGGTGGCACAGAGCTGCCGTACTTGCTGCAAATAGTGCATTGCCAGCAAGCCGCTCTGCTTGGCACAACAATCAGCTTGCTGACTTTGTTGCCCATCCTGCAGTAATTCCTACATACATATACCTGTATTGTGGCAAGGATGTACATAATGGCAACAGTACTAGTCTGGTAAGCAACGCCAGCAGGCCCCAGCATGTGACCTTGCTTTGGCATGATGTGTGCCCCACCTATCGGCAAATCACCTGTGGGTAGGGTGGCAGGGCTGCAGTGATGTGATGCTGGCATAATGTGTGCTTGAGGACATGCTGAAAAGCTCCGGTGTGCACCAGCACCCAGGCAAAAGCGAGCAGAAGCTGTCTGCAAGTCACAGCCACTTGACACAACTTGCTTACACAAGGCAGATGCGCTTGTGGTGTTTGTCAAACAGGAAGCAAGCGTTGGGACAAAGCATGATTGCGATGTAGCCATCACAAGCACACTTGTACATTTAGTGCTGTTTGAGGCAACAAGCAAGCATCACCTGCTGTCAGAATAAGCGTCAGCTAAGTAAAAGCTGGCACGTGCATACCCATGCTGCTGCAAGTAAACGCTGACCAGCTGCTGACCTGCATACATTCTCACCGTTAGAGAAATGAACAAGAGGTACATGGCAAATTGTCAAATGTGTTCTGAGTGCAATACACCTTCAGCTGGCAATCTGAGCCCCTGAGGCACATAATCAACTTGACTCCAGAAGTCTTGCAGCAAAGTGTGCGCAGAGGCCGGAAAGCCAGCCAAGCTTAAGACCACCAGATCATGCAGGGCCCTGCCCAAAACGTCCTCCTTCATACCAAAAAACGCAAAATCTTTGGACTGCGCCCGGCAAAGAGTTGTGATCATAACGATCGGCAAGCGTACCACAGGGCCTCCGGACTTGGCTTGTTTGATTGATTCCGGGGTGAGACAAGTCACACCAAGTACGTGCAACGAGGAACAAACAAAGTTTAACGCATGTCGTAGGTGCTGGCGCGACGTTGTTGCCATACACAGGTGGACACTGTAACATCCCGTTCAACAGTACAGACAAGTGAATTAGAGCGAGGATCTCTTAATCAAAAGCAGCGCTGCAGAGTTCTGGAAACAGGACATCAGAGACATTGAAAGAAGGCGCCGTGGCGGAACGCACTCTGTTGGCTTGGGGTTCACTGTGATGCTGTCCGCATGCGCATGCCGGTCTGTTTACACGTCACCCGTCAACCCAGCATTCAAAGACTGCTCGAGCTCGGTGATCAGAGAACCTTGTCTACCGGCAGGACTGCCAGTTGATTGCCTCAATTGATACGGAAGCTGTGGGACAAATTCTCTGCGACTGCAACTTTGAACGGCCTTGCCTGACCAGATTCTAAAGATCTCAAGCACACTGTGATTCGTGGGCTTTTTTTGCACAATGAGTCTTGGCTCAGAGGCTGCACAAGAGATAGTATGGCCAGAAGATTTGCTTGATGCGGACAGCAGCGTATCTGTAGAGGACCGCGCTGTTTCTCAGAGTCCAGATGGTCGGAAAGGCTTACACAGCGGTTCAGAACAAAACATACCAAAGAATGAATCCCAAACAGCCAGCGATTTTGTAGATCTGTCGTCCACAAACGAACACTGGGATCATGACGACCGCAATACCGATGGGAGCAACCTGAGGTATGTTTCCAGTTCTGTTCTTTCTTGTGTTTTAAAGAAGGAGTCCAGCACCTTCCCTAGGCAAAGCTTTCATCATTCTGTTTGCTCCAGATCATTCTCACCTGCGAATTATGTCAGGTCTGAGGAAGACACAGACAAGTGGATGCACGATAAATTTGATCTATTGAAGGTATACTTAGCTACTATTTCAGGTCGCTATGCTGTGTTGCACTGTATCTGGCAGACCAGTTCTGTTGCCATCTGCAGATCGGGCCTCCTCCTGGTCTTGGCATCAAGCAAACGCCAGCTGCTGATGCCCACAGCAGTGGTTATCCAGGTCAGCTACGTCTGTTTTGCTTTGGCGACATGTCTGCTCTGGTACACGACAGTAAACTTTGCTCATACTTTGATGCATGACTGTAGGCCAGCAGTATCAAAGCAGTCGACGAAGCCAGTCTAAAGTTCTGGAGGTTCCAAGGCCTGCATCGCTTCAGGCAGCGCTGCAAGGCCTCCATAGGCACCTTGCCCAACCTGAGAATGAGAGTTTTAGTCGCTTCCCAAATGATGAGCTGAGGCCAGCCACCAAGACACCATGGCCAGAAGATGTTCGTGGGGATGACATTGAGAAGTGGGGCTGGCCTGAAGACGCAGAGCCCCATGCTGACTGGGGCTGGCCAGATGCAGCAGTCGCAAATGAACCGCAAACCCAAACCCGACCATCTACCAGCACAGCTGATGCTGCAGAGCCATCACAGCAAGCTCCAAAGCTTACACTTACAGAGCAGCAGAATCTGAGGCAGGTCAATCAACGCAACGAGGAACTGGCTTCCATTTTTGCTGAGCTCAAACTGCAAGAGCAGATACAGTATGCTAATCGGTCTAGGGCTGAAGGTGTGCGTCAGCAGGCGCTTGCACCTGGAGCAGGTAGGCGATCGGAGCGCTCATGTTTAGGCTGCACATTCACATTACTTTGCCGTGTTCATGCATTGCTGATACAAACATGCATGAGCGCTAAAGCAACCTTAGCACAGGGCGACTTTCATCTGCTCAGGCAATCTTGCAAGGTCTGCAATAGGTAGTAGCAGGTCTGCACAAACTATCTGCACCTTACGCAATGTATGCATGAATTTATCAGTTTGGCGATTTGGTGTCTATGCTGCAGATCCAGCACTGCGTGGTGTTGGGTTCAGCGGTGGCACAGTGCAGTACCAGCTGTCCAATGGTCGGCTCATCCCCAACTTTTCCTTACAGCAGCAACTTGTTCCCAGTATGGCGCCAGGCTCTCCCACTGTGCGTCCCTCCATTAGTCACTTGTTTCATGCTCAGAATCAGCTTAGTCAACAGTCACGGCCGCCAGTCAGACCAAATCAGCAGACCTTTCTACACCCATCTGCTCAGCTACCTGCACAGACAGGCCTCAGCCAGTCCTCAAATAGAACAGGTGCTGGCTACATGCCTGGCTCAAGAAGGGCAGCACGTCTTGACGAGTCCATTGTGTACCCTCTGAAGCCAGGTCAGCATTGCGTCTATTCGTGACTCCACAGTTTGCTATGACACCAGATCATTGAGTACAAGTTGCAGACACATCAGACAGCCAGCCTTGCTTTGCTGTCTTGCACGTCACATGCTAGTTTAAATGAACTGTAAGACAAGTCTCAGTGTCTTCTGTCTTTGGCTGAGGACACATCAGCTCTATTTTGCTAGTATGCATCTCAAGTCTGAATGTCAAGTCATGAGATGCGGCACAGTTGTTTCTGCCCGTTGCAATCACCAAACATCATGTCTGTGTTCTGCAGGGCATCTGAAAAAGTCTGAAGGGCTGACACCCAGCATGTCTCACACTGTCCCTCAAGCATCTGTGTTGCCTCAGCCTGCTGCAGCTGCTTCACAGGCTCCAGTGCAGCAACCTCTGCTGCCTGGCCTGGTCAGAAGAGAGAGCAGGCCACTTGCTATTGTGGATCCCAAAGGCAAGACAGCAGTTAGTGAGCTTGGTAGTGTTGGCACTGGTAGTACTGCTGGTAAAGCTGGCAAACGTGTGATTGCCATTGTGGATCCTCGGTCAGGGCAACAGTTGTTGCCTGCTGGCTTAGCGTCAGGCAATCAGCTGACACGCACTGACAGCAGCAGCAGTGCTGCTACCAACCATGACAAGCCAGGCAAGAAGTTGATCACTATTGTAGATCCCAACAACAAGCAGCCAGTCCAGCTTCCAGTCCAGCCTCTAGGCAGCAGTCGTCTTGCCAGGTCAAGCAGTAACATCAGCGCTGTCTCTTCTGACAGCAATAGCCAGCCGCTCAAGCGGACCATTGCTATTGTAGATCCACAGAACAAGCAGCCCATTGTGCTGCCTGACACCAAGCTGCAGCCGAGGCAGTCCATCAGCACAGCAGGTGCAAGGCCAATTCAAGCTTCTCGAGTAAGCGCTGATAGCACCAGAAGGACAAAGACACCCATTGCTATTGTGGACCCCACCACATCTGCAGAGGTCAATCTTCCTGCCCACAGCATCAGTAACACAGCCAACAAGGTTGTTCCACCTAAGCAGACTCTGGGCAGAGTTGTCAGAGCAAGGAAGCCTCTTGCTATTGTGGATCCCTCCATTAGTTCTGACTCACCTGCCAGCAGCAGCGCAGAAGCTGGACTCTCAGCAGTGGCATCTCATTCTAGTATTGTCAGTGCGGCATCAGCTGAAAGCACAGATGCAGTGGCCGTCAAGTTAACTGTCGCTGCTGATGAGATGGTTCACTGCTCAGTGAGGGTGCATCCAGGTGTGCTCACAAGCAGTGTTATATGGCATGGCAGCATCAGAGTATCTGCAGGAAAATGCTGTCGCAACTGCTGGTGCATGCAGACGTAATGCATTGCAAGATCTCTTGTGTTGTACATCCTGGCAATCAAGCAAGTGCTGATGAGGTGTCAGATTTGACACATCTGTATAGACCCTGCTCTGCATGTGATAGATTTCTACTTGTGTTTGTGTTGCTATGTGATAAGATTTGCTAAGAGCATTTGCAGGTGGCAATGTTGACGGGCTGGAAATGCCCCACAGTGAAGATGCCCAGTAGCCAGATTGCCAAGAGCACTTTGCCCTTGCAGTGCTACTTCACAGGTGAGACCACTGAATAGTGGTGCTTCACACACTGCATACCTAATGCTGAAGTCCGGGCAGCCAGTGCACATTCTGCATAGAATGGCATCAATCTCATGTTGCTGACTCATTGTATTTTGTTGACGGCTCTGTTTGATGTTGAGACTAGTTGTTGGCTAAAATCTGGCATGCATTGTGCAGGTCATGAAGATTGTTTCCAGCCATAGTGTCACAGGAAATGGAGTACCTGTTGCAGAGTGTGTGCTTGTGCGGCTGGCTTGGAACATCCACTTGTAGTTGGAAGATGCACAGATGCATGTTAATGTTGTGTGCTTTTACCATTTTTGCTGCTGTCTTTGCACCCTGTGTGATAGGAAATCGTGCCCGCTGTCATGAAGCGGACCCTTGTGTTGTCCACATTACGTCTCTTAGTGTATTTTCACGCAAGGCTCAGCTTCATTCATTAAATGCGGGGATGCCACTTGGATGCTGTGCATGAAGTCAGCATGCACATACAGTCCACCATATAGCTGAAAATGGACTGAGAAAAATGGCGCAGCATCAGAAACTTGACACGACTGACAGCTCAACGAACTTGAATGGGGCTGCACACTAGGCCTGACACGTCAGCTCCTATTTTGGCAACATTCCCCACAGGACTCAATTCGCCACTGCATTGCGGCTGGAACCGTGCCCCAGTATAGGGACATTCCACAAACTTGTTCCCTCTGCAACACAAAAAGCATTACATCAATCCCTGCTCAAGGGCATTTTTCCATGGCGACTTGGCAACAGCCTGTGCTTTTGTTGCAAGACTCATATTAAAACGCAGCATCAGGGTTGCGCAAGTGGACTGTAGCTGGTACCTGTAGATGGGTGTGAAGGTGATGGAGCATAGATCAAATGGATTCCGGGGATCGTACTTCAGCTGCACAGCATCGCTTGGATTCCGCTCACAGACTGCCAGCATCTGCCTGGCTGAATCAGACATCTGCACAAATGCACACAAGTCAGATCGCATTCTGAGTTTACTAAACAATTGGTAGCTCCAAGGAGCTCAAGCATGACAGCAGAACAGCAACGTTCAAAACAATGTCAACAGGCAGATGCATCACTTGATGATTGGCTGATAGTCTGCTGGCTTGAAATATGCCCAACTTGCCTTCTGAGTAGAGTTCAGCTCCAGCAGCCGCCGACAGAAGGTGGCACAGCTGTTGTAGTTCTTCAGCTTGGCAAAGATGCGCATTGCACTGCCAAGCGCAAGGGCTGTGTGGTACAGCTCTAGTTTGGCATGTGTGAAGTATGCTGCCAGCTCAGCAGCACGCTGTGGATCACTTGTTGCAATCTCTCTTCGCTTCATCTCGGTTCGCAGAGCAATGTTGTACTCTCTGCATTCACGACAGCAACAATATGATGGTTACTCAGCAACAGGGCTGCACGTTTTGTCAAAACATGACTTGACAGCGACAGGACTGACATGGATGTTTGGATAACGCCATCGCCTAGACAGTACATAACAAGTGTGTTCAACCCACAGCTTGATTCATCTTTGCTGCCATTCAAAGCAGTATTGCCAATACAGCACTTGAGCCAGGTGTGTTAAAAACGAGCAGGCGCTGCATGTGAGTAAAATTTGCAGCCTGCAACATCTGAAATGCAATTGGACTACACAGGGCTATTGCGCTTGTTGGTATGTGCTTGTTGGTTTGCACTTGCTGGTATGGGCAGCAGACCTGCAGATGGTAAGGAGCTCTTTGACCTCATCCACTTCCTTTCTTGAGGTGACAACCACCAGTGGAATGGTCCACAGCATCTGGTTGAAGGCCTGTAGAGCGTTGGAGAACTTGCCATCAGTGAACAGCTTGTACGCCTTCCTCAGAGAGTCGCTCACTCCGTCCAGACTGTATGCCTGCAACACCATGACTGTGCCTGTTACTGTGCGTCATCAGCAGCATGTGAACACTGTTTTGTTATAGTTGACTTGGCAGACTTTGCAGCTGACAAAGCAAACAACATGAGAGCAGAGTACATGAGCGGTATGAGCTTGGCATACCTTTGGCTGGTGTGACTTCTACCGTGGCTGCAAGTGTTGTCCTGGTAGAAGTCACACCAGCCAAAGGTATGCCAACCTCATACCGCTCAAGCAGGAAATATGCAATTCTAGACATGGCTGCCGATATACCTCAGGCATGAACGCTGCTCAAACTAAGCTTAACAAGACACAATGAGGCTGATTTGGTAGCAACAAGCGGCACTTGCGTGATCAGACAACAGACACGAGCAACTCAGCATGATGGTCAAGCAAGCGCTGTGACAAATAAATGAGCAGGGAGTAGCCTACCAACGCTGGTGCTTGAGGAGGCTTCACAGGATCTCCAGAAGACCAGTTCCTGTCTAGGGCTACTGCTAGAGGCCCTAGGTGTGGTAGGGTTGGCAGGGCTCCATGTGACGCAGTGAACACATCCAAGAACATTGGCTTCAGAGGGTCAAAGCTGACAAAGCCCAGTTGCCTGAAGCATGCAAACACAATGATGAGTGATCAGAATGCAGAGTTTGTTGAAGTCCATTTTATTCATTTTATCCATTTTATTGAAGTGCAGTGGTTGCCTCAATGCATGCTATGCTAAGCAGCAGCTCTACTCTGGTGCGCTGCAGTGCTATATGATGGCCTGTTGTTTGCCTCCATACCAAGCACACAGAAGATGCTGCAGCTCATGCTCACAGGTATGTAGCTATGCCATGCGCATGCTCCAACATAGCCAGGACGCGCTTGCAAACCCGGCAGCTGCACTATTAAGATACCTGTTGAGCAGTCGCATGGCAGATGCAAAGTCTCCTGCAGCAACGTGGTCAGCTGCCAGAGAGCACTTCTGCAGCCAGCGCTGTGTGGGCGTGACACCAGGGGTGGGGGCCACAAACTGGCTGTCTTCGCCAGGAGCTGTTCTGGCCTCTGCTACCACCTCTGGCGGTAGATCCAGGTCCTGCATGGGTACGCACACACACTCAAGCACATGTCACTGAACACCTGCTCTAACTGCAAACAGTGAGAGCTGAGCATCACTGGTGTGCTTGCTGCCATTATATATGTGACACAGGGTTTGCTGAAAATGACACACGGGATATCTGCGTACACAGGTCAGAGTACAGGACACGCAGCTCATTTGTTTAAAGGAGAATGTGCAGATTCCATCTGTGTGTAGATATGGCAACTCACCTCCATGTCCCAGCCGCCTTCTTCATCTTCTTCTCCATTGGCTCCAGCCTCCTCAAAGCCCTCCATCTCCTCGTCCAGCCCTTCTGTTGGGGCCCCAGGTATGAGGTCCTCGTCTTCACCTCCCCAGGCCTCTGCCACTGCATCCAGGTCCTCTTCTTCCATCACTGCCATGGCTTCATCCTTAGATGTTGCTGTAGGGCACGTGCAATGTTTAGCACACGGTGAAGGTAGACTCTGGCCTTGGATCCCATTTGGTTTCGCTTTATCTCATGTGAAAGACCGTGCTGATCTGTGTCTGTGGCATGTCTGTGGGTACTTGTGGCTGGATGAGGCAAGCAGAGCTGTGTGTGTGAAGCAGTCTTTGCATGCATGCAGCAAGGGCTGATGGGACAGGATAGACACATTTAATGCTGTCAGCCAGAATTTGTTGACATAGTGCCCTGAAGTTGGCTTGGCATGGAGTCCTGAGGAAGAGAGAAAGGCAGCACCTTGAGCCAAGTTTTCAAAGAAGCCCTTGGTGACAGTGAGTAGGGGCCAGTTGTTGTCCTTGAGGATGGGGGTGGGGGGCATCATCAGCTGTGCCTTGGCCTCCACCTCCGGCACCTCCTCCAGGCCCTCAGCCAGCCTGCACCAATATGCACCTTGTATCAGCCAAACATTCAAGACATGCTGCAGATTGTATGGCAGGGCATGTACAAGCATGCTAAACTGGGTCACAAAGGGGCGTTCCTCATGCAAATCTACACAAGCCACAACCTCCAGAGCAGATGACAGGGACGGCAGGCTGGTGGCAACAAGCAGAGAGCAAGCTCTGTGCAGATTGAATCTCAGCATGCAAAACATTGTCAACACACATGACATGCACCAGGCATGAGGTGTGAGGGGTGTGAAGATGTGTGCAAAGGCTTTGAACAAAAAGCAGGCCAAAAAGGTAGGGAAGGTGACCTGGCAGCGTCTTCTTCCAGGCCATGGGTGGCTGCAGTGACATAAGCCAGGGCTGCCTGACCAGCATCCTCCAGAATCTTGACGCGCTCCCGCACATCCCCCATGTACAGGGCATTGTGGAAGCGCCCCATGACATCATTGCGCATCTCAGCAATCTTCAACATCTTACCAAGCTTCTCAACATTGCCTGTGCAGCATGCATGCTGTCAGCAGCTTGGTCTTGTATTGCAGGACATTGTTCTTGCTTGTGTGTAGCTTGCAGAGACAGGCTGTGCCCACGCTTCAAAGTGTGTAAGCAAAAAGGTGCGTAAGCAAAGAGGTGAAGGCAATCACTTACTTGCTACCAGATGATGCAGCTCCACAAGTTCAACAAGTCAGGAAAACGGTCACAGGCAAAGCTACCAGCAGCAGCTGGACACGAAAGAACCAACACACCTGTCATGAGATACAGAAACGAAAGGCGCTCAAAATTCTTGGTTTTTTGGTAGCTGAACTCCACAATCTGATGGTTGCCTTGCCGCAAGGCCTCAATGCCCAGACGATGCCAGGTGTCCTTCTCATCAATCTCCTGTCACACAATCACACACATGTTCAGCTAGACTCATGTCTTGAGAAATAGCTGCTGTAACACTCACTGTACCACTTAGCCCATGCATTTGCGAAAGGAGTCAGGACACGCTGCTGCATGGTACACACTGTCTACATTGCACTGTGCTGTGTGACTGGCTGCTGTGCAGCTATGCAGAAGCTGCTGGTATGTGCAGCAAGCAAAGCTGCATACAAGGCACACGCTGCCATCTGCAGGGTCAGGGCTGCCAAATCTGCATACCTGGGCTGACTGCAGAGCAACTTCGATGTTGCCGCACTCAATGGCAAGGTTGAAGCGGGTGCGCTCATCCTTGACAAAGTGCAGGGCCACTTCAGGGAAGCCCTTGGACTGCAAGTAGGAGATGATGGACTGGCCACACAGGGCGCTGCCCTTGATCATCTTCAGCACCTGCTCAAACTTGTGCTGCAGCAGCGCCAGCTTGAACACATACTCTGTTGTGTCAATCTGCACCAAGAGCAGGTCAGCTATGTCAGTCAGCGTACCCCCTTCATAAGCTGTAGATGCTGATTACATACAATCTCTACGGGTAGCACTGCCATTAGATGAAATCAGGATGAGCGTGAATGCATATCACACACCAGACGCCAGCTTGCTGCATACAATGCTTCTGACTTCTAAACACGCTTACAGATGACTGCAGTACTCTGATGCAGTAACAGAACATGTGCGGGTGAGTTCATGACTATTGCCACAAGAGGCAATGCTGACCTGGATCTGGCGTGACTTGCCGTCTCTGTCCAGGCAGTGCAAGGAGGAGCCTGAGACCCGAGTGATGTAGACCGGCACCTCCAGAGTACGGATGATGCCAGAGTCCCCGTTGGGCAGGCAGTACTTGATGTGGTTCAAAGTGGTGTACACCAGCACACCAGTGTCATCCCAGGCAGCAGACTTCACCCGAATGGTTTCATGCACTACACCAGCCAGACAACCGTTGAAAGAGCACCACATGAGCTTGCCAGGCTAGGCTGGAAACATGCTGTATACTGATGACGCGAGCAGCCAAGTTGTGTACTGTATGATGTATATGTATCATAAAAATTATGTATCATGCATGCGCATGACTGCAGCTGGGACTGCAGAGGTGTACAAGCTGACTAGCAGACAGGATGTAGGTGGGTGTGTATTGGGTAGGCAGGGTACCAGTGGAAAGCAGCAGCAGCGTGACAAACTTGAACGCACAACCTCATAGACAGTCACTCTGCAGAAGCGTGTACAGAAAGCACTGTCTGCTGTGGAATACAAGTCGTACCTGTGCTGGCGTTGCCCAGCTTCTTGTTGGCAATGATGATGGCATGCTTGGACAGCAGAGCCACATGGTTCATGTCTGCTGACCACACCACGTACTTGATGAAAGGGGTGCTCAGCTCTCCCAGAGTGGTGCGCTGCTGGATGTCAAACATCACCACCTGCACAGCATGCATCTGCTTGCCGCATTCACAGCTGAGAAAGCAGCATCAGCCCAGTAAAGCAACCAGACTCCAGCAAAGCATAGTCTGGCAGACCCTGATGGCAGAATGGGTCTTTCTGGGCTCAAAGGTACATTTGACAAGTGCTGTAGTACGCTGTCACGCAAAGATCACTTTGTTGCTAACCACCTGGCTACTTCAGCTGAATACAACGAGACTGCATAAACTTCTTGGTATTGGAACACAGCCAGCAAATCAGATTATGCTAAAGCACACCTTGTCCTCAGAGCGGCAAAGCAGGGTGCCAGTGCCAGCATAGAAGATGGCATCTGTAGTAGTACAAGGGGAAGGAGCCTTCTTGGTGATCTCATTGCTCAGGTTCTTGATCACAATCTGGTTGCCTCCCTTGTCCAGCACAGCAAAGCGGTTGCGGGCAATAAAAACAGCTGATGTGCCTGATCCTCGCTTGGGCTCCTGCACACCAGCACACCTTCAGAACTTTCACAGGCAACATCCAGGCAGTACCACGCATAGCAGGCTTGCTGGAGCAATTGTTATCAGAAGCCGATATTATGCCATGCAAGACAACAATGCAAATATGCATTATGTACCTGCATACAAAGCACCCATTCAGCAAATGCAATTGCACTGCCAGTATCAATGTCATGCACAGGGTCCCAGCTGTCATGCACATGGACCCAGCTGTTAGACAGATTGCTGAATCTCCAGGTCATGCAATGACTTGATCCTGACCACATGTCAAAGTGGGTGAGATGCTTCCAATTGAGAGATGACTTACAGGAGAGGCTTCTCCCTTGCTGTCCTTGGGAACCACATACAGCTCATATGACCCATTCTCAGCATCACTCCCAAGCAAGACTGCGTTCTCAGCAGGGTTGTATGACAAAGATCTTGGAGCTGCACTTGTGGCTGCAAGCAAACCATCATGTTGACGCACAATTTTGATGTCAACGATTTGAGACGCTGCAGTCACACCCTGGAAGACAGTCAGGTTTGCTGTGGGCTGAAAACATTTCCAGGCACGTTGGAGATGCTCTCATTGACAGTCAAGGACAACAGTGTGGGAATCTGCAAGAGGATTTGGTAGTTGGTGCACTAATCATGCATGCAAAGCACGGGACACCATCACTCAGCCACCAGCCACTGTCTGTGTGACACTACTTGGCTGACCTGTTGTTGTATTGCGCCGCAAGGTGATGAGAGGGTTGTCTCTCTGGCTGCTGAAGTCATAGGTCCGCAGGAACCTTTCCTTGACGTAGTACAGCACCTCCCCGTGCACAGCATATGCTGGCCGCTCCCTCTCCAGTTTGAACACCAGCATGCCGCTGCAAATGACAGGTGTCAGTCATTGACGGCTGCAGCCAAACTTCTTGTACATTCAACCAAGGTTTTAAGATTAGCCAACACAGATACTTGAAAAAGTTCTTCTGTATGTGCACTGAGGCAAGACTACAACAGTGCTGAGCCTGCTAACACCCTTACCATCTGTTGGTGGGGTCCAATGCATGCAGTGCATGCTACCAAGAACACGCTGTATCATGACCTGAGACAGGCATATTCAGCTTATTGTCAGACGCAAGGCAGTCCCAGATGCTGAGAATACTGGCAGGCCAACCTGTCATGGCCTGCTGCGAGGAGGTTGACTTCTGGGTGGGCCGCCAGGATCCAGAATCGGTCGTGCTCCCGCCTGAAAGTCTGCACGGCTGTGCGCTTGGAGAGGTCCCACACTCTGATGCTCTTGTCCTCAGAGTTGGACACAATCATGTCCTACAGTGTCACAAAATGGTCTAGTCATACTCAGCAAGGCCCTGCGCTCTGTTCAGTCAGGCCATGACCTGGAGAATGCACGCATGTGTCAACTATATAATTGATATACTGCTGCTGGCTGGAAGATCAGCCCCGCTCAACAGAAGGTTTGAGTGCAGAGGGACTCTCAGCTGACGAGCACATGCGTGAAACGCCACACAAGCAAACAATTCTGATATGAAGGGTGATTCTGACCTGTTTTGCATGAAACATCACACATGACACATTGTTCACATGGCCTCGCAGTGTGTCCACCTCCCATGCTCTTGTGTCTGCATGCACAGTTCGATGTGTTGCTCAGCTGTCAGAGTGATGCTTCAGAAGCAACAGACCAGAGGAGGTTGAGAACACCACTTTGCGTCTGTGTATGCTCCAAAGGTATGCAAAGAAGCATATATGTTACACAGCAATCCATTAGATTCGTGAACGCAGCAGCCTGTGCCATGCAGGAGCAGATGCAAGGCGCACCATTGATACGCCACAATTTGACCTGTCTGTCATCTGCACCAGACACGATCAGGGACAATGTCGGATGGAAAGCAGCCCAGTTGACCCCTCTGTCATGACCTTCAAGTACATACTTGACTACAGCATCGCCTCCTCCAAAGAGGTCAGTGTTCATCTGCAAGCATGAAGAGACTTTTTGCTTCTGTGGGCCAGAGTACAGGAGGATTGCTCAACAGAGTGTAACTTTGTACCGTAGAGGAGATCAAAACTGACCAAAGATGATGTATTCAAGATACCTGAGGTAATCGAAGGACGTCATCACCCCCTGGAGCTACAGTCTTTTTCCTCAGACCAGCAATATCCCACACTCGGACTGTCTGGTCCAAGGACGCAGACACCACCAAGTCATCCTTGATGTGAAAGGCTGCTGACATGACATAGTGGTTGTGGCCGGTCAGGACAGATATGCATGTCCTTGACTGCCAGTTCCAGATGCGGATGGTCTGGTCATCGCTGGCGCTGACAATCCAGGGGTACTCATTGTGAAACTGTACAGTTCTGATGTAGTCCAGGTGGCCCAGCAATGTGAACAAACATCTCCTGAGCTTGTAGTTCCAAACTTTGATCTTGTAGTCGTCTCCACCAGAGACAAACAGAGGCTGTGACTTGTGGAAGTGCACTCCGCGTACTGGACCATCATGCTCATCAAAACGATCTATCAGAGTACCCATTCTGTAGTCCCATAGCTGCAGCGGGAGGGCTGGCTTGGTTACAACAACGTCTGAACACAACAGACAAGCTCGCGAGGATATCCCATGTGCTTACCTGGATCACACCACTGTGCAGAGAAGCAAGAATCCACGGCCTGCGGCAGATGACGCGAATTGATTGTCACATCCGTTTGCTCGACGCGGTTACGCATGCAGATTGTACACAGGCTTTTGATGCCCCGGCAGGCCTCACCTCTTCGGATGGAAAGACAAGCCCTTGACGCGATTGCTCTTGGTCTCGAACTTCGTCAACATATTGTCGTGCTAGAGAGCGCTTGGTCGAATGCTGCCGGTCTTATGAGACACAGCAGCGGCAGATCGGCCGAGTTGCTGCAGCCGAGTTGCTTGAAGCCCTTCAGTCAATCATTCATTCAACCCCTTTCTCCATCTACGCTGACTGTAACAGACACTTACGCTTCCGCCATGTTGTTAGCTGGTGCTGCTGGTGGCGAGATCAGCAAGCGTCCTAGCTTTTTCCTGTCTTGGATCCGGTCCACGTCCTGGTTAAAGCTTTCTGTGTTCAGCACCGTCAGTGCTCTGTCTAAGCAGCTTGCCGTCTTAACATACTCTTTTGTCTGCCTCTCTCTCGCTGCAAGGCCAAGGCTTTCTGCGAAGCCAGCTTGCTGGAGCTGCGGCAGCAAAGAAATGAAGCGCAAGCTGCTGAGCGTTCCGTTGGTAAGGTTGCCGCTCTTCATGTCCTTGGCCACTATGCTGTATCAGAGAGACAAGTCGTTTGACGCCTCTAACAGACTAGACCAAGCAGAGTGCGCATGCGTGGTCAAAATGTCTCAGCAGTATGTCTTGTGCACACATGTAAACAGCAGCTTGTCTTCATCTCTACCAAGCACAGGGTTGGGCTTTCACTATCTGTGTCTCTGTTACTTGTGCGTATAAGGCTTGTTTGCCACTGGATAGCTTGTCAAGAATACTGAATTTCAGGCTACTGCAGTGCTGCTACTAGCTAGCCAATTTGAATCTTGATTAGTTAAGCTGATTGACCCCAGCTGAAACTTGAACGTCTTCCACGGTAGCATGAGCCAAGGCAGGGTACTTTACTTACCATGTGCAGGCCCCAAGTGCAAAAGCTGGAGCAACGTTGTCTCAAGCTCTCTCACATGATGCTTTTGCTGGTACCAGCAAAGTCACAGAGCCTGCCTCCATCCCTCACAAGACCAGTTTGCCTGCCGACACAGGATGTACACCTGTCTCAAAGCAGACAACTTCAGGTGAGCTGCAATGCTTACGTATTCACGTTGCAAGCTTTCGCCAGCACTAGCTACTATGGCAGCATACTTATTTTTGGTCTCATACAGGCGACGCTTCCTCTGCCAAAGTCACACCAGCATCTGCAAAGCGCAGAAAACTTCTTGTCCTTGGGAACAAAGACATCAAGGTACAGCAAACATCCACTCAAAAACATGGCAGTCCTCCTGCTGGTGCAAAAAGTGTAGCATATGATGGCCCACCGCAGTGCAAGAATGCTGCATTGCCCATGCTCAAGGTGCAGAGGACACTCAAATCAAAGCCCAAATCTGGCACGTCTCACCCCCTAGGTGAGTGCGTATCAAGCTGATCAAGATCTGACATGAAGCCCTGTTTTGCCTTCCGACAGCATCCTTACATATTTGGTAGTTGAAAATATCACTGCGGCTGCCAGTGCTGGTCGTCAGGCCAGCACAAGATGCAGCACATGGAGCCACAGAACAGCTGCCATTCAGCTAATGACAGCCACGTCCAAGCAACATGAGCGTCTCTACTGCAGCAGCAGGCTGCAATCAGAGCTTTGACAGGCCACACTTCTTGGAAGGTCAATCACAAGCTACATGCCACTAACGTTAACTTGCCCCATGGCACTGCAGGCAGTGCTGTAGCTGCAGCTGTGAAAGCCAGTGGTGTGCCAAAGGCAGTTGACAGGGGACAGTCACAACAGGCAGAGCAGAACCCTACTGCTGAAAGGGATAAGGAAGCTTTGCCATGTGGTACACAGCATGGCGGCCCTGCACTCAGCACCATTTCTGATAGGCTAGCTCAGAGCATCGTCAGCACATCTACACAGCCCAGCTTTGACACCTGCCGGGCAGAAGTTAGTACGAAGGTGCTGACAGCAGCCTCCCCTCAGACTGCCATGTACGGCATGAACAAACAAGAGGCAGCTCCCTCTGGGACTCGTGCGGCACTGCCAGCATCACCTAAGAACGATTCAGCTGCAGCACTGCCCAAGCCACCGATTATTTCAGCTGGTTCTCTGACACCAGCTGACGTGAAAGGGAAGCCAGGATTGGAACCTGCAGAGACCCTGCTGATAGTGCAAAGGCTGCCAGCTGTGCTGAGTGGCAGCTTGCCTACCGCAGAGTCCCTGGGAATGAAGCTGAGCATGCCCAGCACAACAGATGTGCTGCGTAAGAGCATTTGCCTCAGTGAAAATGCTAGCTTACTGCATGCAAGAGATCATGCAGGCTGGAGCCTGTCCTATGCCTGCATGCTTTAGGAAGTATGCAAGAGTTCTTAGGCAAGACATGGTAGCAACACTTGTGCCTTTGCACTGTGTGTATGCACTAGAATTGTGCATGGACTGGGCTGCTGCTGAGCGCAGTTGATTTGCTTGACTTTGCAGGGCAGATCCCAAAACCAGCTTTCCAGGGATTACACAACCCAGCTGTCCAGCAGTTGTGCGTACCTGGCATGCTCAAGGGCATTCAAGCTGAGCTGTGGCCCCAGAGGCTCTTGGCCACAGAAGCAGACACATACATGCACAGCATTGCATCAGATATAGCATCATGGGTGCTGTGCAGCAGTCAGCACGTGAACACTGCAAGGTGTGAAGCCAACTTTAACGCACAGTTGCCTCATAAAGCTGATGTGAGTCAGAAGACAGCCAAATCATTTGTCACAGACCCATGCATGCATGCTGTAGGCTAGTGCAGGAGCTATGCAACTTGACTGGGAGCAGCAAAAGCCTGAAGCTGGTTGTGCCATCAGTCACTGGTCAGTACAAGCCTGTGACTGAATCTGGGCTGCCTGATGTCCCAGCATCTGCTGAAGCAGCTGATACAGCTTCAAGCAGGAAGCACCTGACTGATCCAACATCAGGTGCGTTGCAGCGTGCACGTAACAGTAAGTTCTCTCAGCTGAGGACGAGCTTAACCTTGTACAGACATGTGACTGAGCAAGAGTTGATTGATAGTGTCACTAACCCCATTGTATCCAGCATCATGTGACTGCAGGCAACGCAGGCACAGCAGTGACAGCAATCGCAGATAAGACAAGCAGACCTGGTGCTAGAAATGCAGCTGGTCAAGGATCTGGAGGCCAATCTGATGCCCATGATGTGAGGTGCCTGGTGGCCACTCAGCAGAGCGAGGTATACTTTGAGCTGTTGCAGAATACATAAAAGCTATGTGTTGTGTTCTGCATGCATTAGCCTCCCACATCTTGAAAAATGCATACAAGGGAAGTTGGCTGTCATTCTTAACCTGCTTCTCAAGCTGAGCACTGTGATCCGAATGCAGTTTGCAGACATCTGGAGAAGTCCAGAGAAGCAAGAAGACGAATGCAACAGAGCGCTCGATGCATTCCCCATATCACTGTCCTTCTTACAAGCTGTGCTTGGCTGACATGCGTATGACAATAAGACGGCACTTTGGTTCACTAATAGTATTTTGCTTCAAATTTAATAAGGTTGTGCTTCATTTCAGCACTAGCGTTATTCATTACTTTTTGCTGGAAACAAGGCTATGACTGCGGTGTGCTCCGTGTGACTCTCATGCAGCCTTAGCTTGAAACCCCACAGCAGACATGACCAGTGTGATTTCTTGTCATGGACGTAAACGCTGACAATCTGTACTTGGCTCAAACTTCATACACTCAATCTCTATTTGAAATACGGGCACACTCATTTAAAGCCTGCAAACACTACAAAATGCCAGCAGCTGGACATGCATATCAATCTAAACATGGTACACATAGGTCAGAATCATGCATGATGTCATTGCATAAATTGCATCAAACCTCATTATAGATACCATCTTTAGTCATACATGCAGCATTGGTGACCTAGGTCAGACATCATTGTAGTCCATCAGTTGAGTTCGCCTGATGTCCTGAGTAGGCACAGGTGCATAGTGCTGAAAAGTGGGTGCAACTGCAGCACCAGCAGCAGTTGCGGAGAACAATGTAATGGGTCCTTCAACTGCATGAGCGTATTCAGACAAATCAGGGTTGCCATTCACTGCTGCCTGCCTGACTTCTGCATTGGTGGGATGGTACTCCATGACACCATCAAAGTCCTGCATAAGTCAAGATACAGACTGCTCTATCATTACAGCAATACCTGTTTGGCTCATCATGCACAGTGATAGTACCAAGGTTTGATATTGATCAATCTTTGTAAGCGCATGTGGTGCAATCAGTCCTGGCAGATCTGCACAAAGCTGTGCTGGATGGCAAAAATGCACACCAAACAAAACAAACCAATGAGCAAATGCATATGTACCATACCCAGGCGCAGTATAGGTGAAAGCAATTTTGATGAAGATGTAGGGTGCATGCAGCATTCACTGCAACACACATTTTCAGGCATACCTCCACTTCCTGCATCTCTACATCGTCCATACCCATGGCCTTGGCTTTGCGCTGTCGGTACCTTTTGCCACCTCTTTCACCCCTGTGCTTCATCTCCACGTCCCCATCCATGTCCTCATACTGACGCTTCTGATGCTGCTGCTGCTGACCCCTGCCTCGCCCTTTGCCTTTGCCCCTTCCTGCCTTCTTGCTCCTGCCACCCCCCTACAAGGCGCTCAGGTGGATCAGATATGCTTGACAACATCCAGTTGCTTCGTTGCTTGCATGCAGACTGCAAGGATGAGTGCAGGTCCGTGACTATGGCACAGAGACTGCTCCAGCGCATAGGGCCCCCAGCGCATCTGCTGTGATTCTGTTGTACACGTCAGCATCAGCTAACGTGCATGGCTGTTCACCTGCTTCTGCCCATTCTGCTGGTGCTTAGGGGTTTGCCGTACATCTGCCGTGGTGGCTAATCTGAAGAAGAGGGGAACAGGGAAGTCATCTATTGCCCCTTTGGCCAGGCCTTGACCCTTGTACCACAGATGTGTTACATCCCTCACAGCTGCTTCTGTCAGACCTGTGCAGCACAAAGCAGCTCTTGCCATGTGAAGCCCAGACCACCACACAGCATTCAAGCTAAGCTTTGCCTGGACTGCTGCATCAGGAGACTTGAAAGCATGCCAGTGATGGCCTGACATTTACCAAGCCTGGTAGCAGGGTCCATCGATTGGCAGACAGAGTCGGCATGTGTAGTGGCATGTGTGGCTACTCTATGTTACATTGCTGCCTCGAGAGGACCAGCTGGAGCGAAGCATATGGGCCTACCGAGGCCGTCCGGACTTTCCTCTGGGCTTATGGCGATCCCCAAAGCCTGGATGGCTTTCATTGCTGACTCTTCATCTCTGAACACCACATTGCCTGACAGCAGCAAGATACTTCAAACAAAGTCAAGCTAATTTTAGCATTTGTTCATGCCATGCATTTTTAAACACCACCAGACACAGTAGAGATAGAGCTGGCATGATGTGCTCTAAGCTTTAAGTTTGAGTAACCTGTCATGTAACAAGAGCCATTGCAGCAGTAACGCCCCTAAATGAGAGCACCTGCGTCGGCATGCAGCATGCATGTAATGTACGCTATAAGCCTCATACAAGATCCAAATAGCTGCATTGCATGTCTGCAGAGTTTCAACCAGTTGATGCAAGACACGTGTTTGATAGAAGTGTGCTCACAAGAGGTGTCATTCAGCCATTCAACAGACATGGGAGCAAAGTCTGTGAAGAACTGTAGGCAGTCAGCTGTGCTCATAAGGTCAATGCCAAACAGGTGCACACTGTCTGGCCGCCTCTCAGCTGTTATTGCTGTCTGCCTTCGCTGCTCTGCCTGATCAGCCGCTTCTGCAGACATTTTCAAAGTCAGAATGAGTCTTCTCGATACCACTTTATTTTTAGGAGACACCCTTATAAACCCCACGACCACTTTGACTCAATTTGTGACGACCTGAAAACATGACTGACATGACTGCAAAGGAGTCGACTGGCGAGACTGCAAAAAAGCTGACTGATCTTGAATATTCAGACTAGTTCAACTGCCACAGTATCAACGTTTTGACATACCAATGATGTGTAGAGCTACTGCTGCACCTGGATGCTCTGCCATCTGGAGTCACACTGCCGACTGGTGCATGCGAAAGTTCCTTGACAGCAGTCTCAAGCATGTTCATGCATCTGCTCAAACAAGCGAAAAGCAGTGTCAATAAGATGACCATGCTTACCAGCCTCAGATAACTCGACGCCAGCAGGCAAGCCTTCCTGCTGCATTGGTTCTACGTCCTTCCTGGATGCCTTGGTTAGCTCCATGGCTGTCAGTGCTGGTTTCAGTCCGTCGTCCACAAGAGGCGTACCAAACTTAGCAGCTCTCCTCTTGCGCTTCTCCACTTCATCCTGTATGCAGTCAGCAGCTTGTATCAGTGCTGTGGGACCTGTATACTTGCAAGACTTACCAGAGTCTACGTGCACATGTGGCAAATACATAGTCGTAGGCAGAGAGGCTCACACCTGACTGAGAAGATCCAGCCCGTGATTGAAGTCTTGTTTGACAGCCTTAGCTTTTGAGGCAGGCTGTGCGGCCGGTTCCTCAGGAACTGTTTGGAACTCTGTACCGAACCTTGCTGCTCTGCAAACAGTATGTGTCTTATGCAGCTGAAGTAGTCTTTGGCAGCAACATGGCTTGCATTTTATATACCTTGCTTTGAGTTTTTCTTCATCAACATATACAGTTGGCTCTTCCTGAGCTGTTTCTTCAGAAGTAGCAGCAAATTGCGATCCAAAAACTACAGGAGCGCGATATCCTTGTCTTGCTTCCACCATAGCTGTGTCGAGAGCTTGAGCAACAGAGGACGCAGTCGCCTGATCACACTCCAAAGGGCGCACCAATGAACTTGTATGCAAGCATCAGCGGAGCATGAAAAGCTGCGTCAGCAAAGTGCATCGCCATTTCCAGGTATGACTTTCTCCGCGCACAAGAAAGCATTGACCAGGTTCATTCGTGTCAGTGGCACTGACTCAGTGCGTGACGCCGTATTTTGACGTAAACCAGTAACGCTGCAAATCGCTTGCAGCAGCAGGGGTTCTTTGCGCGTCGAGCGGCCCTTCGACCGCCAGTCGCTGTCTGAGGGTTCATGCTTCACACAGTCGGGAGATTGGCTGGCGTGCCCTGTTTGCACAAAGGTTTGTATCGTTGTCGCCGGGTTCCTACTGCTTTACTGTCAACCCAAGCAAGCGGCATGTCTAAACAGTTGGAGAAGACAGACTTTGGTCCTGACGGTTTCAAATGGCTGACTCTCAAACGCATTGTGGTGAGCTGCCATGATGAAGATCTCTTGACCCAAAGCTTCCGTTGCGCGTCCAGCTTTTGCATGCATATCACCCGAGCTTTGTTGCATGCAGTATCAAGATCCCAGCGGCAGGTGTGTCAACAATATCCACAGTCAGCTGGTATGATAGCCGTACACCGCATGTTCTGATGTATCAGGAAGCGCTTGTGGGAGTCTGCCGAAAGAACGACCCGTGCCGCGTCAGGCTGTGATGCAGTGGCGATCATCGCCAAGGTGGGCTTCGCGCTACAGTGAATCACCCCAACAGCAATCAAGGCTTTGCCCACACGTTCAACTCAGTTCGTTTGAGTAATCAGCAGCTGTGGCGTATGCCATAAACAGGTCAGGTCGAAAAGTGAACCTCTAAAGATTATATTGGAGGCGCAGTACAGACCCTCACAGGATGCAATGGTCGTGGAGGTATATTGCACAAAACGTGCTTGTGCTGTTTGGCACTTCGAGCTTCCGGTCAAACTAAGTTGGCATTCTGCAGAGGCAAGCAAAGCTGTGCCTAGCATCTAACAAGTGTCATGCGTGTAGGTGCCAGCTGGATTGATTGATGAGGGAGAGGATGCAGCACAGGCTGCAGTCAGAGAACTGAAAGAAGAGACTGGTATGTTCCTGGCACCTAGCTGTTTGCAGTCAAAAGGCCCTCTGATGCATTGCCTCTCAATTATGTTCTATTTGTGGCTGCTCAGGTGCTGATTTTGTTTTGCCATTGACAACGCAACTGAGATGGCAAGGATGAGCATTGACTGCCAGCTTTTGCCTGTGAACACAACTGCCTTCAGCTGTCCTGCTTGCTGCAGGCTACTCTGGCAAGGTCACAGCTGTATCAGAGCCTTGCTTTAGTGATCCTGGCATGACAAACAGCAACATGCAGGTCAGTGCCTGCAGCTGAGTGAAGTCATCATTTTCTGCCCATGTGCACGGTGCAATCAAATTTCCCTCCCAATCAAGCAACAAGCAAGCCTGAGTATTCATGTAACGTTTGGATAATCTGTAGCACAGGCTCAAAGCCAGGTTTCCCTGCCAACACTGCATCGTTTGGTGTTTAACCCTGAGCGCTTGCTGACACCATGAGTTGTGCAGTGGGCAGTGGTGGACATAGATGCTGATGCTCCAGAGAATGCAAATGTCAAGCCTGAGTTGGAGCCTGGCGAGTTCATTGATGTATTTTTGGTACCCTTGCAAGGGTTACACATATCTTTAGCGGTGAGCTGCTGCTGACTTGGCCTGCTGCTGCAACAGGATACCACCTGGGTCAGGTTCACCTTGCAGTTCCTCTGTCATGGCTTTGCAGTGTATGCATAGCTGTTACGCAATCAAATCACATGCTGCTGGTATTCATTGCACCATCATATGCAAAGTCAGGCACACTCCAGATTTTGATGTGAATCAGAGGAATGACACTCAGTCAAAGGCATGTTTGTCACAGGAATTGAAGAAGACAAAACAGTGGGAGCTAGATGCTCGCCTGTTAGGGTATGCCTGGGGTCTGCAACATAGTCAGGACTGGAGTGTGGGCAAAACTTGATCACTCACTCTACTGATGCTAGCTGTGACTTGGCATATGTATAGGACAACCTTACAACATTTATTCCAAGTGTTGGTGTTGCAAAACAGCAACACAGCTCAGCAGCCATGGTGAAACAGCAACAGTAGAAGGCAACAACGATCATGCTGAGCTGCTGACCATTAAGAGCCACGTTTGAGGCATGTTCAAACTGCAATTACGCTCTGATATGACACCGTATATATTGCTGATCAGGAAAAACGTCATGAGTGCAAGTCAAGGATTTTGCAGAAACCTCTAGTGCTACACTGACAACTGTCATAACGTGTTGAACTACTGTAGTTTTTATGCTATTCTATATCAGCCCCACTAGGTAGCTACCATAGTACCCTCTAGTCTTTTGCTGGCAGACATCACATATGTGAGATATATCCAGCTACACAGTATGTTATTTGCCAGCTCATCAACCGACGTTGCAGTTCAGGCCCAGATAAGACTCACGCACAATCAGATTTTTCCTGATATCTCTGGCTATGTTGAGAGGCATCCAGCAAAGACAGTATTTATGCATTTATACACAACTGAGAGAAAAGCGGTTTGCAGACTGCCTGCACCAACAAAGTGCGGATACAACACCCACCATCTAGCTCATTTGTTGGTGACTGTTGCCTTCAAGGATCTCAAGTTGTCAGCAGACATGACTCACTGGTCAAAGGGCAATATCACTGACATGGGATGTCTTTTGGCTTTGCATGCTGCCAATGGTGACCAGATTTCGGGAGGCAGACACACCAGCACCAGAACTGCTCAAACCAGACACCGAGTGCTTGAACTTTGTTGAGGATGTTCTCAGCACTGCAAAAGCTGCCCGTGTGAAATGCTTGGTTGAGTCTGCGCCAAAGACTGCAATCATGACGAGCATCACCACCACATAGGCTACATTGAGGACCAGTAGTATTATGCCAACGGCTTCCAGCCCTGTCCTGTTGGCAATGTTGGTAGGATCCAGGAAGTAGAGGCAGCCTGCAGCGGTGGTCTGCACAATGAACAGCCCCAGAACCTGCAAGGTAGCACATTGTGTGGCTGCACGGTTCAGCACTGCTGGCAATGCTGTCTGGAGCGCTGCAAGAGTGCAAACAGATTGCTTTGCAACACAAGGCAGTACTGTGTTTGTACTTGCTTTTGGAACTAGTACCAAGCTTGCAACACAAATGCTGGCAAGGAACAGCCATCCTTACATGCAACACATTGTGCACAGCAGGCTGACAGGGAAAGGCATTTCATGACAAATGATGGGGGTTCATTCATCAGCGCAGCCAGGAAGAGACATCTAAGAACACAACATTCACTGTCCCATGTGTAAATTGAAGTGCTGCTCACCTGCATGCGCTGCAGTAGGTCATCTGTGAAAGGCTGAAAGTGCGCAAATACTGTAACGCCAACCGTGAGAATCATAAGCATGATGGTAAGCTGAAAGTAGGTGTCTAGGGCAGTGGCAAAAACTTGAGAGGCAGCCAGCGCCAGAGTGAGCAGCAGCACCACACTGTCCCAGAACCACAGCTCAGGCCTGCACGTGCAAACCAACTCCTCATACATTGCTCTTGAGGATGCAGAAACATTGCTGTATCTAGAGACGCAGCTGTATCAACAAAGTACAGATTCAGAAATGCCCAGGGAGTTGCATTGGGCGTTGTGTCTCTTCTTGAGGGAGGTATGCAGGTCCTGCTGAATTTCTTGACTGATCTGCCACAGGGCTAATGAAGAGCAAGATGTATGGGCGCCAGGAGCTGCGTGCAATGCTGCAGCAACAGTCCACAAAATAGAATTCCTCACTGCATGCAACTCCAGATCATAGCAGCTCCTTGGCTGAGACACAACTTGAGGTTGCACCATGGTGCAGGCTATGAGTATGCTTGCCTGTAGACACGGTAGATGTAGCCAAGCTGCAGCTGGATTCTGGGAGCATTCAGATTCCCACGGTGGAAGAAAAGCAGTGCTGCTGGCAGTAGCGGTATGACTAACCTGCAACATCACCTTGCACCGTTGTGCCTTTTGCGCCATCAATGCATCATAAGTGCAAAGTTGCAAGGGCTGAATCGCAGAGGCGCATGCATGGCACGTGTATTATGATCCAGCTGTGTTGGCTGGCACCTTTGTCGGTACTTTTTGCAGCAAAGCATGCAGATGCACTATACATAGTCTACATGAAGGTGGGTGAAAGGTTTGCGTGCACAGGACTGATTCGGTCATGAATCTGCTGCCTGTAAAGACAGTACACATGAAGGCAGGCCAAGATGACCTCCTGACCTGCTGTACACGCATGCATGCAAGCACATGCTGGCTCTTGATGACGCACAGAGCCATGGCCGCCCTATCTACTTGATGATATGAAAGACCAAGCTTGTACCCTGTTCACTGAGACATTCACAGAACCTCTTCTGACGACATTTGCGTGGACAGGTTGCAGCTGCCTCAACAGAAGTCAGATGTGTACATGATGAGTTTGCTATGCGGCCTCATGGCACGATGCAGAAGGTGGAATTGGGGGCAGGGTTACCAGGTGAGGGCCATGAGGGGGGTACCCAGGATGATGGCCAGCCTCTGGTGCCACCCCGTGAAGCATTGCACGGTCATGTCTGGCAGCCAGTAGCCATTCTGCCAGTTGGCCTGTACAACACACAGTGCAAGCACCTCACAGTCAGTCACTGCTCAATATGAGACACACTGACGCTGTTACACTGACTGCCAACACAGAGTGCAAGCACCTCACAGTCAGTCATTGCTCATCACAACACACACTGATGCTGTTACACTGACTGCCAACACAGGGCTGTCTACAGGGAGCTGCTTAGGACTATGTTTATCTGATCCTAGGGAAAGCCATGAATGAATGATACAGTACAGCTTGTAGTGACACAAAGAGTCTGGGCAGCCCGGTATAATACTTGGCTTCTCATTAAATTGACGCCGAAAGGCGTAGTCTTTTCTTTTCTTTTCTTTTCTAGTGACACAAAGAGGGATCAGACATCTAGCTACAGCCAGCAACATGCTCTTGAAAAGAAAGAACAGGCAGCACAGACTGTTGATCTGGCCACACAACATGCACCAGATGCAGCTGGTCGACAAAAGAAAAGACTAAGCCTTCTGGCATCAATTTAAAGAGAAGCCAAGGATTATACCGGGCTGCCCACGTGAAGCAGCTGATATCACTGTGGCTTGGGGCCTCTCACCTGTGCATTGTGATACTGGGCATTGGCTGGACCAGATGGGTCTATATGATAGCAGGCAAAAAGGCTGAGAGTGGTGGTCAGCAAGCTGGGGAAGTAGTAGAAGAGCACTTCCAGCAGTGTGATCAGCAGCCTTCGCCTCAGCTCTGCCAAAGAAGATGACTGGTGGCCTGCAGTGCTTGTCAAGGATGACACAGGTCTCTGCTTGCCCTTGTGCCACCTACAATATCATCCAGTTTTGGGCTGTTGACGGTTAACCTTGACTCACATCAACACAAAAAAAGGCAGATACATGATTGGCATGGTCGGGCACAGGCTTGAGAAGCATGGGGTTAATGATACGGCCTTTCAACACCCTAAGATCCCTTGCTTTTGAATCATGTTGACATGCATGTCTGTGAAAATGCATGCAGTCAGGAGGTACTGTCAACTTGCCATAGCAATTGAAATGCAAAGACAAGCAACACTTTCAGCAGTCAAACAATCAATCAATCTACATAGTCTGGCTTTGGGGACATCAGGGGCATCGATGACAATGACAGAACAGGATTTGTTGCTTCTGCGTTGTGCCAGCATCTTGTATGAGATGGCATTGCATTCGTTCTGCATCAGGTCATTTATTCAAGCGTTCACTCATCAAGCACATGCATGTAAGGTCAGACATGTAGATCCCTGCATACGGTCATGCACATCACAGTAAGTTGAATTGGCCAGTAAATCAGCAGCAGCTGGTCAAGATTGCACCAAGAATGGTGGCAATCACCTGAGAGACATGATGTTCCCTGCATATACCTAGCTCATCATAAGCAGGAAAACGTAACCATTAGTCATGTCGTGATTGTGATGCCACACCTGTGATGCCTGTCTGTCGGGAAGTAAGTTATGTTGCACACGTCTCATGTCTGCTGGCTAAAAGCTTGTTGTGACCGTTATTGCTGTCATTGTTTTTACCTGAGGACTTGAATGCCCACCAGAGCTACAAGCATAAGAACAGGCACCGCCAAGGAGATGAGGATCCTCTGCAGGGCGGCGTTCATGTGTCCAGTCAGCAAGCAATCGGTGGAGAGGCTGCCGCTGGTCACCGTGGCAAAGGCAAACTGAGCAGCATTGAAAACCCAATGGACCGGCTTAGGTGCTGGTATGTTGATTCCTCCCAGCAGGGTGATGTATTGCAGCCACAGGTTCAGAGCCTGTAAGAAACAACAAATATGATGTTTGCTTTGACTGGCCATCGGAGCTATGAGTGTTCATGCTGCAGCTGGATTACCAAAATGCGTGTACTGTGACTTCACACCTAGGCAAGATGGCCTATTGCAATACTCTCACAGCATCTTTGTGGTGCATTTGCCCAACAGCTTGTGCAGCGCAAGAGATGGCTTGTGCAAAACCCGATGCTCGTGCAATGCAGTACATCGTGAGTCATTGTCAGCATTGACAATCAGAATGCCAGCTGGCAAAGCAAGGACCAGAAAGCTTACCCTGATGAGCTGAGATGTGCGCTGGGGGTGCATGTGACCTGCAGCTGCTTCTTCATTTTCCACTAGAGTCACATGGATGGTGTACGTCAACCAAGCAAGCACCAGAAGTGCACTTGCAACATAGGCTGCAATGATGGTGACAGTGCGTCTGCATGCTTTGCACTCTAATGTGCCAACTCTGCCATAGGTCACGTTTCCCGTTTTCACACACAGCGAAGAGACCGGCCCATAGTGACCTGGAGCGCATAGCTGGCGCATGTATGAGTCAGGGTCTGAGCTAGTCCATGGATCATCTAGAGTGCACTCTGGATCAGCCGATGGGAAAGCCTGCAAAGTGTGCCCATCATTGCTTGAAGCACATGTGCACTTGCATGCATTTTGACAGGAGTATAGCCAAGTCAAATGGGCATTCCCATGGGCGACACAAGCAAAAGCAATGCAGACATTCTTGGATTGTACCCAGGCATGTTTGAGGCGTGATGTTATGTATTGGATGATTGACCTTGTCATCTTTGTATGTCATGACTGCACAAACTCGTGACACTGCACTCAAACAATGAGACATTCAATGCAGACGCTACTGTGTGTAGGCCCACCTGCTCAACATCCAGCCTGGCTTGGTAGGTAGCGTTCTGACATGCCAGCAGAGCAGAAGTGCTGCCTGCACATGCATTGTTGTTGGGGCATGGTACAATGTGATCTGAATCTGGAGCTGAGTGCCACTGCTGTAGGGGAACCAGGGTTGCACCGCCAATGCACTTAGCTTGCGCTGGGCAAGGGTTGCAGTCATCAACCAGAGGAGTGAAGGAGTAACTGCTGGAGGGACACAGTGTGCACTGGGTCTGATCTGCAGATGGAATCTGGCCAAAACCACATGGCTGTACAGTCACTTGTAGAACAGCTGCTGGTACCTGCACAGCAAGCAAGACAGGGCAATGACTGTCAGAGGGTAATGCCAGGCTGTAGTTTGACTCACTGGAGTAATGTTGTACTGCACATGCTGTGCATGCTGTGCTGTGCTACACATGCTGTGCAAGCTGTGATTAATAAAGGCGCTGTAAGTACTGTCTATGCATCTTGAGCAGATTGCAAACACCTGATACATGCATCTGAGTGCAGCATTCACTAGGCGCCAACATGTGCATTTCAGCCTTACCTGAGGAAAGTCTGGTAACGCAATGAGCAGGTCATACTCCCCTGGAGCAGCAATCAACACAAGATCTGCAACAGCAATGTCACCATTGACATCCCCTGCTGCCTGTGTCTGTCCGGGCAGCTGTGGCAAGCTCATGCCATTGGCTGTGGTTGACACAGTGTTGACAGTCACATTGACTATCAACGGCTGTGCCTTGACCACATTTCCCGCCTGGTCTAGTACATTGACTATAGGCACAGGAACCCTGGTTGAGCCATCACTGATGTAGCTGATCTGCTTGCTGTTGTCCACACTCCCGCTGAAAGTGACTGCCGCTGGCGGGAAAGCCAGGCCAGGGCCGTACCCCGTAATGCCCTCAGCCCCAACAGTGTTGGCGGCAAAACTAGTGGTGTCCCACTGAGGACAGTCAGCGCTGGGGTCTTGAGTGTCCAGGTCAGCAGAACACTTCAGCTGCATGCTGCTGATGTTGCTGGAGTATATCACGGCACCAGCCACGTCAGCGTGATTGCCGCTGAAATTGTTGGCAGTGGAGATGAAGAATGAGCAGTTGCCTGCCAGAGCAGCCATGGCAGGAGCTAGCTGTGACCATAGAAAGGACAATGCCTCTGCAAACATGCACAAATCCAACTTGTTAATATCTGCATGCCCTTGCCACCAAGCATACAGTCCTGCCTGATTGTCATCTGTGATGAAGGTCTGTGAATTCAACATGGCCAAGGCTGAAGCGCCAGACCAGAACATGCAGAATCAAAAGCTCTGCACTCTGTTCCTTCACGTAGTGAACTGACCTAATGGTGCAGAGCTTGCAAGGCTGAGTGGATCTCAAGACTGCTGGTTGCAGTCTTTTGGCGCATTGCCTTACAAGGAGCAAATCTCTCGGCTTCCCTCCAGGGTCATGAACAAACAAGAGTGCAGTTCAAGCAAAATGAACATATCAAGATGCACAGAAGACATGGAAAACATGACAGGCACATTCACATGAAAGGCTTCTGTAATAAGTGTGATGTGGGGAGTAGCTGACCTGAGGTGTCATAGACAGTGAAGCAGTCATCCTCATATGCCACAGCCCCGCCATGACCTGCAGCACTGTTGTTCCAGAACTTGTTCTGGCTCAGCAGGCTGGCACCCCCAGATATGCTCACTGCACCTGCAAAAACCGTCACCAAAGAATGTCAAAGAATGCCAAAGAATGTATGAAGCTGCTGCCCCGTGACACACCATCCGTCAGTGGATAGTTGCAACTTCAGTGCAGCTGATGCTGCCCAAAGCATATCAGTATATGGCTTTGAAGTTTTATACACTGAATTTGGTGGTTGACGACACAAAATACAACGTGCTACTGCACAAAAGAGCCTTCACGTGATGTGACATGACAAAAACACACAGTAGAAGATGGCTGTCATTCACCTCCGTCTGCTGCGCCCTCTGTTGACGGTGCAGATTCCGTCTGTGCAGCTGTGTTGGATGCAAAGGTGGACTGCGAGATGTTGCTGAGGGTGTAACCATTCCCAGAGATGACCAGGGCCCCTCCGTTTGCCCCAGCACTGCAACATAGCTCAAAAGCATTACATCACATTTGCCACAGCACTGTAAAAAGTTATTGCAGTGCATTCCTGCACAAGCTGACTGCTTCAGATCATCTGTGGTGAGAGCCACTGACCACAGTTGCAAGTGCCAAGTGTCAAAACCCAGGCCAAAGAGTTCAGCAAGTGTGTACAAAGCATCAACCACAGCCATGCAGCACAGCATGCATTGGAGCAGGTGGTGTGCAGCCTTGAGCACACCTGTTGTTAGTCATCATGATAGCATTGACTGTCAGCAGTATGCAGCCGTCACAGTAGACAGCCCCACCCGCCCCTTCAGCTGTGTTGGACCTCATGTCTGTCTGTACCTCCAGATGAAGCTGCTGGCAGTTGTCACAGAACACCGCACCTCCATCTGTGACTGCATGGTTGCCAATGACCTGGCTGTTGCTCAATGTCACGTCAGCCCCAACATCCGCATACAGGGCTCCCCCAAAAAGGGCTTGGTTATTGGTGAGAGTGCTGTTTGCAATCAGCAGTCCTTTGCTGTGGGTGTTGACTACAGCTAGAGCCCCGCCTTGCCCTGTAGCTGTGTTGTTGTCAGAGGTGCTGTTCCAGATGTAGGATGCAAAGCAGGTGTCCAGGTGTACAGCCGAGCCCTGCCTCCCTTGATTGCCTCTGAATGTGTTGCTGCTCAGAACAGCAAAGAGCACCTCCTGAATATCAAGGCC
>JAABUK010001516.1_pt1 | contig 43739 bp, 40 predicted proteins | sample 5559141 | NCBI WGS metagenome assembly JAABUK01 (sample SAMN10711869, study PRJNA513367) | rock metagenome | isolation source: Antarctica rocks | place: Antarctica: Victoria Land, Pudding Butte nord | collected 2016-01-03 | reverse complement strand
AGGTCGACCGGCAGCGCGGTGTGACCGTCGCGGGCGGCCCGGGCCAGCGCCCAGCCGGTCAGCGCCGGACCGCGTCGGCGGTCGTCGCGGGACACGCCGGGAATGGTGGCAACGGCCAGCCGGTCGGCGTCGACGACGCCTACGTCGGGGATCTCCAGCAACCGCCACGGGTCATCGACCAGCACGGTCGCCGCCACCTTGCCGAGCGTCTCGACGCACCGGCCGGCCAGGCGCGCCGGCAGGTCGGCAGGGGCGAGCAGCGCCACCACGTCGTAGGCCGGCGCCGCCTGGGCGAAGGCCAGCATGAGGCGGCCGGCCCGCGCGGGGTCGACCTGCGGCAGGCGGGTCAGCGCCGCCGTCGAGATGTCGTCGGCGGTGCGGATGGAAGCCTCGGGCATGGCGGCGGCGAGGGTACGGCCCAGGCCCGGCCACAAGCCGGCCGCGCAGAATTCGGCGAACGCCCGCTGCGGATCCGGCACGAGGCGAGGGTAGCCGTCGGCAGGAGGAGTCAGCGGCTACGGCGCGGAGACGTCGTCGAGCGCCGAGCGGATCGACGGCGGCAATTCCAGCGCCTCGGCCTGCAGCGAGCCGACCAGCTGCCCGACGGTCCGGGCGCCGACGATCGGCGCGGCCACGCCCGGCCGGTCCCGCACCCAGGCCAGCGCGACGGCCAGCGGCGAGGTCCCCAGGCCATCCGCCGCCGTCGCGACCGCCTCGACAATCCCGGCCGAGCGGTCGTCGAGGTAGCGCCCCACGAAGCCCTCGTAGGCCGGCGACGCGGCGCGGGAGTCGGCCGGCCGGCCCTGGCGGTACTTCCCGGTCAGCACGCCCCGCCCCAGGGGCGACCAGGGCAGCAGCCCGAGGCCGGCGTCCAGCGCCGCCGGCACCACTTCGCGCTCAATCTCCCGGGACAGCAGGGAATACTCCACCTGGGTCGAGATCAGCCGCGCCCGGCCCGGCCAGGCCGACTGCCAGGTGGCGGCCTTAGCGGTCTGCCAGCCCGAGTAGTTGGACACCCCGACGTATCGAGTCCGCCCCGACGACAGCGCCACGTCCAGCGCCGTCAGCGTCTCCTCCAGCGGCGTCCCGTCACCCCAGGTGTGCACCTGCCAGAGATCGACATGGCCGACGCCGAGGCGCTCCAGCGAGGTGTCGAGGGCATCGAGCAGGGCCCGACGGGACACGTCCACCACCCGCTCGCCGGAGCGGCGGGACAGCCCGGCCTTGGTGGCGAGGACCAGCTCGTCGCGGGGCACCACGTCGTGCAGCAGCCGGCCGATCAGGCGCTCGGATTCCCCGTCGGCATAGGACGCCGCGGTGTCGACCAGCGTGCCACCGGCGTCGCGGAACGCCCGCAGCTGCGCCTCGGCATCCTCGTCGTCGGTGTCGCGGCCCCAGGTCATCGTGCCCAGGCCCAGGCGGGACACCCGCAGTCCGCTGCCGCCGACGGCTCGCTGCTCCATGGCCGGCGAGGCTATCGCGGCTAGGGTTCGCCGCATGCGGCTCGGCCTCAATCTCGGCTACTGGAGCGGCGCCGAAACCGACGCCCTGGCACTGGCGCAGGAAGCCGACCGGCTGGGCTACGCCGTCGTCTGGGCCGCCGAGGCCTATGGCAGCGACGTGCCGACCGTGCTGGCGTGGGTCGCCGCCCGGACGCAGCGGATCGACGTCGGCGCGGCGGTCATGCAGATCCCGGCGCGTACGCCGGCCATGACCGCCATGACCGCCGCAACGCTGGACGCCCTCTCCGGCGGGCGATTCCGCCTCGGCCTCGGGGTCTCCGGCCCGCAGGTGTCGGAGGGGTGGCATGGCGTCGCCTTCGACCACCCGCTGCAACGAACCCGCGAGTACGTCGACATCGTGCGCTCGGCGCTGCGGCGCGAGCGCGTCTCCTACAAAGGCGAGCACTATGTCCTGCCGCTGCCCGACGGTCCGGGCAAGGCGCTGCAGCTGACCGTCCACCCCGTCCGCGAGCACATACCGCTCTATCTGGCCGCGGTCGGCCCGCGCAACGTCGCCCTCGCCGGCGAGATCGCCGACGGCTGGCTGGCCATCTTCTTCTCCGTTGACCACGGCCCTCAATCGATAGCGGCCTTGGCCGCGGCGGGCCGCAAGGCCGGTCGCGACCTGGGCGAATTCGACGTCGCCGCGTCGATGCCGCTCGCCGTGGGCGACGACCTCGCCGCCGCCGCGGACCTGATCCGGGGCTATGCGGCGCTGTACGTGGGCGGCATGGGCAGCCGGGACAGCAACTTCTACAACGCCCTCGCCCGGCGAATGGGCTACGAGCAGGCGGCAAAGGCCGTCCAGGACGCCTACCTGGCTCGGGACTACCCGGGCGCGGCAGCCGCCGTGCCGCAGCAGTTCGTCGACGACACCTCGCTGATCGGCCCGGTGGAGCGGATCGCCGAACGGATGTGCGCCCTGGCTCAGGCTGGGGTCACTACGCTCAACATGATCCCGTTCGCCGCGTCGGCACAGGCGCGGCTGGCCGACCTACGCATCGCGGCCACCGCCCTCGAGCTGTCCGGAGCTGCTTCGTGAGCCACATCGACCTCTTACAGGCCACCGTGCTGGGCATCGTCGAGGGGCTGACCGAGTTCCTGCCGGTCTCGAGCACCGGTCACCTGACGATCGCCGAGAGCCTGATGGGCATCCCGACCGACGCCAAGGACGTGACCGCCTTCACCGCGGTGATCCAGGTCGGCGCCATCCTGGCCGCGGTGGTCTTCTTCCGGCGCGACATCATCCGCCTCGCACGGGGCTTCGTCCGCGGGCTGGGCAGCGCCCCGGCCCGGCAGGAGGCCGACTGGCGGATGGCGCTGTGCGTCATCGCTGGCTCCATCCCGATCGGGATCGTCGGCTTTCTCGCCAAGGACATCATCAAGACCGACCTGCGCAGCCTCTGGGTGGTCGCGGCCGGCCTGATCGTCTGGTCGTTCGTCATGGTCGCCGCCGAGCGGGTGGCGACCTTCCGCCGCCACGAGTCCGACACCACTCTGAGCGACGCGATCGTGATCGGGCTCGTCCAGTGCCTCGCCCTGGTGCCCGGGGTATCGCGGTCGGGGGCGACGATCAGTGCCGGGCTGTTCCGCGGGCTGGACCGGGTCACCGCGACCCGGCTGTCGTTCCTGCTCGGTATCCCGGCGCTGGTCGCGGCCGGCGCCTACGAGCTCAAGGACCTCTCCGGGATCAGCGCCGGGCCGACCGTCGTGGCGACCGTGATCTCCTTCGTGGTCGGCTACGTGTCGATCGCCTGGCTGCTGCGATTCGTCGTACGCCATTCCATCGCCGTATTCGCCGCCTATCGGGTAGCCCTCGGCGTCATCGTCCTCGCGCTCCTCGCCACGAGCGTCATCTCGGCGACGTGACGACGGTCCTGCTGGCCAGACACGGCCGGACGAAGGCCAATGCAACTGCAATTCTGGCCGGTTGGACCCCGGCCGTCGAGCTCGACGAACGCGGCCAGGAGCAGGCGCAGGCCCTGGCCGAGCGCCTCAGTCCATTGCCGCTCACCGCGATCGTGGCCAGCCCACTGGACCGCTGCCAGCAGACCGCGACCGCCCTGGCCTCCGGCCGCGACGGCCTGAGCGTGCAGACCGACGACCGGCTGGGCGAGGCGCACTACGGCGACTGGACCGGTCAGGAGCTCAAGAAGCTGGCCCGCGACCCGCTTTGGAAGGTGGTCCAGCAGCACCCGTCGGCGGCCGTCTTCCCCGGCGGGGAGGGCCTTGCGGTCACCCAGGCGCGGGCCGTGGCCTGCGTACGGGACTGGAACTCCCGGCTCGGCCCGGACGCCATCTGGCTGGCCTGCAGCCACGGCGACGTGATCAAAGCGGTGGTCGCCGATGCGCTCGGCCTGCACCTCGACCTGTTCCAGCGGATCGTCGTCGACCCCTGCTCGCTGACGGTGATCCGCTACACCGAGACGCGGCCGTTCCTCGTCCGGCTCAACGACACCGGCGGCTCGGTCGCCGATCTCCTCCCGCCCAAGCGCCGCCGCCGTCGCCGGACGGCGTCCAGCGACGCGGTGGTGGGCGGCGGCGCTGGTTAGGGTTGTCCCATGCCCCGCCAGGTCTTCCTCTTCGATCCGCCGGAACGCTTCGTAGCCGGCACGGTCGGCACGCCGGGGGAACGCACCTTCTATCTGCAGGCGACCGGCAGCGGCCGGTCGATCAGCGTGGCCCTGGAGAAGGTGCAGGTCGCCGTGCTCGCCGAGCGGCTCGAGGAGTTGCTCGGGGAAGTGCAGCGCCGCCTGGGGGTGGACCTGGGCAGCGCGGCGCCGGAGCTGGAGGACACCGCTCCGCTCGACGCGCCGATCGAGGAGGAGTTCCGGGTCGGCACGATGGGCCTGGCCTGGGACGGCGATGCGGGGCTGGTTGTCGTCGAGGCCCATGCTCAGACCGGTGAGGACGACGAGGAGGCCCCCGAGCCGCTCACCGAGGCCGAGGAGGGTCCGGACGTCCTGCGGGTCCGGCTCAGCGCCGCCGCAGCTCGCGCCTTCATCGCCCGGGCCGGTCGGGTGGTGGCGGCCGGCCGCCCGCCGTGCCCGCTATGCGGCCTGCCCCTTGACCCGTCCGGGCATGTCTGCCCGCGCCAGAACGGCTTCCGCCGCTGACCAGTGCCGACGGCCTGGACCCCAGCCCCCCCGGGCCGCCGGAGCTGTCGCTGGAGTCGGCGCTGCACCTGCTGCGGGACGGCACCCTCGACGTCGAGGGCCGGCTGATCGAGGCGAGCAACGCCACCTTGTATTGCGCCGTGTCGCTCGACGGCGTGACGGCTGGCTGCGTCTACAAGCCGGTCCGCGGCGAGCGCCCGCTGTGGGACTTCCCGGACGGCACGCTGGCCGGCCGGGAGGTGTCGGCGTACCTGGTGTCGACCGCGACCGGGTGGGACATCGTGCCCCCGACGGTGCTGCGGGACGGCCCGTTCGGGCCGGGCATGTGCCAGCTCTGGATGGAGCCAGACCCGGCGGTCGACCTGGTGGCGCTGGCCCGAAGCAACGACCCAGCGCTGCGCCGGATGGCGGTGTTCGACGCGGTCATCAACAATGCCGACCGCAAGGGCGGGCACCTGCTGCCGCAGCCCGGCGGACATGTGTACGGCTGCGACCACGGCGTCTGCTTCAACGTCGATGACAAGCTGCGCACGCTGCTGTGGCGATGGGCCGGCCAGCCGCTCACCGGCGAGGCGCTCGACGTGCTGACCGAGCTGCGCGGTCAGCTGGCCGGTCCGCTCGGCGGCGGGCTGCAGCGGCTGCTCACCCGGGCCGAGGTCAACGCCACCCGGCGGAGGGTCGGCGCGCTGATCAAGCGGGGTCGGCATCCGGAGCCGTCGGGGGAGTGGCCGGCCGTGCCCTGGCCGCCCTTCTGAGTCAAGCTGCTGCTGTCACGCCGACCAGGACGAGGTCAGGCTGTCGGCGGCTTGGGGGATGCCGAGGTAGAAGCCCTGTAGCAGCGGGCACCCGGCTTCGCGCAGCCCTCGGGCCTGCTCGGCGTTTTCGACCCCTTCACCGATGACCTGAAGGTCGAGCTTGGACCCCACGACCAGCACGGCGTCGACCAGCGCGCGCGACCGTGGGTCGTGCTCGAGGGCAGCGGCGAAGGACTTGTCGATCTTCGCCGCGCTGACGGGCAGTTGGATCAGCCGCGACAGCGACGAGTAGCCGGTCCCGAAGTCGTCGACGGAGAGCGGGTGCCCCGTGTCGTGCAGGCCCTGCAGGACACCGACCAGGTGAGGGTCGATGAAGGCGGCTTCGATCAGCTCGAGGCCCAGATGTTCGGGCCGGAGGTGGTGGCGTCGCAGCGCTGTGCTGATCGTCTCGGCCAGGGTGGGATCGGCAAGCTCGCGGGCACTGAGGTTGACGTACGCCCTCGGCGGGGCGGCAGGTCCGAGCTGGTCCTGCCAGTCGCGCAGCTGGGCGCAGACGGCGTCGATCAGCCATCGCCCGATGGGCACGATCAGCCCGGTGCTTTCGGCTACGTCGATGAACTCCATCGCCGCCAATAGTCCGTGCGTGGGGTGCTCCCAGCGCAATAGCGCCTCGACCGCGCGGACCTGAAGGTCGGCGGCCGACACGATCGGCTGGTAGTACACGCGCAGCTCGCCCCCAGTCAGGGCCCGGGCGAGCTCGCGGTCCAGATGCCGGGCGGATTGCAGGCTGAGGCTGCGGCCCTGATCGCGGATGACCAGCTCGGTGTGGCGCCGATACTTGGCCCGGTACATCGCCGCATCGGCGTCGGAGACGAGATCATCGCTGCTGGAACTCCCGTCGGACCACGCGACACCGATGCTGGCCGAGATCACCAGGTCGACCGCACCGATCCTGATCGGCGCGGCCAATGCCGCGCGGATCCGCCCCTCGACCGCGGAGAGCTGGGTGTCGAAATCACCGCTGGTCTGCTGCGGCAGCTGCTCGCAGATCACCACGAACTCATCGCCCGACAGCCGGGCCAACGTGTCCTCGCTGCGCAGGGTCGCGGCGACGCGGGCCGTCGCCGCGACGAGGACGCTGTCCCCTCCGGCGTGCCCGAACGTGTCGTTGATCTGCTTGAACCGGTCCAGGCCGATGAAGAACACCGCGACGGTCTGCCGGTGCCGGGTGGCGGCGGACAGCGCGTGCTCCAGCCGGTCGAACAACAGCGCCCGGTTCGGCAGCCCGGTGAGCTCGTCGTGCAGGCTCCGATGCGCCAGCTCTAGCTGCGCTGTTTGAGCTTCGTCCCGGTCGACGGCCATCACGACGTACGACACCGCGACGTCAGCGAGCAGCCGGGCGGCGGCGAGGTCGTCCGCGCTCCACGGGCCGGGCTGTGACCGGTAGAGGTCCAGCACGCCCCAGCCGCGCCCGCGGCTGACGAGGGGGACGGCGACCACCGATCGCAGCCCGGCGTGCTTGGCGCCGATCCGATAGGCCTCCCACTCCGCCGGGTGCACGTCGACGCGTAGATCCGACACCGCCACCTCCCGCAGGAGCCGCATGGAGTCGCGACACGGCCCCTGCTGCATCAGCTCTTGCAACCACTCCACCCGGTCGACGCCGGCGGTGCTTCCGTGCAGGAACGCCAGTCCCTCCCCGGCGCAGACCATCACGCCGGCCCCGTCGACCGGCAGGTGGTCGGCGGCCAGCGTGACCAACCGGTGCAGCAGCTCAGTCACGCTGAAGTGGCCGGTGGCGACGCGCGCGAGGGCGGCGACTGCGCTCATCAGATCGGGGCGGCTGGCGTCCACTGCGGCGCTCACGTGCCCGGACCTGCGGCAATAGGTGAGCAGACCTCCGGTGTGATCCGCAGTTGCGGCCGGCCTGACGGGATGGAAACCATGACTTGCACTCTCGCTGGTGCCGGCACGACAGCCGTCCTGTGCGGCAGCGACTGCCGCGGGCTCCTGTCCAAACCCGCAGTCATCCTATCAGAACAGTCCGTTACAAATGCGCATCCGCAAACCCGCCACGAGCCTGCCGATGGTGCGACGATGAGCAGGCCGAGGATCCTCGCGTGCTGCCTTCCCCGGTGTCGCCGTCTTGACCGAACGATTCCAGGGACTCGCCGACGCGAGCGGATGCCGATCTGTGATGGCCAGCTCTGATGGACATGACATCGGCGCGTGGCCGACTGACAACCCGGCTGGCCCGGCCGCTCCTCGATCCGGCTCGCTTCCGCCGGGGGGCACCGGTGTGCCGGAGCTGGTGTCGTTGCTGCTCACCACGCGCAGCGTCGAGGAGTTCTTGACCGGGCTCGCCGCCGCCGCCGCCGAGCTGTTGACCGTTTCCTGCGGCATCACCATGCGGCGGAACTCCGAATCGCTGACGGTGGCCAGCAGTGACGCGCTCGCGGCGGCCGTCGACGAGGTCCAGTACGGTAAGGGCGAGGGCCCGTGCCTGCAGGCGCTGGCGACCGGTCAGGTAATCAGCGTCCCCGACCTGGCCGCCCGCAGCGTCATCGACCAGGCGATCGGAATCGTGATGGGTCAGCAGGGCTGCAATGCCAGCACTGCTTCGCCGTGCTGCGGGCCGCCTCCCAGACTCGCAACCGCAAGCTGCGGGACATCGCCACCGACGTCGTCACCTCAGTCGGAGGGCCGCTCGTCGAGCCCAAGCCCTTCACCGATCCCCGGAGTTGACCCGCCCACCGCGACTCAGCGCCGGAGCGCGATCCGCTCCTCGGCCACGGTGTTGCCCCCGTCCACCACGATGACCTGCCCGGTGACGTAAGCCGCTCCCGGCGTCGCCAGCCAGGCCACCGCCGAGGCCACTTCGGCCGGCGTGCCACAGCGGCCGGCCGGCGTGCCTGTGCCCAGCGCGAGCTCGTGCTCCAGCGACGAGGGCGTGGCGATCCAGCCCGGGGCGACGGCGTTGACGGTGGCGCCCAGCGGGCCGAGGTCGACGGCGAGTGCCCGGGTCAGGCCGGCCATCGCCGCCTTGGCCGCGGCGTACCCAACCTCGCCGGTCATCGCCGCCACCGGGCCGGTCACCGAGGCCACGTTGACAATCCGCCCGCCGGGCTCGCCGGTGAGCTGCGGCACGGCCGCGCGGCAGAGCAGGTAGGCCGTGGTGACGTTGCGGTCGAGGGCGGCCTGCCAGCCGGCGCGGTCGAGGCTCAGGATGTCGCCCGTCTCGGCGTCGCCGGCCGGCCCGACCGACGTCATGCCGGCGTTGTTGACGACGATGTCGAGGCGGCCGTGCTGGGCGATAACCGCCGCCACGAGGTCGTCGACGAAGCCGGCGTCGGTGAGATCCCCGACGTGCCCGGACGCGCCGGGCAGTTCATCGGCTCGGTCGTGGATCCGCGCCGTGGTCGAGGTGAGGGCGACGGCCGCGCCGAGGTCGGCCAGCAGCGCAGCGCAGGCGAAGCCGATCCCGCCGGCCGAACCCGCGCCGGTGACCAGCGCCGCCCGGCCGCCCAGGTCGAAGGCGCTGTTCACGCCCCGGCCAGCTCAGCAACGGCCGCGCCGAAAACCTCGATGTGCCGGTCCACGTCGGCGGCGGTCGTCGCCGGGCACATCAAGGCCATGTTGTGGAAGGGCGTGAGCAGGATTCCGCGGTTCACCAGATAGAGGTGCAGGTAGTCGTCGAGTGCCTCGTCGGCGGCAGCCGCCGACTCCCCGCCGGTGCGCGGCGCCGGTGCGGTGAAGCGGTACTCCGCCCGGGCGCCCAACTGCGTGACGCTCCAAGGCAACTCGTGCGCGTCGATGACCGACCGCACCCCGTCGGTGTAGCGGGTCGCCAGCGTGCACATTGAATCGAACGCTGCCGCGGTCAGCACGTCGGACAGGGTCGCGCGCATCGCAGCCGTCGACAGCGGGTTTCCGGCCAGGGTGCCACCCACCCCGCCGACGTCGATCAGGTCGGCGTCGGGCTGCGCCGCTATCCGGGCGGCCAGGTCGGCGGAGACGCCGTACGCGCCGCACGGCACCCCGCCGCCGATCGACTTGCCGATGGTGACGATGTCCGGGCGCAGCGACCATTCCCGGGTGCATCCGCCGTAGCCGGCGCTGAATGTGTGGGTCTCGTCGATCAGCAGCAGCGTCCCGGTCTCACTGGTGAGCCGGCGCAGGTCGGCATGAAAACCCTCCTCCGGCAGCACGATGCCGATGTTGGTCAGTGCCGGTTCGGCGACGACGACGGCGATGTCGCCGGCCCGGAGCGCCTGCTCCAGCGCTACGACGTCGTTGAATTCCACTACCGCAGTCGTCACCGCCGGGTCGACGGGGGCGCCGACGTTGCCGGGCCGCGATCGTGGCTGCCCACGGTCCAGGACGACGAAGGTCTCGTCGACGCTGCCGTGATAGCAGTAACTGAAACAAAGAATGCGCGGCCGTCCGGTGACCTGCCGGGCCAGCCGGATCGCCCACCGGTTGGCATCGGTCGCGGTGAGGGAGAAGCTCCACTGCGGCAGCCCGAATCGGCGCGACAGCTCGCCGGCCACCCAGCTCGCGTCCTCGGTCGGAAGCATCGTCGCAAGCCCGCCGCCGTCGAGTTGCCGGCGGACCGCGTCGACCGTGGGCGGCGGGCAATGGCCGGCCATCGCGCCGGTGTCGCCCAGGCAGAAGTCGACGTAGTCGTGGCCGTCCACGTCAGTGAGCCGGTTGCCGCGAGCCTCGGCGACGCAGAGCGGGAAGCCGCCCGGCCATTTCGCCATCCAGGTCATCGGCACCCCGCCGAAGAGGCTGCCGCCGGGGGACATCGCCCGGCTCCGCGGGTGGCCGCAGGCGTAGGACTCCGCCTCACGGCGGATCAGCGTGTCCAGCCGGTCATGGTCGACAGTCGTCACAGGTGACCCCCTTCCGCGCCGCAGTCTAGGGTCGGGGCGTCCCGACGCCTTCGTACGAGGAGTGCCGACATGACCCGACCCGTTGGCGGCCCCGGCCTCGAGCAGGTCCGCCGCCTCGTCACCGCAGTCCCCGGCCCGCGGTCGCAGGCCCTGTCCGCCCGCCGCACCGGCGCCGTCGCTCGCGGCGTGTCGACCATGCTGCCGATCTATGTCGAGGCAGCCGGCGGCGGCATCATCTGCGACATCGACGGCAATTCGCTCATCGACCTCGGCTCCGGCATCGCCGTGACCAGCGTGGGAAACGCCGCCCCCCAGGTGGTGGACAACGTGCAACGGCAGGTCGCGCAGTTCACCCATACCTGCTTCATGATCGCGCCGTACGAGGGATATGTCGCCGTCTGCGAGGAGCTCAACCGGCTCACGCCCGGCGACCACGAAAAGCGGTCGGCCCTGTTCAATTCCGGCGCCGAGGCGGTCGAGAACGCCGTGAAGATCGCGCGGGCCCACACCGGGCGCCAGGCCGTGATCGCGTTCGACCACGGCTATCACGGCCGGACCAACCTGACGATGGCGCTGACGGCGAAGAACATGCCGTACAAGAACGGCTTCGGCCCGTTCGCCCCGGAGATCTACCGGATGCCGATGGCCTACCCGTTCCGCTGGCCGACCGGCCCCGAGCGCTGCGCGGACGAGGCGGCCGGGCAGGTGATCGCGCAGATCGACAAGCAGGTGGGAGCGGCCAACGTCGCCTGCGTGGTGATCGAGCCGATCCAGGGGGAGGGCGGATTTGTCGTGCCGCCACCGGGATTCCTCAAGCAGATCGCTGATTATTGCCAGGCCAACGGGATCGTGTTCGTGGCCGACGAGGTGCAGACCGGCTTCGCCCGCACCGGGGATTGGTTCGCCTGCGAGCACGAGGGTGTCGTGCCGGACCTCATCGCCACGGCCAAGGGGATCGCCGGCGGGCTCCCACTGTCGGCGGTCACCGGCCGGGCCGAAATCATGGACGCCCCACACGTCGGCGGGCTCGGCGGCACCTACGGCGGCAACCCGATCGCCTGCGCCGCCGCCCTCGGCGCCATTGCCACCATCGAGGAGCTGGGTCTGGTCGAGCGCGCCCGGGCGATCGGCGAGGTAATGCGGCCGCGGCTGCAAGGGATGGCCGAGCAATTCCCGGCCATCGGCGACGTCCGCGGCCGCGGGGCGATGATGGCGGTCGAGCTGGTCAAGCCGGGCACCACCGACCCCGACCCGGCCGCGACGTCGGCCGTGGCGGCCGCCTGCCACAGCGAAGGCGTCGTCGTCCTCACCGCCGGAACTTTCGGCAATGTCTTGCGCTTCCTGCCCCCGCTGGTCATCGGCGACCAGCTGCTCGACGAGGGACTCTCGGTGGTGGAGAAGGCGTTCGCGGGTCTGTCCTAATGGGCGAGCCAGAGCCTCCGGTCGGGCCGGCCGACGCCACCGTCACTCCTCGGTATGCCGGGCTGAGCACCTTCGCCCGGCTGCCCCGCCTCGGCGACGTCGGCGGCCGGGCCGACATTGCCGTCGTCGGGGTGCCGTTCGACTCCGGCGTCAGTTACCGCCCCGGCGCGCGGTTCGGTCCGGCGCACATCCGGCAGTCGTCGCGGCTCTTGCGGCCGTACAACCCGGCGATGGACGTGGAGCCGTTCGGCTCCCAGCAGGTGGCCGACGCCGGGGACATCGCCGCCAACCCGTTCGACCTGGCCGCCGCCATCAGCGAGATCCAGGCGGGCGCCGGCGAGCTGCTCGGGCACGCCGATCGGCTGCTCACGTTGGGCGGCGACCACACGATCGCGCTGCCGCTGCTGCGGGTCATCGCTGAAAGGCATGGTCCGGTGGCCGTCCTGCATTTCGACGCCCACCTCGACACCTGGGACACCTATTTCGGCGCGCCGTACACCCACGGCACGCCGTTTCGCCGCGCCTCGGAGGAGGGGCTGATCGACCTGGCGCACTGCATGCACATCGGCATCCGCGGTCCGCTGTACGGCAAAACCGACCTCGCCGACAGTGAGCGGCTCGGTTTCCAGACGCTGCACTGCACCGAGCTGGAGGAGCTGGGCGTCGCCGGCACCGTCGCCCGGATGCGCGAGCGGCTCGGCGCCGCGCCGGTCTACGTCTCCGTCGACATCGACGTGCTCGACCCGGCGCACGCACCGGGCACCGGCACGCCGGAGGCCGGCGGCATGACCAGCCGCGAGCTGCTCGGCGTGATTCGCGGATTGGCCGGCCTTGCGGTCGTGTCGGCCGACATCGTGGAGGTCTCGCCCCCCTACGATCACGCGGAGATCACCGGCATCGCGGCCGCGCACGTGGGCTACGAGCTGCTGTCGGTGATGGCCCCGACCCGAGGGAGTTCCGATGGCGACTGACACGCCGACCGCCCCTGGCCGCCGCGGTGGCGTCGAGGTGCGCTCGATCGACTACGTCCCGCTCGACGAGCGGCACGGCAAGGTCTGGAGCCAGGGGCCGCTGTGGTTCATGAGCAATGCGCAGATTGCCACCCTGGCCGTTGGCACCTTCTCCATCGTCGGCGGCGGCAACCTGATCTGGTCCCTGCTGGCCATCGTCGCCGGCGCGTTGCTCGGCACCTTCTTCATGGCATTCCACTCGGCCCAGGGCCCGCAACTCGGGCTGCCGCAGATGATCCAGTCCCGGCCGCAATTCGGCTATGTCGGCGCGCTGCTGGTGTGGGCCTTCGCCTATCTGCAGTACGCCGGCTTCAATATCTTCAACACCATCCTGGCCGGCGATGCGCTGCACCGCACGGTGCACGGCAGCGCCAAATTGTGGATCGTCGTCGCGACGGTGCTGGCCGCGCTGATCGCCCTGATCGGCTACGACCTCATCCACGGCGTGGAGCGCTGGCTCGCCTTCGGCTTCCTCGTCATCTTCGGCATCCTCACGATCACCATCTTCACGCTGCACTATCCGGCCGGCTCCTTCGACCTCGGCGCCTTCAGGGCCACGCCGTTCCTGATCCAGTTCGGCGCGGTCGCCGGCTATCAGATCAGCTGGGCCATCTACGTCTCGGACTATTCGCGCTACCTGCCGCCCGACGTCACGGTCCGGCGTACGTTCCTGTGGACCTATTGGGGCTCCGCGCTCGGCGCGATCTGGTTGATGGCGCTCGGCGCGGCGCTGGCGGCGTGGGCAGGCAAGGCCTTCGACACGATCGGGTCGATCAATTCCTCCGGCGACCATTTCTTCACCGGTTTCGGCGCGATCGCACTCATCTTTTCCACGCTCGGACTCATCTCGGTCACCGCACTGAACATGTACGGCGGCTCCCTCACGCTGATCAGCGCCATCGACTCGATCAGGAAGGTGCGCCCGACCGCCGGCGCGCGGATCATCACGATCGCGCTGACCGCTGTGCTGTCGGTCATCCCGGCGCTGCTCATCGGGTCAAATTTCCTCAAGAACTTCGAGGACTTCCTGCTGCTCGTGCTCTACCTGTTCATCCCGTGGACGGCGGTGAATCTCGTCGACTTCTACATCGTTCGGCGCGGCCACTACGCCATCGCCGAAATCTTCAAGCCCAACGGCATGTACGGCCGCTGGGGCTGGCGAGGCATCTCCTCCTACCTCGTCGGCTTCGCCGCGATGCTGCCCTTCCTCAGCACCAGCAAGTACACCGGCTTCGTCGCACACGCCCTCAAGGGCGGCGACATTTCCCTGTTCATCGGCCTGCCGGTGGCCGGCATCCTGTATTTCTTGCTGGGTCGGTCGATCGATGTGGCCGCCGAGACGCGTGTCGCCGAGGCGGAGGCGCGGGAGCTGGAAGCTGCGGCGCGCCGGCACCTGCGTCCGGAAGAGGCGCGCTGACCGCCGATGCCTTCGCCACCGCTGTCGACATCCGGGCCGGCCGCACGAGCTCGGTCGACGTGGTGGGCCGTTCGCTGGCGCGCATCCACCAGCACCAGGCTCTGTTCAATGCCTTCACCGTTGTGCTGGACGATTCGGCGCTGGCCGCGGCCCGGGCGGCCGATGACCTGGTGCGCCGGGGCGGGGATCTGCCGCCGCTGCTGGGCGTGCCCGTCTCTGTCAAGGACCACATCTGGATGACCGGGGCGCCGGCCACCAACGGCTCGGTCGCCTATCGCGATTTCGTTCCGCCCGAGGACTGCGTGGCCGTGGCCCGGCTGCGGGCGGCCGGGGCCGTCATCGTCGGCAAGACCAACAACCCGGAATTCTGCTATCGCGGCATCACCGACAACGACGTCTTCGGCCTGACCCGCAATCCCTGGCAGCTCGATCGCACCCCGGGCGGGTCCAGCGGCGGGGCGGGCGCCTCGGTGGCGGCCGGCGCGACGCCGATCGCGCTGGGCACCGACGGCGGCGGCTCCATCCGCATCCCCGCCTCCTTCTGCGGCGTCGTCGGCCACAAGCCGACCTTCGGCCTGGTGCCCAAGGAGCCCGGCTTCAAAGGGTGGAAAACGCTGTCGGTCGACGGCCCGCTGACCCGGACCGTCCGCGATGCCGCGCTGGCGCTGTCCGTACTCGCCGGCCCGTCGCCCGCCGACGACATGACCTATCCCGTTGCGCCACAGGACTATCTGGCCGCGGCGACGCAGGAGCGAGACCTCGGCGGCCTGCGGATCGCGTATTCGGTCGACCTGGGATTTGCCGCCGTCGAGCCCGACGTCCGCGCCGCTTTCGCCGACGCCGTGGCCCGCTTCGCCGAGCTGGGCTGTGAGCCGATCGAAGCGCACCCGGCGACGCCGAACCCCAACCCGCTGTGGAACGCGATCGCGTTGCCGGAGGGGTATTCCTCGGAGGGATCCCTGCTGCCGCGGTGGGAGCAGCAGATGACGGCCGGCACCGCCGACATCATCCGGGCCGGCAGGGACGTGCCGGCCTGGCGCTACATCGACACGCTGCACGAGCGGGCCGCCTTCACCCGCGTGTGGTCGGAATTCTTCCAACAGTACGACCTGCTGCTCACCCCGTGCATGCAGCTGCCGGCGTTCGAGGTCGGGCTGCTGACACCGGGCAGCATCGACGGCCGGCCAGTCGACCCGTTCTTCGACGACTGGTGCACTCTGGTTCTGCCGGCCAACCTCACCGGGCAGCCGGCCGCGTCGGTGCCGATGGGCTTCGCCGCCGACGGTCTCCCGGTCGGTCTGCAGATCATGGGACGGCGCTTCGACGACGCGACGGTGCTGGCCGCTGCCGCGGCCTACGAGCGGGTGGCCCCGTGGGTGCACCTTTGGCCGGCCGCCGCGGGGCAGTAGCACGGGAGATCCAGGCCTCGAACGGGAGCGGGCGACGAATCAGCGCCCGGCCGACTGTCGAGGCCCCCGGGCCAGCACCACGGCGGCCGCTGCACCTAGCGCCGCCGCGGCGACCCCCACCGGCCGCAACCAGTGCCGGCCCCACCGGCCGTACGTCGCGTCGCCCGACGGCTGCGGCCGGAACACGTTGCCCGCGTTGGCCGACACCGGTTGGCGCGAGAGCCCGCCGCCCCGCATCAACGGCGTCACCAGCGCGTCGTAGACGCGGGGGAAGGCCAGGAAGCCGGTCCGGACGAGGGCGTTGGCCATCCCGACCGTCATCCGGGCGCGCGGCCGCCGGGCGCAGCGCAGCACCGCCCGGGCCACCTTGTCGGGCGAGTCGATGGGCGGGGGCGGCCGCCCGACCCGGCCGGCGTAGTTCGCCGCCTGCAGGTAGACGGGCGTGTCCACGCCGCCGGGAGCGACGAGGCAGACGTGGATGCGCGGCGCGTCGCGGGTCTCGATCGACAGCACCCGGGCCAGCCCCCGCAATGCCCACTTGCTCGTCACATAGCTGCTCATGTACGGGATCGCGATCTCGCCGAGCAGGGACCCGACGAAGATCAGCGTGCCGGCCTCTTGCACCCGGAACTGGCGCAGCGCGGCCCGGGCGACATAGGTGCAGCCGTGAATGCCGACGTCGAGGACTTGGCGGAAATCCGCCGAGGGGACGTCTTCGAATCGGCCGTAGGCGGCCACTGCCGCGGAATGCACCCACACGTCGATCCGGCCGAAGCGGGCCACCGCAGCAGCCGCCAGCGCGGAAACGGCGGCCTCGTCGAGCACATCGGCGACCACGACCAACGTGGTCCCACCGGCCGCAAGGCATTCGCGTTCGGCGGCTCGCAAGCTGACCTCGCTGCGGGCGGCCAGCACCAGGGAGGCGCCTTGCCGAGCGAACGCAAGGGCCGTCGCCCGACCGACGCCACTGCTGGCGCCGGTCACCACGACGACCCGCGGCTCGGTCACGGCTTCAGGACCACCTTGATGCAGTCGTCGTCCTTCTTCTGGAACATCTTGTACGCCGCCGGAGCCTCGTCGAGCGGCAGCCGGTGGGTGGTCAGGTCGAGCACCCCGAGCGGGTCGGAGTCGTCGGAGACCAGCGGGAGCACGTCGTCGATCCACCGCTTGACGTGCGCCTGACCCATCCGTAGTTGGATACCGCGGTCGAACATCTCCATCATCGGCAGCGGGTCAACCTCGCCTCCGTACACACCGCTGACCGAGACGGTCCCTCCGCGCCGGACCCCCTTGAACGCGGCGACGAGCGCGTCAACCCGGTCGATAGCCGCCTTGTCGGCCAGCGGCTGGGCCACCGCGTCGGGCAGCAGGCCCACCGCCGCCTGACCGGCCTTGGCCACCAGGCTGGCCGGCGAGCCGTGGGCCTCCATGCCCACCGCCTCGATGATCGCGTCGGGCCCACGGCCGCCGGTGGCCTCGATCAGCGCGTCGGCCACGTCGTCGACCTTGCGCAGGTCCAGCACCTCGATGCCGTGCCGCTGGGCCATCTCCAGCCGGGCGTCGACTAGGTCGACCCCGATGACCCGCTCGATGCCCAGGTGCTTGCCGATCCGGGTGGCCAGCTGGCCGATCGGACCGAGCCCGAGCACGGCTAGCGTCCCGCCGTCAGGCACGTCGGCGTACTTGACAGCCTGCCACGCGGTCGGCACCACATCGGACAGGAACAGGAACTGCTCGTCCGGCCCGCTGTCGGGCACCTTGATCGGGCCGAAGTGGGCCTGCGGCACCCGCAGGTACTCCGCCTGCCCGCCCGGCACCGCGCCGTATAGCTTCGTATAGCCGAACAGCGACGCGCCCTTGCCCTCGGCGCGCACCTGAGTCGTCTCGCATTGGGCGAACAGGCTGCGGGAGCACATCCAGCAGGAGCCGCAGGAGATATTGAACGGGATGACGACCCGGTCGCCGGCCTTGATGTGGGTCACCTCGGAGCCGACCTCCTCGACGATGCCCATCGGCTCGTGACCGAGGATGTCGCCGGGGGTCATGAATGGCCCGAGCACCTCGTACAGGTGCAGGTCGGAGCCGCAGATGGCAGTGGACGTGATCTTGATCACCGCATCGGTCGGCTGTTCAATCTTGGGATCCGGGACCTTCTCGACCCGGACGTCCCGCTTGCCATGCCAGGTTACTGCCTTCACGTGCACTCCTTCTTCGACTTCTGCTTGCGCAGAGCCGCTGGTTTGTGGACCGCCTCGCCGCCGCTGGCATCGCTGCGGACGAGATACTGACGTTCCTCTTCCGACGCCCGCACCTGCCGGGCCGCCAGCTTGGTGTCTGCTGTGACTTTCTTGATGACCTTGCCCCGGGCGGTGCCGCCGTGGCTGTTCCACTCGACCTCGTCACCCGCTGCCAGCTCGCTCATCGGCTGCCCTCCCCTCCTTGGCTCACCCTCGTCGTGCGTTGTGCACCGGCCTGCCCGCCGGGCCCGGCGGGCACACCTGCCCGGGCCGGGACAGCTGTGAGTGTGCGCCCGGCCAGGATGCGCTTCGACGGTTGGATCGCCGGCCTCGGCACGTCCTCAGGCGTGCGCGTAGTGATCGGCTGTTGGCGGGCGTCGCCGTTCGGCGCCTTCACCGACGTGATGGTCGAGCGCGGTGACGGGCACCGGATGCTGCTCGCACCCACCAGAGAGATCGCCGACTTTGTGTCGGCGACCTACCGTTTCGACTCCGCCGTAGTGACCCCGGTGACGATCGCGCGGAGCCGGTCGGAGGTCGAGCTGACCGCGGGTCCGCTGGCCCTGCGGCTGCAGACCGGGGCCCGGCCGCCGCTGGGCTGGTTGCTGCGCGCGGTCCCGGCTCCGCTCGCCACCGCCCCCGGTTGGATAGCGGCGATCGACCCGGTCGCCCGGCTGCTGCTTTCGGGCGTACGGACGACCGGCACGGCCGGCGGCGGCCGCCGGGAGTTCTACGGCGCCCGGGACCTGCGCAGAATCGTTGCGGTGCAGGGCCGGCTGGACGGGATGGACCTGGGTCAGCTCGGACCGGTCGAGCCACCGGTGCGATTCGGCTTCGGCTCGGTCCCACGGCGCCCGGCGATGGTGTCCGTGGTCACGACCGTGCAGGTCTCGGAATAGTCCGGCCGGCGCAACGCCTTGCCCTAGTTATGCCCCAACACCGTGCCGCCGACCGCGTCGACGCCTCCGCTCGCCCCCTGCCCGCCCCCCGCGCCGAGCGCGGCAGCACTGCGGAGCGTGGTCCGGCGGCGGCCCGATCAGGCTCGGTCGCCCTCACGCACCGGCAGATCATGATGATCCTGTCCGGCCTGCTGCTGGGCATGTTCCTGGCCGCGCTGGACCAGACCATCGTGGCCACGTCCATCCGCACCATCGCCGACGACCTGCACGGGTTGAGCATCCAGGCATGGGCGACCACGGCGTACCTGATCACCTCCACGATCAGTACGCCGCTGTACGGAAAGCTCTCCGACCTCTACGGTCGCCGCCAGTTCTTCCTCGGCGCGATCACCATCTTCATCGTCGGCTCGGTGCTCTGCGGCTTCGCGCATTCGATGTACCAGCTGGCCGCATTCCGGGCGATCCAGGGCATCGGCGCCGGTGGCCTGTTCTCCCTGGCCCTGACGATCATCGGCGACATCGTGCCGCCGAGGGAGCGGGCCAAGTACCAGGGGTACTTCCTCGCGGTCTTCGGCACCTCCAGCGTCCTCGGTCCCGTCGTCGGCGGCTTCCTCGCGGGGCAGTCGTCCATCCTCGGGATCACCGGCTGGCGCTGGGTCTTCCTGGTCAACGTGCCCTTCGGCATCATCGCGCTCGCCGTGGTGGCCAAGAGCCTGCACCTGCCGCACATCCGTCGCGACCACCGGATCGACTGGCCGGGCGCGCTGGCGCTGATCGTGGCGCTCGCTCCGCTGCTGGTCGTGGCCGAGCAGGGCCGCACCTGGGGCTGGCTGTCGGGCCGGTCGCTCGCCCTGATCGCCATCGGCCTGGTCGGCGTCGTGGCATTCATCGTCATCGAGAGCCGCTACGGGGACGACGCGCTGCTGCCGCTGCGGCTCTTCCGTGGTCGCACGTTCGGCATCGGATCGGTGCTGAACTTCATCATCGGCATGGGAATGTTCGGCGGCCTGGCGGCACTCCCGCTGTACCTGCAGATCGTCAAGGGGGCCAGCCCGACCAAGGCCGGTCTGATGCTGATCCCGCTGACCGCCGGCATCATGGCGGGCTCGGTCATCTCGGGTCAGACGATCGCCCGCACCGGCCGCTACAAGATCTTCCCGATCATCGGTTCGGCGCTGCTGGTGCTGGGGCTGGGGCTGATGAGCCGGATCGGGGTCGACACGCCGGTCTGGCAGACCATGCTGATGATGGGCGTCTTCGGCCTCGGCCTGGGTGGCAACATGCAGCCACTGGTGCTGGCCGTGCAAAATGCCGTGCCCCCGCAGGACATGGGGGTCGCCACGTCGTCGGCGACGTTCTTCCGGCAGATGGGCGGCACGCTCGGGACGGCGGTCTTCCTGTCGGTGCTGTTCTCGACGGTCGGCGACAAGATCGGCGCAGCGTTCCGCACCGTGGCTCCAACCGGTGCCTTCCAGTCCGCTCTTAGGGACCCGAAGGTGCTCGCCGATCCGCACAATGCCGCCGTCGTCGCCGGTCTCAAACACGGCGCCGGGTTGCCGGCCGGTGCTCTCGACGACACGTCGTTCTTGTCCCACCTCGACTCGCGGCTGGCGCGCCCCTTCCTCACCGGGTTCGCTCAGTCGATCGACTTGGTGTTCCTCATCGGCGCCGCGGTCCTCGTCATCGCGTTGATCGTGGTCTTCTTCCTGCCCGAGGAGCCGCTCCGGGATGTGTCCGGCATTCAGGCGCAGCGGGACAACGCTGACCTGCTCGCCGAGCGGGCTGCCGCCGTCTAGCCGGCAGTACGCTGCCCATCATGCGAGCGTGGGCGGCACCTGACCTGCCGGCGCTGCCCGGCCACGGCCCCGCCGTCTGCCTCTACGACACCGCGACAAAGGATAGGCGCCTCACCGCACCGGGCCAGGTTGCCCGGATGTACGTCTGTGGAATCACTCCGTACGACGCCACGCATCTGGGTCACGCCGCCACCTACCTGACGTTCGACCTCCTCAACCGGGCCTGGCGCGACGCCGGTCACCGGGTCGACTACGTCCAGAACGTGACCGATGTCGACGAGCCGCTGCTGGAGCGGGCGGATCGCGACGGAGAGGACTGGCGGGAGCTGGCCGAGCGGGAGACGGCCCTGTTTCGCACCGACATGGAGTCCCTCGCCGTCCTGCCGCCGGACCATTTCGTCGGTGCCGTCGAGACCATGGCCGAGATCGGCGACTTCGTCGACCGACTGCGCGCGGCCGGAGCCACCTACGACCTCGACGGCGACCTCTACTTCTCCGTCGCCGCCGAGCCGCGTTTCGGCGCGGTCGCCGGCCTCGACCAGGCCACCATGCTGTCCCTGGCGGCCGAGCGCGGCGGTGATCCCGACCGGCCGGGCAAGAAGGACCCGCTCGACCCGGTGCTGTGGCGCGCCGAACGGCCGGGGGAGCCGGCCTGGGACTCGGCGGTCGGGAGGGGACGACCGGGCTGGCATGTCGAATGCTCGGCGATCGCGGTCAACCGGTTGGGCATGGACTTCGACGTCCAGGGCGGCGGCAGCGACCTCGCCTTCCCCCACCATGAGTGCTCGGCCGCCCATGCTCAGGTGGCGACCGGCCGGTGGCCCTTCGCCCGGCACTACGTCCACGCCGGCCTGATCGGGCTGGCCGGTGAGAAGATGTCGAAGAGCCGCGGCAATCTGGTGCTGGTCAGCCGGCTGCTCGCCGACCGGGTCGACCCGGCAGAGATCCGGCTGGCCCTGCTGTCGGGGCACTACCGGACTGATCGGGACTGGACTTCTGAGGTGTTCGACACCGCCGCCGGCCGGCTGGCCCGGTGGCGCGCTGCGCTGGCGCTGCCGCGTGGACCGGCCGCCGAGCCGACGCTGAGGGCCGTACGCGAGCACCTGGCCGACGACCTGGACGCGCCGGGCGCGCTGCGGGCGGTGGACGCATGGGCGAGCGAGGCGCTGGCTGGCGGCCGGCTCGGCTGCGGCGCGTCGGGCGAGGTCGGCGCACCGCTGCTGATCCGCGACACCGCCGACGCGCTGCTGGGAATCAAGCTCTAGCGGGTCAGCGCCCGCCGTCCTGGCGCCGCAGGTAACGCTCGAAGTCCCGGGCGATCTGCTCGCCGCTGGCCTCCTGCAGGTCAGATTCCGGCTCGCGCTGCTCGAGCTGGCGGACGTAGTCGGTCATCTCCTCGTCCTCGCTGGCCAGCTGGTCGACGGTCTCCTGCCAGCTCTGTGCAGCCTCCGGCAGCTCGCCGACCGGCACCGGGAAGTCCAGCGCGTCCTCCAGCCGGCGCATGAGCGCCAGGCTGGCCTTCGGGCACGGCGGCTGGCTGACGTAGTGCGGCACCTGCGCCCACAGCGAGATCGCCGCCAGGCCGGAGCGGCTGGCCGCATCCTGCATCACCCCCACGATCCCAGTCGGCCCTTCGTAGGTGGAGCCAGGCAGAGAGAGGCGCCGGGCCGCCTCCGGGTCGGATGCGCTGCCGCTGACCGGCACCGGCCGGGTGTGCGGGTTGTCCGACAGCAGCGCCCCCAGCAGCACGACGAGGTCGACCTCCAGGTCGTGACACAGGCTCAGGATCTCGTCGCAGAAGCCGCGCCAGCGCATGTTGGGCTCCAGCCCGCGGAGCAGGACGACATCGCGACCGGCCGCCGGTGGGGTGCAGGTCGACAGCCGGGTGGTCGGCCACTCGATGCGCCGGGTCAGCCCGTCGGCCATCGACACCGACGGCCGGTTCACCTGGAAGTCGTAGTAGTCGTCGGGGTCGATCACCGCCAGCGGCTTGGCCTCCCAGGCCAGCTCGAGCGCCTCCACCACGCCGGTGGCAGCGTCTCCGGCGTCGTTCCAGCCCTCGAAAGCGGCAATCAGCACCGGGGAGCGCAGCGGGGGCAGGCCGTCGAACTCGGTCATGCGCTCACCCTACGGCCGACGCGCTCGGCGGGCGTCGTACCCGGCCCGGCAGTGCCACGCTCGGTAGGCTGGGGTAGTGCCCGAATCATCGCTGCTGCGCGCCCTGGCCGAGCGGGTCGTCGTCACCGACGGTGCGATGGGCACGATGCTGCAGTCAGCCGATCTCACCCTCGACGACTTCGAGGGGCTGGAGGGCTGCAACGAGATTCTCAACATCACCCGCCCGGACGTCGTGCGCGGCGTCCACGAGGCCTATCTCCGGGCCGGCGCCGACGCGGTCGAGACCAACACCTTCGGGGCGAACCTCTCCAACCTCGGTGAGTACGACATCGCCGGGCGGATCGGCGAGCTGGCCCAAGCCGGCGCCCGGCTGGCCCGGGAGGTCGTCGACGGCTTCGACACCCCGGACCGCCCGCGCTGGGTGATCGGATCGGTCGGCCCGGGCACGAAGCTGCCCACGCTCGGCCACCTGCCCTTCACGGTCCTGCGCGACGCCTACCAGGAACAGGTGGCCGGACTGCTGGCCGGCCGGATCGATGCCGTGCTGATCGAGACCTGTCAGGACCTGCTGCAGGCCAAGGCTGCGCTGATCGGCGCCCGCCGCGCGATGGCGGCGGCCGGCACAACCGTGCCGCTGTTCTGCCACGTCACCGTCGAGACCACCGGCTCGATGCTGCTCGGCTCGGAGATCGGGGCGGCGCTGACCGCGCTGGAGCCGCTCGGCATCGACCTGATCGGGCTGAACTGCGCCACCGGCCCGGCGGAGATGAGCGAGCACCTGCGCCACCTTTCGCGCCACGCCCGGATCGCGCTCGGCGTGATGCCCAACGCCGGCCTGCCCGAGCTCGGCCCCAGGGGGGCGAGCTATCCGTTGCAGCCGGCCGAGCTGGGCGCGGCCCTGGCCGGCTTTGTCCGCGACTACGGCACCACGCTGATCGGCGGCTGCTGCGGCACCACGCCGGCCCACATCACCGCGGTCGTGGATGCGGTAGCCGGGGTCGAGCCGGCTCGCCGCAGGCCGCGACCGGAGGCGGGCGCCGCATCGCTCTACCAGCCGGTCGCCTTCCGGCAAGACACCTCCTACCTCGCCATCGGCGAACGGACTAACGCCAATGGCTCCAAGGCGTTCCGCGAGGCGATGATCGCGCACAAGTGGGACGACTGCGTCGAGATCGCCCGCCAGCAGACCCGGGACGGCTCCCACCTGCTCGACCTCTGCGTGGACTACGTCGGGCGCGACGGCGCCGCGGACATGGCCGAGCTGGCCGGCCGGTTCGCCACCGCCTCCACGCTGCCGCTGGTGCTGGACTCCACCGAGCCGGCCGTCATCGAAGCCGGCCTGCAACGCCTCGGTGGCCGGGCAGTGATCAACTCGGTCAATTACGAGGACGGCGACGAGCCGGGGTCGCGCATCGCCCGAATGATGCCGCTGGCCCGCGAATACGGCGCGGCGGTGATCGCCCTGTGCATCGACGAGGAAGGCCAGGCGCGCACCCGCGACTGGAAGGTCCGGGTCGCTGCCCGGCTGGTCGAGGACCTGACCGGGAACTGGGGCATGCGGGTCGAGGACATCCTGCTCGACACGCTGACCTTTCCCATCTCCACCGGCCAGGAGGAGACCCGGCGCGACGCGCTGGAGACGATCGAGGCCATCCGCGAGATCAAGCGCCGCTATCCCGACGTACAGACCACGCTGGGGGTCTCCAACGTCTCCTTCGGGCTCAACCCGGCGGCCCGGCACGTGCTCAATTCGGTCTTCCTGCACGAATGCGTTAACGCCGGCCTGGATTCGGCGATCGTGCACCCGTCGCGCATCATGCCGATGAGCCGCATCCCCGACCGGCAGCGCGAGGTCGCCCTCGACATGATCTACGATCGTCGGCGCGAGGGCTACGACCCGCTGCAGGAATACCTCAAGCTGTTCGAGGGCGTGGCCGCGACCGATGCCCGGGCAACGAGGGCCGCCGAGCTGGCTCAACTACCGCTGTCGGAGCGGCTGCAGCGGCGCATCGTCGACGGCGAGCGCAACGGCCTGGAGGCCGACCTGCACGAGGCGCTGGCCACCCGGCCGGCCCTGGAGATCATCAACGACACGCTGCTGGCCGGGATGAAGACGGTCGGCGAGCTGTTCGGCTCCGGCGAGATGCAGTTGCCCTTCGTGTTGCAGTCGGCGGAGGTGATGAAGGCTGCGGTCGCCGAGCTGGAGCCGCACATCGAGCGCTCCGACGACGACGGCAAGGGCCGGATCGTGCTGGCGACCGTTCGCGGGGACGTGCACGACATCGGCAAGAACCTGGTCGACATCATCTTGTCCAACAACGGCTACGACGTGGTCAACCTCGGCATCAAGCAGCCGATCTCGGCCATCATCGACGCGGCCGAGGAGCACCGGGCCGACGTGATCGGCATGTCCGGGCTGCTGGTCAAGTCGACCGTGATCATGAAGGACAACCTGGCAGAGATGAATTCCCGGGGGGTCGCCGCCCGCTGGCCGGTGCTGCTCGGCGGTGCGGCCCTGACCCGGGCCTACGTCGAGCGCGATCTCGCCGAGATGTACGACGGCGACGTGCGCTATGCCCGTGACGCCTTCGAAGGGCTGCGCCTGATGGACGCGCTGGTCACCGCCAAGCGCACGGGCACTGTCGCGGAGGTGCCGGCCCAGGACCAGGCCAAGGCCGACGAGCGCCGGTCCCGGCACGAGCGGTCCCAGCGCATCGCCGCCGAGCGGTCCGCCGCGCTCGCCGCGGCGGGCGGGACGGCTGGCGTCGATGGGTCCCCGGGGGTGGACGGGCCGACCGAGCCGCCCGGTCGCTCCGACGTGGCGACCGACGTGCCGATCCCCGTACCACCCTTCTGGGGGGAGCGGGTGGTGCGCGGCGTGGCGCTGGCCGACTACGCGGCGCTGCTGGACGAGCGGGCGACCTTCATGGGCCAGTGGGGACTACGAGGATCACGCGGTGGCAACGGCCCGACTTATGAGGAGCTGGTCGAGACGCAGGGGCGTCCGCGGCTGCGCTACTGGCTGGACCGCTTGCAGACCGACGGCGTGCTGGGGGCGGCCGTTGCCTACGGCTACTTCCCCTGCGTCAGCAAGGGCGACGACCTGATCATCACCGCCGAGAGCGGCAGCGAACGGTGTCGCTTCACCTTCCCGCGCCAGCGCCGGGACCGTCATCTGTGCCTGGCCGACTTCTTCCGCCCGGAGGAAGCCGGCGAGCCCGACGTCATCGCGTTCCAGGTGGTGACGATGGGCTCGCGCATCTCCGCGTACGCCGGGGCGCTGTTCGAGGCCAACGCCTATCGCGACTACCTCGAGGTGCACGGGTTGTCGGTGCAGCTGACCGAGGCGCTGGCCGAGTACTGGCACCGGCGGGTGCGCGAGGAACTGTCCTATGCCGGTGGCGGCACGGCCGCGGCGGAGGACTCCGCCGATATCGAGGACTTCTTCAAGCTCGGCTATCGCGGCGCGCGCTATTCCTTCGGCTACGGCGCCTGCCCGAATATCGAGGACCAGGACAAGATCATCGACCTCCTGCGCCCGGAGCGCATCGGCGTCACCATGTCGGCGGAATACCAGCTGCACCCCGAGCAGTCGACCTCCGCGCTGGTCGTACACCACCCCGAGGCGAAGTACTTCAACACGTGAGCCGGGTGCTCCAAGCCGTCATCTTCGACATGGACGGGCTGCTGATCGACAGCGAGCCCCTGTGGTATGAGGTCGAGGGGGCCGTCATGGCCCGGCTGGGCAACACCTGGTCGCCGGAGCAGCAGGTGCTGCTGCTGGGCGGCTCGATGCAGAACACGGTGGATTACCTGCTGTCGCAGGCGGATCCGGCGGTGCTGTCGGCCGCCCGCCCGGCCGTGACGCCGGCGGTGGTGGAGGGTTGGCTGGTGGCCGAGATGCTGCAGCGGATCGCCCGTGGTGTGCCCATGCGGCCCGGCGCCCTGGAGCTGCTCGATGCCGTCGCGGCGGCCGGCATCCCGGCCGGTCTGGTCTCGTCGTCCTACCGGGTGCTGATCGATGCCGTGCTCGACGTGCTGGGCGCCGGACGGTTCGACGTGTCGGTCGCCGGCGACGAGGTGACCCGTCCCAAGCCACATCCCGAGGCTTACCTACGCGGGGCGTCGCTGCTCCGGGTGCAGCCGCGCGATGCGGTGGTCCTGGAGGACTCCGACAGCGGCACGCGCGCGGCCGTGGCGGCGGGCTTCGTGACGGTCTGCGTCCCGTCGGTGGCGGTCATCCCGGCCGGGCCGGGGCGCGTGCTGCGGGACTCCCTTGTCGGCATCACCGTCGACTGGCTGGCCGGCCTGCTCCCGCTCGCCGCCTGACGCAGAAGAACAACGGCGGCGTCAAACTGTGCGTTGTCGAGTTTCCCGCCGGAGACCAACACCTCCTCGGCGCGAGCGACGTCGCCGGGGTGCACCAGCTCCCATGCCGACGCGCGATTGTTCCATCTCACGCGCTTAGTCTCCCTCGGGCTCAGCCATCGTGATGCGGCCGCTCTTCGTCGAGAGCGGGGAGCATATTGCAGACGCTGGTCCCCGCAGCACACGCCTAGGCCCGCGAGCGGTGACGACGCCGCCTCAGTCGTCGGCCACGGCCGCCAGGCCAGATGCGGCGGGGACGGTCGGCGCGCAGGACGTGTCGTCGCCCACCGGCGCCACCGCCGGCATCGGTGGAGGGGTGCCGCCGAAGCTCGGGCATAGGGCTTGATGCCGGCACCAGCCGCACAGGGGACCCGGGCTGGGCCGGAAGTCTGCCGACTGGGTCGCCCGGTCGATGGCCGCCCAGAGCGCCTCAAGGATGCGCTCGAAGCGGGCCAGCTCGGCTGCCTCCGGCGTGTAGGTGAGCAGGTCGCCGTCGCCGAGATAGAGCAGGCGCAACTCGCTGGGCACGACGCCCCGGGTGCGCCAGATGACCAGTGCGTAGAACTTAAGTTGGAAGAGCGCCTTGCCCTCGAAGGCCTCACGCGGCGCCGCGCCGGTTTTGTAGTCCACCACGCGGATCTGGCCACCGGGGGCGATGTCGAGCCGGTCAACGAAACCGCGCAGCCGCAGGCCCGAGGGCAACAGCACCTCGACGAGTTGCTCCCGCTCCGCGGGCTCGAGCCGGGTGGGGTCCTCGAGCTCGAAATAGGTCTTCAGCAGGGGCCGGGCCGACTCCAGCCAGGAGGTCAGGTCCTCACCCGCCGTCTCCCCCTTGGTGTCCTGGCCGTCGGGGCCGTCGAACATGGCGGCGATCTCCGGCGCGGCATCGGCCAGCCGGTCCCACTCTGGGCCGACGAGAGCCTCGGCCGCGGCCAGCGTCCGCGCGGCGGGCGGGAGGTCGAACAACTGCTCCAGCACCGAATGCACCAGCGTGCCGCGCACCGCCGCCGGGCTGGGCGGCTCGGCCAGCCGGTCGATGGCCCGGAAACGGTACAGCAGCGGGCAGGATTTGAAGTCGCTGGCCCGAGACGGCGACAGGGAGCCGAGCACCGGGCTCGGCAGCTCGACAACGGCGGTGATGCTCACGGAAACGACCCTAGGCGAGACGTATGACAATCGATCGGCAGCCGCGCCCGATGCATCACCGGCTCCAGTGCGCCGGGCCGCCGTAGCATCGAGGGGTGTCCCAGCCATCGGCGCCGAGGCGTCCGGCCGTCGCCGGCCTGCCCGTGGGACGGGTTTTCGGAGTGCCGGTCTATCTGTCCCCGAGCACGCTGCTCCTGGTGGTCTTCATCGCGCTCACCTACACCCGGCCCGGCAGCGCCACCACGGTGAACACCACGCAGGGGTACCTGGTGGCGGTGAGCTTCGCCGTCCTGCTGCTGGTGTCGGTCTTCCTGCACGAGCTCGGTCATTGTGTGGTCAGCCAGTCCGTCGGCGTCCGGGTGCGCTCGATCACCCTCTACATGCTGGGTGGGGTCACCACCACCGAAACCGAGGCCCGCGACCCCGGGCGCTCCGGCCTGATCACCCTGGCCGGGCCGCTGGTGTCGTTACTGCTGGCCGCCGCCGGTGCTCTGGTCACGCACGCCCTGGCCCGCGGCGGCGCGGCCCGGGAGCTGGCGCTGGATCTGACGGTGGTCAACCTGCTGGTCGCCGGCTTCAACATGCTGCCCGGGTTGCCGCTCGACGGTGGCCACCTGCTGCGGGCGGGTGTCTGGCGGCTGACCGCCAAGCCGGCGGTGGCGACCCGGGTGGCCGGCTGGGCCGGTCGAGCCGTAGCGATCTTGGTGCTGGCCGGGGGCCTGGCGATCACCGGCCGGACCGGTACGGCCGATTACGTCAACCTGCTCTGGGCCGCGCTGCTGGCGGCCTTCATCTGGGTAGGCGCCACCCAGGCCATGCGCGGCGCCGCGGTGTCGGAGCGGCTGCCCCGGCTGCAGGCCGGTCACCTGGCCCGGCCGGCCGTGGCCGTGCCCTCCGACATGCCCTTGGCCGAGGCGCTGCGCCGGCTGACCGCCGAGCACGCCGGGGGCATCGTCGTGGTCGACCGGGACGGCTGCCCGCATGCGGTGGTGGTCGAGCAGGCGGTCTCCGCGACCCCAGAGAAGCGACGCCCCTGGGTGTCGGTCGGGGCCGTGGCCCGGTCGGTCTCCGGCGGGCTCACCCTCGATGCCGGGCTCTCCGGAAGCGACATGGTGACTGCGATCCAGGCCAATCCGGCCACCGAATACGTCGTGGTGGACGACCGGGGCGGCCTGGTCGGCGTCCTCACCACCGCCGATGTCGCCGGCGTCCTGCGCCCCGCCGCCGCGCGGTGAGCGGCGAGCGACGGCGGGGTGACTTCGCGGCCGGCGACCGGGTGCAGCTCACGGACCCCAAGGGCCGTCACCACACGCTGGTCCTCGAGCCGGGCAAGGTCTTCCACACCCACCGCGGCGGCCTGGCCCACGACGACCTGATCGGCCGGCCGGAGGGGGTGGTGGTCACCGCGGCGAGCGGCACGGCGTACCTCGCGCTGCGGCCGTTGCTCAGCGACTACGTGCTGTCGATGCCGCGGGGCGCCCAGGTCGTCTATCCCAAAGACGCCGCCCAGATCGTGGCGATGGGCGACGTCTTCCCCGGGGCTTCGGTGCTCGAAGCCGGTGCCGGCTCCGGTGCGCTGACCTGCTCGCTGCTGCGGGCGGTCGGCGCGGGGGGGCGGGTCGTGTCCTACGAGCGGCGGCCGGAATTCGCCGCGATCGCCCGGACCAACGTGGAGCGGTTCTTCGGCGGCCCGCATCCGGCGTGGGAGCTCAAGGTCGGCGACCTCGCCGATGCCGGCGAGCGCGACATCGACCGGATCATGCTGGACCTGCTGGCGCCCTGGGAGCTGCTGGACACCGTCTCGGCCGCGCTGATCCCCGGCGGGGTGTTCATCGGCTACGTCGCGACCACCACGCAGCTGTCCCGGCTCGTCGAGGGACTGCGCGAGCTGGGCACCTTCGCCGAGCCGGCCGCCTGGGAATCGCTGGTCCGCCCCTGGCACGTGGTCGGGCTGGCGGTCCGGCCCGATCATCGGATGGTGGCCCATACCGCGTTCCTGGTCAGCGCCCGCCGGCTCAGCGACGGCGTCGTGCTCCCGCCCCGCCAGCGCCGGCCGGCGAAGTCCATGGAGGCCACGCCGACCCGGCCGGGGGAGGCGGTATGAGCCTGTTGTGTCGTACCCGGCTAGTAGGCTCGTACTGACCGGGAGGTGGGGCGCCCATGAAGGACCGTGATCGCGAGCGCGAGGATCCGGCTGCCCTCGCCGCGCGCTACGAGAAGGACGCGTCCGCCCTGGCGACGCAGGTGTCTTTCCTCGAGGAGGAGGTGGCGCTGCTGCGCCGCCGGCTCACCGAGTCCCCCCGCCACCTTCGGGCCCTGGAGGAGCGTCTCGCCGAAGCCCAGCACACGGTGTCGGGCCTGTCGGGTCACAACGACCGGTTGGTGTCCACCCTGAAGGAAGCGCGCGACCAGATCGTCGCGCTCAAAGAAGAGGTCGACCGGCTCGCGCAACCGCCCAGCGGGTACGGCGTCTTCCTGGCCCGCCACGACGACGATGGCACGGTCGACGTCTTCACCGGCGGGCGCAAGCTCCGCGTGACGGTGTCGCCATCGGTCGACGTCGCCAGTCTGCGGCGTGGCCAAGAGGTCATGCTCAACGAGTCACTCAATGTCGTACTCGCCCTGGCCTTCGAGCGGGCCGGGGACGTGGTCATGCTCAAGGAGATCCTCGAGGACGGCGAACGCGCCCTGGTGATCTCCCATGCCGATGAGGAGCGCATCGTCCACCTCGCCGAGGTGCTGCTCGACCAGCCGCTGCGAGCCGGGGACTCACTGCTGATCGAGTCGCGCTCGGCCTACGCCTACGAGCGCATCCCCAAGTCCGAGGTCGAGGAGCTGGTGCTGGAGGAGGTCCCCGACATCGACTACGAGTCGATCGGCGGGCTGGCCAACCAGATCGAGCAGATCCGTGACGCCGTCGAGCTGCCATTCCTGCATGCCGAGCTGTTCCGCGAGCACAAACTGCGACCGCCGAAGGGTGTCCTGCTCTATGGTCCGCCTGGCTGCGGCAAGACGCTGATCGCCAAGGCGGTGGCCAATTCGCTGGCCAAGAAGGTCGCCGCGGTCACCGGTCAGGCCAGCGCCAAGTCCTACTTCCTCAATATCAAGGGCCCCGAGCTGCTCAACAAGTACGTCGGGGAGACCGAGCGCCACATCCGGCTGGTCTTCCAGCGGGCGCGAGAAAAGGCGTCGGAGGGCACGCCGGTCATCGTGTTCTTCGACGAGATGGACTCCATCTTCCGCACTCGTGGCTCGGGCGTGTCCAGCGACGTCGAGAACACGATCGTGCCGCAGCTGCTGAGCGAGATCGACGGCGTCGAGGGCCTGGAGAACGTCATTGTCATCGGCGCCTCCAACCGCGAGGACATGATCGACCCCGCGATCCTGCGGCCCGGCCGGCTGGACGTCAAGATCAAGATCGAGCGGCCGGACGCCGAGGCCGCCCGCGACATCTTCACCAAATACATCACGCCGGACCTGCCGATCCACGAAGACGACCTGGCCGAGAACGACGGCAGCGCCGAGGCCACCGTCGCGGCGATGATCCAGCGCACCGTCGAGCGGATGTACACCGAGCGCGAGGAGAATCGCTTCCTCGAGGTGACGTATGCCAACGGCGACAAGGAAGTCCTGTATTTCAAGGACTTCAACTCTGGGGCGATGATCCAGAACATCGTCGACCGCGGCAAGAAGATGGCGATCAAGGACTTCCTCGAGCACGGCCGCAAGGGGCTGCGGATGCAGCACCTCATGGCCGCCTGCGTGGATGAATTCCGGGAGAATGAGGACCTGCCCAACACCACAAACCCCGACGACTGGGCGCGCATCTCCGGCAAGAAGGGCGAGCGGATTGTCTACATTCGCACCCTCGTCTCGGGCAAGGGCAGCGAGTCCGGCCGGGCCATCGACACGGTGACCAACACCGGCCAGTACCTGTAGGACCGCCGCGGTCGGGCCTCGCCTGGCCCACGACTAACTAGGCTGGCAGTCATGAGCGCCCGGCGGGTCATGGGAGTCGAGGTGGAATACGGCATCTCGGTGCCGAGCCAGCCCGGCGCCAACCAGATGGTCGCCTCGTCGCAGCTGGTCAACGCCTACGCGCAGCGGACCGGCACCCCGCGGGATCGCCGCCCCCGCTGGGATTTCGAGGAGGAGTCACCTCAGCGCGACGCCCGCGGCTTCGACCTCGGTCTCGGCCTGACCGGGTTCGGCGGCGCGACGGCCGACGATTCGGCCGGGGAGCCGTTCGGCGACGATGAGCTGGGTCTGGCCAACGTCATCCTCACCAATGGCGCGCGCTTCTACGTTGACCACGCCCATCCGGAGTTCTCAACGCCGGAGGTGACCAATCCCTACGACGCGGTCCGCTGGGACAAGGCCGGTGAGCGGGTGATGGCTGAATCGGCCCGCCGGGTGGCCGCGACGCCGGGCCTGTCACCGATCCAGCTGTACAAGAACAACACCGACAACAAGGGCGCGTCCTACGGCGCCCACGAGAATTTCCTGATGCGGCGCCAGACGCCGTTCGCCAGCATCGTGGCGCACCTCACCCCATTCTTCGTCTCCCGGCAGGTGGTCTGTGGCGCCGGCCGGGTCGGCATCGGCCAGGACGGGCGCGAGTCGGGCTTCCAGCTCTCCCAGCGCGCCGACTTCTTCGAGGTCGAGGTCGGGCTGGAGACCACGCTCAAGCGCCCGATCATCAATACCCGCGACGAGCCGCACGCCGACGCCGAGCGCTACCGCCGGCTGCACGTCATCATCGGCGATGCCAACTTGGCCGAGATCTCGACGTACCTCAAGCTCGGCACCACCGCGCTGGTCCTGGCGATGATCGAGGACGACTTCCTCAGCGTCGACCTGAGCGTCGACCAGCCGGTCGGCTCGCTGCGCGCCGTCTCTCACGACTGGTCGCTGCGGCACCTGCTCCGGCTGCGCGACGGCCGCCGGCTGACCGCGCTGCACCTGCAGATGGAATTCCTCGAGCAGGCGCGCAAGTACGTCGAGGACCGCTACGGCGCCGATGTCGACGACGTCACCGCCGATGTGCTGGCCCGCTGGGAGTCGGTGCTGACCCGCCTGGAGATTGACCCCATGTCGTGCGCGACCGAGCTCGACTGGGTGGCCAAGCTGCGCCTGCTCGAGGGTTACCGCGACCGCGACGGCCTCGACTGGGATTCGCCCCGGCTGGCGCTGGTCGACCTGCAGTACGCCGACGTACGCCCCGACCGCGGCCTCTACAACCGGCTGGTCGCTCGCGGCTCGATGCAGACGCTGGTGCCGGCTGCGGACGTGACCTCGGCCATGACGGAGCCGCCGCCGGACACCCGGGCCTATTTCCGGGGCCGCTGCCTGGCCCGCTACCCCGACCAGGTGGCCGCCGCTTCGTGGGATTCGGTGATCTTCGACTTGGGCCGCCAGTCGCTGGTCCGGGTGCCGACATTGGAGCCATTGCGCGGCACTCGTACCCATGTCGGTGAGCTGATCGACCGCTGCGCCACGGCCGAAGAGCTCGTTGACGCGCTGACCGGCCGACCTGTGGGCGACGGCGGTGGGCCGCCCGGCAGGTAGGTTGAGGCCGAGGGACACAGCGAACGCGGGACGAAGAGGAGCGCAGTCGATGCCTACCCGAGAGACCGGCGGCGGTCAGTCCAAGGCGACCCGTCGCAGCGAGGAGGTCGAGGAGGTCCAGGCGTCGACCGACACCGACACCGATGTGGCCCAGCGCCACGAGAAGCTGACCGACGATGTCGACGACATGCTCGACGAGATCGACGGCGTGCTGGAAGAGAATTCCGAGGAGTTCGTCCGCTCCTTCATCCAAAAGGGCGGGCAGTAGCCCGCGCCCGGCCGGCCAGTCGCGCGCCGAGCACCGTGACGACGACCAGCGAGCCCACGGCGTAGCCCAGCTCCACCTTGAGCAGCACGCTGACCGGCGCCGCGGTCGCCGCCAGCAGCGTGAGAAAGCCGGCGGTCCAGGCGACCGCCTGCGAGCGGTGCTGGCCCAACGCGATCGTCCCCTGGCCCAGCACCAGCGCCACCATGTAGGCGGTGGTCGCGCCGGACAGCCACAGAAAGTCGATCGGCCCCAGCGCACCCTGGCGGTGGAAGAGCAACCGGGACAAGGTCGGTCCGAGGGCAGCGCAGCCGACCATCCCGGCCCCCCCGAGCAGCGCGACGATCTGCAGACCGCGCTTGAGCTGGCGGGCATATCCGGCCGAGTCCCCGGCCGCGACAGCCCGCGACAGGCTGGGCAGCAGGGAGGCCTGCAGGGAGGCGTACAGGAACAGCGGCAGCCGAGCGAGCACGGATCCGGACAGGATCTCCCCGGCCAGCGCCGCATCGCCGGCCAGTAGCTTGGCGACGACCACGCCGATATTCACCACGAGCTGGGACAGCAGGGTCGACACCAGTAGCAGCCCGAGCCCGGCCGACACCTGGCGCCAGGTGACCGCCGACCCGGCCGGCATCCGGACCACGTCCGCCGCGGTGACAGCGACCGAGATCAGCTGGGCCGCGGCCAGCGCGAAGCCGAACGAGGTGGGCGATCCGGCGCCGGTGGCCGCCAGCATGACGACCGCAGCGCAGCGCAGCGCCCCGTCGATCGCGAGTTGGCTGCCGTACCGGGTGAAGCGTCCGGTGCCGGCCAGTACGCCGCGGGACAGGTGCGCCAGGGACAGGGCTATCAGGTTGAGCTCGAGCGCGGCGACCAGCGCGCGGTGGCCGTTGAACAGCCGATCGGCCAGCCAGGGGGTGGCGACGGTCAACGAGGCGAGCAGGACCACCAGCACGCCGCCGGCCAGGATCGCCACCCGGGCGACCACGGCCCCGGGGCCTTCCCCGGCCTGGGTACGGACGGAGACGACTCGGGAAAGCTCCTGCTCGAGCGGGAAGAAGAGTCCGGGGCCGACCGCGAAGACGATCACCCACAGCACGGACAGGGCCGAATAGTCGGCCGGGGTCAGGGCGTGACCGGCGACGGCGAGGAAGACGTACGCCGCGATGCCCAACACGCCGAGACCCAACGCGACCACCGCGGTGCCGGCCGGCAGTGTCCGTGAGGCCCGGGTGAAGAGTCCTCGGACGCCGTTGACCGCGACCGGCTCCGTCATGTCAACAGTCCGTCATCTCAGCAGGGTGTGCCGCACCAGGCGCCGCACCGAGGGCACGTCGCCGGCCAGCAGCACCCGGGGCGTGAGCGAGGCGGCGTGCAGGCGGGACGACCAGCGTCGACGGGCGGCCGCGGCGGAGCGCGGCCACCCGGCCTGCGACATCCGCACGGCGGTCTCGGCGAAGAAGGCGCGCTCCTCGGCGAAGCGGGAGCCGTCGACCGCGTCGACCGACGACACGCTGGCGGCATGCCGGCGGTAGGCGAACACCGGCCGGTCGTCGAGCAGCAGTCGGCCGCCGCTCAGCAGAAGGTCGATGATGGCGGCCAGGTCCTCGACCACCCGCCATCGGCTGTCGAAGCCGGCCGCGCACAGGGTGGTCCGCCGCCAGCACAGCGACGGGAAGTACAGCCAGTCGCCGCCCAGCAGGCTGGCGGCCAGCCGGTCGCCGCTCAGCGGCACGCCCGCCGGGTGGGCCCGGCGCAGCCGCGCCTTGACCGTGTCCGCCGCCGTCCTGATCTGCCGGCCGTCCCGCCCGATCACCTCGACGCCCACCTGCACCAGGTCGACATCGGAATGCCGGGTGACCAGCTCCCGGACAGTCCGTACGTAGGCCGGGCGGAGCAGGTCGTCGCTGCCGAGGAAGACCACGTAGTCACCGGTCGCCTCGTCCAGGCACCGCTGGAAGTTGCCAGTGACGCCGAGGTTGTTGTCGTTGCGGAGGAAGGCGATGCGCGGGTCGCGGCCCTCGGCCAGGCTCCGGGCAGCCGCACCCTCGGGGGCGGCATCGTCGACGATCAGCGCCGTCCAGTCCGGGTCGTCCTGGGCCAGCAGGCTGGCTACGGTCAGCTCGAGCAGGGCCGCCGGACCGTAGAAGGGGACCAGCAGTTGCAGGGTCGGCACCGCTAACGGCCAGGCGGGGGGAGGCGGGGGTCGTCCGGGCCGCTGACCGGCGCGCCGCCGCCCCGCTCGACGGCGCCGCCCTCGACGGCCCCGCCCTCGACTGCAGAGCCCTCGACGGCATAGTCGCGGCGCAGGGCCTCCGAGACGGCGAGGCGCCGAGCGGTCCGGGTGAGGCGTACCTCGAGGTCCTTGAACTTCAGGTACGTATTCATCGACGCGAACAGGAACGCGACCACCAGCATGTAGAGAAGCAGGTCCGCTCCCCGGCCGACCCCGATGAGGTTGCCCAGCCGGGTCAGCAGGTCCGGATTCACCACCGAGGCGATGAAGACGAAGACGAACAGGAAGAACAACAGCTTCTTGCCGGCCTGGAAGCGCATCGTGTTGCGGTTGCGCAGAAAGGCGACGGCCACCACGAGCACCGCCACGATCAGCAGCAGCTGGATGATCATCGGTGCCGGCCCCGTCCCCTCACCGGAAGAACAAGTCGAACAGGATATTGACCGAATTCAGCAGCGGCTGGCCCTTGCCGCGCGAATAATCGGTGTAGAGGATGTGCACCGGATATTCGGTGAAGCGGAAGTTGCGTTCCCCGACCCGGCTGACCAGCTCGCTGGCATGCGCCATGCGGTTCTGCCGCAGGTCGAAAGAGGCGGCCACCCCGCGGGTGAAAGCGCGGAGCCCATTGTGGGCGTCGGTGAGAGGCACGCCCGACGTCATGTTGGTGTAGCGGACGGCCAGCTTGAGTATCGCCCACTTTGGCGCGCCCATCTTGGTCCGGCTGTCGAGGAATCGCGAGCCGAAAACGATGTCAACCTCACCGGTGCGCAGCGTGGCAAGCATCGCCACCGCATCCTCGACCCGGTGCTGGCCGTCAGCGTCCAGGGTGATCAGGTAACGGATGTCGGGGTGCGCCAGTGCGTACTCGATGCCGGTCTGCATCGCCGCTCCGGCCCCGAGGTTGACCGGATGGCTGATCAGCCGGGCCCCGGCCAGCGTCACCTGGTCGGCCGAGCCGTCGGTGCTGCCGTCGTCGACACAGGCGACGAAGCTGAAATGCTCGAGGACGCCCTTGACGACGGAGCCGACCACGTCGGCCTCGTTGTAGACCGGGATCAGCACCGCCACGTCGTCGTTGCGGCCGGCCGGTCCGAGCCCGTCGCCGTCGGTCATTCCGGCGCACCGCCCGGCCGGGCCTGCCACGCTTTCCAGGCGCTGTCCACCATGGCCGGCAGGTCGCGGCCGGCCCGCCAGCCCAGCACCTGCGCGGCCCGCTCCACCGTCGCCACCACCTGGGCCGGGTCGCCGGCCCGCCGGCCGGACACGTCGTAGGGCACCTCGTGGCCGACAGTCGTGGCCACCTGGGCGAGCACCTCCTTGACCGTGACGCCCTCGCCGCGGCCGATGTTGACCACGCCGACGTCTTCGCCCCGGCCGACCGCGCGGACGGCCGCGACGTGGGCTTCGGCGATGTCGGCCACGTGGACGTAGTCGCGGATGCACGAGCCGTCCCTCGTCGGGTAGTCGCCGCCGAACACCTGCGGCCGGCGGCCGTCGGCCATCGCCTTGAACACCAGCGGCACCAGGTTGTGCACGCCGACGTCGCCCAGCCGTGGCTCGGCAGCCCCGACCACGTTGAAGTACCGAAGGGCGGCCCAGTGCAGGCCGTGCGCCTGGGCGGTTGCTGCCACCAGCCATTCGCCGGCCAGCTTGGTCTGGCCGTACGGGCTCTCCGGGCAGGTGAGTGCGGCCTCGTCGACCTTCTCGACGGCCTGCGTGCCGTACACCGATGCGCTGGAGGAGAAAACGAAGGAGGTCCGGGTGCCGCCCGCCACGACCGCGTCGAGCAGCGACACCAGGCCGCAGACGTTCTCACGGTAATACAGCAGCGGCTGCTCGACGGACTCGCCGACGGCCTTCTTGGCGGCCAGGTGGACGACGCCGTCGATGCTGTGGTCGGTCAGCGTGCGGGCCACCGCGTCGGCGTCGGCGACGTTCGCCTCGATGAGCGGTACGTCAGCCGGCAGCCGCTCCGGGAAGCCGGTCGAGAGGTCGTCCAGGACGACGACCCGCGCCCCGTCGGCCTGCAGAGCGGCCACGACGTGCGCGCCGATGTATCCCGCACCGCCGGTGACCAGCCACGCCATGCCGGCCAGCCTAACGGCGGGTGAGCGGATCGCCGGGCAGCCTGGCCGCGGGCGCGGGCGCGGGCGCGGGCGCGGGCGCGGGCGCGGGCGCGGGCATGGGCATGGTGAAGACGCCGGCCCGGACCGCGGCGGTGAGCATGGGGCGCCAGCCCTCCAGCGGGGCGATCCCACTTGCGGCCCAGCGGTCGTGGCCCAGCACGCTGTAGGCGGGGCGCGGGGCCGGGCGCGGGAAGCGGTCGCTGGTGGTGGGCCGGATCCGCTGCGGGTCCAGGCCCAGCTCGGCGAACAGGGCCCGGCCGAAGTCGTACCAGGTCGTCGAGCCGGCGGCGGTCCCGTGATAGGTGCCGGGCGGCGCGGGGGAGCGGCCGAGTGCGACCAGCTGGCCGGCCAGCGAGCGGGACCAGGTCGGGGCGCCATGCTGGTCGTCGACCACGTCGAGGGTCTTGCGATCGGCGGCCACGCGCAGCAGCGTGTGCCCGAGGGACTTGCCGTGTGCGCCGTAGAGCCAGGCGGTGCGGACGACATAGCCGCCGGCCGCCAGCACCGCCTCCTCGCCGGCCAGCTTGGTCCGGCCGTAGGCGTTGACTGGCGCGGTCGGCGCGTCCTCGGGATAGGGAGCGATGGCCCGGCCGTCGAAGGCCCGGCCGTCAAAAACATAGTCGGTCGAGACGTGGATCAGCCGGGCGCCGGCCGACGCGCAGGCCGCGGCCAGATGGGCCGGGCCCAGGCCGTTCACCGCGTAGGCGGCGGCCTCGTGCGTCTCCGCGGCGTCCACATCGGTCCAGCCCGCGGCATTGATGACTACATCGCCCAGTCCGACGGCCCGTGCCACGGCGCCCCTCACCGCCGCCGGATCGGTGATGTCGAGGTCGGCCCGCGTACTCGCCGTGGCCGATTCTCCGCCCAGTACGGCAAGCAGGTCCTGGCCCAACATCCCGCCCGCGCCGGTGACCAGCCAGCGGGTCATCGCCTCACCCCGGCAGCGCGCTGCGCGCCTTGAGCGGCTCCCACCACGGCCGGTTGTCGCGATACCACTGGACGGTCCGGGTCAGTCCCTCCTCGAAGGCGACTTGCGGGGCGTAGCCCAGCTCGGCGCTGATCTTGGAATCGTCGACGGAATATCGGCGGTCGTGCCCGAGGCGGTCGGCCACCCGCTCGACGCGTTCCCACCCGGCGCCGCACGCCGCCAGCAGGCGCTGGGCCAGCTCGATGTTGGTCAGCTCGGTGCCGCCGCCGATGTTGTAGATCTCCCCGGCCCGGCCCTTGTCCAGCGCCAGCTGGATGGCGGCGCAGTGGTCGTCGACGTGCAGCCAGTCCCGGCAATTGCCGCCGTCTCCGTACAGCGGCACCGACAGCCCGTCCAGCAGGTTGGTGACGAATAGCGGGATTACCTTCTCCGGGAACTGGTACGGCCCGTAGTTGTTGGTGCAGCGGGTGATCACCACGTCGAGCCCGTGAGTGCGCGCGTAGGAGCGGGCCAGCAGATCGCTGCCGGCCTTGGACGCGGAGTAGGGCGAATTGGGCTCCAGCACATGGTCTTCGCGCCACGACCCCTGGGCGATCGACCCGTAGACCTCGTCGGTCGAGACGTGCAGCACCCGGCCCACCCGGTGGCGCCGCGCCGCGTCCAGGATCGTCTGGGTGCCGAGCACGTTGGTGACCACGAATTCCGCCGCACCCAGGATGGACCGGTCCACGTGGGACTCGGCAGCGAAGTGCACGACCGCGTCGTGACCGGCCATCACCTCGTCGACGAGGGCAGCGTCACAGATGTCGCCTTGGACGAAGCGCAGCCGCGGGTCGGCGGCGACCGGATCGAGGTTGGCCCGGTTGCCCGAGTAGGTGAGCTTGTCGAGGACGGTGACCTGCCAGCCTGCCATGGTCGGCAGGCTCCCGATCAACAGGGCGCGGACGTAGGTGGATCCGATGAAACCGGCGCCACCGGTGACCAGCACTCTCATCGGCGCGACCCCCTCACGTCGAGCACCCTACCGCCGGCCGCCGGTGAGATAGCGTCCTGCGACGTGCGTGGGATCCTGCTCGCCGGCGGCACCGGCTCCCGGCTGTGGCCGATCACCCGCGCAGTGTCCAAGCAACTGATGCCGGTCTATGACAAGCCGATGATCTATTACCCGCTGTCCACCCTGCTGATGGCCGGCATCCGCGAGGTGCTGGTCATCACCACGCCGGAGGACGAGCCGGCTTTCCGGCGGCTGCTGGGCACCGGCTCCGATCTCGGCATCTGCTTTTCCTATGCCGTGCAGCCGCGCCCCGAGGGCATCGCGCAGGCATTCGTCATCGGGGCCGACTTCATCGCCGGTGACAGCGTCGCGCTGATTCTGGGCGACAACATCTTCCACGGCGCCGGCCTGGGCGGGCAGCTCAGCGCCCACACATCCGTCCGCGGCGGCCGGATCTTTGCCTACCCGGTCGCCGACCCGCAGTCCTACGGGGTGGTGGAATTCGACAGCGAGGGCCTGGCCCGGTCGATCGAGGAGAAGCCGGCCCGCCCGAAGTCCCGGTACGCCGTGCCGGGGCTGTATTTCTACGACGAGCATGTGGTGGGTCTCGCCCGCGCCCTGACCCCCAGCGCCCGGGGCGAGCTGGAGATCAGCGCGATCAACGAGGAATACCGACGTCGGGGCCAGCTGCACGTCACGGTGCTCGACCGCGGGACCGCCTGGCTCGACACCGGCACCTTCGAATCGCTGGTGCAGGCGGCCGAATTCGTCCGGGTGATCGAGGCTCGGCAGGGGCTCAAGATCGGCTGCATCGAGGAGGCGGCCTGGCGGCAGGGGTTCATCGGCGACGCCAAATTGCGTGCGCTGGCCGAGCCGCTGACGAAGAGCGGCTACGGGTCGTACCTGCTGGAACTACTGGCCGAGGCGGCCGAAACGGCGGAGAGGACCAGCGATGGAGCCAGCTGATTCATCGCCCGACACGGCCGGCGCCAACTATGCCCTGCGGTTGCAGCGGCTGGAAGGCGCCCGGTGGAAGCGGCTGCTCGACGTGCAGGCGCCGTACCGCTGGAATCTCCGGCGCCTGGCCTTGGGCCGCACCCTGGACGTGGGCTGCGGGATCGGACGCAACCTGGCCAACCTCCCGGGCAGTGTGGGGGTCGACCACAACTCCACAGCTGTGGCGGTCGCCAGAGCCCGCGGCCTGACTGCCTATACGAGTGAGGAATTGGCGGACGCAGCCGACGTCGCGCGCCGCTCCTTCGACTCGCTGCTGCTGGCCCACGTCGTCGAGCACATGAGCGAGGCTGAGGCCATCGCTCTGGTCTCTGCATATCTCGGCTACCTGCGGCCGGGCGGCCGGGTCGTCTGCATCACCCCGCAGGAAAAGGGGTGGACGACCGATGCCACCCATGTGCGTTTCGTCGGCTACCGCGAGCTCGACGAACTGGCCGCCGCTCTGGGCCTGATCGTGCAGCGCCGGCTGTCGTTTCCCTTCCCCCGCTGGGCCGGCCGGGCCTTCCCCTACAACGAATTCGTCGTGGTCGCCGGGACGGCGGCCTGATGCTGCGTCCGCTGCGCATTGAGGGCTCCTGGCTGGCCGAGCCGCCCCAGCACGGCGACCCGCGCGGCGTTTTCCTGGAGTGGTATCGCGCGGAGCATCTGGCCGGCGCCGTCGGGCACGCGATGGAGCTGGCCCAGGCCAATCTCTCGGTGTCGGTTCGGGGAGTCGTCCGCGGCATCCACTTCGCCGATGTCCCGCCCGGGCAGGCGAAGTACGTCACCTGTCCGCAGGGGGCAGTTCTCGACGTGGTCGTTGACGTCCGGGTGGGCTCGCCGACCTACGGCGAATGGGAGGCAGTCCGGCTCGACGACGCCGACCGCGCGGCAATGTATCTGTCCGAGGGGCTCGGACACGCCTTTTGCGCGCTCACGCCGACCGCGACGATCGTCTATCTCTGCTCGACCACCTACGCCCCGGAGCGTGAGCACACCGTCCACCCGCTCGATCCCGGGATCGGCATCAACTGGCCGATCGACGCACCTGTCCTGTCCCCGCGCGACGCGGCGGCACCCAGCCTGGCCCAGGCTCGGGACGCCGGTCTGCTGCCGGTCTGGGCGACGTGTCAGCGTTACACGGCGGACCTGCGTACGGGCCGCGCTGTCACCGGCCGCGGGTAGGGTTGCCTGAGTCCACGAGAGCGGCCCCAGGAGACCCATGTCCGCACCTGCACAGTGGAGCCGGATGCCTGACCTGCTCGCCAGTCGCGGCACCGGCTCGTTCAGCGATTTCCTCGGCTCGGTGGCTCCGGAGCTGCTGCCGGGCCGCCGCCCGCTGCCTCCCGGGTCTGCCGCCGGGCTGGCGCCGCATGGCACCACCATCGTCGCGGCCACCTTCGCCGGCGGGGTGATCATGGCCGGTGACCGCCGCGCCACCATGGGCAACGTCATCGCCCAGCGCGACATCGAGAAGGTCTTCCCGGCGGACGCTTTTTCCTGCGTCGGGATCGCCGGCACCGCCGGCATCGCCATCGAGGTGGTCCGGCTCTTCCAGGTGGAGCTGGAGCATTACGAGAAGATCGAGGGCAGCACGCTGTCGCTCGACGGCAAGGCCAATCGCCTCGCCACCATGATCCGCGGCAATCTGGGCGCTGCCATGCAGGGCCTGGCCGTGGTGCCGCTCTTCGCCGGCTTCGACCTCGACGCCGACGATCCGGTCCACGCCGGGCGCATCTTTTCCTACGACGTCACCGGCGGCCGATACGAGGAGCATTCATTTCATTCAGTTGGGTCGGGCTCGCCGTACGCCCGCGGCGCGTTGAAGAAGCGCTTCCGCGACGGCATGGCCCAGGACGCGGTCGTGCGGTTGTGCGTCGAGGCGCTGTACGACGCGGCCGACGACGACTCGGCGACCGGCGGCCCCGACGTCACCCGCGGCATCTATCCGGTGGTGGCCATCGTCAGCGCCGACGGCTACCAGCGGGCGCCCGACGAGGCGATCGGCGCGATGGTCACCGACATGCTCGCGGAGCGGATGACCAACCCCGGCGGCTGACCGCCGCCCCACCAGCAGAGAGGCACCCAGCACCGTGACCATGCCGTATTACGCCTCGCCCGAGCAGATCATGCGGGACCGCTCGGAATACGCCCGGAAGGGCATTGCCCGGGGCCGCAGTGTCGTCGTGGTCAGCTACGACGACGGCGTGCTGTTCGTCGCCGAGAATCCGTCCTCGGCGCTGCACAAGGTGAGCGAGATCTACGACCGCATCGCGTTCGCCGCCGTCGGCAAGTACAACGAATTCGAAAGCCTGCGGGTCGCCGGGGTCCGCCTGGCTGACCTGCGCGGCTATTCCTACGACCGGCGCGACGTCACCGGCCGCGGCCTGGCCAATGCCTACGCCCAGACGTTGGGCTCCATCTTCACCGAGCAGTCCAAGCCCTACGAGGTCGAGATCTGCGTCGCCGAGGTCGGCGAGACGCCGGCCGGCGACCAGCTCTACCGGCTGACCTACGACGGGTCGGTGGGCGACGAGCC
>JAABUK010001514.1_pt1 | contig 43756 bp, 27 predicted proteins | sample 5559141 | NCBI WGS metagenome assembly JAABUK01 (sample SAMN10711869, study PRJNA513367) | rock metagenome | isolation source: Antarctica rocks | place: Antarctica: Victoria Land, Pudding Butte nord | collected 2016-01-03 | reverse complement strand
GCGAACAGGAACGTACAGGCCTCGTCATGACGTTTGTTCGGAAGCGGTCGAAAACGTCCTGTGTCTGCCGCGTAAGGGACGACCGAGATGCGGTCCCGAGGGGTACCGTAACGGGCAAGAGTCTCGGCGATGTGGTCGGACGGGACAAGGATCCGGTCGGCCCTCTCGATGTCCCGGAGCCTCCGCTCGTGGAGCCAATCCAGTTCGTCGAGGTCGAGCCGCCCGTCGCCCAGGTAGATCGGGTAGAAGTCGGGCGACTCCTCGGCCTCGCGGCTCAGGACCTGACGCTCTTCCCGGACGTCCCCATGGACCATGCTCAGGATCGAAGGGATTCCGAGCCGCCGGCAGGTGGGCAACGCCCGCTCGGTGCCGACGTCGCTGAAGATCAGTGCGGCATCGGGACGCCTTCGCTCGATGGCCCTGGCGACGACCCGATCAAACCGACGGGTCCGCCACCTCGCCGAAGCATGTTGGAGCTTCGGGCTCAACCGGGCCATCCGGTTCTCGAAAGCGAGGGCCGCGTCGAAGCTCCAGGCGGATTCGACGAGCTTCGGGGGGATCCGTTGGTCCCGCCGCCTGCGAAGGGCCTTGCGGAGCCGTGCGAACTGGCAAGGGGCGTACCGCCTGGCCAGTTCCGAACCGATCCCATGTCCCCCGTAATAAAAGCCGGTGACGAAACGGTCGAGGGACCCCGCCTCGGCCAGGCCGATGGCCGCCTGATAGGCCGGGGGCCTGGCATCCGGGCAGGCAACCAGAATGGAGTTAGGACCGCCCGAACGCTCGGCCCGCGTCTTCGCGGGCCCCATGGCCTGGGTCGTGGTCACGAGATCGTCCTTGATCGGGAGGTGTGGCTACGAGGTGAGGGCGTCTTCTCGTCCGTTGCAGGCTCGGACGTTTGAGTCCTTTTCAGGATCAGGCCGATGCGCCAACCATGGCCTGTGCGATGAGATGCCCCTGGAGTTCGGCGGGCACTTCGATCCCGAAAAGCGCGAGGACCGTGGGCGTCAGGTCGCGAATCTCCAGGCCTTCGACGGGCCCGACCGCGGGGACACCGGGTCCCGCCAGGATGATCATCCCGTCCTGCGCATGGTTGGCGTCGTCGGGGCCGGTGTCGTTCTCGAAGGTGTGGATGGCTCCGGTCCCGACCGTGCCGACCGAACGCCACCGAAGGTTACCGAAGTAGACGAAGAGGTCGGGCGGGGCCGCCCCACGAGTCGTCTTGTAAAGCCCTTCGGGCTTGAGGACACGCGTCCCGATCGGCCGTCCTTCGTGGTCGCCAAGGGCTTCCAGCTCGGCGATGAGCTTATCGCGAATGGCTTCGTATCCTTCGGGCGGGATCAAGCCTTGCGGTTCACGACCCTGGACGTTGAGGAAGAGTCGTCCGTAGTATCCGCCGGAACCCCAGGCGGTTGTCTTCGCCCAGTCGACCTTGAGGGCTTCCAGCCGGGAGGGGACTGCGGGAGGCTCGTGGAGGACGAGGTAGCCTTGCTGGTAGAGCCACTCGTTGAGGGCGATCCCCCCGTCCATGCACTGGGCGCCGTGGTCGGAGACGACGAAGATGTGGGCGTCGTCGGGGATGACTTCGAGCAGCTCGCCGATCTTGCGATCGACGTGCTCGTAGTAATCGGGGATGACGGACTCGAACGGGTTGCCGGGCACGTACCGATGGTGCTCCGGATCCATATGTTGCCAGAAGGCGTGGTGGACCCGGTCCGTTCCCATCTCCACCATCATGAAGAAGTCCCAGGGCTTGGTCTTTAACAGGTGGCGGGCGAGGGCGAAACGCTTGTCGGTCATGCGGACGAGCGAGTCGCGGATAATTCCCTTGTCGGGCGTGCGGAAGTCGCTGATGTCGAATTCGTAGGGGTGGACGTCCGGCAGACCGGCAATCTCGTCCTTCAGGGCGGGCGGGTGGGTGTAGTTCGAGGCGATCGAGGGGGTGAGAAAGTCGGTCACCATCAAGCCATTGACCGGCCTGGGCGGATAAGTCTGAGGCACGCCAAGGAGGATAACCTTCTTGCCGGCCTGACCGAGATAATCCCAGAGGAGCGGCTCCTTCACCGCCAGGGCGGTGGCGGTGGTCATCTTCTCATAGGAGCGGTCGGCCCGATTGCGGAAGCCGTAGTAGCCGAGCGTGCCGGGGTCCTTGCTGGACATCATCGACATCCAGGCCGGCACGGTGATCGGGGGGTCGCAGCTGCGGAGCTTCCCCCAGACCCCCCGGTCGCGAAGCCTGGTCAGGTTCGGCAACCGGTTGGCATAGCGATCGAAGACCAGGCTCGGCTCGGCGCAGTCCAGGCCGATGACGACGACCTTACTGGCCCGGGGTAGCGGCATCGGAGGATTCCTCAATGATGTTTTTCAGTGCCCGAGTGGATGAAGGCTAAGGTCGGCCCTCAGCCCTTGTAACCCAGGGCGAATTTCTCGCGGCGGGCGAGCTCAAGGTCGTGCTCGACCATCATCTTGACCAGCCCCTTGAAGTCGACCTCCGGCTTCCATCCGAGGACCTCGCGGGCTTTGGTCGGGTCGCCCAGGAGGACATCGACCTCGGAGGGACGGGTGTACTTGGCGTCATACTCGACGTAGTCGTGCCAGTCGAGGTCGAGGTGCCTGAAGGCGATCTCGAGGAACTCCTCGATCCCATACGTCTCGCCCATGGCGACCACGAAGTCGTCGGGCTTCTCCTGCTGGAGCATCAGCCACATCGCGCGGACATAGTCGCCCGCAAAGCCCCAGTCGCGCTTGGAGTCGAGATTGCCCATCACCAGCTTCTTCTGGAGCCCTTCCTTGATCCGGGTAGCCCCCAGGGTGATCTTGCGGGTGACGAACGACTCGCCACGCCTCGGGCTCTCGTGGTTGAAGAGGATGCCCGAGCAGGCGTACATCCCATAGGCTTCGCGATAGTTGATCGTCTGCCAGTGGCCGTAGAGCTTCGCGCAGGAGTAGGGGCTTCGCGGGTGGAAGGGCGTGTCGAGCCCCTGGGGAGGCGGCGCCGAGCCGTACATCTCCGAGCTGGAGGCCTGATAGAAGCGGACCTGCTGGCTCTTGTTGAGTTGCCGGGCCGCCTCCAGGAGCCGGAGCGTCCCGAGGCCGACGACGTCGGCGGTGTAGAGCGGCTGGTCGAAGGAGACGCGGACGTGGCTCTGCGCCCCGAGGTTGTAGACCTCATCGGGCCGGACCTGCTCCATGATTTGCGAGAGGCTGGAGGCGTCGGCCAGATCGGCATAGTGCAGTTGGAATCGGTCGCCGACCTCGGGCACGGATCGGAAGATGTGGTCGATCCGCTGGCGATTCAGCGTGCTCGAACGGCGGACGAGCCCGTGGACCTCGTACTCCGGCTTGCTGAGGAGGAATTCGGCGAGGTAGGATCCGTCCTGCCCCGTGATCCCCGTGATCAACGCACGCTTCATGAAAAGACCCTCATCCTCGGTCCGATGGAAATGATACAGCCACAGAGTTTCCGTACTCTCGGTCGGCCGATCTCAGCATGATTCGCGTCGCGGGCCCGAAGTCGTCGGGCGAGGGTCAGGGGACGTGATATTCCGCGCGGTCGTTCGGCATGATCGGGTCGAGCCCGACGAGGAGGGCCGTGGCGAAGTCGCGGAAGGCCTGGGAGTCCGGGTCGGCCTCGCTCCTCCAGAACACCTCGACCGTCAGGCCCGATCCCCTGGTTGTCCGGCCGTGGCTGCTCCGGCTGGTCACCGGGAGGCCCCTGACCCATCGCTCGATCTTGCCCTCGCCGAAGATGTAGTACCAGAACCCGACCCCCTGGACCAGTTCACCTTCGCCATACCCCAGTCGGCTGACCCGGACTTCCTTCCCCCCGGGCCCCGGGATCGACATTACCTTCGTCAGCGATTCGACCTTGGTGCTGCCATGTGATGGCAGGCAGATTTCCGGCGAATGCCGCATGTTCGTACCGTGGAGCGAGTAGTTGACCCAGAGCGTGAGCGCGACACCGGGGAACTTCGGGTTCACGTACGTCCGGCTCAGGCACTCGGTCGCCTGCGAGCGCTGGAGGATGTCGGGGTCAATCACCTCGGACTTCCCCTCCCAGCCATCGAGACCCATCGGCAGGGTCGCCAGGGCGACCCGGAGCGGCGGCCGCTCGATCGCGCTGAGGGCCTCCAGGGCCGCCTGGGCGGCGACGCCCGCCGTCAGCAGTCCCAGGCACACCGACGCTCGCACGATCGCTTTCATCTGCTCATTCCCTTCGATCGAGGGCCTCTCGGAACTTGAGGATCTTCGGGAGCAATCCCAAGCTTCCGAAGCCCAGAAGTCGCCTCAAAACCCTTCTGCCACCGGAATTACTTCGATCCGAGTCGTCCTCGGATGGAGCAAGTTCGTCGCTTGATCCAGGACCCAGCTGAAGGTGGCCAGCATCATCAGGCCGAGCCCCATCATGGCCAACCCCTCGACCGTATGGAATGCGCCTGATGCGTACTTGGGGTCGAAGCCGTACGTGATGACCCCGGTCACGGTGACCCTGACGACGTTCGCCGTCATCGCGATCGGGATCGAACAGGCGACAAGCAAGGCCCGGTTCCACCACGGCCGCTGGGTCAGGTAAGCCCAGGCGGTCGTCAGCGCGAGGAAGCCGGTCAGTTGCCGCATCCCGCTGCAAGCTTCGGCCACGAAGAGCTGATTTCCGCCGGCCAGGGTGATCATGTTCCCCTCGCAGAGTGAGGGGATGCCGATCAGGTTGAGCATGGAGGTGGCAACCTGGCTGACCAGCAGTTGCAAAGGGTTGGCGATCAGCGTGTAGAGCGCGACCGGCAGCGGAACCATGAATCCCAGGAAGAAGAAGGCGAACCAGTATCGCTTCAGGGCCTCGACCCCCGCCAATGTGGCGCAGACCCCGGCCAAGGCGAGGAGTAGTCCGTAATCGCTGGCGACCGGGAAGGGGATCACGATCGTCGCCAGCTTGATGATCAAGGAGGCCGCGATCAGGACGGGACCCACGCCCAGTCCGGACCGAACCGCGAGCGGCCCCTTCCGCGTCGCCTCGTTGGCGAAGTAGAGGCTGATCAAGGGCACCAGGAAGCCGTGGCTGTAATTCTCGTCGGTGGACCAGACCAGGAAGAAATGCTGGATGTTTCGCCAGAAGATCAGGCCGAGGAGCCCGAGCGACCCGACCGCGCCGAGCACGAGGGGGCGGGTCGTCGCGTCGTCCCAACCCGATCGGATCACCGCCCAGAGGGGAGGGACGGGGCGGACGGGCGAGGGCGTTCGCTCGGGGGTCATCTCGACGGTCGCCATCGCTCGGCTCCTGGTTCGATTCGATGCGGGGGATACGGTCGTTGGTCGGTCGCGAGGGCCTCGCGGGCCTCGCGGGCCGCCGGACGCTCGGGGATCGGTTCGGATCAAGGGCGAGGCGACGCGGTGACGAGGCCCGAAAGCCCCTGCTGGTACTTCAAGGCCCGGCGAGTGACTTCATCGACCGTCGTCGGCGACTTGGCAGCCTCGATCGCCCTGGCCCGTCCGACGTCGTCATTGTTGCGCTGGGCGACCTCGGCGAGGTTGAGCCACCACCTCCGCCGCGTCGCGTCGTCCTCGGCCTGGTCGATGGCCAGACGGTATTGCTCGGCGGCGTCGGTCCATCGTCCTCGGGCGGCAAGGGCTTCGGCCCGGGCGGCGCGGTCTTCGGCCTCGTCGAAGCCGGGCGGGGTCGGCGAGTCGGCCTGGAGGATCGCGCGATCGGCCAGGCGGTCGGCCTCGGCCCGATCCTGCCGGAGGGCGAAGGCCCGTGACGCCACCACCGAGGCGGTGCTGGTCGGGGGCATGGCCTCCTCCCACTGCTCGCGGCCCCAAGACCCGTCGTCGGCCATCGCCTTGACCACCAGCCCGATCAACCCCTCGCGGGGCAAGGCATAGCGGCGGACCTGCGGGTCTTCGTAAAAAGTGGGAGGGTCGAGGTCGTTGAGGCGGGTTTTCGAGGCCATCTCCATCGCCGAGCGGTAAGCGCGGAGCGCCTGCTCCAGCTTCCCCGCCTTCTTCAGCCGCTGCCCGGCCCAGACCAGGGTCACCACGTCGCGGGAACGGCCGAGGTTGGCCAGGTCCGCCGATGCGCCGGGCTCGGCCGACGCCGGCATCTCGACGACGAATCTCGATCGGGATCCGAGCTGCGACGCATGCTTGGCCGATTCCAGGAGCGAACGGATCTCCTCGGCATGGTCCTCGCCGTCGCCCGAACGAACCAGTGCCATTGCCCAGGCCGAGAGGTGTGGCGCACTCGTGGTCCACCATCCTCCCCTGGGAATCGAGGCCGGGTCGAGGGTCGGGCCGGGCGACCCTTCGGCCCGGACGGCCGAGCGGATCGCCAGGTTTGCTTCGTTCGCCCCGACCGCCCATTCGCAAGCGAGGCCGATGCCGGCGACGCCCAGCACGGTCGTCAAGGCAAGGACCGGAAGCACCCCGAGCCAGCCTGGGATCGACCAGGATCGGGGGGCAATGACCTCGGTCGGTCGAGGATCGGCCGTCTTTCGGCGATCTGGCTTCGGGGCCGAAGCCTGGTTCTGGACCCTCCGGCCCTGGGCATTGAAGATCGCCCGGGCGCTGGGCCACTCGGCCCTCGCGAATTCTCCCCGGCTCGGCGAAGCCACGGGGATCAGTTCGGGCTCGTCCAGGAATCCGGCAGCCCTGCCCGGGTCCATCTCACGATCGGGTCGAGGCGAGAGCTCGGCTGGAGAAGGAAGCGTTGCCGACGCCTCGACGAAGAGCGGAACCTCATCCTGTTCCGAAGCCACCCCTTCGAAGAGGCTCGAGCCCGCTGTCGGGAAGGAATCGGGCTCGGGATGGACTCCGATCGGGTCGGCTTCCGCCGAGACGACCGGGAGGGTACTGGAGTCAATATCCAGTCGCCCTTCCCACCCTGTGAGGTCGACCTCGCTCGAAACCTCATCGAGAAGCGGGTCGACAGGATCGAGCCCGGCCATCGAGCCTTCGACTTCGGATGCAAGCTCCATCGGCCCAGGGCATGGCGCCTCGGCCAGGCTTTCTTCCGAAGTCGAGGCGATGACGCCAGGCGAAGGCGTGAGCCAGACGAGGGCCCGACTCATGGGTGGTTCTGGCGGCTCGCTTGGCGTCTCGGGCGCCACCGATTCCACCGTCCGTGGATCGGTCCGGGGCAGCTTCGAGGCCAGCGGTTCCCTGGCGAGTGCGACCGAGTCCGAGAGACGACGGACCTCGACACGCGGGGGCGTCGGCCGCGGCGGCTCGGCGACCCTTCGGGTCGGCTCGGGCCTTCTCGTCTCGATGATCCGGGCCACCGGCGGGGTCTGTGTCGGCCGAGAGTGCGTCCTCGGCGTCGGGGCCGGCGGCGGAGGCGGCGTCGCCCTCGGGGTTTTCGAGGGCGTGATGGATTGAGAGGGGAGGGGCGCCGTTCGCCCGCGAATCGATTCCCCGGCCGACTTCCATCGGGCTTCCCACCGGCGTTCATCCTGACGATCTTTGAGCCAGCGTTCGCGTTGTTCCAGGCGGGTTTCCCACCGCCTCAGCCGAGCCTCCTTGTCGTCGATGGGCGTGGAGGACTGGCGTGGCCGATCCTGACTCGGATCGGGGGGCTCGACGCTCGGGCTCGGGCTCGGGCTCGCGGGGGTCGGGATCTCGGTCGGAACGGGTTCGACGGAGATTGGCGAGTCGTACGTCCCCCAGTCGTTGATCGCGCTATCGGCCGGCCGGAGGGTCAGCCAGTGCTCGCCGACGCGGAAGGGGACGCCGAGGGGGATCGGACGTTGCTGGTCCGCGGCCCGACCCTCGACCCAGACTTGCCCCGGCGGCCCGACCAACTGGAGATGCCAGTGGCTCCCCCGCCGGCGAAGCATGCACTGGACATCGCCGAGACCTTCGCCGTCGAGCTGGATCTCGCAGTGGGACCCACGGCCGACCCGCACCGGACCGAGGGGCAGTTCGATCATCCGCCAGGTCGAGGAGCCGCCGCCCTGGACCTGGAGGAAGGTCGGTTCCGACATCGGCAGGTCGGCTCCGAGGTCCGAGGGGGTCGGGGAGGTCCAATGGGCCCGGGTGGTTGACACGGCTCACCTCTTGACGTGGGTTCGGGGTGGTTCAGCCGCGATCGACGAAAAGGTCGGTCCCGCCGGCAAGCCAGCGGTTGGCGGTCCCGGCCACGGCCGAAGCACCCAGCGCGATCGCGGGGAGCTCGACCGTCCAGTGGATGCAGGAAAACGAGGCAAAGCCAACCAGCGACCCGAGCAGGCCGAAGGCCAGGGCCCGGTCGGCCGTGCCGACCCGCCGGATCGCGCCGGGGAGCCGGACCAGGCACCAGAGGCCGGCCGTCAGCAGCAGGCCGACGCCGACCGCACCCGACTCGACGGCCCATTGGAGGACACTGCTCATCGCCGTGTTCCGGGCCGCGTCGCGGGCCTTGTAATAAGGATGGATCGCCGGGAAGGTCCCGAGGCCGGTGCCGAGCACGGGGAAGTCGCGGAGGATCGGGATCGCCTCGGCCCAGGTCGCCCGGGCCGCGGGCCAATCGACCTTCGGAAGCGGAGCCTCGACGACCGAGCCCTCGCCCAGGGCGACGCCCCCGACCAAGGCGGCCAGGACCAGGATCGTCGCCGCGAGCCCGGTCTTGCGAATCCCGGCAGACCAGGTCCCCGCCAGTCCCGCCAGCATCAGGCCGACCCCACAAGCACCGGCCGCCATCCGGCCCCCCATCACCCCGACGAGCACCGCGCCGGTCAAGATCAGCCCCAGCATCAGCAGGACGAGGCTCCCCTGCCCCGAGTCGCGGAGCCGGGCGAGCAAGCCCAGCCGGAGGCCCCGGGGGGAGATCATCTGGAGCATCAGCCCGAAGGTTAGGGGCAAGGCCAGGCTGGCCAGGCCGAGGAAGGCTCCAGGTCCTCCCATCAGGCTGCCGACGAGGAAAGGACGTTCCGGCCGGGCCGCCGCCAGCTTGACGTCTCCCGGTTTCGGTTCTCCAATCGGTCGGAGCACGGTGGCCGAGGGGGCCGTCATCGCGTCATCCAGGGTCGGAGCCCAGGGTGGGGCCGAGCCCGGCGTGAACATCCCATAAAGACCGCCCGAAAGGCTCGCGACCTGGACCCCGCCGAGTACCGCATTGACGAGGAACGCCGCGACCACGCTGCCCCAGATGACCCGGGCCTTGCTGAGTCGGTCGGCGAAGTGCGACGCGACGACGAACAGGCTCAAGCAAGCCGCCGCGCCGACGATCCATCGGAGCGTGGCCGGCCGGTCCAGCGAGACCGGCGACCTCGCCAGGAACGGCGGGGGGATCTCGGCCGTCGGGTCGTCCCGCAACCCGAGTTCCGGGATCATCCCCAGCGAGACGACGGCCATCGAACGCGGCGAGACCCGCTCGATCAGGGCCGCCGGCCACGGCAGGAGCTGGATCACCCCCACCATCAGGCCCATCATCCCCAGGGCGGTCAGGGGGCTTTTGTGGATCCGCCAGGGGCCGGCCAGGGCCGAGCGGCCGAGCCAGGCGAGCACGAGCGCGAAGGCCAGCGAAGCAATCACCGGCCCGGCCCACCAGACCCCGCCCCCGAAGGCCAGGGCGGTGCCCAGTAGGAGGGCCGTGAGGATCAGGGCGAGGAGCCGATCGAGGCCCGTCAGGAGTTTGTATCTCAGGGTCAGCATCCCGGTCTCTCCGGCGTTCAGGCTTCGACCGCCCCGGCGGCCATCAGGGCGGGGGCTCGGCCGGCGGAGGACCCCAGGCCCGTCGTGGGCCCGGCGGATCGGCCGTCGTGGTTCGGCTCAAAGTAGGGATTCGGGCCGTAGCTCGACCAGTTCTGGAGGTCTTCGATCAGCCCGTTGAAGACGACTCCCGCGATGTGCACCTGCGACTGCTCCAGCATCGTCTTGGCCCGCTGCAACGGCCGGAGCTCCTGCGATCCCGAGCGGACCACCATCAACGCCCCGTCCACGATCCGCCCGAGCATCCGGCAGTCGGCCAGGCCGAGCACGGCGGGGCCGTCGAGGATCACCCGGTCGTAGTGGTGTTCCGAGAGCGAGATCAGGAGTTGTCGGAGTTCCAGGCTGCCGAGGACCTCGATCGGGACGTCTCGCGTGTCGCCGGTCGGCAGGAAGTCGAGGTTCGGCAGGTCGGTCTGGACGACCGTCCGCTGCCAGGGGAGGTCGCCCCGGAGGACGTCGACCAGCCCGGTCCCCTGATCGTTCTTGTCGAAGACGTCGAGCAGGCTGGGGCGGCGGAGGTCCACGTCCATCAGCAAGGTCCGTTCGCCGGCCCTGGCGCAGGTCGCGGCCAGGTTCAGCGCGGTCGTGCTCTTGCCCTCGCCCGCCTTGGCGCTGGTGACGAGCAAGGTCACCATCGGCCGACTCTCCTGGGTCGAGCCGAGCAGGCTGGCGCGGAGGTTCCGGTAGGCGTCGGCCTCGATCGAGTCGGGCGTGCCGGGGGTCCAGAGGTGTCCCCCACGATGGTTCCTCGCGTTGCGGAGCATCCGGGGGACCACGCCGAAGAGCGGCAGGCCAAGGCCCAGCGTCAGGTGCTCCGGGACCTTGACCGAGTGGTCGATGTGTTCCAGGAAGCAGACGAGGCCGACGCCCATCCCCAGCCCCAGCACGATGCAAGCGGCGATGAGCATGGCGCGGTTGGGGCTCTTGGGCACCGTCGGCTCGGTCGCCTCGGTCCAGACCTTCACCGGCTTCTTCTGGATCGCCGAGAGGATCTTGAACGAGGTCAACTTTTCTTTCAAGTCGGCAAGCTGCTTCGACTTGTCCTCGCGGTCCTGGATCAAGGTTGTGTACTTGTGATGCTCGGGCATCGCGTCCCTCATGTCGGCGAGGACGGTCGTGAGCTGCCCTTCCGTGTTCTTGATCTCCTCGGCGGCCCCGTCGAGGATCGACTGGTAGACCTCGGCCGAAGACGGCCCCTGGGCTTCGTTGCCGGGGGCGTTGAGCCTGGCCAGATCCGCTTCGATCTCCTGGAGTTCGGCCTGGGCCAATCGGATGGCCGGATCGCCGGGGTCCCGGGAGATTCGCTGGGCCTTGGCCAGCCGCTTGCTGAAGTTTTTCCGGTCTTCGAGGAGGGTGGCGATCTTCTGATCCCTCGCCGGGTTGCCCGAGCCGGGTGATGCCGGACGTATGGTGTCGAGATGGGCCGTGCGCTGGAGGGCGGTGGCCTGCTCCTGCTGGTAGAACAGCCGCTGGCGGATCGTCTCGTAGTTGGCCTCAGTCAGGCTTCGGCCCCCGGGGGCCAGGCTCTTGCTATTCTTGACGTGGGTCGTCAAGAACTCCTGAATCCTCTTGAGATCCTCGGTGAGCTGGGATTCGAGCGAGATCGCGTGCGTCTTGGCTTGCTCGTTGACGTCACGACTCTGGGTGTCGGCCTCGACGCTGAACTTGGCGAGCAGGAGGTTCAAGATCCGGGTGATCCGGTCCGGATCCTTGCCGTCGAGAGTGATGTCGTAGAGGTGCGACTGGGGGACCTGGCGAGACTTGACTTTCATGGCCAGCTCGGCTGCCGGGTCGCCCTCCAGGGCCGACGGGGGGAGGCCCAGGGCCGGGTCGCGGAGGACCTTCTCGGCCAACCCTTTGTCATTAAGCATGGCCAGGGTGTCGGGGATGTATTTCTCGTCGGTCGAGTCGCCTCGGGAGAGGTCGCTCCGGGTGACGATCTGGGCGATCGCCGGGTCGACCTTCGGGGCCTTGATCTCGATCCGGGCCGTCACCAGGTAAATCGACTGCATCTTGAGGACATAGAGCGTCCCGGCGGTCGAGATCGGCAAGGCGAGGGCCAGGATCAGCCAGATCCGGCGGCGGACGGCCCGGAGGTAATCCGACGGAGCCTTGACCGACGCGGGGGAGGGACCGGCCGGGTGGACGGTGGCGACGAGGGGACGGGAAGGCCCCGCGTAGGTTTGAATTCCATCCATGGATCAGTCCTCTCGGTTCAGTCGTCCCCGAGCGATCGGGCGGGGTTAGCTGGAGTCGTCGTGCGTCCCAGGGCCTCGCGGAGCCAGCCCAGCGGCGGCCTTGCCGAGGGCGATGGCGTCAGGTCCAGGCTCATCGAGGCCGCCGGGACGAGCCCGGTCGGGACCTCGCGCACCAGCCGGGCGGCGACCTTGGGCACCTCGACCTCGGCCGGCTCGTCGCCCCGGGTGAAGAGACGTTCCAGCCGCTCCGCCGCGGCCAGCGAGAGTCGCTGACCGAAGCGAAAGGCGATGTCGGCCTCGAGCGTCGCTCGCGGATCCTGTTGCAAACAAGCAACCAGGAACAAGTCTCGCCCACTCGACAGTCGAAAAGTCGCCATCGGCCCCGACAGCGGATCGACCTCGCCTCGGCCGTCTACCACGCTTCTCCCTCCCGAGAAGACCGTGCGTCCTTCTCGTCGGCAATCCAGCGAGGCCAGGTCGCACCCGAGCTTCGCCGTCGCCGCCCGCATCAGCTCCCAGATCCCTTCGGGAGTCTCGCAAAGCTCGACGCGTTGGATCGCTTCCCAGGTCACATTGGCGGCGAACCGTTCTTGCTTCCGCCTGACCATCCGGGACGAGAAGTCGGCGCGGAGGGTCGCCAGTTCGTCGCGACGGCTGGTCAAGATCAGGAGGAAGGACAGGCAACCGGCCAGGCCCAGGACCACGGCCAGGACCTCGCTCTGGTAGACCACCCCGAGCAGAACCGCCCCGCAGAGCCCCGCCGAAAAGCAATAGAGCAGCGCCGCAGCCTGCCTGGGGCTCAGGCCCAACCCGATCAGCAAATGGTGGACGTGGCGACGGTCGGCCGACGAGAGGGGGAGGTTGCGGACCCAGCGGCGAAAGATCGCCATCGCCGTATCGGTGATCGGCAGGCCCATCGCCAGGATCGGGAAGAGGATCGAGATCGTCGCCCCCCCCTTGATCGACCCTTGCACTCCCATGATTCCGATCAGCAGGCCGATCAGCAGGCTCCCGCTGTCGCCCAGGAAGATGCAGGCCGGATGCCAGTTGTAGAGGAGGAAGCCCGCGAGGCCGCCGGCCAGGGCCGCCGCCATGATCGCGACGCTCGGATTCTCCAGCCAGATCGCCACCAGCGCCAGCGTCCCGCTGACCATCAGTCCGACGCCCGAGGCCAGGCCATCCATCCCGTCGATCAGGTTCCAGATGTTCATGCAGGCCAGGAACCAGAGCATCGAGACCATCAGGCCGGGCAACGCAATCGGGAATTCATGACCCCAGAAGGAGAGGGATAGCGAAGGCGAATCGAGCGGGATCGTCAGGTTCATCAGGGTGATCGAGTCGATCCGAATCCCGCCGAAATACAGGACCAGGACGGCCGAGGCCTGGCCGATCAGCTTGAGTCTCGGACGCATCTCATGCGTGTCGTCGACGACCCCCACGGCCAGGATGATCACCGCCGAGAGCGCGATCGGGATCAGCGTGAAGAGCCAGCGAGGATACTCGGTCCAGTCCTGGAAATAGCCGCCCCATGCCGCCACGAGGACCGAAAGCGCCAGGCCGAAGGCCAGCCCCAGGCCGCCCAGGCGTGGGGTCGCCCCCTTGTGGATCCGTCGAAATTGATCGGGACGGTCGATCGCGCCGAGCCAGGTCGCGAATCGGGTCACCAGCGGCGTGATCAGGACGCAGCCCATGAAGGCGACGGCAAAAATCAGCAGGTACGTATTGGCGTTCAGCATGGGTCGGACAGTCCTCATCGACCTGATTCGACGTTCGACCGGGGACGGACGGGCCGAGCGAGGGATTCGCGGCCAGCGGGAGGTGAGGTCAACGACCGGAGGGGTGAGTCGGCGAACAACCACGAGGCCACGCGAGACGTGAGCCTGACGGCCAAGAAGAGATCGTACGAAGGAAAGCCTCATACGAAGTGCGAAGGCGGCACCCCGCTCGATCCGTCCGGCCGACTGTGACCGCTGGCGACCTGATGACGGGAGACGGATTCCCCCGTTCGACCGGCGAAGAGTCGAGGCCTGGTGGCCAGCCGGAGGATGCCCGTCCAACACGGCCCCGCATCGCTCGGGGGTTGCGTCGATGGACGCGCTGCAAATCGAGGTGTGGCTTCATTGGGGTTCCTCCGTGAAGCTCGAAGAGGCAGTCCTTGCGGCGCCCAGTATCAATCCAAACCCCCGGATGGTCAAGTCGGATTCCGTCCCGGACCTTTTCAAGGCTCCGTCCCGGGGTTTGCGTGGCATCGAGGGTGGCCGGGGCTCAGGTCCGCCCTTTGCCCAGCTATTCAAGCCCTGCGACCGCAGTTGACCCAAGTTCCGCCGTTCCGCCCCGACTCTAAGCGAAAGGCCGTCATCGATTCTTTGCGAGGCCGGCCGCGATCCCTTAGAATCTCCAAGGGCGACCGATGCGGGGGAGCTGGACTTGACGACGGCCGAGCGACGCGACTTGGTGATCGGGACCGCCGGCCACATCGACCACGGCAAGACGGCGCTCGTCCGTTGCCTGACCGGAGTCGACACCGACCGGCTCCCGGCCGAGAAACAGCGCGGGATCACCATCGATCTTGGTTTCGCCCACCTCAACCTGGGCGGACACCGCCTCGCGATCGTCGACGTCCCCGGCCACGAGCGATTCATCCGCAACATGCTCGCCGGGGCGTCCGGCCTTGACCTGGCCATGCTCGTCGTCGCGGCCGACGATTCGGTGATGCCGCAGACCCGCGAGCACCTGGAGATCCTCCGTCTCCTCGGCCTGGCCGGCGGGGTCATCGTGCTGACCAAGTGCGACCTGGCCGATCCCTCCTGGCTCGCACTCGTCGAAGACGAGCTCCGCGCCCTGACCAGGGGGACTTTCCTGGACTCGGCGGAGATGATCCGCACCTCGGCGGCGACAGGGCTGGGGATCGATGAACTCCGCGCGAGCCTGGCAAGGCTCTGCGACTCGGCCCCGGTTCGGGACGACCCGGGCCTTTTCCGCATGGCGATCGACCGATCCTTCACGGTCGCCGGGCACGGCACGGTCGTCACGGGCACCATCGCCTCCGGCGAGGTCAAGGTCGGGGACGAGTTGGAATGGTTCCCCGAGGGCAGATCGGTCCGGGTCCGGGGACTCCAACGGCACGACCAGTCTACCGAACGGCTCGCCAGGGGCCATCGAGCGGCGATCAACCTCGTCGGCGTCCATCACCTGGAAGTCCGACGAGGCCACGAACTGGCCACACCCGGCTATCTCGAGGCAGGCCGAATCGTCGCGGTCGAGGTCCAACCTTCGATCGACGCGCCGCGGGGCCTCCGACGTCGGGGACGTTATCGGGTCCACATCGGCACGGCGGAAGTCGCCGCCACCCTCGTCCTCCTGGAGCCCGAGTTGGGCGGTGGCCTGGGTCAGCTCATCCTTTCCGAGCCGATCGCGGCCGTGCACGGCCAGCCGTTCGTCATCAGAGAGGAGAGCCCGCCGGCCACCGTCGGCGGTGGCCGGATCTTGGTCCCCCGAGCCGCCCGGCGGATTCGGAAGCGGGACCTCGCCGAAATCTCTCGCCTGAAAGGATTAACCTCGCCCGAAACGGGCCCCCGGATCGAGGCCGCCCTAGCGGGTTTCGGGTTGACGACCTGGACCGAGCGTCAACTTGTCCGCGACTCGGGTGTCCCCGTCGACCGTGTCAGCCGCGCGGTCGCGACACTTCAATCGAGCGAAGCCCTGGTGAATCTCGCGATCGGCCCGAGGCGCACGGCCCAGATTCTCCGGGAAGTTGTCGAGCCGCTTGAAGGCCGCGTCCTCCGGGCGATCGGCCGCCTCCACGAGGCCAGCCCTCGATTTTCGTCGATCGTCCGGTCCCGAGTTGCCGCAGCCCTGGCCGACCTGGAGAACGACGGGCTGGTCGCGAGCCTGATCGACCGACTCCAGGAGCAAGGCCGGGTCGTGGCCGACCACAGGACGGTCGCCCTCGTCGGCCATCAGCCGAGGCTCAGCCAGGCCGAGCGGAAGCTCAAGCGAGAGATCGCCGAGGCTTACCGGGACGGTGGTTTCACCCCCCCCGACCCCGCCGCCTGGGTCGCCAGGCTGGGCCCTCGCAACTCGATCGTCGCCGACCTCTTGTCCTTGCTGCGAGATGAGGAGCAGATCGTCGAGATCGGCCCCGGCCTCTACCTGGACCGGGACGCCGAGCTCGGGCTGAGGCGGCGGGTCGCCGAGCGCCTGGCGGAAGATCGGACCCTGACGATGGCGGAGCTTCGCGACATGATGGGGACCTCGCGCAAGTTCGCCGTGCCGATCGGCGAATACCTCGACCGGATCGGGTGGACCCGGAGGGAGGGCGATCTTCGGACACTCGGTGAGCAGGCCCTCGCCCGGTCGAGGGCGGGCGAAGGGGTGGGAGCATGAGCGACCGCGGACGGCGTCGCCTCCCCCCGGTCCGCGAGGTCCTCGAATGGCCGGGCCTCGCGCCGATGTTGGCAGCGAAGGGCCGCGACCAGACCCGGGCGGCGGTCCGCGAGTCGATCGAACGGGCCCGATTGGCGATCGCCGGAGGGGAGGAGCCCGCCGTCGACGTCGAGTCCCTGGGTCGCCTCGCCCTCGCCGCGATGCAACAGGAAGGCCCCTGGTTGCGTCCGGTGATCAACGCCACCGGGATCCTGCTCAACACGGGTCTCGGCCGGGCCCCGCTGGCGAGCGAGGCCGCCGAGGCGGTCGACCGGATCGTCCGGGGCTACTGCAATCTTGAATTCGATCTCGACCGGGGCGAGCGTGGGAGCCGGACCGCCGGGGTCGAGCCGCTCCTGACCCGCCTGACCGGTGCCCAGGCGGCGCTGGTCGTCAACAATAACGCCGCCGCGACGATCCTCGCCGTCCGCTCCCTGGCCCGAGGGCGTGAGGTGATCGTCTCTCGCGGGCAACTCGTTGAGATTGGCGGCAATTTCCGACTCCCCGAGATCATCGAGGTCTCCGGCGCGAGGCTCGTCGAGGTCGGCACGACCAACAAGACCAGGTTGGAAGACTACGAGCGGGCCATCGGCCCCGCCACCGCCGCCCTGCTTCGGGTCCACCCGAGTAATTATCGGGTCGTCGGCTTCACCGAGGAGGCCCCCCTCGCCGAACTCGCCCGCCTGGCCGGGGAACGAGACCTCTGGATGATCGACGATGTCGGGTCGGGCGCGCTCCGGCCCGGATCGCCGCCTCACGTCCGGGGCGAGCCGACCGCGTCGGAGGGGATCTCGCTCGGCGCCGACCTCGTCCTGTTCTCCGGCGACAAGCTCCTGGGCGGCCCGCAATGCGGAATCATGGTCGGCTCGCGTGAGGCGATCGACCTCGCGAGACGAGATCCCTTGATGAGGGCCCTTCGGGTCGACAAGATGACCCTGGCGGCGCTGGAGGCGACGCTCCGGCTGGCGCTCGACCCGGCCGGAGCCGGCTCGCGGATCCCCCTCTGGTCTTTCCTCACGGCCGATCGCCATCGCTTGATCGAACGGGCCGTCCAGCTGGCGGGGTCGATGAGGGAGGAGATGGGCCTGGATGCGTCGGTGATCGAATCGACGGCGTTCCTCGGCGGAGGGAGCGCCCCTCTGAAACCGATCCCGACCGCGGTCGTCCGCATCGCCCCACCCTTCCCCGCCCCCTGGGAGACCGAAAGCGCCTGGGCCAGGGCCCTCCGGCGGGGCGACCCTTCGGTCGTCGGGCGGGTCCAGGGCGGGGCCGTCCTGCTCGACCTCCGGGCCGTCGTCGAATCGGACGATCGGTTGATCCTGGAAGCTGCCCGCAAGACCTTCCCGGCCGTCTGTTCGTGAAGACGGAATCTCACCCCGCCCCATCTCAGGAGCTTCGCGAATGCGTCTCTGCCGTTATGATTCGAACGGGCGAGCCCTGGTCGGAATCTACGACGAACGCGGCGTGATCCCCATCGAGACCGCCGCACGGGCCGTTTCGCTCGCGATAAACGCGGACGAGGCGAGCGACGACCCGGTCGATTACCTGCCGCCCGACGGACGATTCGCCACGGAGGCTCGCGACCTGGTCCAGGCGCTCGAGACTCTCGACTCGGACTCTCGATCCCGGTTGATGATCCCGATCGGGAGAGTCAAGCTACTCGTCCCGACACCTCGACCGACGAAAATCCTCCTGCTGGCCGGGAACTACGCAGCCCACGTGATCGAGCGCGGGGGCGTTGCGGTCGAACGGTCCGAGACCTTTCCTTATGTCTTCATGAAGCCGCCGACGACCACCCTCACCCACCCGAACGATCCGGTGCGGATCCCCAACATCTCGCCCGACCACATCGACTACGAGGCGGAGCTGGGCGTCGTCATCGGCAAGCGTTGTCGCCACGTCGATGAGGCCGAGGCCCTGGGGTACGTCGCCGGCTATACGGTGGTCAACGACATCACCGACCGCAAATACTCGCCCAACCCGGGCCGGAAGCCGAGGGAGCGGGACAAATTCTTCGACTGGCTCCACGGCAAGTGGCACGACAGCTTCTGCCCTGTCGGCCCATGTATCCTCTCCGCCGAGGACCTGCCCGACCCCCAATCTTTGTCGATTCGGCTCGCCGTCAATGGTCTGGTCAGGCAGGACGGGAGCACCGGGCAGATGATCTTCCCGGTGGCGGCCGTGATCGCCTTCCTCTCGCAACTGGTCACGTTGGAACCCGGCGACCTCATCTCGACCGGGACCCCGTCCGGGGTCGGGTCTTCGACCGGGATCTATCTCAAGGTCGGAGATGAGGTCGTCGCTTCGATCGGTGGGATTGGCAATCTCAGGAATCCCGTGACGAGCCAATCCCTTTAGTCCAAAGACGAAGCCACCTGCCATGATGGCAGGTGGCTTCGTCTGGTCTGGACATCAGGAGGAAAGACGGCTCAGCGAGAGCCGACCAGTTCCTTCTTCGTGTGGGCGGTCTGGATAGCCTTTCGGTCCCAGTCGATCAGGATCGGGCTGGCGATGTAGATCGTGCTGTAAGTGCCGCTCAAGAAGCCGACGACCAGGGAGAAGGCGAACCCGTGGAGACCTTCGCCGCCGACCACATACAGGATGATCACGACGAGCCAGGCGGTCAAAGACGTCAGGATGGTCCGGCTCAAGGTCTGATTGACGGCGTCGTTGATCATCTGGCTGGTGAGGTACGGGGTTTTCCCCTTCAACTCGCGGATCCGGTCGAAGATGACGATCGTGTCGTTGACCGAGAAGCCGATCAGCGTCAGGAACGCCGCGATCATCGGCAGGTCAATCTTGAACGGCTCCAGCAGCAGGAACTGGCTCAGCCCGGGGATTCGTGAGAGCCAGTAAGTGGTGGCCACCGCGCCAAGGGTGATCAGGACGTCGTGGACGACCGCGATGATCGCCGCGAGCCCGTAGACCAGCGACTTGAATCGGAACCAAAGGTAGAGGGCGATGATCAGCCAGCTCGCGATGGTGGCGACGATCGCCAGGCTCCGCGTCTCGCCGGCGACCGTGCTGCCGAACGATTCGGACCGCTCGAAGAGGAGGTTGCGGTCTTTCTGGAGCGAGCTGGCCAGTTTGTCGAGCTGCGCCTGGGCGACCTCGGGCTCGAGGTTCGTGCGGAGGGTCAGGATGTTGGAGTCGGCCACGGAGCTGACGCCGGGCGTGGCCTTGGGGTTGAGGATCTCGAAACGAGTGTCGGGGTTGCTGATGGCCGATTCCTGGAGCACATTCCGCAACGAGGAGCCGATCAATGCCGCCGATTGGGGCAGGTTGAAGGTCAGGTCGTACTGCCGTCCGCCCGCGAATCGATCCGGCGTTGGGGCCGGATCATCCGACTTCGTCTTCTCCTTGCCCTGGACAAGCTCCGCAGGGGCCGCGGCGATCGGAGTGGCAGCCCCGACCTTCAAGGAGACAAGCTGGAGGGCCGAGCCGAAGGCGTCGAGGACCGACTGCTTGACCTTGTCGATCTTCTGCTCGGTGGTGCGGATATTGAACCGTTCGCCGGCCTTCTCGCCGCCGACGCTGAGGCTCTCGATGGTGACGTCGGGCAGGGCGCCCGCCTTCTGGCGGACGAAGCTCGTCCGCTGCGACTCGGTGAGTCCCTTGACCTGGGGATCTTCCTCGTTCAGGCGGATCGTGACCAGGGTGCCCCCGGTGAAGTCGATGTTGTACATCCCGACCCCACGGAGGCCGGTCGCGACGAGCCCAAGGGCGATCAAGATCATCGAGACCATCATGCAAGTCTTGCGCGGCCGGATGAAGTCGATGTTGGTCTTGTCCATCAACTTGAGCATGGAGATCTTCTTCAACCAGCCCTGGTCGTACCAGAACTCGAAGATCACCCGCGAGACGTAGACGGCGGTGAACAGGTTCCAGATCATGCCGATGATCAGGGTCAGGGCGAATCCCTTGACCTCATCGGTGCCGACGAGGTAGAGCACCAGGCCGGAGAGGAAGATGGTGACGTGCGAGTCGAAGATCGTCACCCAGGCCCGGTTGAAGCCGTTGCGGATCTGCTGGGCCATGTTGGCCCCGCGTTCGGCCTCTTCGCGCATCCGCTCGAAGATCAGCACGTTGACGTCGACCGCCATGCCGATGGTCAGCGCCAGGCCGGCCAGCCCTGGCAAGGTGAAGCTGGCCTGGAGGAACGCCATCGACGCGATCAGCAGCAGGAGGTTGAGCATCAGCGCAACCACCGCCACCACGCCGGCGAAGCAGTAGTAGATGATCATGAAGGCCGGCACGACGATCAGTGAGATGACGATCGCCGTGATCCCCTTGGCGATCGTGTCGTCGCCGAGCGTCGGACCGACGTTCTCCTCCTGGAGCGGTTCCGGGTTGAGGCTCGCCGGCAGGCTCCCCGAACGGAGCACGGTGATCAGCAGGTCGAGCTCCTTCGGCGAGAACCCCTGGGGACCGCCCTCGATGATGCCCGAAGCCCCGATCTCCTGGTTGATCGACGGGGCCGATTGCACGACCTTGTCGAGGAGGATGGCGAGCTGATACTTGAACGCCCCATTCTGCTCGGGGAGGTGGGCCCGGGTCAGCTCGGCAAACCTGCGCCCCCCGGTCCGGTTGAAGACGAAGCCGACGGCCGGCTGATAGTGGTCGTCCTGCTGGGGCTCGGCCTTGGCCAGGAGCTTGCCGGTCACGTTCTGCTTGTCGAGCTTGTAGAGGACCCAACGCTCGACGTGCCCGGGGCCCTTCTTCACCTCGCGGATGATCGGGTCGGTCGGATAGGGGTTGAGCGGGTTGCCGCCGACGATCCGACTCGGGTTATACTCGATCCGATAAGAGCTGACGGTCGCCATCTTGTAGGGCTTCTGGAGCCTGACCGAATTGATCGTGTTGCTCTCGACCGCCCCGGCGACTTCGGGCAGGTCGAGCCCGGCGGAATCCTTGCCGGTCAGGTAGATCGTCCGGCCGGCGAGTTCGTTCTTGACCCAGCGCTGCGTCGAGTCGGTGAGGGTCGACTGCTGGACATCGGTTTTCGGGTTGTTGCCGCTGATGGTCTCGCCGAGCTTGGCCCAGTCGTACTTGGCGGGCGGAGTGGTGAAACCTTTTGGTCCCATCGCACGATCGATCACGCCGGAGTCGTGCTGGTGGTTGGCAAGGATCCGAAATTCCAACGAGCCGACGTTGGTCATCTTCCGCTTGATTTCCTCCACCTCCTCGGCGGAAGCCTTCGGCAGGATGATCTCGATCCGGTTCGTGCCGATTCGGCGGATCGGGATGTCGAGGACGCCTTCGGGATTGATCCGCCGCTTCAGGGCGGTGATCAGATCTTCGACGTTGACGTTGCCCGCCGCGGCGCCCGTCTTGTTGACCTCATATTGGAGGATCGTCCCGCCCGAGAGGTCGATCCCGGTCTTGAGACGTTCCTTGGGCGGCCAGATCGAAATCAAGCCGAGGAAGGTGAGCCCGAGGATCAAAGCGAACTTGCCACCATACTTTTTCATGGTCATTCCCTGCGGCCAGGCGGTCGCAATCCTCGAATGGAAGCCGTTCCGGGCGAAGGAGTGAAACCCTTGCCGTCACGGCGAGGGCCGACGTCCCTTCATTCCCCCTCAGGGCCAGCTCGCCGGAGCCGCCACACCGCCGCGTTGATCCTGGAAAACCGATCGATAATGCCCGTCTTTCGCCACGCGCCCCTGGGGTCGTGTTGGCCTTCGCGGGCCGCGTCCAGGCGGACGACCGCGGGAGCTTCGTCGTCGGTTCAGGCCGTCTTCTCCGCCGAGTCGCCGAGGATTCGCACGATGCTCGCCCGGGTGAAGGTGACCTTGACCTTGCCGTCGTCGTCCAGCCGGAGATGGACGCGATCGGCGGCCTCGTCCACCGAGATCACCGTCCCGTACATCCCGGCGGCGGTCACCACCTTGTCGTTCTTCTTCAACTTCCCCAGCATCTCGCGACGCTTCTTCTCCTGCTGTTGCTGCGGGCGGATCAGCATGAACCAGAAGACGAAGGGGATTGGCAGTAGGGGGAGATACTGGAGGAGCGGATTCGGCTCCGGCTTGCCCGCCGCGGCTGGGACGGCCTGGGCGAACAAGGTGATGACCTCGGAGAACAAGCCAAGCATGAGGATCGATCCGGGACGTTCGAGGAGGGGCGGCGCTAATGATCGGACGTTAGATTTTGCAGCGAAGGCGACCGGCCCTGGCCGTCGTCCTCGACGCCCTTGGCCTGCACTCTACCCTCTACGGGCCCAACGCTTCAAGCACTTCCGCCCTGAACTGGACGAATCGACCCTCCCGGATCGCTTCCCGGGCTTTCCTCATCAGCAATTGGAGGTAAGTCAGGTTGTGGATCGAGGCCAGGATGGGACCGAGCATCTCTCCAGCGATGAACAGGTGGCGAAGGTAAGACCGGCTGAAACGGCGGCAGGCGAGGCATTCGCACCCATCCTCGATCGGCCGCGGATCGCCACGGTGACCGGCGTTCCGCAGCTTCACGTTGCCGACCGAAGTCAGGCAGGTCGCATTACGGCCATTCCTGGTGGGCAGGACGCAATCGAACAGGTCGATTCCCGTGCCGATCCCTTCGAGGATGTCCTGGGGCCTTCCCACGCCCATCAGATATCGGGGCTTGTCTTCGGGGAGGCACGGGGTGGTGACTTCCAGGGCCAATCGGACCTGATCTCGCGCCTCGCCGACGCTCACGCCGCCCACGGCATAGCCGTCGAAGTCGAGTTCGCTCAGACTGGCCGCGCACCCCTGACGGAGGTCGGCATGGCCCCCCCCCTGGACGATGCCGAACAGGGCCTGGTCCTCCCGTCGATGGGCCTCCTTGCAACGCCTCGCCCAGCGGACGGTGCGGTCGACGGCGGACGCGATGACCTCCCGGCTCGCGGGCAAGGCCGGGCAGACGTCGAGGCACATCGCGACGTCCGCGCCGAGGTCTTGCTGGATCGAGATGGCCCGCTCCGGCGTCAGTTCCAGGAGCTTGCCGTCGAGGTGCGAGCGGAACGAGGCCCCGGCCTCCGTGATCTTCGACCTGGCGGCCAGGCTGAAGATTTGGAAGCCACCGGAGTCGGTCAGGATCGGTCCGTCCCAGTCCATGAAGGCATGGAGCCCGCCCATCGCCCGGACTTCATCCTGGCCGGGTCGGAGGGCCAGGTGATAAGTGTTGGCCAGGATCATCCGGCTCCCGGTCGCCCGGAGTTGCTCCGGCAAGATCCCCTTGACCGTCGCCTGGGTCCCGACGGGCATGAAGGCCGGCGTCTCGAGCGAACCGTGCGGGGTATGGAGGACGCCGCAACGGGCCAGGGATCCGGCGTCCCTGGCCGTGAGCTCGAACCGAACCGGGCGTGGCAAGGGGCGGCCTTCGATTGGGTGGAGGTAGAAGACCGGGCCGGAAAGCGATCGCAGGTCGCCCGCCCGGCCCGATTCGTCAGTTCCAGGATTTTCGCGTTCTCGACGTCATTCGTTCTTGAGCTTGAGGTTCAGCTCCCGGAGCTTCTCGCGGACCTCATTCAGCGAGGTGACGCCGAAGTTCTTGCATTCCAGGAGCTCGTCTCCGGTATGGCTGAGCAATTCGCCCAGGGTCTGAATCCCCAGCTTGGTCATGCACTTCCGGGCGCGGACCGACAGGTTGAGGTCGCCGATCGGCTTGGCGAGCATCGCCCGATCCTCGGCCGAGAGCGACTCCGGCTCGTCGATCGTCGAGGCCGAGGCCTGGCCTCCACCTTCGAGGGCCATCCCCAGCCAGAGGTTCTTGGAGGTCATCATCTCCTTGATCTCGGAGAGGGAGGTCTCGCCGAAGTTCTTGGAGGCGAGGAGCGCCGCCTCGGTCGTCCGGGTGAGGTCGCCGAGCGTCCTGATGTTCATCTTGCGCAGGCAGTTGCGGCTGCGCACGGAGAGCTCGAAGTCGGTGACCGGGATCTCCATGAGCTGCCGCTTGATCGCGATGTCCTTCTCGACGGTCTCGTCGTAGAACATGTCGCGACTGGCCCGGCAATCCTTGAAGAACAGGGCGGCCCGGGGATGATTCCGGTCGTGGGCGAGGACCTGCCGGTAGCAGTTCTCGGCCTCACGGAAGTTCATCCGGTCCTCGTAGAGCACGCCGAGGTTGATCAGGGCGGCGAGGGGGACCGGGGGACGCTTCACGCAGTCCTTATAGTAATCGAGCGCGACGTCGTCGTTGCCGTGCAGGTCGTTGATGTAGGCCAGTTCGAAGAGGGCATTCGTGTGGTGACGATCCAGCTCGATGGCCTTTTCCAGCTCGGCCGAGGCCGCAATCAGTTCGCCCTCGGCGGCGAGCAGGCTCCCTTGCTGGTAGTAAAATTCGGCCGAGGACGCCCCCGCCTTGCCCAATGCCTCGAGCATGGCGCGAGCTTCGGTCGCGTGGCCGGCCCTGCGGAGGGCACCGGCCCTGTGGAGGTCGGAGTTCTTCGCGTCGTAACCCGCGGCCGAGGCGGCCTGGAATGCCTTCGCCGCCTCTTCCCACTTCTGGAGATATTCGAGGGCGAGACCGCGGAAAAACTGGGCCAGCCCGTTGTCGGCCAGCTTGCCAAGGTGCTCGAGCCCGGTGGAATAGCGGCCGAGGAGCACGTCGCCCACCCCGAGGCGGAGGTGGACGTCGGGGGTCAAGGCCCCTTTGGTCCGGTCGCGGAGGGCGGCCACCGCATCCCGCAGGGTCGCATAGCGCGAGGGGTCACGTCCAAGGACTTCGCGGAGGTCGGCCAGAGCCGAGGCATCGAACGGATTGCGATCCAGAAGCGCCCGAACGTCGGTGGTCATCAACTCGGCCATCCGTCTCTCCTCGGCTCTCTGCGGCCTCGACAGCGCCGATTAGAATGGACGTCCCGGATTGTCGTTCGAGACGTCAGGCGCAGCTTCGTCGAGGCTGGCGGTGGTAATCCGCCAATTGTACTGATTCGCCCGACCGACGCAAGATCAGCTCCATTCCGGCAGGGGGGATGGCCGGCGGGTTCGGAACGTCATAAGACGCGGAGGTCGTGGCGAGGCCCGGAAAAGTGGGGAGGATCGACGGCAAGTCCCCGGATCTGATTCATTCCCAGGGATCGAGGACGGCCTCCTCGACGGTCGGATAAATATCGATCAGCATGCTCAGGCGCATCTGATCCAGGACCGGCTTGATCTCGGGGCTGACCCCGCAGACTCGCATCGCCGACCCGATACGTTCGAGTCCCTGATAATGGGCCAGGAGGACGCCGACGGCCCGGCTGGAAAGATAGCGGGTATTCCCCATGTCCACCACCATCCGGCCGGCCACCTGATCCCCGTCGAGGAGCGAGCGGAGCTCATACCGGACCGGGCTGACCGTCGCCTCGTCGTTGAGGTCGGTCGAGAGCAGCGAGACGACCATGACCTCGCCCACCATCCGGCAAGCGATCGCCGTCCGCCCGTGGGATTTCGACGGCATCCCCTGGAGTCGGAGCGGAGAGGGTGTGACGGGCAAAGCCTCGGCAACGACAGACGATGACGTGCCCCGTTCCAGCCTCGAGGGCTCTTCGACGGCCACCGAGGAAGGTTCCTGGGCGAGGACAAGTGACGTCTCGGTCGGCACGGCCCTCGCGGTCTTCGGCTCGGTCGCGGCCGATGAGCGGGCATCGTAGCTGGCCGATTCTTCGACTCCCTCGAAGTAGGGCCAGGACTCCGGGACGCTCATCAGTGACCGGCGGGGCCCTTCACCCTTGGGCTTCCGGGAAAAGGTCAGGACCATCGGGCCGATCTGGATCAGGTCGCCGTCGAAGACCTCGGTCTCCCGGGCGTGGAGGACCCGATCATTGATCCCCGTCCCCCCTTCGGCGCCGAAATCTCGGAGGAAATGACGGCCATCCCGGCCTTCGATCAAAGCGTGGATGCCGCCAAGTCCATCGATCCTCGGGCGGAGCTGGCAGTTGTCGTGGCGGCCGATGAAGAATTTAGCGGCCCGGACTTCGACCGACTGGCCCCTGGCCAGGCCGGTCGTCGCAACAAGCGAGATCTCCATGGAGCACCTCTGCAAGGAGTGAGGGAGGTCCGACGTCGACCAAACCCACGACTTGAACCCTCGATCCGCCGCCCGGTATCGCCCAAGGGCGTCAGATGACCGAACGGACCGACCGAGTCTTGTCTTCCGTTGACAATCCGAACAGACGATAAAGCTTCCCCAGCCGAACAACAACTCCGAATCCAGATTTTTGGGATCCTTGGATGCGTCCACTCATCGACCTTCGGCGCGATCCTGGCCTCCAACACACGCACCGCCGGCTGCGGTATCGACCGCAGTCCTTCGGAATTCGTTGGGGGCTGGGGATCCGGCTCGCGAAGGGTCGCCGGTCGAAAGCGTGGGGCCTCTGCTTGGAAGTTCCGACTGCATGAGGCGGAGGTTTCAAGAATCCCAGACCGGGCCCCATTCGAACCGAACTCCGAGTTCGTCCGAGGCCCGAGGGGGTCGCCGGAGGGCCCGGGCGGTTCGCGGGATGACCGGCCATGGCGTCGGGTCGGATCGGGCTGCTTGTTTGACGACGCCGGTCGGTTATAATGCTGGCCACGCGCTCGTAGCTCAACTGGATAGAGTGGCGGACTTCGAATCCGTAGGTTGTAGGTTCGAATCCTACCGGGCGCATTGGCTCCAACGACGGACGAAGGGTCCTGGGATGGCCCTCCTCCGATGTGGTCTTCCGGCGTGGTCCCCTCCGAGACGGACGACTTTGCAAGACACTTTCGCCAGCATCGCTAACGCCCTCAAGGGCACCTTCTCCTTCGTCAGCCTGGGTTGCCCGAAAAACCTGGTCGATTCCGAGCGGATGCTCGGGCTGCTCGCCCAGGATGGCTATGCCTTGGTGCCGGACTCCCGGAAGGCCGACCTGGTCATCATCAATACCTGCGGCTTCATCGACGCGGCACGCCAGGAGTCGCTGGGCGTGATCCGCGAGATGCTCGACCGCAAGCGGGCCGGCGAACTCAAGGGAGTGATCGTCGCCGGCTGCCTGGCCGAGAGGCAGCGCGAGCTCCTCCTCGAACAGGTCCCCGAGGTCGACCAGATTGTCGGCGTCTTCGGCCGCGAGGAGATCGCCAGGGTCGCCGACCGGATCATGGGCGACCTCCAGGAACAGCGCACCGTCTTCCGACCCGCGCCGGTGCAGGCCCAGGACGATCGGGCTCGCCTCCGAATCACCCCCAAGCATCTGGCTTATTTGAAAGTCTCGGAGGGATGCGATCGCCTTTGTACCTTCTGCGCCATCCCTTACATGCGCGGTAAGCACGTCACCAAGCCGATCGAGAAGGTCGTCGAGGAGGCCCGCGAGCTGTCGGCCGACGGCGTCCGCGAGCTGAACCTCGTGGCCCAGGACATGACGTATTACGGGATGGACCTCTACGGCCGGCCGAGGCTCGCCGAACTCCTGAGGGAACTGGACCAAGTTGAAGGGATTGACTGGATCCGGGTCCTCTACAACTACCCGAACCACTTCACGGACGACCTCTTCGACGCCCTGGCCAACACGCCGAAAGTCTTGCCTTACCTCGACATGCCGCTCCAGCACATCAACGACCGGATGTTGAAGGTGATGAACCGGCGTCACAACCGAGCCGAGACCGAGTCGATCGTCGGCCGCCTTCGCGAGTCCATACCGAACCTGGTGTTGCGGACGACCTTCATCGTCGGGTTCCCGGGCGAGACCGAGGCTGAATTCGAGGAATTGGTCGATTACGTCAAGACGGCCCGATTCGAGCGACTGGGGGTCTTCCCGTACTCGCTCGAACCCGACACGCCCGCCGCGAGGCTTCCGGGCCATTTGCCGGACGAGGTCAAGGCGGCCAGGCGGGATCGGGTGATGGAAGCCCAGCAGCCGATCGCCTTCGGGTTCAATGATGCGCTGGTGGGGCGAAGCCTGGAAGTCTTGATCGACGGGCCCGCCCCGGGTGCCGATGCAGGCGACCTCTGGGTGGGGCGGAGTTACGCCGACGCGCCCGACGTCGACGGCCTCGTCTACGTCTCGTCGCGCAATGTCGGGCCAGGCGACCTCGTCCGGTGCTCGATCCTGGCTTCCGAAGGTTATGACCTGGTGGCCAGGCCCGAGACCTCGGCCCCGATCCGCAAGGCCAGGACTCGCCCGAGGCCGCGGAAGAAGCCCGGTTCGCCCTTGAACATCCTCCATTGAGGATGCCGCTCGAACACCAGTCAGGGGGCGTCCAGGGATGCAAGAGTCTCAGGCCTTGAAGACCTTGGGCCCCTCGGAGGCCCCGATGCGACTGGTCGAACAGTTCTGGAACGTGCCGAACGCCCTGACCTTGAGCCGCCTGGGCCTCGCGGTTGTGGTCTTCGCCTGCGTCGCCAACGCCTGGTATCGGCTCGCCTTGGTCGTCTTCGTGGTCGCGGCCCTGACCGACGCCCTCGACGGCTACTTCGCCAGGTTGCTCGACCAGGGGACCGCCATCGGCCGCCAGCTCGATCCGCTCGTCGACAAAGTCATCGTCTGTGGCGCCTTCATCTACCTGCTCTCGATCCCGGAGACCGGGCTGGCCCCCTGGATGGTGACCACCATCGTCGTCCGCGAATTGCTCATTCAGGGCCTGCGGAGCCATCTGGAAGGCGGGGGACAGGCCTTCGGGGCCAAGACGGCCGGCAAGCTGAAGACCTTGACCCAATGCCTTTCGATCTCCGCCATCCTCGTGGTCCTCAGCCTCCAACCTTCCCCTCGCCTTCGGATCGTCCGCGACTTGCTGACGTGGTCGGCCGTCGTCCTGACCGTTTACAGTGGGCTCGGCTACTTCGCCCTGGCCTTGCCCAGGTTGAAGGGACGGGCTCCCACCTCGCTCTCCTGATCTTCTCCCCGGACGAGACAACATGGACTGGATCGAATCCCTCGCCCTCGGCGTGGTCCAGGGGATCACCGAGTTCCTGCCGATCTCCAGCGACGGCCACCTGAATGTCACCCAGCTTGGGTTCGAACACTTCACGGGCCGGCGGTCCTCGGCGGCGGACAAGATCTTCTTCGATGTCATGCTCCACGTCGGGACGCTGCTGGCGATTATTGCCCACTATCGCCAGCAAGCCCTGGCCGCGGCTTCGGGCCTCCTCAAAAATGCCCCGACCCTCCCTCCGCCGTATCGCCGCGGCTCGGTGATTCGGACCGGAATCCTGGTCGTGATCGCGACCCTCCCTCTGATCCCCGACAAGCTCTTCTTCATGAAGCTGATCGAAGAGGCCTTCCAGAGCCTGACCGCGACCGGGGTCGGATTCCTCGTCACGGCGGTGATCCTCCTTTTGACCATCCGGCTGAGGGGGGGCGAGAAGGGTCCGGCCGAGACGAGTTGGCTCGATGCGCTGCTCGTCGGCGTCGCCCAGATGTTTGCCCCGTTGCCGGGAGTCAGTCGGAGCGGCCTGACGATCTCGGCGGCGCTGGCTCTGGGGTTTTCCCGGACCTGGGCCGTCAACTTCAGCCTGATGATGGCCGTCCCGGCCATCCTCGGGGCCACCGCCTTCGAACTCCGCAAGGTCGACCCCGAGACCCTCACGGGTGAGCGGGTGGCCCAGATCGTGGCCTCGGCCGCCGTCGCCGGGGTGATCGGCTATCTGGCGATCGTCTGGCTCCTTCGGCTTGTCCGCATGGGTCGGCTATGGTATTTTTCTGTATACCTGATCCTCCTCGGATGCGGGCTGATCGCGGTGGATCAGATGTCAAGGAGGCGACCCGATGCCCGGCCCTCGCAAGCTCTGGACCGGCCCGACGGGGCTGTCGCTCCTGGATCGGGCGGTCGACCGGGCTTCCTCGGAGTCGTCCAACCTCTGGCTGGTCCCTTCGAGGCTGGCCCGGGAACAACTGATCCGGTCGCTCTCGGGTCGTCGGGTCGGACCTGAACAGGCCAAGGTCTGGTGCTGGGAGGACGCCTGGCAAGCGATCGCTCGGGCACAGACCGACGTCCCCGCCCGGCTTTCGCCTCCCGCGAGGAGTCTGGTCCTCGCCGAGGCGATCGGGGAGGCCAGGCGAGATGGCCGGTTGCGTCGCCTGGCCGGCCTCGTCGATTACCCGGGCTATCGTCGTCAGCTCATCGGTCGCCTGGCATCATGGACGATCCAGGAGCGGCCAGTCGACGGGGCCCCTCCGGGAGGCTCGGAGGCTTCGGCCGAGGAATGGGTTGTGTTCCGCTCTTACCGCGAGATCCTGCGTCGCCTCGGCGTGGAGGATCCGGCAGGCTGGTCGGTCTGGGCATCGCGAATGCTGACAAAGCGGCCCCCCCCGGACCTTCGAAAGCCGGGTCACGTCGTCGTGGTCGAGCCGATCGATGCAAGCCGCGCCTGCTGGCGATTGCTCGACCATTGCCACCAGCGGGCCAGGTCGATGACGGTCACGCTCCCCTTCGTCGACGACCCTGGCCTGGCGGAACTCCACGCCGCCACCGACGAGACGCGTCGCCAGTTCCTCGGCTGGGGCTTCGTCGAGGAGGCGGAACGGACCGACGAATTCGCGTTCCGACCACGTGGGCTCGTCGCGATCGAGCGTGAGTTGTTCCGATCCGATGGTCGTGGCCAGGACCCGATCCGACTCGATCGCGACGATGGGTTGGCCATCCTCGGCGGCCCCGAGGGGGAAGGGACGAGCCTCCTGGTGGCCCGGCAGGTGCAATCGCACCTCGATCGGGGGGCCCATCCCGACGATATCCTCATCCTCGTGCCCGACATCGACCAGGCGGCCGGTCGAATTCGCGAGACGCTTCGATCCTGGGCCCTGCCGGTGGATGAGCCTCCCGGCATGCTCCTCTCGAAGATCCCCGAGGTCGCCGCGCTCCGGCTCGCCTTCCGTCTTGAGGCCGAGGACTGGGACGTCGCGACGTTGGTCCAGCTCCTCCGCAACCAGCAGATCCGGCTCCCAGGCCTCGAAGACCGCCCCGGCCTGGCTCGCCACGAAGCGGCCTTGGCGATCCGCTCGACCCGCGTTTTCCGAAGCCGGACGTCCCTGGAGCAGGCTCTATCACGCGCCGCCGAAGACCTATCGCGGGGCTCGATGGCGACGGTGGCGCTCAGGGCGGTCCGTCAGATCGGCCAGGCCATCGGGCCGACGCCCGGCCCGGCCCGATGGGCGGCCCAGGTCGCCCGGGCTCGAAAGATTGCCGAAGCCCTGGTGATCGATCGATCGGGTCTCGAACCACTCTGGGACGCGCTCGACGACCAGACCTGGGTCCTCGAACGCCTGGGCCCGGCGGTTTCCGAGGAGTCTTGGGGATGGGGTGACTTCGTCGAGCAAGTCGCAATCCTCTCGTCGGAGACCGAGACGCCCGCGAGCGAGGCACGAACCGGGACGATCCGCATCGCGGCGGTCTCCGAGTCGTTCGGGGCCAGGGCTCGATTCGTCATCCTCGCCAATCTGGGCGAGCGGAGCTTTCCGGACCCATCGGCGATCGACGTCCACCATGACCTTGCCTCGACGCAGGCCAATGCGACGCCCGACCTTCGGTTTTCGCGGGAGATGCTCCGCTTCGTCAGGGCGGCATCGACCGCCGAGGAACACCTCACCTTATGCTACCCGACGTCCGACGTGAAAGGTGAACCGCTGCTCCCGGCCGGGTTCCTCGACGACTTGATCCGCAGGCTGGAGCCGACCTCCGCCTCGGCGATCGTGGAGAAACATGCACGCCTCGATCCGGTATTGAAGCATCATGCCGACCTGGCGAGATCGCCGGTCGATGCCAGGGTCCGGGCCCTCGCCCTGGCCTTGTCCCCGGACGGCGAGGGAGACGGGCCGCTCCGGGAACTGGCCTCGAATGTCGGACACCGCGATGCCCTCCTGGGAGCCGCCGATGCCTTCGAGGTGGCGCACCGACGCCGGGTCGAGAAATCCTTCGGACCCTACGACGGCCGGATCAAAGACCCTCGGGTCGTCGCCGAGATCGGCAGGCGTTTCGGACCGGATCATCCCTTCAGCGCCAGCCAGCTCGAGTCGTTCGCCACCTGTCCCTTCCAGTTTTACCAGCGTTACGTGCTGGGCCTGAAGATGATCGACGAGCGTCGCGAGCTCGACGACGACTACGCCGCACACGGCACCGACGTTCACGTCCTCCTCGAACAACTCCACCAGCAAATCGCCGCCGAGGATGACGAAGCCGTCCTCGATCGCCTGAACGTCCTGATCCGCAGCCACGTCCGGGTCGAGCTGGGACCGGTCGATCCCGGACCCGCGCCCGTCGCGGAAGTCCTCGGCGAGATCGCGAAGCGTCGGACCGATCGCGCGCTCGCCCACTACCTCGACCAGTTTGATGCGTACCTCAAGGTCGAAACTCCCATCCCGACGCCGCACCGGTTCGAGGTCTCATTCGGGGAGTCGACCCGCGACGGAACGCCGAAACCCGGCTCGCTCCCGCACCTGGCCCTCGGCGAAGGTGACGACCTGGTCAAGCTGCAAGGCAAGATCGACCGGATCGACCTGGTCCGGGACTCGATGGGGAAGGTCGGGTTCCGCGTGATCGACTACAAGACCGGCTCGAACCCTTCCGGCCGGGACGTGAAGGTCGGTTTGGCCTCGCAGCTCCCGCTCTACGCCCTCGCGGTCGAGCAATTGATCTTCCCGGACGGCGACCACTCGCTCGGCGGAATCGGATACTGGAGCCTGGGAGGGGATGGCTACAAGCCGGTACGAATCAAGGAGTGGCAGGCGTATCGCGAGCTGTTGATGGACTTCATCGTCGCCCTCGTGGGTCAGCTCCGGGAGGGGCAGTTCCCGATCGCCTCGCAGAAGAAGGATTGCCGCAAGTACTGCGACTATCACGCGGCTTGCCGCGTGACCGAGGTCCGCAGGGTCGGCAAGGTCTGGGCCGACCGGCCGAGCCTGGAGGGTCCGGCATGAGTGCGCCGAACGAACGGAGGATTCCCCCGACCGCTGAGCAAAAGGAGGCGCTCGAGGTGGTCGGTTCGAGCGTCGGGCTGAGCGCCGGTGCGGGGTGTGGGAAGACTTTCGTCCTGGCGGAGCGGTTCGTCAAGGCCCTGGAAGGGCCGAAGGGATTGCCGCTCGGCCGGGTCGTGGCCCTGACCTTCACGAACAAGGCGGCCCGCGAGCTGCGCGACCGGATCCGCAAGGAATGCCGGATCCGACTCGCCGAAGGGCACGACCCCGAGCGCTGGCGGAAGGTGCTCAGGGGCCTGGTCGCGGCCCGGATCGGGACGTTCCACTCGTTCTGCGGCGACCTCCTCCGGCGCCACGCCGTCGAGGCCCAGGTCGACCCGGGCTTCACCGTGCTCGACGAGTCGATCGCCCTCTCGATCCGCGAGCAGGCCCTCGACGCTTCGCTCCGAGATCGCCTCTCCGCCCGCGACCCGGACTTGATCGAGCTGGCCGTCGAGTACGGGCTCGGGATGGTCCGCCGGTCGCTGGACCAACTCCTCGATGCCCGGAGCCTCGCCGACCTCGGGGCTTGGACGGGGCGGCGACCTGAGGAGGTCGTCGAAGGCTGGGTCAAGGCGTGGGACGATGTACGTTACGCACTGCTCGAATCCTTTCACAAGGGCGCGGAACCTTGCCTCCGGGCGATTGCATCGATGACGTTCGACCACGAAGGGGTCCGATCCCGGATCGATGGCTTCCTCGACGCGATGGCGAGCTTTGAAGGGAGCGCCGATCCGGCCGATGGTTTGGAGCAGGTCAAGTCCGTCGCGAGGATTCAAGGTCTTGCGGCGAAGCATTGGCCTTCCCCGGAAGGCTACGAGCTCATCAAAGATCACTTCACCAAGATCCGCGAGGATGCCAAGAAGTCCGCCGAGACGCTGAAGTGGGACGAGCGGCTGACCCTGAAGGCGGCGGAACACGGGCTGATGCTCGCGAGGCTGGCCGTGCGAGCTTCTGAAGCCTATCAGGACGCCAAGCGACGTCGCGGCGGGATCGACAATGACGACCTGCTGCTGCGGACCCGAGACCTCTTATCCGACCCCTCCAATGGCATCCGGGACGCCCTGGCCGGCTCGGCCGACCTCGTCCTCGTCGACGAGTTCCAGGACACCGACCCGATCCAGTCGACAATTCTCGAAGGGCTCGCCGGGCCCGGCCTGATCGACGGCAAGTTGTTCCTGGTCGGAGACTTCAAGCAGTCGATCTATCGATTTCGCGGGGCCCGGCCGGATCTCTTCGTCTCCTACCGCGACCGCTTCCCCGCGGCCGGTCGTCGCGCCCTCTCGGGGAACTTCCGAAGCGTCCCGGCCATCCTCGACTTCGTCAATGCCTTGTTCGCCTCGACGTTCACCGAACCCGAGGCGGCCCTCGTCGCGGGGATTCGCCCCGACGGGCTCGACGACAGCCCGCACGTGGAATTCCTCTGGGCTCCCGTCGAACCGAAACCTGCCGCCGATGCCGATGCCCACTCGCGGCGGAGGGCCGAAGCCCGCCGAGTGGCCCATCACCTGCGGACTCGCCTGGGGGGAGGTTGGCCGATCCGGGACCGGACCAGCAAGACAATTCGCCCGGCGAATCAAGGCGACGTGGCCATCCTCTTCCGTTCGCTCTCCGATTCGGCCGAGTACGAGCAGGCCTTGGTCGCCGAAGACCTCGACTTCCACGTCGTCGGCGGTTCGGGTTTCTATGCCCAGCAGGAAGTCCTCGACCTGATCAACGTCCTCACGTCGGTCGACGACCCGCTCGACTCGATCGCCCTGGCGGGGGCCTTGCGCAGCCCATTCTTCTCGATCAGCGACGACGCCCTGTTCTGGCTGACCACCTACCGGCAAGGCGTTCCCCATGCTGGGCTCGAACTCTGCGATGGAGAGTTGCTCGAGACCCTGCCCGCGCCCGACCGGCCGAGGGCCGCGAGGGCACGCAAACTGCTCGCTTCCTGGCGGTCGATCAAGGATCGCTTGCCGATTGCCCGGCTGGTCGACCGCATCCTCGCCGATTCCTGCTACGAGGTCAGCCTCATCGGCGAGTTCCTCGGCGACCGCAAGCGGGCCAATGCCCGCAAGCTCGTCGAGCTGGCGAGGCGATTCGACGAGCAAGGCGGGTTCACGCTCGCCGACTTCGTGGCCCGGCTCCGTGCCGACCTTCGGGGGGCGACGAAGGAGACGCAGGCCGCGACCACCGATGCCGAGGGCCTGGTCATCCGCCTCATGTCGATCCACCAGGCCAAGGGGCTGGAGTTCCCGATCGTCGTCCTGCCCGACCTCGACCGGAAACGACCGGGGACGATGGACCGGGTGGCCTTCGACCCGGAACTTGGCCCGCTCGTCAACCCCATCGCCGATGCCAGGGACGTGGAGGCGGAAGGCGAGGAGGAAGGGACCTCCGGAGGATGTTTGGGTTGGTCGATCCACCGGCACCGCGAACGCCTGGCCGACGACGCCGAGGCCCTTCGCCTCTTCTACGTCGCGACGACCCGGGCCCGGGACTTCCTCGTCATCTCCTCGGCGACCGACCCGACCGCGAAACCGGTCTCGCCGGCGATGGTCCTGCTCGACGACCGATTCGACCGGGAGACGGGACTCCTCAAGTCCAACTTGCCGGGAGGATGGACTGCCCCTCGGATCCGGGTCGTTCCGCCAACCCAACCCGGGGCTTCTTCGTCCTCATCCCGACGGCCGAATACCCCGCTGCTCGACCTGGCCAGGGCGATCCGCGAGGGTTCGGACGGCCCCCGGACCGCTGGGCCTTCGCCGATCCCCCACCCCAGGTACGTCGTGCTCGATCCGGCCCAGGGTCTGACCGCCCATGCCGCGCGGCTCGATCGGCTGACCCGCGCCATCATGGCCGACCCCCGCTCGCTCGAACCTGGCAAGCTCGCGATGATTGCCGAGAGGGAAGCCCGGCTCCAGGATCCCGTCTCGTCGGAAGGCCTGATTCGGGAAGCCGTTGATCGGGTTGAACGCTGGGCGAGATCCCCCGAAGCGAAGCGGGTCGCTCGCTCGAAGGAGGTGATCCGCGACTTCGACTGGGCCGTCCCGCGCGAGGTCGGTCCCGATCGGATCCTGTTCCGGGGTCGCTGCGACCTGCTCTATCGTCGAGACGACGGGGCTTGGGTGCTCGTTCTTTTCTCCGATCCGACCGCGAACGAGGATCGGGAACGGCTCCGCCTCCTCCTCGGCACCCATGCCGCCCGGACGCGGGGGCTCGGGGACGTCCAAGTCGCGATGTGGGTCCCCCTCGGGGAATCTCCGAGGGCGGTCGAGCTCGATGCGATCGGCGATCCGGCGATCGATCGCGCGATCCTGGCCTTCCTGGAGGCGGCCTCGCCCCGTCGTCCCGTCAGCGGGCCCTGACGTCGGACGGGGTGGCGGCGACTCCCCGGCCGGCCACCCCTCTGCGTGCGAAGGCCAACCAGCGGCGCTGGAGGTCGGGGAAGCCGTCGATCCGATAGACGCGACGGAGCACCGGCTCGAACCCTTCTCGCTGAGACTCCTGGAGGAACTGGATCAGCTGCGCCGGCGTGCCCTGTTCGACCAGAAACCTGGAGAGCGACACGCACTGGGCATAGTAGAGGTTCCAGTACCGATCTTCGGGGTAGTCCATCCCCATGAGGACGTCGACCGGGAAGAGGCGATTTTCGCCGAGCGGCGCGTCGAGGTCGGCGGCCCGGCGTTGCTGCTCATCGACCGGCTCGGAGAGGACCGCGATCCCCTCGTCGGCCCAGCGTGGGATCTGCTGCTCGGTGAAATGATCGGCGAGGATGACGTGAGTCAACTCGTGCGGGAGGACGGCCTGGACCATCGTCGGATGGTCGACCCGGAGGTTGATCCGCCGGGAAGTGATCCGCCCCCCATTCATCCCCATCGTGGAGAAGCCCGGCGAGTCCTCGGGCTGGCCCGTCATCTGGGCATAGAGCTTGGAATTGGGGTAAAGGTAGACCTCGCAAGCCGGCTCCCACGAGGCCAGCGCGGCCGACTTCGACCAGCGTTTGGTCTGCTCACGCCGGGCCGACTCGGCACCCTGGATGACCCGGGCGGCCAGCTTGGGATCGGCGTGGTAAACCCGGAAATTGGCGGATTCGAGCACCTGCCAGCGACCGACGCTCGCCCCGACGCGGGTCTTCACGGACTCCGGCGTGACCGCGACCGCGACCGCCGGGGCCTTGGGCGTCGCGACCTCCGAGGCGGCGCGAACGGGTCGCGAATTGGCCGGGGGTTCCTCGGGGGCCGAGCCCCGGACGACCAGGGCCTTCGAGCCCTTGGCCTTCCGCGCGACGGCCTGCCGCTCGATGGCCAGGTCCCGGACATATTCGCCGAGGAGGTGCTTCGGGTTCAGGGCACGGATCTGCTCGATCTCCGCACGCAGGCTCGACCACTCGGCCTCGTCGCGAGGGTGGGCGTTGATCCGCCCGACCGCGGCGAAGGCCCGGCAGTAGAGCCACTGGTCGCGACGCTCGGGGGGGAGCCGCCTGTCGAGCGCGAGCTTGCCGTAAAGTCGCCCGGCCTCGGTGTAATCCTTGGCCACGAACGCCGAGTCGGCCGCCGCCAGGACCGAGGCGACGGCGTCGGCGGGCTTCGGCGGCGGTGCCGCGACCTCGGCGGGTGCGGGCAAAGCCTCGCGCATCGAAGGCTCGGGCGAAGCCGGAGGCGTCGCCGGCTTGGGTTCGCTCGGAGAATCCGGGCCATCCGGCAGGGGGACCGGACCCGATGGCGTGGGATCGGGGGGCAGGATGGCGGCTTGATCGTGCCGGGGCTCGCGATTCGACGCGGCCGGCGACGAGGCATTCGGGGACGCCTTCTCCCTGGCAGGCCTTGACTTACGCGCGAGGATCTTCGCGTTTTCCTGGTAGGAATCGGCGTCGGAGGCCCGTCCCGCCGCCTTGGCCTGGGACGCAGCAGCTTGGTAAGCTTGCCCGAGCAGGTCGATGAGGGTCTCCTTGCCGGGACCGGGCCGGGCCGTCGGCAGCGCCGATTCCAGGGTCGAGACGGCGACCGTCGGATCGCCCGAAGCGAGCTGACGGCGGGCCTGCTCGACGGCGTCGGGCGGAGGCTGGAGCAATCCGAGCATGAGCGCGACGACGAGGTTCGCGGTCTGAGGGGCGAGCATGACGTTCCGTGTCCTGCGTAGTGGCCGGTCCCTCGCCCGATCCGGTCCGATCTCGCGGGGATGGTCGGGGCTCCGCCCTCGAACAACCCGCGTCGATCCCGATCATCCGGGCCGGCCCGACCTCGTCCCTGAAGGTCATCCGTGTCGTTCGAGCGATCGATCGGCCCGTTCCATTCCCCGGATGGGGTAACGAGAGGGCCTTCAACCGGACGCATCAAAGGATCGTCCGATGGCGGCGAAGTATCCTCCAGGAAGGTCGGATGGTCAACCCCGAACTTCGTCCCGACCGGCCGGGCGATGAAGCGGGGGGCGGGATTTGCTAGAATCCACCTTGAATCGGATTCGCGACGACCTGGGGAGCTCCAAGAAATGCGGATCATCGCCGGCCAGCGTCGCGGCCATAAATTCGACGGGCCTCGCGACCAGACGACCCGGCCGACCAGCGATCTGGTCCGCGAATCCATCTTCAACATCCTCGGCGAGGCGGTCGACGGCCTGCTCGTCGTCGACCTCTTCGCCGGGACGGGGGCCCTCGGGCTGGAGGCTCTCAGCCGAGGTGCCGAGCGGGCCATCTTCGTCGAGCGGAACCGCGAGAACGCCGCCCTGATCCGCCGGAATATCGCGACCCTACGCTTCGAGGACCGCGCCAGCGTGGTGATGGCCGACGCCTATCGATGGGCGAAGTCGTTCGACCCGGCCGACTCCGGCCCGGTCGTGGTCTTCATCGATCCCCCCTACGCCGATTACGAAGACCATCCCGAACGCGTCGGCAAGCTGCTCGATGGCCTGATCCGCTCCCTGCCGGACGGCTCGATCCTCTCGTCCGAATCGAGCCGGAAGCTCGACCTGGAACTCCTCCCCGAGATCGAGACTTGGGACGTCCGCCGCTACGGAGGGACCCAGGTCGCCATCCGGGTCCTCGGCGAGATCGCGGAGGTCCCCACGATCGACGGCGAAGGGGACGCCGAGGGGTCGCCCGATGTCGATGGATGAGGCGCGAAGGGCCTTCGCGGGCGAAGTGGTCGGGCGTCTCAAAGGGGCCGGATTTCAGGCGCTCTGGGCGGGCGGCTGCGTACGCGACCTGATCCTCGGCCTCGAACCGAGCGACTACGACGTGGCCACCGAGGCCACCCCCGACCAGGTCATGGCCCTGTTCCGCAGGACGATCCCGGTCGGCGTCAGCTTCGGCGTGGTCCGGGTGCTCGGGCCGGACGGGGCGGGCGAGGTCGAGGTGGCGACCTTCCGCAGCGACGGCAATTATCTCGACGGGCGGAGGCCCGAATCCGTCCGCTTCGGCGACGCCCGCCTGGACGCCGAGCGTCGCGACTTCACCATCAACGGCATGTTCCTCGACCCAGAGACTGGCGAGGTGCTCGACTTCGTCGGCGGTAGGGGCGACCTGGAGGCTCGGGTCCTCCGAGCGATCGGCGACCCGGTCGCTCGATTCTCCGAAGACAAGCTCAGGCTGATCCGCGCCGTCCGGTTCGCCTCCCGGTTTGGCCTGGCCATCGAACCGCGTACGAGGGTCTCGCTGGAATCGATGGTCGACCAGGTCCGAGTCGTCTCGGCGGAACGGATCGCCCAGGAGCTTCGGCGGATGCTGGTTCACCCATCGAGGTCGAGGGCCATGGGCCTGGCCATGGACGTCGGCCTCGTCGCCGAACTGCTCCCCCCGCTGGATCGTGCCAGGGGGCTGTTCCAGGGCAAGCCGGTCCAGCCGCAAGGGGACCTCTGGGATCACACCTTGCTCGTCCTGGAATTGCTGCCCGAGTCGGTGAGCTTCCCGCTCGCCTTCGCCGCCTTGCTGCACGACGTGGGGAAGCCAGATGCCAAGGGGCTGAAAAATGGCCGGACCACGTTCCACAACCACGAGCAGGTCGGCCGGTCGATCGCCGAGCGGATCGGCCGCGACCTCAAGCTGGCGAACGCAGAGCGGGAGCGGGTCGCCTGGCTGGTCGAGTTCCACCAGTATCTCGGCGAGGCGACCCGGCTCCGCGAGGCCAAGCTGAAGCGGATCCTGGCGAGTCCGGGGATCGACGAACTGCTCGCACTCCACCGGGCCGACGCCCTCGCCTCGACCGGCGATGCCAGCCACGTCGACTATTGCGAGACTTACCTCCGAGAGCAGCCCGCGGGACCGATCGACCCGCCCCCCTTGCTCAATGGCCACGACTTAGCCCGGCATGGCTTGAAGTCCGGGCCCGAGACCAAGCGCCACCTGGAGATGGTCCGCGAGGCGCAGCTCGACCGGCTCATCCAGAGCAAGAAAGATGCCCTCGACTGGCTCGACGGCCAGCTTGGTGGCGAGGCCGAGCCCGGTCCTCAGGCCGACCAACGCTGAACGCCGTCCGAATGCGCGACCTCGATCACTGGCCTCGGTTCGCCCACGACCAGGCGGAAGCCGAGTGGCAGAACCTCACTCAGCAACCAATCCGGGCGATCCGGGGACGAGATGCCGGCCAGTTGCAAGACCCCGCCCGCGAGCCGATAGAGTTCGAGGGTCCAAGGGTAGCGATCGACCAGGAGCAATTCGCGAGTCCCGACGGCGGCGTAGAACGCGAGCTTTTCCCGGCTCCGGTCATCGCGACTGATGACCTCAACCCCGAAATCCGGGCCTCCGACCCAATGGGTGCCGAGGTTCCTGGCGGCCGTACCCCGGAGGTAGACGACCACGTCGGGGCACCGAAAGTTGTGCTCCCACTGGGCGACCCGGTCGCTGACGTTGACCTCGGGACGGACCAGGCCGAGCCCCGACCAGGCGACGGAGACCCCGAAGATCATGATCAGATTGGCCACGACCTCTTGATGCTCGTCGTTCGGGCTCGGCGACACCTGATACAATCCATCCCAGACCTCGTCGCGCTTGTTGGACTCCGACTCGGCGAGCGCTCGGATGCGCCGGGCCTGCTCGACCTGGTCCAGGACGGTAGGGATCATCCGGGATCTCCGCTGACGTGCGAACTCGTGGTTAACGCTTGGCTTCGGGGGGGATGATGCTGGGCAGTTCGAGGCGGCTCGCGCCGGTCCCCTTGAGCATCTGGTGCTTGGCCTGGGTGGTCTGCGAGAGGCCGTGAATCTTGATGAACCCCTGGGCGGCCGAGGAATCGTACTGGTCGCCTTCCTCGTAGGTGGCCAGCTCGTGGCGGTAGAGGCTGTGCTCGCTCTTGCGTCCGACGATCGCGGCGTGGCCCTTGAAGAGCTTGACCCGGGCCGAACCGGAGACGTATTGCTGGTTCGAGACGACGAAGGCCATCAGGTCCTGGTGCAGGGCGCTGAACCAGAGGCCGTTGTAGATCAGGTCGGAGTATTGCTGGCTGACGTGAGTCTTGAAGCGGAGGGCATCCTTGGAGAGGGTCAGGAACTCGATCTCGCGGTGGGCTTCATGCAGGACGATCGCGGCGGGGGCTTCGTAAATTTCGCGCGACTTGATCCCGACGAGCCGGTTCTCGATGTGGTCGACCCGGCCGACGCCATGCTTCCCGGCGATCCTGTTGAGCTCCTCGATCAGCTCGGCCCCGTCCATCGTGCGCCCGTCGAGCGCGATCGGTCTTCCTCGGTCGAACTCGATCTCGACGACCACGGGCTCGTTGGGCGCGTCCTTGGGGTCGACGGTCCACTGGAACGTCTCGGGCGGGGGCTCGATCCAGGGATCTTCGAGGATGCCGGCCTCGATCGAGCGGCCCCAGAGGTTCTGGTCGGTGCTGAAGATGCTCTTCTTGGTCGCCTCGACTTCGATGCCGTGGTCGGCCGCGTACTGCAATTCCTGGGTCCGGGTCCATTTCCACTCGCGGACCGGGGCGATGATCTTCAGGTGCGGGGCGAGCGTCTGGAAGGTGACGTCGAAGCGGACCTGGTCGTTCCCCTTGCCGGTGCAGCCGTGGGCGACGGCGACCGCGCCGTGTTCCTTGGCCACGCGGCACATCAACTGGGCGATCAAGGGGCGGCCGAGGGCGGTGGCGAGCGGATACTTGCCCTCATAGAGGGCCCCGGCCATCAGCGAGGGGAAGGCGAAATAGTCGACGAAGAGGTTGCGGACGTCCTCGGCAATCGCCTCGACGGCCCCGGTCTTCAGGGCTTTCTCGCGGATCGCGTGGATGTCCTGCCCCTGGCCGAGGTCGCAGGTGTACGCGATCACATCCAGGTCGTAGGTCTCGTTGATCCACTTCACGGCGACGGAAGTGTCGAGTCCGCCACTATAGGCCAGCACCACCTTGTCGCGTGCCACGATATCTCCCCGTAAAACGTGTAACAGCCCGATCGCGGACGCGAATGAGGGGCCAGAGCCAGCCCGGCGAATTGAGCAAGGGTCTTCCCCGGTGCGACTCGGATTCGGCCGCCCCCCCATCGAAGAACCTATTCTATCGACAGGTCGAAGGACTTGCGGAGGTATTCCAGCGCCTCCTGGCCCCGGTCGTGGTCGGTGGCCACGTTGATGCGGACCTCGCTTGTGTTGATCAGCGCGATGTTCACTCCGCCATCGGCGAGGGCGCCGAACATCCTGGCGGCGACCCCGGTGTGGGTCTTCATGCCGACCCCGAGGACCGAGAGCTTGGCGATGGCCTGCTCGACGGAGACGGTCCCCAGGCCGACCTCCGCCGCGGCCTTCGCGGCCCTTTCGGCCTCGTGGCGGGGGACGGTGAACGAGAGCAGGGTGTTCCCGGCGGTGCTGACGTTCTGGACGATCATGTCGACGAAGACGTCGGCCTCCGCGATCTTGCGGAAGACCGAGGCGGCGTAGCCGGGCCGGTCGGGCACGTCGGAAAGCGTGACGCAGGCCTGGCCCTCGTCGAGCTCGACGCCGGAGATGACGAGATCTTCCATCCCGCCGGGGTTCGCCTTCCCGGCTTCGGACGAGGGGCCATTGAGGGTCGTGGGTTTGCGGCGGGAGGCGAGGGTGGCCGACCATCCCGGGTGCGCGGGAGGTGGCAGGTCCTCGATCGGCCGTTCCAGCTCGAACGCCTCGTGGACGAGCCGGAGGGCCTCGGTGGCCGATTCCCGCGCGACGAGGACGCTGATCTTGATCTCGCTGGTGGTGATCATCTGGATGTTGATGCCCGCCCCGGCGAGGGCGTCGAACATCTCGCGGGCGACCCCGGTGTGCGTCCTCATCCCGAGTCCGACGATGGAGACCTTGGCGACGTCGGGGTCGTGGGTCACGCCCGAGGCCCCGACGAGCCTCGCCGCGTCGCGGGTGACGGCCAGGACCTGCTCCAGGTCGTCGTCATTGACCGTGAAGCTGACCTCGGTGACACCATCGGTGGCGAGGTTCTGGACGATCATGTCGACCACGATATTCGCCGAGGCGATCGACCCGAAGATGGTCCGAACGACGCCCGGGCGGTCGGGTACGCCGAGGATCGTGACTCGCGCCTCGTCCCGAGCCAGGGCCGCGCCGGTGACCCGCACGCCGAGGCGTCTGGCGTCGCCTTCGGCGATGATCCAGGACCCCTCGTCTTCCTTGAACGAGCTGCGGACGTGGATCGGCACCCCGTATTTTTTGGCGAACTCGATCGAC
>JAABUK010001513.1_pt1 | contig 43775 bp, 42 predicted proteins | sample 5559141 | NCBI WGS metagenome assembly JAABUK01 (sample SAMN10711869, study PRJNA513367) | rock metagenome | isolation source: Antarctica rocks | place: Antarctica: Victoria Land, Pudding Butte nord | collected 2016-01-03 | reverse complement strand
AGCATTTGTACTCATCTTCTTCTGTATTCTTAATATTCAGTTATAGCTACCTCTAAAGATCAAGCACTATTCAACTCTGACTTTCGCTGATTGACTCATCTAGACACGATTCTGACACTTAGCTGTGTGCTCAGCTAATATCGATTTTATCTCTTTTGTTAACTTCTTCAACATTTGCGCATTTTGTTTATTAGCAATCAAATATTAAATTAATGATTGAATAATTATTGCGTTCGTATAATAGATTAATTAATGATTAATTTGACTAACTAAATAATAGCTATTTACACAGTTTAATATATGCGCTGAGAAAGTCAATGAAGAAGTTAATGAAAAAGTTAATGAGTAAACTAATGAGGTAGAAAGTCATGAAAGAAATCATGAAGACTGTTCAATAAAGAGTCATGTAAAATGTTCAATAAAGAGTTATGTAGAATGTTTGATAGAGAGTCATGTAGAATGTTCAATAGAAAGTCATGTAGAATGTTCAATAAAGAGTCATGTAAAATGTACGATAGAAAGTCATGTAAAATGTTCAATAGAGAGTCATGTAGAATGTTTGATAGAAAGTCATGTAAAGTGTATGATAAAGTCATATTTGATGCTCAATAGAAATCAAATTTGATTCTTGATTACGAAGTAATTTGAAGCTTGATAGAGAATCATGTAGAAAGTCATGTAGAAAGCATTGTTTGAAGCATTGTTTGACTTATGTTATGCATTTGATCGACGCGTATTTTGAAGCATGTAGAATGTTTGATAGAGTGTTTGATAAAAAGCTCAGTAGAAAGCTCAGTCAATAGCTCAGTAAATAGCTCAGTAGAAAGCTCGATTAAAAGCTCAGTAGAAAGCTTGGTTGAAAGCTCAGTAAATAGCTCAGTAGAAAGCTCGATTGAAAGCTCAGTAGAAAGCTTGGTTGAAAGCTCAGTAAATAGCTCAGTAGAAAGCTCGATTGAAAGCTCAGTAGAAAGCTTGGTTGAAAGCTCAGTAGAAAGCATTGTTTAAAGCACTGTTTGACGTGTGTTATGCATTCATTCAACGCGTATTTTGAAGCATGTAGAATGTTTGATAGAGCATTTGATAGAAAGCTCAGTAAAAAGCTTGATTGAAAGCTCAGTAAAAAGCTTGATCAAAAGCTCAGTAAAAAGCTTGGTTGAAAGCTCAGTAGAAAGCTCAGTAGAAAGCTCAATCAAAAGCTCAGTAGAAAGCTCAATTAAAAGTTCAGTAGAAAGATCAGTAGAAAGATCAGTAGAAAGCTTGATTGAAAGCTCAGTAGAAAGCTCACTAGAAAGTTTGATTGAAAGCTTAGTAAAAAGCTTGATTGAAAACTCAATAGAAAGCATTGTTTGAAGCACTGTTTAATATATGTTATGCGTTCGTTCAACGCGTATTTTGAAGCATGTAGAAAATTTAATAAAGCGTTTGATTGAAAGTTTAATATCAAGTCATGAAGAGTGCATTCTATTGAGCTAATTAGCATTATTTCGTACGAAATAGAAAGTAGAAACTATGAAAGAAAGAAGTGAGAAGAAGTAAAAACTTTGAATCTTCTGAATTTTCTAGCGTCGATTTTCGACTGAGAGCGAAAATTACTAATCACGAGAGTAACAGTACTGTTTTCAAGCCATGTAAAAAGCATTGTTTGACTCATGTTATGCATTCATAATTTGAAGCATGTAGAAAGTTTGATAAAGCGTTTAATAGAAAATTTGATAGAGAATTCAATAAAGTGTTTGATGAGAAGTTTGATAGCTGAACATGTAGATAGATGAGCATGTAGAATGATGAGTAGAATGATGAGTAAAGTGATGATCATGTAGATAGATGAGCATGTACTTCGTAAATAAATATTTTAGCTGAATTAACTAAGTTAACTGACTTCAAGGTTTTTAGTTGAATTTAGCTAAAATTTAGCTGATTAGTCGATTGTTAGCTGATTATTAGCTGAATCAAGTTGACTTTTTTAGATTCTGTCATTGATCAAAAAGTTAGCTGTTGAACATTTTGTCGATGAACGTAAAGTCATCATGTAGTCGATGAGCGATTTTCTCTCTCAGAAAGTTTTGTTTATTTGATACACATAGCATAGTTTCTCTCATGAATCGAATCTAAATCAATGTCACAAGAATGTATGAATTTAAATCAAATCTAACTTTATTTATGCTTTACATTTATTCATTGCGTTCATTTATTGTAACTAAGTTCATTGCAAAGAAAGAAAAAGCATTTCAACATTATTATTATATAAGAAGATTGTTATGCATTACTTATATATATTATCATTGAAAGTAATCAAAATTGCAGAATGTTTAATTTATTAATTAAGTTTCAGTAAATTATCAGCAGAAATCATGCAGTAAAATGAAATAAAAATCAGAAAACTCTTTATATTAAATAAAATGCAGATCAAGTAACTTTTATAAGTAATTCATCAAGCTGAAAATTATCAACATTTATCAAAAAATGTTTAAAGTGAAGCAGATGAATATAAAAAATAATACATGAAATATGATCATGAATGATTAAGTGAAAAAAGTCTGCATAATAATGCATTTAAGTAATTTGATTTGATTTGATTTGAATTCATACATTCTTGTAACATTGATTTAAACTCGATTCATGAGAAAAACTATGCTATGTGTATTGAATGAACAAAACTCTCTGAGAGAGAAAATCACTCGTTGACTACATAATGACTTCACGTCATCGAAACAATAAATTGACACTGTGTTATCAATAATGAATCTATAACTTCTATTCAGCGCGTGACGCTTGAGTAAACTCTTACAAGTATCTGTGCTGTTTGTTGTAATGCATCATCTTTGCTCTGCTCTTCATTGATGATATTCTATACAATGATATTCTGATTTGATTTTTGATTCAAAGATAAAAGACGTTTCTTTGCACTTGTGATGCTCATGATTGTAACGCAGAAACTGTGTTCTCTTGCTTAATAATTGTCATTCATTGAGCAGAGAAATGTATGATGAAAGAGAGATGTGCATGATGAGAAGATAAAGTGTAATTGTATTGAATAATTTTTTTCTTCTCTTGATTTAACTTATGTCACGTAGACGTTGAATATATTGTTAGTATAAACGTGCAATTGCAATCATTTAATGCTTAGCTTGTTAGAAATCAGCATAGAGCGAGTCATATGAGTGTCATTTAACTAATAAATAAATACTAAGAAAGAAAAGTATTTACAGAAAAGAACTCGCTGTTATATGAGTGTGCTTTAGCTCTGTGCTAGACTCAATAGAGTTGACATCAGACAAAGACTAAACAAAGACTAGATGAAGACTGAGCGAAGACTAGACGAAGGCTAGAATCATAACATTACTCTTCTTTCTTGACTATTCATGTTTGCATGAATGTTATTTCATCAAGTCTTTCTATTGATCTTTCAAATCATCAAAAATATCTATTGTAGTTAACTCACTATGTAGAAAAAAAGAAATAGAATGATGATCTTTTGTAGCAAACTTACTATGAGAGAGAAAGAATGATCATTGAAGCAGACTCACTAGTCAACTTGCTTATTGAAGAGATTGATTCTGATCATGTCATTGAAGCAGACTCACTTCTGATTCAGATCTACTACATAGTAAAACTTGTTTCGTTCATTGATCAACTCAATCAAGAGATCAATTGTTGTCTGCTCTTGTAGCAGACTCACTATCAAATGTGTCATTGAAGCAGACTCACTATTGAGTGACTGACTTGATGACGAGATCAATATCAAACGCGTCTTTGAAGCAGACTCACTGTTGATTCGTCTTTACTATATGCATGTAACAGAGCTTGTTTCGTTCATGCCTTTGTAGCAGACTCACTATTCTTGTCATTCAAGCAGACTCTTTTTATTCAGCTTCAAATATTCAATGATGAACGAATTTCAGCTCATATTTTCGTGGTTTCAGACATATAGTATATGTTTCATTCTGTTCTCAGTACATATCATCTTGCTGTTGTTTGTCAATTTTGTGAATAAAGATAAGTCGTAGAAGGTATGAATAAAAGATGATTCGTTGCTGAATCGAGTGAATTGTCGTTGTAACAGACTCACTTTGAATGACTAGCTCAGTCAACAAGATCAATCGTTATCTGTTCTTGTAGCAGACTCACTAGTTGACACAGAAACATCAGATAGATCAATTCGCTGATAAATAAAGCGATGTGAGTAGATAAATCATTGCATTGACAACGTTTTTGAAGCAGACTTGCTAGTTGACACAGATTGTTTTGACTCGTCTGATTTATGAGCTTGAGTTGATTGTTCTTAGCTCATTTAAATATTCGAAGAATTTCTTGCAAATTTCTGAACAAACGAAGTAGATTGTTTCATATCATCTACACGTTGATAGTAAAGTTGATGAGTATTTATCTAATGTTAGAAGTCAGCATAGAGCGAGTCATATGAGTGTTATTTAACTAATAGATAAATACTAAGAAAGAAAAGTATCTACAGAAAAGAACTCACTGTTATATGAGTGTGTTTCAGCTCTGTGCTAGACTTGATAGAATTGATGTCAGACAAAGACTAGATGAAGATTAGACGAAGATTGAGTGAAGACTAAACGAAGAATAAACGAAGACTGAGCGAAGACTAGATGAAGAATAGACGAAGACTAGAATCATAACATAGCTGATCAATAGTAGAGATGCATTCTGATCATTCTCATGCACTCTCAATTTTTCACGTAGATAGATGTATGACTTGACGTCAAGTAAAGAAGATGAGTTCAAGTTCTTTCAGTATATCAGCATGATTGATGAATCACTACTTCTTTGAGCATATGTAATTACAAACTCAAGACTCATCATCTGATTCATTTATTCTATCTGATATCTTTTCATCAATTACTTGATGACATTGTCGATGTGATGAAGATGTTTCAATATCAATGCAGTCAATGAGTTGCAAATTCTTTAATCACTTATAGTCACGACTTTCAGACTCTTCATCTGAGTTAACTATTCTACTAGTAGTATCTTTTCATCTTTTACTGACATTGACATGTCATTAATCTTCTTCATAGATTAATTGTGACTGTTAGAAAGAAGTGTTGTCACATGAATGAAAACTTTGCATGATGACTTTTCTGATCACGCAACGTTCTAACATCATTCAAACTGCGTTGAATTGAGATCTTTTAACTCTTTTGACTTCTATTCAAAACAAAATAGAATCAAAAGATTCATAGTTGACATCATGTACAGATGAATCTTGTTGTCAGTTATGCATTTAAGTAATGTATATATGTTTTAAAAGCTGATTGTATGATAACTTAATGCTTTAAAATCAAGTTAATGAAGAAAATAAAAGAAAAAATTGCAAAGTAAACAAATCTTGATGTTATAATTATAAAAATAGCATCTGAGATTACTTTTACTGTCAAAGTATGTACTGTGTTTAATGTAAAAAACAAAACTAATGTATATATTAAATTGTTGCAAATCAAGATGAACTTGAAATTAATATGTTGAAATACATGATATTTATCATTGAAATAATTCAGCAACGCATTTTGCATCATAAAGAACTGAATGAATTAAAGATGATGAAGAATTCAGATGCAGTATAAGAATTCAGCAAGTTTATGAATATATTTTCAAATAATAAAAATGCAATTGATCAAAAAATATTCAATTCACTAACTTTAAATAATAATGAATTAAATAATGTGATTGAAATCAATAATGATGATAGTAAAGTGAAGTATAGCAAGAAAAAGAATAATACAGAGATAATAAAGTATAAATATAAAAAGAAGAATGAGAATGAGAATGAAAAGAAGAAGAAAAATTCTGAAATTATTATGATCTTAAATTAGTAGTTTAATTAAACAAGCATAAGCTTTTTTTTTTTTTTGATTCTTACTCAATTCAGCACTCATTATGAGTCTATGCAAGATTCTATATATTGTAGCGAACGCTGCGCTAGCGTAGCGCTCTTTTCGTATCTACTATCGCTTTTTTCTGCGCTCTATACTGTAACTGTTCTCAATGTGAGAACTTTATGAGCTTGTTTCTTTTCTACTTTCTTTCTCTTTCATCTGATTCTTTAATGACATCACAGTCTGAAATTAATTCAGTATGCTTGTTGAAAGTATCATTTGAATGATCACTGTCATCATGCTCATAATTTCTAGAAGCTTTCTCAAGTTCATGATGTTCTTTTTGCATTGCATCATCTTTCATTCTATCTTTCATTTAAAACATGTTAATAAAATGTGCTTGATCAACATTTGATTTCTGTCACACTTGCATGTTGTCATAGCAACATTAAGTACTCATCTTTCATATAGAAATTGATTGAAGTCAATTTTTCTTGTGTATAGCTGCATCAATAACACGTTGTGAGACTTTGCATAACTCTTGTGCAGTTGCAGATGTCAATGTGTCATCTCTGATGTCAGATATCAAAAATGAGCTGCGTTGAATCTCTCTTTTCAGACTATTCTTCATGTTTATCTGATCTGTTTCTGTATGAGCATCAGTCTTGTCATCACTTCAGTGCACTGATGCTCAGTCAGCAATAGAGACAAATTGTGTGCATCATCAATCATCTTGTTCATTGCTTCATTTTTGAGTACTTCTTTTTTTCTATTTCAGATGAGTTCAAGCATAAGCTTTCTTCAATCAATTGCATTATTCTATTACATTATCATTCAACAAATTAGTAGTAGTAAATCATATTTTAATGAGTTAAATCAAGAATTTAAATTAATACTTAATATTAACATCATAACTCAACTTAAATACTTAATATTAACATCATGACTCAACTTAAATACTTAATTTTAAAATTTCAACTTAAATTAAGTCTTGATGAGTTAAGAACTTGACTTAAGCTCAATAACTTGACTCAACATAATCAGTTTAAATAAAACTTACAACGTGTTTATACATTTTTCTTCTTTAACTTTGAACTTCTAGTTAAAATACACTTATATCATTTACTTTATACAAATTTATAACAAGTTGCTTAAATTTGAATTTATGAAAATTAAAGTTTTACTAAAAAATGTTATTGTTGATTTTAAATTTATAATAATAATAATAATAAATTCATACATTCTTGTGACATTGATTAAGTTAACTCATGAGAGACTTTATGCTATTTATATCAAGTGAACAAAACTCTCTGAGGTAGAAAATCACTCGCTGTTTATACAACTGCTTTGCGCAGTTGAAACTATCATTATGAGACTATGTATCAAATTAGTTCGCGTTGATTGCACGTTAGAGAATGAGTGACTTAGTCACTTTAAATTGCTTCAGAAGCTTCGTTTTCATCATCATTCTTGCAGCTGCTCTGAGATTCTTCGTGATAGCAATGATTATTCAATAGTTTAAGAAGTTGATATCTTGTAACATTCTTGATCGCAAATGTGATCAGTTCAAGCAATGCATAAATACATGTTTCGTCATCTGATGATTTCAATCGCAGTCACATCACATGCTATTTGCGTCTGAAATGTTTCTGAAGTGCAGATAAACATTCAGATTTATGCGTTTAATTCTGATGTGAATGAGAAAAGTGCTTTCAACTTTCTGAAGATTGTTTCACATCTTTATCATCTTGTTAAACAGCTGCAATCTTTGTGTTGAGATGATGTGAACATTTGCAATGCATTTTCTATATTTTTTTTATCGTTGCTTTCACTGACTTTTGTGATACTGCGCTATTGCAATGCTGTCACTAGTTGAAATTGTTACGATTCTAGCTACGCATCTATGTTGATAGCTATGTTGATGACTATGTTGATGACTATCATCAATCGCTCGCCGCTAGACTATAAAGTTGTTTCAAGATCAACTTTATTCAGAATTAGCTTATGTTTTTCTGAGTCATATAAATAGTCAACTCTTCTCTTCTAGATATTTTTCTTTCTTAGCATTTATATACTCGTTACATTACACTCATATGACTCGCTCTATGCTGATTTCTAACATTATATAAATGCTTCTTCATTACAGACGAAGTGAAATAATCTGCATCGATTTCTTCAAGTGCTTCTGCTAGTAGTTCTTCAACTCTCTATCAACTTTGATCTAGCGACTTGCGTTCATGCAGCAGCACTCATCTTTCTTCACTCATGCGCTGATCAGCGAGTATAAACAAACGATTGAAATCATTCAACTAGGTCAAAGATCAGCGAATTAATCGTTCATTCAGATTCGCAAGAAATTCTTCGAATTTGTTAAACAATCAAAAAGATCAGTTAAGAACTGCGTGAAGTCTCTATCTTGATGAGCAAACCTCAACAGTGAGTCTGCTTCAATGACACTTATCATCAATGCAATGATTCATCTATTCTCATCGTTCTACTCATCAGTGAATCGATTCGTCTATTCATTCATGTGCAACTAGTGAGTCTGCTACAATGACATGATAATGTCTTCAACAACAAGCAAATCTTTGAGCTTGTTTCTATATCAAAACTTCAGTGAGTCTGCTTCAACGACATTCTCAATGCAATGATCTACTCACTTTCATCGCTCTATTTATTAGTGAATCTGACTCGTCATCGAGTTCACATGCAACTAGTGAGTCTGCTTCAATGACATCTTTCGTCAATGCAATGATTCAGCTACTCACATCACTTTATCAATCAGTGAATCAATCTGTTGACTCGTTCGCATGCAAATAGTGAGTCTGCTACAAAGATGTCTTTCGTCAACGTGATGATCTACCTACTCACATCGCTCTATCTATCAGTGAATCTGATCAAATGTTCACATGCAACTAGTGAGTCTGCTTCAATGACACGATCAATGCAATGATCTATTCACTCTCATCGCTTTACTCATCAGTGAACCTGATCATACGTTCATGTGCAACTAGTGAGCCTGCTACAATGACATCATTCTACCTCGCATAGTGAGTCTGCTACAATAGGCATTTCGATTCTACACAAGACTAAGAAAATACATTCATGCAAACATGAATCATTGAAGAAGAAGAATAATGTTACGATTCTAGCTACGCATCTATGTTGATAGCTATGTTGATGACTATGTTGATGACTATCGTTGATCGCTCGTCGCTAGACTATAGAGTTGTTTCAAGATCAACTTTATTCAGAATTAACTTATGTTCTTCTGAGTCATATAAATAGTCGACTCTTTTCTTCTAGATATTTTCCTTTCTTAGCATTTATATACTCGTTACATTACACTCATATGACTCGCTCTATGCTGATCTCTAACAGAAATCATCGCAGCGAGAACTAATTGCTCAAGTCTTAACTGTATTTTCACGTCTTCTTGAATTGAGTTGTTCAGAAGTGTCACTTTCTTGATGATGAGAAAGTGAGAAATGATGCAATTGACACTCATCAGATGAGTGCATATCAGTTTGCATGCTTGTCTGATTTTCTGCATACAATCGTTGACTTAACTGCGTAACGTGATCTTGTTTTGCAGCATGTTCAGATGAACATGCAGCAAGCTTGTGTACATTTCTGCTTTCAAAGTCTTGATGCTTACTCTTTTGAACATTTCTGTGACGTGACACAGAGTCTGATTCAGTAGTGTTTCAAGTCTGCATTCTTTGTCTGACAGTTCTTTCTTTTTTTCTCGCTGATGTCAGACTGATGCTTTGAATGCAATTTCTGATCTTATTACTGCTGAGTATATTTATCTTGCTTTTGTGAAGATTGTCTTTCATGTAAAGACTTTAAGTCTGTTATGAGTCTGCATAGAGTGAATCATATGAGTGTATTTTAACTAGAAGTTCAAAGCTGAAGAAGAAAGAAGATGCAACACGTTGTAAGTTTTACTTACGAAGACACGCTAGATCGCTAGCGTGTCAACATCAGCTCTATACTAGTCTATGATAGTCTGACATGATCTATGTTAGACTAATTCGAAGTGCACGATTGCAACATTACTTTTCTTCTTCATTTAACAATGTTCTCATTGCTGCAGTTCAATCAATCTTTCTTAAGTCGATTTTTATCTTGACTTGTTTGAATATCATTCATGAAAGTCATTTACAATCTTTGAGCATTCTTCGAATTCACTTTCATCAACGTTGTATCAATGTAGATTGACGTCGTATTCTTTTCAATTGACATGATATTGTAGTCGTTTATCTCGTTCGTAGTGTCTGAAGTTCAGTATGTTCTTTACCTTTCATTCATCTTTGTCATCAATCACTATAAAGTCAGACGATTCATTTCATTGTTCATTCAGCGAGTTCTTTGAATCTAGTCGCAGCAGATTTGATGCAAACTCTGAATGTATCTTCATAGTCAATGATAGTTTCAGTTGATAAGCATGTTCAATCTTGATCAGAATCTTGAAGAGTTTTAGCATCTTATTATCTAGCTTCTTTGATGATCATGAGATCATTATGTCATTTATCTTGTAAATCATTTTCTTTCAATGCTTGTCAATCTGTTTCTTCATTGTGACTCTGACTCTTGTCAAGACTTGCTTGATCAATGTTAGTGATCATTTCATGTGTTTGAATATATTCTCTGCTTTGCCTGCTTCAATTCTAGCTCAAGTGATCTCATATTCAATTGAATTCAAATCGAAACTCATATGAGAATGAAAGCTCTTATTCAGAAAGAACGTTGACTGTTCAATTGATGACAAAATAGCATTGTTATTGACAAATTCAATCATGAATAATCAGGTGAATCAATTATCTTGCATATATGAGCAGTAGCTTCGTAGATATCATTCTACATTCTGATTTGCTCTTTCTGTCTAATCATCAATCTGAGAATGATAATCAATAAATAGTTTCATCTTGATGTTTAGTTTCAGGCATAGAGACTTTCAGACAATTGATATGAATTGTGAATCACGATCAAACACTATTGATCTTGATAGTTCATGAGTTCTGAAGACTCATATCAACAGTAGCTTGACTGTTTGTTCTGCGAAGGTTTCTTCGTCATCTGATCAACATGATATATAATGTTGTTTCTTAGACAATTGATCTATGACTGTCAGAATCGCGTTGCTTTCATCACTTTCTGATAGATTGATAATGAAGTCTAATGATATGTTCTGTCATCACTGCTTGAGTATGAGCAATGACTTCAGCAGTTTATTGATTCGATCTTTCAATGCTTTTGATCTACGACAAACGTAACAGTTTTGAATGTAGCGCTTGATCGTTGTTCTCATCTTCGATCAGCAATATGATCATCTCAGCAAGTTCAACGTTTGATTCATGTCAGAGTGATCACTGATTGAAAGATCATGTGCTTCTCTTATTAATAGAATGATCATTGACTGAGAAACTCATAGTCTATCATCTTTTCAGAGTACTTCATCAAGTACTTTGCAATTGTCTAGATCAATATCTTGACAAGTCTTTCTATTCTGTTTCATGACTATTTAAATATCAAAGCATAGTTGATTTGTTTGATTTTCAACTCTAATCTGATTCTGAATAGAAATCATCTCTTCAATCGAATTTTGATTAACTTTTGATTCAAGTTTTGAATCTGAGTCAAATTCTGAGTCAGATCTGAGCAAGATTTGAGTCAGATCTTGATCAGCTTTCTGATCATCTTCTATTAACTGAAGTTCAAATCTGTCTTCTGACAATAGCATCTGATGCTGATATAGCTTATGATCATTGTTTGCTTCAACTGACTTGATGTCTGACATTCTGATCAGCACGTCGACTTTCAGATTCTGTTTTCTCGACTGATATATGATCTTGAAGTTATATTCAGATAACTTCTCAGCTCATTTAGCTTGTCATCTGATCAGTTCTTTGATGATCATGAAGTACTTCAAATTCAGATAATTGATGAAGATCTTGATTGAAATATTCGTACATTTCAATTCAAGACGTCAATGCTTTAAGCAGCGAATGATGATCAGCAATTTCTTGTCATAAATCTTGTAGTTGCATTCTGCAAGAATCATGTTCTTGCTATAGAAGATCATTGAATGTAGAATGTCTTCATCGTCATACTGAGACAATACTTCGTCGTTGACATAGTTTGAGAAGTCAGTTTTCAGAATAGCTTCTCTGATCAAGTTGAAATGCTTCAGAATAAAGACTGTCATCACTTGTTGCTTCAGTTCTTCAAAGATCATCTGACAAATCTTTGTTCATTCAAAGAAATGATTTTTTCAAGTCAGCTTTATCATGAGTTAAGCAATCTTTGAAAAGTTCTTTATGAATCATCGATAGAAATTGCAGAAGTCAATGAAGATCTGCACATGAATCAACGATCAAGATACTTCTCAGTTTTGAATCACATCTACTTTTCGAGAATTCATTCGCAGATCATTAATGAATATCAATAGTTCAAGAAATGAGGTTTTCTGAATCTTGAATTTGCACTTGTTAATGTTTATTTGTAAATTGACTTCACGAAGCTTTTCTAGCACTTCTTTCACATGAATTCTATGTTCTTTCAATGTTTTACTGTAAATGAGAATATCATTCAAGTATGTCTGACAGAATTTATGCAGACAGTTGAACAACACATCGTTGATATAGTGCTGAAAGAAAGCAAATTTATTGATCAATTCAAAGAGCATTACTTTATACTTGTAAATGTCGAAGAAAGTAACAAAAGTAGTTAAATCTTCGCTTTCTGAACTCATGCGCAGTTTATTGAACGTGATGATAATGTTGAGTTAAGTCAGATACTTACTGTCTTGAATTTGAGTTAGTACTTCGTCTATCAAGAATATTGAATAACGATTTCTTTTGATCAGAGCGTTCAGTTTTCAATAGTTCACGCAAAAGCGAAGACTATTGTCTTTCTTTTTGACAAACAGTATTGACGAAGCAAAAGAAGCTTTGCTGAGTGTGATGAACTTCTTCTTCAAATTCTCTTTTAGATACTCTTTGACCTTCTGCAACTTGTAGCTTGACATGAGATACAATTGACTTCTAGAAAATTGATTCTCTTCTTCTAATTCAATCTTATGATTGTATGATTGATGCAAAGACAACTGCGTTGCCTTTTCTCTATCAAAAACATTCAGAAAGTCATGATAAACTATCAAAAGCTTTTTCTTCAGTTCATGTAATGACATGACAGAAATTATTTCATTTAGTTTCGCGAAATCTTCGACTGAGCTAAGCGCTTTGTTGATTTCACTAATGATCAAGAAGAAGATTTTGATCTTCTTATTCTTAACTAAAGTTCAATATGCAGCGACTTCAATCATGATAATATTGACGAGTCTCTTTGTCTCAGTTGATTGAAAGAAACAAAGTTAATTGAGATTGACTTGAATGCTTTGCTTTGCTATGAGAGCAGATTCAATGAATCTATTCACTGATTTCTGATTCATGAGTTTCTTCAAGATGATCATTGATGTAACAATTAAGTTCAAGTTCTTTTATTTCATTTTGCAGATCTCGTTTGATTCAGATCTGTGAAATGCTGATTGACTGCTTGCTTCAAAAATGACAGATTTCAATGTTCAAATCTTCAATGATGATATTAATTGATTGTTTGCAGAATTTATCAACATTTGATTTCTTTTCAATCAGAAGTTTTCAATGATTATCTTGTGCTGATCTAAATGAGTTATTAATAGAAACATCATTTCATTCTTGTGTTCTTGTATCATGATCAATGTATACAGAGCGTGTGTAATCGACTTTCGATCAGAGATTTTATCATACAATCAAATCAACTTTGATTTCAACAGCAATATTGACTGAATATCAAAGCATTCACATAGCTTTGACATCAAAGATTCATCAATGAAAGTCATGTCAATGACTTCAGTATCTATCAGAGCGAAAGATCTGAATATCTTTTCTAGACTATTCAAGATAACGTCAACAATAAACGACTTGAAATCAAATGAATCATCAGACATGCTGATGAAGCAGAATATGAGTATATCATTCTCAATCACTACTTTGATGAAGACAGATCGTTTTTCGAATTCGCTGCGATTTCATGCATCTGAGCTGATTCAAGACAGTCACATGCTTTATGTTTTGACTTCTTGCATTTGAAGTAGAGTTCTTTTTTAAACAACTTCTTTCTAGCAGAATCAACGTTCAATATTCTGAGTTTCTTTCATGCAGAGATTGAAGCTGAGATTGCAATAGTGATCATCATCAAGATGCTAGTAATAAAGTGAGCGACTTGAGTTGTTGATGTCTTGAGAGCTGATTAAGCATTCAATTTCGTCAATCGAACATCGACTTGCATGCAGATATCAACGAATTCATTCAAATTCATAGTTCGTTCGTTGATCATGACTTGTTGAAGATCTGAGTTAATCTTATGCTGAAGATCATCTAGTAGAGTTTCGTTATTGTATTCTAGTTTCACACTAAGTCTCTGAAATTTCATTCAAAATTCATGAAAGAAGATCTTGTTTTGATACAGCTTCAAGAACTGTCGTTGAGTCGTGTGACGTTGATTGAAATTGTCGTACATTTTATTTATGATCAACAGTATCTCTTCTGCTTCAAGAAATGAGTTCGTGATCATGTTTCTCATTCTGAGTACTATGTGTTTGACCGTCGTTTCACTGACTCGACTTTTCACATATGCAATCTTCATTTCTTCAATAGAAAAATGATTCTTGTTTATATTCAGCTTGTTTCGCATTTGAAACAATTAATTATTTACATTCTGTTTTGAATCTTCGAACAGAGATGAGTCAGATAGCTTGATCGACTTTGAGAATCAATCTTTCAAAATCAAAGTGCTTAGTCAACTTGATATTGCTTCTAGATGATGTATAATCACGTTCTTTTTCTTCATCTCTTTCTGTAAACGCGTTTGAACAACGTTCAATGTTGCTTGCGTAGCTTTCAACTCAATGTTGATAGCTTTCAATTCAATGTTAATCTTGTTGATGTCATTCAACATCTAAATCATGTCATTGTGAATCTCAATTTCAATGTCATGCTGTTGACATATGTACTTGATAAACGCAACGAGATTGTCTGCTTTATGAGTGCTTATTCAAGCATTCAGTTCAATGCTGATGCTGATCTTGATCATTTCGTGATTGAAGAGCAACGCGTTCATGTTCTCTTCTTCTGTATTCAATGATGCATTCGTCTCTTCTTCTTCTGATGCTGTTTAATTCTGTGATAGAAGTGATTTTCTTTCAGCATTTTGAAGTTCATAGTGAGCAATGCTCACTGATTTTGATTCTAATTCTGTGCTTCTAATCATTGTGTGAGTAGAAAGTTGCTGATTGAAATTCAACTAAAATTTCTGGTTTCAGTTCTAGAACAACACGTTCATGTTCTTCTGTTCTTCTGTTCTGACGATGAACTCAGTAAAGAGTTAGTCTAGAGCAACACGTTTGTGTTCTTCTGTTTTGTTCTAGAAATTTCTTGATTTCTAACAAGTCTTCTGAGCTCAATTTTCGAATTTCGATTCTGATTCAAGTTTGAGTGATGTAGCTTGTTTTTATATCATCTACACATTGATAGCAAGATTGATGAGCTTTGAACTAATATTATAAGTCTGCATAGAATAAATCATATGAGTGTATTCTAACTAGAAGTTCAAAGCTGAAGAAGAAAGAAGATGCAACACGTCATGAGTTTTACTCACGAAGACACACTAGATCGCTAACGTGTTAACATTAGCTCTATACTAGTCTATGATAGTCTGACATGATCTATGTTAAACTAACTCAAAGTGCATGATTGCAACAAAGTTGACTAAGTGCTAGCATTCATGTGACGTGATTCGCTTTGATTTGACGAAGATGCACATCTCATTGCAATTTCATGTTCAGTTGTACTTTCAGAACTTGCACGTTTGATTTCAACTTAATAACTGAGCTTTCTATTTATATGCTAATCATCATGTCAAATCTCTTTGATTTTCTAATGAAATGTTTATTGAAAATATGTTGCATACGTTGCATGCAACATATATAAAATACAACTTCTATGTTGATTTTTCTCTTAGCAAGAGATAGTTTCTTGCAGCAGATTTACAGTTCAAGATGAATGAAATCTTTCATTGCTCAAATTTCAACAGTTTACTTCTTAAGCATGAATTGCAGATGTTTCATCTGTGATATGCATGTGTATTGCAATCAATTTCTTCTTTAATCATATTGATATATATTACTGTTCTTTCAAGCTATACAGATGATGTCTTCAACTAAAGATTAATTCTATCATCAAGACATTCAAAAGTCAAAACTCAGTGAAGAAGTGAGATTCTTAAAATCAACAGTCATCATCATTGTATATCATGTCTTGCAAATGCTTACTTCACTTGTAAAATGTGCAACTCATTTATTTTACATTATTTATAAAGATCTTTCTCATGCAGATTGATCACGTCTTGCAAAGATATTCATATGTTACACTTTTAATCAAACAGCATAGTTTAATCATTCTTTATTAATTCGCTTGTGTTTCTCTTCTTTTAACAAAGTCTTTTCATCAGCATATTGCTCATATATAAAATGTCTATGTTTGAACATTTGTTAAATGATATTAATGAGACTCTTGAGTTTACTTATGTTGAACTTAATGAATTTCATGAGTTGTTCATGTTGTAGTAACAGACACGCAGTCTTAACAAGATTTATACATAGTTAGCATGTAAATTTAAAGAATGTTCATGATTCAAGTTCTTTCTGCTAATCATTCTCAACAAATCAAACATGAGAATGTTCTGTCTCAGTTCTTGTCATCATGATGACAAGATATTGAATCGAATGATTTTCATAAGCGATTTTTCTCGTAGTTCTGCATTCTATTTAACTTTCTCATTTGCATGCAAATTGCTTGTAGCATGTGCATTGAGATTATCAAAGTTTGCGCGATCGCAAAAACTCTGCATGCGATCAATGCACAACACTTCATTATCATGCAACGTCTCAATGTTATTCAAACTTTTGATAATTTTTAGACTTTACTGTAGCTAAACAGTAAATTTATAGTCAGCATCACATATAAATGAGTTTCATTGCTGATTAATTTTAAATTTATAAAAACTAGAATTTTATCAAAGAATAATATTCTTTAATACTATTATTAATTTTAAATCTATGAAAATCAAAACTTTATTAAAGAACATTATTATTGACTTTAAATTTATAAGAATTAAAATTTCATTGAAGAATGTTGATTTTAATTTATTTATAAGAATCAAAGTTTCATTGAAGAATGTTGATTTTAATTTGTTTATAAGAATCAAAGTTTCATCAGAATTTTTTTTTATGAAAATCAAGATTTCATTAAAGAATAACATTCTTCTGACATTACTGTTGATTCTCAAGAATCTTTACATAAGTTATATGCAATCTTGTAAATTTTTATTTAACTTATTAATGATGTTTTTCTTAATCAATAATTGATTTTTCAAATATATAAAAAACGACTTGTTTCTGTACTTTATAACTTAGTGTTAATTTTTTATATTATTAACTTTACTAAGCTATTTATTGAATTTAATTTTATTATTTACATGTGCACTCTTTAATGAAGTTGAGCAATTCTTTAACTACTTATACTAACATTTTTATTAACATTGTAAATAAACATTTTCATGATTTTATTTTTCATAAGTATACAATATATTTCTTTAATTATTATGAATATAATTTAGAAATATCTTTATTTATAAATCAATGATGAAACTCATCTGTACATGATGCTGACTATAAATTTACTGTTTAGTTACAGTAAAGTTTAAAAATTATCAAAAGTTTAAATAATATTGAGATGCTGTATAATGATGAAGTGCTATGCATTGATCAAGTGCAAAGTTTTTGCAATCATGCAGACTTTGATAATCTCAATGTGCATGTTACAAGTAATTTGCATGCAGATGAGAAAGTCAAATAAAATGCAGAACTACAAGAAAAATTACTTATGAAAATCATTCAATTCAGCATCTTATCATCATGATAACAAGAATTGAGACAAAACACTTTCATGTTTGATCTGTTAAGAATGATTAGTAAAAAGAACTTAAATCATGAACATTCTTTAAATTTACATGTTAACTATGTATAAATCTTGTTAAGACTGTGTATCTGTTACTACAATATGAATAACTTATGAGTCTTGTTAAATTTAATACAAACAAACTTGAAAATTTCATTAATATCATTTAACAAATGTTCAAACACAGACATTTTATATGTAAATGATATGTTGATGAGAAGACTTTGTTAAAAGAAGAGAAACATAAGTGAATTAATAAAGAATGATTGAATTATGTTGTTTGATTAAAAGTGTAACATATGAACATCTTTGCAAAACATAATTGATCTGCACAAGAAAAATCTCTACAAATAATGCAAAATAAATGAGTTGCATGCTTTACAAGCAAAGTGAGTGTTTGCAAAATGTGATATACAATGATGATGATTATTGATCTTAAGAATTTCACTTCTTTACTGAGTTCTGACTCTTGAATATCTTGATAATAAAATCAATCTCTAGTTAAAGATATTATTTGTATAGCTTGAGAAAACAGTAGTGTATGTTGATGTGATTAAAGAAGAAATCAACTGCAATATGCATGCATATTGCAGATGAAATGTCTGCGACTCATGCTTAAGAAGTAAACTGTTGAAATTTAAGTAGTGAAAGATTTTGTTTTTCTTGAACTGTGAATCTGTCACAAGAAAACTCTTTGAGTAATCTCTTGAGTCTAAGAGAAAAATCAGCATAAAGATTGTGCTTTATGTATGTTGCATGCAACGTATACAAGATATTTTTAATAGACTCAAAAGAATGATCAGAACACATTTTCTTTCATTGATCAGAGTCAAACAATGAACGATTGTGATTGCATATTTATACTAACAATTCATTCAATGTTTACATAATATAAGTCAAATCAAGAGAAGAAAAGAATTACTCAGTACAATCATACTCTATCTTCTCATTGTATGCATCTCTCTTTCATTACATATTTCTCTGCTCAATGAATGACAATCATTGAGTAAAAGAATGCAACTTTATGTACATTATAATCACAAGCATCACAAGTGCAAAGAAAACATCTTTCATCTTTGAATCAAAAATTGAATCAAGACATTGTTGTATAGAATATCATCAATGAAAAGCAGAGCAAAGATGATGCATCATAAATGAACAACATAAACACTTATTAAGAGTTTACTTAAGCATCACACATTGAATAAAAGTTATAAATTCATTACTTAATAACATAGTGTCAATCTTATTGTTTCAACTGCATGAAGCAGTTGTATAAATGACAAGTGATTATTTTTCTCAAAGAGTTTTGTTCACTCAATATAAATAGCATAGAGTTCTTCATGAGTCGAGTCTAAATCAATGTCACAAGAATGTATGAATTACAATTATAATTATAATTACAATTACAATCTTTATTTGTATGAATGTTTCATTAAGAGTTAAGTATTTCTGAATCAATCATTATTTTCAAGCTAAGATAATTTATAGTGTTATACATGCAACATTCAACATATTATCAGATATTTAATCTATTTATCTATCTTTCTTCTATCTATTTACCTTTCTTCTATCAATAAATTTCACGTCATTGACGATAAAAAAGCTTTACACTAGTCATGAAAAGCTTATTCTTGCTGTCAACAATCACGTCAACTTTCAAGATTATCTTGTCGTAACTGTTGAAAACAGAAAACAGTACTGTTATCTCTGTGATTAGTAATCTTTGCTTCAAGTCGCTTCGAGCTTTATAGAGCTGACGCTAGAGAATTTAAAGAATTCAGAATATTTATCTTTCTTTCACTTCTTTCTTTCTCAGTAGTTCATCTACTAGATAGTCAATATATACACATATTCACTCTGACTTTTATATATCAATAGATTATGAGCTTGAGTTAACTTTATTTTGCTATTGCAAACAAATTTAAGAGCTGAAGCTGAAGCATCAAACTTGCTGTTATTAAAATTGACGAAAATTTCTCTATTAATCATATTTCATCAAAAAATTCTCATATTTCAATCATAATGAAAGATTCAAAGATCTATCAAATTTCTAAGCTAAAGAGAAGTGAAGTTATAAATCATGAAAGAAAAGCTGAAGAAATCGAAAATCTCGAATCTCAATGTCACGACAGCAGTCAAAAAAAAGTACATCAATGCTATTAATCATTGAGAAGATAAGAATGACAGAGTCTGTGATATAATTAACTTCAGTATTGAGCAAAGATTTAAAATACATGTAAACAACATAAAGATTACTATGTGAGTCATTCTAAAGAATCAATATGATCAGTTGAATCTTACTACTTTACATCTGACAATTAGAAAGCTCACTTAATTAAAGCAATCAGACGTCAACTTTTTATAAGACGTGATATAATAAAAAGTCTAATTTTAACTATTTACATACATTAGAATGTACAGTTTATCATCATATGAAGAAAAATCATCGAAAACTTTGACTGATTGCTGAATCAATTGATCTTATTAAAGAAAGTCAATCAGTTTCACTTGTGAAACGAGAAAAAGATACTAATATCTAGTTATGTTTAACGAAATGAGATAGTTATCAAAGTTGAGAAATATGATGAAGATCTTTCAATACTAAGCTTTAATAATTAAATCAATGATGATGCATCTTTTTTGATAAAAATCACTGAAAATGCGAAGATCATGAAAATCATTGACGATCATCAAGAACTTGTTCAATGAACAATCATATCTGAAGAACAGAAGTTTTATCACTGCGTGAAACTAAATAACTCTTTATGAAACGTGACATGACAAGAAGTTTGATCTTAGCTATTTACATACGTTAGAAAAAAAAATCTTTCATCATAAAAGAGAGCTCATCATATAAATGAAGCTTGCAGTCATATCTGAAGAACAGAAGTTCTATCACTGCGTGAAACTAAATAACTTTCTATGAGACGTGACATGACAAGAAGTTTGATCTTAGCTATTTACATACGTTAGAATGCACAGTCTATCATCATATGAAGAAAGCTGACTGATTGCTGAATCAATCGATTTCACAAGAGAAAGCTGACTGATTGTGAAATCGATTGATCTCATCAGAGAGAGCTGACTGATTGCTGATCTCACAAGAGAAAGCTGATCAATTATCGATCTCACAAGAGAAAGCTGATCAATTGTCGATCTCACAAGAGAGAGCTGATTGATTGTCAATCTCACAAGAGAGAGCTGACTGATTGTCGATCTCACAAGAGAGAGCTGACTGATTGCTGATCTCACGAATAGAAGCTCGTCTTCAGAGCTAGAGCTAGTTTCGAAAGGGAACAATAAGAGCTCGCCTTCAAAGCTAGAGCTAGTCTCGATAGAAAACATCGTTTGTTACTCAGTCGATACTGCTGAGCTGAGGCTTTGATATGAACCTTCCAAAATGAAGAAAGTCAAGAAAGCTCATTGAAAACTCGATGACAAGAGCTTGAAATGTCAGTTCTTGAATTACGAGAAAGCTCGTCGGCTATAAAAATGGGTAGCAATCCCGTCAATCACTTTCGAGCTAAGCACATTGATACGTCGTATCACTATGTTCGGAATAAGGTAGAAGAGAAAGCAATCATACTCATCGATCAATTGATGGTCGATGATCTAACCAAGTCTCTGAACTCAGGCAAATTTCTAAGATTCAGGTCAGTCATGAGACTAGCGTCGAGCAACGACGCTGTCGTCAAGCATGACGTCGACGAGTAAAAGAGCATGAATATACAGTCAGTAGAGAGTCTAAATAGCTTCATATGAAGCTTCAATTTCTAAGAGAGAGTGTTGAAAACAGGAAACAGTACTGTTACCTCTGTGATTAGTAATCTTCGCTTCGAGCCGCTTCGAGCCCTATAGGGCTGGCGCTAGAAGATTCAGAGAATTCAGAGTATTTACCTTCCTTTCACTTCTTTCTTTCTCAGTAGTTCACCTACTAGATAGTCAATATATGCACATATTCGCTCTGACTCTCATATATCAATAGTAACTAGGGCAAGATAGAGGGAGAAAGCAAGGGAAAGAGAAAAAGAATGAGGTAGAAGAAGTGACGAAGATTCAGCTGTTGTAGAACAGATTTCGTAGTTTCAGAAGCAAGCATCAGATGATGAAGACTTTTATGATCAATTTCAGGTGTAAATTAGCTTGGAAATAACAGTTGATTCAGAGATACTTAACTCTTGATGAGGCACTCATACAAATAAAGGTATTTCTAATCGATCGAGATATCAGTAACTAATTCTAATTTGAATGAGTTTTTATGTAGTGAAATTGAGTGTGCGTGTATGAAAACTGGATGTGCAAATATTGATTTCCTTGAAATATGCTATACATACCTGAATAGAATTGTTTCAAAGTGTGTTCACATTTTGATCGATTTGTAAACCAACACTGTGAGACAGAAGAGTATATACAAAAGTCTTTCATATTAAACTTATATTTGACTTGAATTTCGCAAGAACGAAGCAATACTAAAGACTCGTCGAAGACTGCTTCCCTTGCTTTATATCTTCAATCAGTCGTCGAGATCGTCGAGTTTCCTGAGTCTCTTACTACAATACCAAATCTTGTCAAACCAGATGTAACACATTACTAAGAAATATTATTTCATAGACTTTCAACAATACAAGCTAATGATTTGAGAATTTCACGCTCATAGCTCAAATGCCAGAATACCAAATTCGAAAGTCATGATCACAGACAACAAGAGATTATACTCATCTTGAAAGTCGTTGCTCGTCGCTGTTACAGTGAATGTAGCAACTCTCTCGCTTTCAATTTCTGGCGTAGCAGTCGTTTGTACCGTAACTGTGACAACGCTCTCATTGTCAACCGTCGATGTATTTGTCGCACCCTCAGTCGCAAACGCGCTAGTGATCACGCTCGCAATAAGGTTGACGTCGATTGTAGATACAGCTGCTGATGTTGAGTTTAGAAACACGTATGTGAATGAGTCGATTACTAGGCTCGCCGAATCAAGAGATACAGAGATGCCTGATATCGTTATTGCGACGGCACCAGGTAGCAGTGTAGTACCTGCGATTGTTATGTCGCCTTTTGCATCTTCCTGAATTTGCTGGCCGCCTAGTATAGAGAGTATTGGGATGAGTGATGAGAACGATACTGCATATGTGAATGATTCTATGACCAGACCCTCGAATCCGAGTGATATCGAAGTGCCTGAGATTGTGAGACCTGAAGCGTCGAGTAACAATGTAGTGCTGACAACGATGATACCGTCATTTTTTGCTTGTTGAACTTGCTGACCGCCTGTTGTGAGAAGTGATAGAGCGGACGGGGGGACTGATGTTGCATATGTGAATGATTCTATGACTAAACCTTTAGATAGGGAAATCGAAGTGCCTGATATCGTTATATCGAATTGTTCTAGTGTCAAAGTTGTCGCGGCAAAGACAACGTTTTCTTTCGAATAAACCTGGAATTGCTGACCTTCTATCAATGGCAGGATTGAAACTGGCGCTGACGGCTGTATTGCGATCGTGAATGATTCTATCAACAAGCCTTTAGACCCGAGAGAAACCGAAGTGCCTGATATCATTATCTCAGATTGCTTCGGCGACAGAGTTGTTTCAGCAAAGACAGCGTTTCCTTTCGAATCAATCTGAGGTCGCTGACCTTCTATCAATGAAAGAGTTGAAGCTGGCCCTAGCGACTGTATTGCAATCATGAACGTGTCGATGCTCAAGCCATTTGCGTCAAGAGAGATGACAGTTCCTGCCACTGTTGTTTCAGAACTTTCTTGAGACAGCGTCGTGCCTGCCAGAATTATATCACCATTTGAAGCTAACTGAAGAAGCTGATTTTCTATCATTGACAGTGACGAAGCTGATACTGGTGATGAAAGTGCGAAAGTAGAAGTTTCTATGATCAAGTCATTAGAACCGAGCGATATCGCGATTCATGCTATTGTCGTTCCCGCGCCTTTCAGTGATAAAGTTGTCTCTTCGATGACAATGTCATCATTTGGCGCTGTTTCGACATGGTAGCCGTCTATTGAAGAAAGATTGAGAGAATCATTTAACGAAGTTAGACTGCTGATTCTAACTATTACGTAGGTTGATGCCACCGAGACTGAAATGTTGTTGAGCGTAATGAGAGCAGTACTAGCACTTAAAGTTGCTTCATTGATGCTGAGTTCTTCACTGGGAAAAATGACAGTCGTATGAGACCCTATCACAATTGAGCTTGACAATGTAGAAGGAATCAAGTCTAAGAACACGATTGAGAAGTTTCTATATTGACTTTGAGGCTCAGTGATTTCTTGGCTAGAGATTTCCGCCCCCCTCGCTATCTGAAGCATCAGCTTCTGACTCGACGCTGAGTTTGAGATTAGAGCTAGAGTTAGAGCTGTTATCAAGTGTTCTAGATTCTTCATTATCTGTATTCGCACTCGTGAGTTCTGAGTCAGAGTTCAAATTTGAGCCAGAATCTTGACTAGAATTAGGTTCACTTTCGTCTTCTAATCGTGAGCTTGACGCTGAATGCAGGTTGAATTCAGAATTCAAGACGAGGCTAGGCTGACCGGGGAAAGAATTCGATTTTGACGAAGGTCCGACTGATGCAATCGATGCCGAAGTGTTAGAAACAGCTGTGAACACAAAAGCAGCTGACGATGATGAAATTGTTTCAGCTTGCGACGTTGAAGTTGAAACAGGATCGAAAAGACCTGAAACGAGCTGTAATATTCGTGACGAATTTCAAAGATTCAATATATCAACTGTGCAGCTTGATCAGGCTGAATCGAGTTTGTAAATCTCTGAGAGAACTGATATTAGAGAACTGCAAGAATCGTATGTCATATATAGAAGCATGAAAGTATCAGGTGATGCTCATCTCAGTTCGTTCCCATCAGTGTAGCCATTAGTAGAATAGTAGAATAGAATATCGATGAATCGATAGCATTGCTTCGCTCTTTGTATGAATTCTCAACGATTTCTGTGATGCTTTTGACTTCACAATCTCTGTAAACTGTATGTAAGCTTTCAAAACATTGTAATAGAAGATTTGATATGATTACTGACACTGTAAGGTCACGAGACTGCATTACTGTTCATAGGTAGCTCTGATACGCCTCAATAATCTGATCAACAGCCGTAATTTCAGCGTCAGTTCGAAGTTGAAATGATGTGAAAGACAGAGTGCTGTTTGCGTAGAATGATTCAACATGATCATCGTGATCAAAGATAAGTAATGATTGAAATGCAACATAAATCAATGACGAGATACTGTACATCAGTTCAGATTTGTATTCTTGAAACGCATGAAACTAACATACAATGTAAAGTCACTCGAGATCAAAGTATAAGATCTAGTTTCGTTCTTGTTCAAGATATCATTCGTAGACTGATTCTTACCTGCGATAGTCGTTGCATTTGTTGAAACTGTTGAAGTTGATCAAACAAAAACCTGAACAGATTCTTCATTGAGACTACAAGCATCACGACATGATGATTGAGAAGTGTAAACGAATGAAGAATTATAAGAAGCTGCTGAGACCAATGAAGAAGCAGCGTTAGCTGCAACGAACGAAGAGAAAGCATCAGTATCAAAAACAGTTTGTGATACATTTAAAGAAGCTCAGTACTCATAGATATTGATTGATTCAGTAATTGTACTCGTTGCTACAAATCATGACATGATCTTGTCATATTCAGAAATACAATTGCGACGACGACTGATGCAGCCTTGATCTTCTCGAGTGCAAGAAAGGTAATTCTGCATATGAATAGTCGATTGCTTCTTGTATACAGCACAGCTTCGACCAATAGAAGAGTTCACCTAGCAATCGGCTAAACCTAGCAGTCGGACAGCCCTATAGGGCTGAAAATTCACATTTCATATTCTATTGATATAATTCTTCAACATATCAGCAAAACAATGACAGTCATTTCTCTCATTTCTTCTATGTTCTTCATATCTTCTGAAGATATAAAACTTTCACAGAAAAAGCGCATAATGCTTGCTCATGCACGTTGAAACGAGACTTCAGCAGTCAACGAAAATTTCTTTCAAGCAAAAATCACTCGTCAATATGAAATATCAACTAGTACTCTTTGAAATCGAATCAATAATCAAAAGACTGTTGCTGCATGCAATCAGCAATTTCAAAGACTTAGTCAAGAAGAAGAAGAAGCTATATGTGACTGAATTCTACGTCTTCAGACTTGAGACTGATCTTCTCGTGTGAAGCAAGTACATTCAATAACTTAAGAACTATTAATAAAAAAAATGATGATAAGTTAGTTGAAATCAATTGATCTCAGAAGTTTCTAAAACATCATTCGCAAATCAAAACAGCATATGTTTCTTCGCTTGACAAAGAGCGTGCTATGACTCAGAATCATGATATTTTAGCTGACTGATTCAATCTTTTTCAAAGTTTGAAAGAAGAGCATGAAATAAAGATAGAAAATATCTACAACATGAATGAAAAGAAATTCATGCAGAGAATTATTGCTAAGCTTCAAGTCATGATTTTCAAGTATGAAAAAAAGACTCATATGATTCAATGTGATAATCGAAAGTGAGTCTTATTGATTGAGTATATATTTATGAATGAAAGAGTCTTGAAGTCATGAATTATCTTCAAAGAAAAATTACAGCAGAAGATCTGATATAAAGTACTTAAAGAAGATCATATTGCTGTAAGTGAGAATGACTGAATCAACAACAAATTGAGTTTAGTCTGAATTCAAAAATGCTTTGATTCAGAAACTAAAATCTGTCAGAAAGATGAATATCAAATGTTATTAATTGATGATCATGCTTTTCATATTGCTACTCAGATGATTGACTATTGCATCAGTCAAAAGATCATTCTACTGTGTCTTTCAACTCACATTACTCATTTGCTTCAATCACTTGATGTTGAAGTCTTTGCTTCATTGACTACTGCATACAAGTTTCATGTTCAGCGAATTACTCAACTTGAGATCAGCTACTCAATCAATAAAACAAACTTTCTAGAAATATATCAACAGACTCAACATGAAGCAATTACATCATTGAATATCAGAAAGTCATGAACAGCTATGAAACTTCTTTCGTTCAGCTCAGCATTAATACTTCTGTGATGATCAAGTTTACTAAATGAATAAACGAGATTTATAAAATTGATATGACAATGTGATATTCTAAGCAGACACAGAATGAATATATTTTATGATAGAGTTAATTATTAAGAAGCTCTCGATAACTTGAGAGAATTGATTAACTATAAAAAGTTTGTCAAGCATTGTTAAGTCGAGCACGACATAACTCATGACATATTAAGTCGAAGATATGACGTAGTCTAAACAATGTCTTGACAAAGTCATAAAGTTTCAGAGCTAACTCAGATCTGATCTTCAACTCAGTCTCTGATTCTAGTTTCTAATCTAATCTTTATGTGTCAATTCATCATGACAATTGTTTTCTCTTCTAAGTGAGTTCATTCTCGATCTCAATAATTAATGTCTTTGTTTAGTCTAATAAATGATGACGCGTATTCATTGATTCATTCTAGAAGCTCTTAATAAAAATCTTTAAATCTTTGTGAGAAAACAAGAAAAAGAGAAACTTTTGATTGAATGATGATTTATCTTCAATTATAATGCGTATAGATGACAATGTAGATAGTATATGTGATGTGTAATTGATGTAAATGACAGCAATGATGACATGTAGATAGTACATAAACATTGTTTACATTTTAAGTAAATGATGTGATTAAGATGATAGAATGTAAACAAGAGTGAATAAAAATTGTTGTTTTGTTTATTGTTCTTTCAGTTTCTCTCAACTTTTCATTTTCTTCAACTTCATCTTTTTCAATCATGATTATATTTTTATCATTGTATGATTACTTTTGACAAACTTTAAGTATATCTGTATTGTAAGAGTAAAAGATCTAGATCATGAGTCATGAATGCACAGCGATGCTCAGAGAAAGTTGTAAGATGATGAAGTTAACTAATGCTTGAATCAAGATCATTACAAAAGTAAGTGATGTCACACTTGAGATTTCACGACTATTACTGCAACTAACAGTATTGTAAGTCTGCTCAAAAGACATCAATCAAGCGTGTTGATTATCATGCTGCTGATGCTGAATTGTTTGTGATGATGCAAACATCATCAAATTCTAATCAAAAGCTCATCATTTTTACTATTCAAACTTTCAAGTACATTTCAGCTATTGAAGAGAAAATTCAAAAGATGATGAGAAAAGAAATGATTGCTGATGCTTCATTAACAATCTTGTTGAATTCACAAACTTCGCGAAATCAAAAAACAATGATGAGATTCACTTATTTCACTTCTTGATGTTATTACTGATGCTTTTCAGCTGTCAATTGTTGAAAGAAGCAAAAGAAGTGCTGCTGATTTCAAAGTTCTAGATAGAATGATTTGTATAAAGTGTGCTTGAGTTCTACACATCGAGAATAAAACATCGCTGTGTGATGTCATCTTTCAAAGAAAGACAATGTACAAGAAGTGTGCTTGCTGTGCAAATAATGAGAATTTCTGTATTGCAGTGAGTATATTTATCTGATACATCTGCTAAATGCTCATGATTCAATATTTAGATTTTTGACATTTGCATTTTGACTGTCAATGAATTCTTTCATCTGCAGAATATTCATGATAGTGCAATTAAGAATGAAGAAGAGAATGTCACTCTGAAGACATTTACTGCTCATTAAAAAATTCTTTACAAGAAATTGATAATAATGACTCGTGTGAAGAATCATTTTAAGAGAGTTCACAAACTTGAATCTTTAAAGATTCAAAAGCTCATTCTCAAAAAGATAATGATTGTCAATGACATTGTTAGAGAAATTCTGAATGTAAAGCGCTTTGCAATACATTTAATCTCAATTATATATTGTTTTGTCAGCATTTCTAATTGTTCTGATATATTTTAGCACAATCTGTTGTCTTTTAAATCTTTGTCTTCACGTCTCAATGTAAATCTGACAATGAAAAAGAAGAAGAAGTTTGTGATCTTGCTTTGTGTGAAAGATGTTTGATGAAGTGATGATTGCATGATGTTTGTTGTGTCGTGATGATTGCGCTTTCTTGTCGAGCGCGTTTAAGCATCTTTGCGCTTTTTTCTTCTGTCTGTTGATTTACATATGTGATTATTTCATTAGAGAGCGAAACTATCATAATACAGTGATTCTTCTTTTCTAATAATGAATTTATGCTTGAAAGTGAGTAATTATGCTTTTCGCTCATGTTTCAGCCTCGTTTCAAAAGCTTCTATAAGCTTCGAGACATCTTTCATATCTTCGCTCGATATTCATTGATTATATTCAATGAGATATTCTTTTCATTGTATCTTATAATATAAGATTCTCTTTCTTTTTCACTTCTGTAGAATCTTTTCTATCTTTCATTCTTGCTCATCATCAATAAGCTTGAGTACAAGATAATTGAGTATAGAGTCATTGTTTAGTCTACAATTATACAACTCTAAGAGAAATACATGAAAGACAGAATGAACTCTATAGATGATTAAAAGATCAAGATGATATGTTTGCTTGTTTACTGATTTCTGTATGTGAAAGAATTCTATTAACTTATTTGATAGCTTTTTGCTTGACTTTTTCTGCTTCAGATTTTTTGCTGATAGCATGATTAAATCATCAACATTAAAGAACTTAAACTTATGTTTTCAATTATAGTACTTTGCCTGAGCATCAATTGCGTTTTGTCATCATTGCATCAACGTGTTTCACACATTTTGCAGCATTTCAACATGTTCTTTTGCTGCTGACACTTCTTCTTTCATAGCATCATTCTTAATGTGTATGTCAAAGATTGACTTGTAATCATACATGACTTTAAAGAAACTACAGCTCAACGAAGAGTGCTTTGTCTGATGATACATGAACTCAACTATGAGTAAAAGCGTAGCTCAGTCATCTTGCTTTTCTAAACAATATACTCATAGATAATGTTTCAATGTTTGATTCTGTTGTTCTGTCTGATTGTCTGTTTACAAATGAAAAGCAATGCTTAGTCATCATTTCATCTTTGCATGATAGCAGATCTCTGATCAGAATGCACTGATAAATAGACTATCTTTATCAATAATTATATCATTCAATATTTCATATCTTAAAGCAATCTGCTCAAAGAACAACTTTGCTAACTTTACAACAGTCAGAGTTTTCTTTGTAGATAAATAATGTGTCATCTTTATGTAGTGATTGACTATCATGAGAATTAAGTCATACACGACTTCTTTTCATTTACTAGACGACAGATCTGTTATGAAATTCATAGTAATTTCTTTTCATGAATTTGTGAATTGAAGTAATAATCTCAACTCGTCATATGATAAATGACGTTTCATCTTCATTCTCTGACAAATGTCACAAGTATTTATATACTCTTTGACATTCTTGATCATACTTTTTCAGTAATATTTGCAATCTAATAGCTCATTGATCTTGTCAACATCAAAATATCTTGCTAATCAGTTGTCATGATGACGTTTCAATAACTCTTCTCTGACAGAAAGATTTTTTGAAACATACAATGATTCATTGTACTTTATTATTTCTTGACTATTCAATGTTCAAGCTTCAACGTCACTCTTTTATATACTCGTCGTTTCGTCTGCTTTTAATCTCACAGCAAATTCATCTTCTTGCTGTAAAATCTTGATGAGTTCAACTATGAATTTACTACTGAAGTTGTATGTCATTTCATGAATTGTCAATACTCTGACAATTGCATGTGAAATGAGTTGTTTGCAATCAACAGTTTCAGCAACAAAATTAAGCTGTTTCTTAGCTACGTTGCAATCTTTATGAATCAACATTTCATCATCATATCTTCTTAAGTTTTCAGACTCAGATTGAGAAATTCTACTTCTTAAGAAATGTACTTCGTCTAGATGTGTCTTTTGCATTGCTAAAGTCATGATTCTCAGCAGCATACTTCTGACATGCATTGCTGAATACATACTTGTGTTTTCACTGACATTGTGAACAGACATCTTCTCGACTTCGTTAATCACTCATGTACAGTAGATTTCATTTAACAACATGCTTTCAATATGATTGACTGAATATCTTCTTTCACTGACATTGTGAACAAACGTTTTCTCAACATCATTAATTACTCATGTTCATCAATGAGTTTCATCTTGCAGTTTGCTCTCGACATGTTCTGCTGAATATCTGTTCATACTTATACTGTGAATGAACATTTTCTCGACATCGTTAATCACTTGTATACAGTATAGTTCTCTGATTGCTACAAATATAAAGCTATTTAAGCTTTTTATTCTAGTCAGCTTTCGCTGCAAAGTGAGCAGCAAATGATTTGCAAAGATGTTCTCATTCTTATAGTCAGATCATCTTGATGACGCATTGATTGAGTTTGTCTTTCCTGATCTATGTGCTATTTCAAAGTTACAGATCAACAATCTCATGACTCATCTGACTTGTCTTTCGTTTAGCTCTTGAACATTCATAAAACTCTTCAGATTATTATGATCAGTCAGAACTTCGACAGTATGATAATTGTCTTTCACATAGTGTCATCAGTGTTTAAACATCGCTACTATGACTAGAAGCTTCTGATCATATGTCTCATAGTTTCTTTCAATGTCTATCATCATTCTGAATCAGAATGCAATCAAATGTCATTGATCTTCATCATTTGACTGAGACAAAATACTTGCAACTGCATAATTGAATATGTCGATCTCGATGTGTATATGTTGCTCTGAGTCAAAGTGTCTTAGAATAGATGTCTTCATAAAGACGTCGCGAAGCTGATTAAAAGCTTGTTTCGCTTCGCTCAATCATATGAATAAGTTCATTTTTACATCTTTTACACTATCTTTCAGCAGTTCTGTTAAAGACTCTGCTATCTGAAAGTAGTGATGTATAAAACGTCGATAGAAATTGATGAACTTCAGAAAAACTTGTATTTTTCAATACATCTTTGATATGAATCACGTTTTGATGATGTCTACTCTACTTGAATTCATTGAAACACTCTCTGTGAATATGACAAATTTTAGAAAGTTCACTTTAGTGATGAAGAATTCACACTTCTTCAAACTAGCATATAGCTTGAACTTTCTTAATCTTTCAAGAATCTGCTTTACGTGATCTACGTGATCAGTCTTCTCTATGAAGAAGATTAGAATGTCATTCAGATAAACAATACAAAAGTTGTTTAAAAGCTTTGTCAAGATCTTATTAATATAAGTCTGAAAGATGACAGATGCATTGATTAAATCAAACGACATGATCATATATTCAAAGTGATCATAATGAGTATGAAACATCATCTTTCACTCGTCTTCACGTTGAATTCTGAGATAATGATAAACATTCTTCAGATTTAACTTAGTGAACTGCTTGACTTTATTGAGTCTGTCTAAAGTTTCATTAATTAAAGACAGTGAATGATGATTTTTGACAGTGATCTTATTCAGATCTTGATAGTTCATGCATAAATGAAGACTATCATTCTTTCACTAAAACATCATCTAGATACTGTCTCAGAGTCACTAACTCTGTGTTTAACAAATTATACAATGATTTATATGATGACTCTGCAGTGATTTCGATTGCATGATCATGTTCTTCATGCAAAGACAGTTTGTTTGCACTTTTTATTGAGAATACATCTTCATACTCTTTCAATTTGACGAGTAAAGTCTGCATTTCAAGCGCGTTTGTGATACAACTTATTGCATTATTCATTGCTTTCACTTGATGTTCAACAATCAACTTTTTGATGATGTTGATCATGACAAAAGCATACACAGTAGACTCATCTTGTAAAGCTTTCGCAAATGCTTGTGCAAAGAACAACTCAAATGCGTGCTTATTCACGTCGAAACATCATGTTCTTGCGACTGTGTTTATTTAAATACGCTTGAATTGCATATTTGACATACTTAAAATCAAGAAAGATTCTTTCTTGTCAATAGCATAGAAGATACTTATATCTTTTTTCTTTATGTTTCAGCTGTCTCTCAGTCAATAACACATCTTATAGACGTCATAACAATAGACATTCTGATTATTCATTCAGATAAATTTTGAAAGATCGACGTTCAGCAATGACATATTCTGCTTGATGATGAAACGTTAACTAATCACGTTCATCTTGACATTGATATTCATGTGAATCTTTGTTTCTGTCTTCTGATTTCTCTGAATTACATGTTCTTTATATATAAAAGTCTTTACGAAGAGAACTTCTTGTTTTTCCCTCGATGATTTGAAGTATTCATCAAGAGCTTGTCTTTTTTTGAAATCTTGAGATGACTCATATGTAACATCAAATCGATGAATACTCAATTCAAGTCAGATTCTTTTGACCTGTTCTTGATCTTTTCATCTTTACAATCAATAAAGTAATGATTCTTTTGATTGCATATATAGCACGTTATATTGAACAAATTCTTGCTATAATGTGATGAAGTATGCAAGCTTGTCTTTGATGAAGAATTGAATTTAGTTGATCAATGAGATTTCTTTCGCTTTGAATGAATCTTTTTATTGATTTTATCTCAATCATGTGAGTCTTCGTCTTGAGATTGTTTCAACAACAAGATGCGCTTCTTTTGCAAGTTGATTTTCAATCAAGCAACAAGATTGATTAACGCATCTTATGTGATGAAAATCGACTGCACATTAGTAATGATCACATGCAGCTCAGATCTCAACTTGATGAATAAATGAGCTCACTTATGCTCATCACTATACAATGAAAGTTGATGTTTCAGAATGCTCAGATAAACTGCAAACATTCATATTATCTGATCTGAATGTTGCAATGCATTTGCATACTGCTGAATCACGTCTATATCTTGATTCATTAAATTCTCGATTAAATTAAGAAGAAAGTTGATAAAATTGAATCACGTCTGCTGAGTTGCAAACATAGTCTCTTCATGATTGAATCAAAGCTTCTTTGATTCACTTTTGAGATAGATTATGCAGTACAAAATCTTTTTCTCATCACTTTTAAAATGTCAAGAAGTATTTCAAAATGAGATTTCAATGTCGCGAATTCACTCTTTATGCTTTTTTATAGTTTTGTCATGATACTTCTTCAAGAGCATTGAAAGTCTTCGCTTCTGCAAAACGATCTTGTGATGACTTTGTTTTGTCATCATCAACACTATGAAGACGATGCGTAGATCATTCAAGTTCTCAGTGAAAGCTTGAATGAAAGCTGAACGACTTTTCTTTGTCATTTCAATGACTTGCAGAGTCTCAATCTCTGATTGAATAGCTGCTAGCTTCTGTTTCTTTCGCAGTTCATCACGTTGAAGCATTGCTCATGTCAGCTGTTCATCAATATCAAGAAAGAGTTCATCTTCTGCTTCTTCACTTTCTGATTTTATTATGCAACATTTGTTTTCTGATATGATGTCTTGCAAGATCAAGATGTCATTGTTTCAATTCTGTTGCAATTGCATTGCTGTTGTCATGCTTGAATATCAAATCATTATCTCTAAGAAGAGTTTGAAATAATTAGAACTGTAATGATTGAGTCTATTAAATGAATAGACGAGATTTATAAGAATGATATGACAATGTGATATTCTAAGCAGGCACAGAATGAATATATTTTATGATAAAGCTAATTATTAAGAAGCTCTTAATAACTTGAGAAAATCGGTTGACTATAGAAAGTTTGTCAAGCATTGTCAAGTCGAGCATGACATAACTCATAACATATTAAGTCGAAGATATGACGTAGTCTAAATAATGTCTTGACAGAGTCATAAAGTTTCAGAGCTAACTCAGATTTGACCTTTGACTCAGCTTCTGATTCTAGTCTTTGATCTAATTTCTATGTGTCAATTCATCATGACAACTTCAGCACTTTTCTTCTAAGAAACTGAATCAATCACAGCAGTACAACATAGTCATTCATTCAACTACGTCTGTCGAGACTACAGTTACATACATCGATCTCAAAGATGATTTAGAAGTCGTTCTAACATCTGCAAATATTTCACAAGTACAGCAGCTTATTAAACAAGCAATAAAAGAAATGATTTCTAGTCAGATTCTTGAAAAGATGAGTAAAGCAGCAATACGAGCAATGACGAAATTGACTATTCAGAATGTCACTAATCAGAAACTTCTTGAACTCAATAAAAGAAAGAAGCAAAAGATTAATTAAATTGAGAGTAATTATGATACTGCAAGAATCATGAATCAAGAGATTATTGATGAAAGAAGAGAGAATCAATGAGCAAAGATATGACAAAAGAAGATTAATTCTCTACTACATTTAAATTTTGAGCTATTTACTTCAAAATCTTCTATTCAAAAATGAGCTGTTGTAACTTCAGCTCAACAGACAAAGATGTGAAATAAAGAGATCAATAATCTACTACGTCTAGATCTCAAACTCTTCACTTCAACATCAAGCTCTAGACAAAAGAAGAAGAAGCAGCTGATAGTTAAGCTACGAGTCAGACAGCTGAAGCAGAAGCAGAATGTTATGATTCTAGTCTTCGTCTATTCTTCATCTAGTCTTCGCCTGATTTCATTCTAATCAAGTCTAGCAAGAATCTGATTTAGAAGTAGACTGATCGCGTCAAGTCAAGTACTTGAGTTCAAATCAAGTACTCAACTTGAAAAGTATTAAGTTAAATTGAAAGATTTTTGAAAAAGTGTTGAGTTGAGTTGAGAAGTTGAACTCAAGCACTCAAGTCGAATTGAGAAGCTTGATTCAATAACTCGATTCGAAAATTCGACTCAACTCGACAAGATATTAGATAAATGTAAATAGCTTGATCGAACAGTCTTCATGATTTTCTTCATGACTTTCTATCATGTTTTCTCGTCATGACTCTCTATCAAAGTCAAACAATCTTCATGTTTTCCCTTTATGTTTCTCTTCATGTTTCCCTTCATGTTTCTCGTCATGACTTTCTTCATGTTTCTCTTTATGTTTCTCTTTATGTTTTTCTTCATGTTTCTCATCATGACTTCATGTTTCTCGTCATGACTCTCTATTAAACGATCTTCATGTTTTTCTTTATGACTCTCTATCAAACGATCTTCATGTTTCCCTTTATGACTTTCTATCAAACGATCTTCATGTTTCCCTTTATGACTTTCTATCAAATGATCTTCATGTTTCCCTTTATGACTTTCTATTAAAAGGTAATGCAAAAAGGTAATGCAAAAGTTAAAAACCGGAAAGTTTTCTATATTTAACTCTCTTGACGTCAAGCTTGAGTTCTTGACGAGTCAAGTTGAGTTGACTCAATTCTCAGTCGGGTCAAGTCGCGTCAAGTTGAAAATATGAGCAACTCGACTTGAATTGAGTTGAAAATGTGAGCAACTCGACTTGATCTTAATTCAAGTTCAAAATGTTAACTTGAAACTCAACTTGACGATCAGTCTATTTAGAAGTGATGTCATTAAAACTCTGCATCATATGTGTAAGACATTAATTCAATTGAGTTTAGCACAGAGCTGAGAAACACACATAAGAATCGAGTTTTTTCCTGTAAATACTTTTCTTTCTTAGCATTTATCTATTAGTTAAATGACACTTTTATGACTCGCTTTAGATTGATCTCTAACAGTAGATAAATGCTACTCAACTATTCTGCTATCGACGTGTAAACGATACAAAATAACCTACTTCGTTCATTCAGAAAATTCGCAAGAAATTCTTTGAATTACTTTCATTAAAACATACATTCAAATTTACTCAAATTTATCAAATCAATCACTCAATCTCATCATAATCTATCTATCTATCTTTATCTTTCTCATAATGACACGCGACTCTAAATCAGTCGAGTCACAAACAGCTTATCTGCTTAGAAGCATTGCTAGTAAACGAGTTTCTCTTATTTCTTTCAATGCTTCAGTGAGATCTCAAAATGTCGCTATCTCATGAAACATCAACATAAGTCAATAACTTCGTCAATGAGCTATTGATCAGTCAGACGAGATCATCAAGATGCTGATCAAGTTAAGAGATTAATGAGACATGACTTTGAAACTCAATGAGCAATGAATCGATCTACAAGTTGATCACATCAAAAGACTTAATGAGTTAGAGACAAATTAAACGACAATAGACACTCAAGAAGAGACTATCATTGAACTATGAGAGAAAGTATTGAGTTTTAAAAAGAAACAGCGTTTAGCTGATCAGTCTCAATCTCAACAGTCTACTGAATCTCGATCTACTACAAATCATTTATCTCAACAAGATATCAAATTGCATGCTTCTATCAAGAATCATACTTGACGAGAGACATTTACTAAGTTCATCTCATTCAAAAATGAACGTCATTGATTCTACAAATTTTCAAATTCATTTATATTCATTGATGAAGATGAATTAACCTGAAAAGATTGAAGAAACAAGATGAACGACAAGCTGATTGTCAATGTTGATCAATTCAATGATGAGACTATTTGTATTATTTACATGATGTCTAGACTAGAAGATGACGTTGTAAAACACATCTTCGCTTAACGTTGTTTTGATTCTTTGAATTCATTCACTTTGATTTATGAGCTATTTGATCATTTAAAAGAAATATATGATGAACTGAATAAAAATTGAAAGTCTTGACGTGAATACAACGCTCTGAGACAAGCAGACAAGTCTTTTAATGTCTTTTACTTCAACTTTATGAAACTATTCAATTATCTCAATTATGATGATTGCACTCTGATGAACAATCTTCAGAATAAAATCAATAATCGCTTGCAAAATGCTTTATCAATCTGTTCAGAGAATTTTACTTCGCTCACTCACTTAAGAATCTTTCTTCAAGATGTAAATAATAAACAGCGAGTCAACTATCAGTTACGCAGCAAACGTTGCATTGTCATCATCAAAGTCACTGTCATATCTGATAAACGTGCTGCTACTTCATTGTCAGTGACAACTTTGATAATTGATTATGTTAAGTTTATCATCTTTTTTATCTCTGAATCAGCAAGATCATTTATCATCTGCTATACTTGCAAGATCTCAAATCACTTGTTAAAGAACTGTTCTCAGAACAAGATCAACACTTTTGCTTCTTAAGCTTTCACTCTTCATTTACATGAAATCATTATTTTAAAGAATAAAAAGAATGAGAAAATGTCTTCTTTCAAAGATAGTGAGGCAAAAAACTAAAGACTTTCATCAAAGATGCAATGAAAGATGTGTTAATTTCTTCAACAATGAGCATGTCAAATGACTCTTTTGCTTCTGAATCTTTGACTATTGAATGTATACTTTCTAGCAATGAAATTAGTTACTCATTGAAGTCATTGATTGACATCAAAGTTGCTGACTATTCATTCATTGATGAAGTGATTACGCAGATTGTTTATAATCAGTTGCAAATCGAGTCTTTGACTTTGATCAAAGTGAAATCAATTCAAGAATTTGACAATCATTATGTTAAGAAACTTATTATTCATGTCATTTATTTGAATCTGACTGTTTAAGATTATACAATTGACACAGTTTCTATGTTGATCACTTGATTAAATCAACATCAAATGATTCTTGAAAAAACATGAATGAATAAAATCAATCTAATAATTAATATGTGAATCAATTTTCTTCGATTTTCGAATTTTAACTCTACTAGTCAGAAATTAATTGCTCTATTCTCAAGCAATAAATCAATTATGAAATGAAAGAGCTTGACTTCTACTCATATACTGAAGAGATCTTTCACTTTCATTACATCTCAATTCAGTCAAATCAAGAAATTCATTGAACAGTTAAAACAGCGTGACGCGACTTTGACTAACGTCAATTCGAAGTCAACGTTCAGTCTGAAATCATTCTCTTTCAGTTCAATGAACATAGAAATGATAGAGACAGCAACATATAGAATGTTAGTCAAACAATCAGATGTCAAGATCTTTGCTGTTATTGTCTTGAAAATCAATCAACTCATAACTACAGTCAAAAACAAGTCTGAAGAAGTGAATCTGCATAAGCTTTCTTACGTTGAAGTTCTTGAGCAAGTCAAGATTAAGCTTTTCTTTGAATATTATGACTATTTAAACATCTTCGATCGAGCAATGATCAATCAGCTATCATTGCATTATTTCTATAATTACAAAATTGAATTGATCGATGAAGAAACATTTTCTTGAAGCAGACTATATCAAATGTTCAATCATAAGCTTCAGAAGATAAAGAAGTATCTGATTAATCATTTAAACAAAGAATTCATTTTCTTCAGCTTTGCATCATACGTCTCACTCATTTTGTTCATTGAAAAGAAAGACGATAGTCTGCGTTTTTGCGTTGATTACAGAAAGCTCAATGCTTTAATCAAACGAAATCACTATTCTTTGTCATTGATAGACGAGACTCTCATTTATATACAAGAAAGCAAGTATCTGACTTGATTAAATATCATTGTCGCGTTCAACAAACTACGCATGCATTCAGATAATGAAGATTTGATCATCTTTATTATCTTCTTCAATTCATACAAATATTATGTAATGCTCTTTGAATTAATCAATGAATCAACGTTTTATCAACATTATATAAACGACGTATTGTTCAAATATCTACATCAGTTTTGTCAGATTTATCTAAATGACATTATCATCTACAGCAAGATCTTAAAGAAATACAAATGACATGTATGATTAATCTTGCATCAACTACGAGAGATTGATTTACAGATAGACATAAACAAATGCGAGTTTCATGTGCAGAAAATCATCTTTCTAGAACTTTTGATGTTAATCGAAGAACTGAAGATGAATTCTCGAAAGATACAAGCAGTCATTGATTGATCTACACTCAATAATCTCACTCAGATGCAGTTCTTCATTGACTTCTGAAATTTCTATTGATGCTTCATCAAGAACTTTTCAAAGATTGTTTGTTCAATGATTCAACTCATTCAAAAGAAGATCATATTTGAATGAAATGAAGTCTGTCAGATCATCTTTGATCATATGAAGAGATGTATGATTGAGACTTTTATACTACGTCACTTTGATTAAACTCATGAGACTATTCTTGAAATTGACTCATTCAACTACGTCAATGATGAAGTTCTCTCTCAATATAATGATGAAGAAGTACTACATTCAATTGTCTTTTATAGCAAGAACATGTTTTTTGCTGAATGCAATTACAAGATATATGATAAAAAACTTCTGATCATCATTTGAGCATTTGAACATTGACAACTCGAACTGAAATTAACTGACATTTCTATCAAGATGTTCATCAATCATCAAGCACTCATCTTGTTGATGAAAGATAAAGAGCTGAGCAGATGTCAGATGCATTGAGTTCAGAAGTTTGTTGATTTCAACTTCAGAATAATGTATTGATCTGATAAACAAAACATCAAGATTAATGCATTAACTCATCAAGCTGACGTCGTGCTCAGAGATTCAGAAGATGAGTGCATTTGATATCAATGAATCTTTATTCTGACTTTGAATTGAATGAAAATTGCTGATTTAAAGAAGAACATCAGTGAATCAATCTATAAACAGATTCTTGAGACTAATGAGATCGACGAGAATTGTACGCTACTTCGTGAAGCAATAGCAAGAGACAAGACACAATATAAAGATATCAAATTGAAGAATTGTTGAACTCAGAATGAAATCTTGTATCATAATAGTCAGCTATGAGTTTCATTCAACGAGCTTCTACAAATGAATCTGATTCGTGAGATGCATAATTAATCATCAGTTGATCATTCTGATATTCTTAGAACTGTGAAAGTCATAAAGTGAAACTACTATTGATCATTCATGTGAAAAACAATAGATTGATATATTCAAAACCGCTATATCTGTCAACATTCAAAGACATTTAAAGATAAATCAAATGACTTGCTTTAATCTCTATTGATATCTGAACAGTGATGACAAAACATAGCAATAAACTTCATTATTAATCTATTTGATTCAAGCGAGTACAACGCTATTCTAACAATCATCTGCAGATTGTTAAAAGAAAAACATTATATTTCTTGCATCATTGATGAAGAAGATATCACTGTTGAAAAGTTAGTTGAAATGCTGATTCAATAAGTATATTGAACTCATGATTTATCAAGCTTCATAGTATTTGATTGAGATTTACAATTCATCTCTATACTATGAAAGTTTCTTTGCAAACGACTGAGCATTTTTCTTCAATTGTTCATTGTTTATCATTCTCAGATCAACGATTAAAGCGAACGAGTCAATCAGAACGTCAAGTGATATTTTTGATTCTTCTGTTCATATATGCAGAATAGACTGATTGCGTTGAGTCAAGTACTTGAGTTTGAGTCGAGTACTTGACTCGTCAAGACTCGATTCAAGTCAGAATTCTTGACTTAAGTATTTAAGTTGAGTCAAAAGATTTAACTCAAGTATTCAAGTTAAGTCAGAAGATTGAGATCAAGTATTGACTTAAAATTCTCGACTCGATTCGTCAAGACATGAAGCAAAGTACTACTAATATTTATTTGAATGTCTGATAATGCAACAGAATAATGCAATTGATGAGAGAAAATTCATGCTTGTTCATTTACTACTGCTAATCTGAGATAACTATTATCTCAGAATTTTTCTTCTTCTTCTTCTTCTTCTTCTTCTTCTCATTCTTCTTCTTCTTGTCATACTCATTCTCGTTCTCAATTATATCTGCATCATCATCTCTCTTGCTAAATTTCATCTTCTTGTCATTGTCGTCAATCTCAATGATATCATCAGACTGATCATCTGTTGAATCTAGTGACTTAACTATCTTTCTATCGACCGCATTTTTTTCACTTGAGAATGTGCTCATGAATTTGTCAAATTCTTGTATGACATCTGAATCATTCGTCGTCTTCAAGTCATTCAATTCTTCATGATGTAAAATTTGTTGCTGAATTAGTTCAATGATAGATATCATGTATTTCGAAATATTTATTTCAAGTTCATCTTGTGATGCAATAGTTTAATTCATACATTAGTCTTGTTTTTCACATCAAACACAGTACATACATTGACAGTAGAAGTAGTATTGAACGTCGTCTTCATGATTATTGCTTCAAGATTCATTCGCTTTGCAGTCTTCTTCTTTCTCATCTTCTTCATCAAATTCGTCTTGAAGCATTGAGCTATTATATCATCAGCTTTTGAAACACATATGCATTACTCAAATGCATTATCATGTAGCTTCTTTCTCACTCGATCATCTGTGATTGTATCTTGCATATTGCTCTTCATGTTCATCTGCTTCTCTTTCGAGACTTTCTGATATACACTGATAACTTTCAGCTTTGTCAGTTGCTTGTAAAGAGTGATTCAATCAACATTCTGCTTGATATAAAGAATTTTTTGATCTTTGTTTCATTCAACAACTTGATTTCTACTTGCAATGAATTGCAACTTGATACTAGATAGATTGAACATTCTGCGATCTTGATTAATCTCAATGATAATGCATATAAATAATGCATAACAATCTTCTTATCTGATAGTGATGTTGAAGTGCTTTTTTCTAGTCACAATAGATGAATTCAATGAAAAGACATAAGACGTAGATAACGTTAAAGTTAGAATAGATATGAAACGTAGATAAAGTTAAAGTTAGAATAAATATGAAGCGTAGATAAAGTTAGTGTTAAAATAAATGTGAGATGTAGATAAATTAAAGTTAGAACTGAATTTTGAAATTCATTCATCATCTTAAAACTGTGATCATCACAATCATTATCTCAGTGATGCAATCAACACATTCATCATAATAGTGATACAATTAACACATTCATCATAAAAGTGATACTATTAACACAGTTTGTTCAATCATCATTTCTTGTTGACATTGTACTTCACTTTGCTTTCACTTTACTCAATTATTGCTATCTTTTACTCAATTATTGCTATCTTTCAAATCGTGATTGAATAATCTACATCATATTCATGACACGTTGCAAGCAGACAGATAATGCATTTAGATAATGCATTTCTTGTTGCGCATTGCTGACAGACTTGATTTAGAACAAAAGTCAAGCGAAGATGCATCATGTAATGATTTGAAAAAGTCAACTCATGATGATAAATATTCATTAAATCGAATTGAGAAAGAATTAAGATAAGATCATAAGATCATGTCTGAAAGCAAGATCTTACTTGAAAGCAAGATAAATAGAATTGAGAAAATAATGCAAACAGATAATGCATCAAGCAATCAACAGCTAATTTATTGCAACAGACAAAGAGAAAATGAAAGTCAGAAATCATCGTTCTTTGAGAAATTCGTTGTTATCAGAAAGCTGCGAATTTGTTAATATCTAAAATCTCATTCAAAAGACTAGTATGAAAAATTCTTCAGAATGAGACTGATATGAATTAACTTAGTCAGAGAATGAGCGATAAGAACTACAGAATTCAAGCTTCGATTTTGCTTACTCTTCAAAAGATTATAGAAGCGTTTCTATGTGAATTTCTTGTCAGTAAATGCATTATTCATTTGCATTACTCTTGATGTTTTACAACACTTACTGATATCATGCTTTACATATGCAGATAGCAATCTTCTTGCTATTCATGTCAAGCGAGTAATCATTCAGCAGAGAGATTTGATATTCATGAAAACTTTGATGTGCAATCTTGAAATTCAGTTGAGTGCTTAATGAAAATAGCATTCGTGATATCTTGATCAGATCAAGTTGTTTAGCATAGTAATACACTTTATGAACTGCATTATCTCTTTGCATTATCTTGTAACTGTGTTATTATACTACATACATTAACAATGCAAAAGCAACATAAAATGAAATGATATTAAACATTTAAACATTAATAAAACATAAAACATTTTGCAAATCTGTCTTGAAAGAATCATCAAATTCATCAATTGCGTT
>JAABUK010001512.1_pt1 | contig 43783 bp, 65 predicted proteins | sample 5559141 | NCBI WGS metagenome assembly JAABUK01 (sample SAMN10711869, study PRJNA513367) | rock metagenome | isolation source: Antarctica rocks | place: Antarctica: Victoria Land, Pudding Butte nord | collected 2016-01-03 | reverse complement strand
TACGCAAATGCTATGGCGCAGTGCAGGGCGGAACGAAAAAGGGCGGTCAAGGCAGGGCGGGTAGGTCAGAAGAAAAGCTTTCTGCGAACCAGCAAAAGCAAAGCCAGTCAGGACGGCCAGTTGCCACATTAAGGTAAAGCGGTCAGTCTTGAGGGTTGTGCGGAGCGATGGCAACGTTTGCAAAGTCAAGAGTGCCAGCAGAAGATCTGTGGTATGGAACTCACCGGCCATCCATGAAAACGAACGTACTGCTCCAGCACGTGAACCCCGGCCAGGTGAGAATTATCCGCCTCGTACAAATTCATACTTGGTTCCTTCAGCAGAGGTTACAAATGTGCTGGTTTGACAGGTCAAATGCACAACATTTCAGCATCCTCCAGAGGACAAGGTTTTTGGTGCACCCCGACCGCTTGACCCGGAAGGCGCCAGGGAAGGTACCAGTAAAGCTCAAGCTTGAAAAATCGACGTACTCTCCGCGGCCAAACCTTGCCTTTGTCGTTTTGTTGACAAGCCACAACTGCAATATGCGTGCAGTCACTGGCATTTGGAAGCAGCATCACCCGAATCCTTTCAGCCAGCCAGGCCCTGACTTCCGTGCCATGAACAAGCAGGCCACCATCCAGTACGCTTCCAGGCAGTTGGCGCTTGCTGCTGCTTGCTGATTCACATCAACACTAAGATTTGTTCTGCTCATCAACATATAACTTCTGTTCCTGCAGCGGGCTGACTTCACCTCAGCAGCAGCACAGCTTCAGGGCAGAGCACCCCATGCACCTGAAAGTAGGGTATGCAGTCAAGCAGGCACCACCTCAGTTGCCATCAGACAAAAAGCCTGAGTTCACATACGGCAAGCCTAGCACTCACAAGACCATGGAGGAGATCAGAGTAGCAGGGTAAGAGCCATGGTACAAGTTGTTATACCCTGATATCATCTCACAACTGCATACCAGGGTGCAATCCCTTGCATGCTGTCTCATCCACAAGCAATCACAAGGTTGCAGTTTGAAAATCCATATTTGTGAGGCTGCTACATACACGGCGCTTCAACATATTGGACTGAAGTGCTTTTATGCTGCAATCAATCTTGTCAGCCAGTTGTAGAACGACTTGCTTTCTGCAATTTCAGTCTCCTTGCTGAATGACATGCATGAGAACTTGGAGCCCTTGGCCCTTCAATTTCCTCCTGACTACAAATTGTGCTGCTGCAGGAGGGACAACCCGAACATGAAGCATTTGATGCAAGGAGCTTACACATGGTGTGTTCACCGCTCTTGCCTGCTGTATTTGAACAATACAACACCCTTGCTGTCTGTTCAGTATGCATGATTCCACTTGCATGTCAGCCTGTGGCTGCTGCCTGATTGTCGCAAGCACCAGTAGCTTTACGTCCACTCAATCAGACCTGGATATGTGCGTCTGATGGGGTGTATCCTATACATGCAGCAATTCAACCAGGATGGACATGTTGGTTGAAGTCTTGTGTGTATGTCAGCATTACATGTCATGTGCTGGCTTGGCAGGGAATGGATGCAAACAAACGATGCCCGCGCTCAGGAGTTTAGTCAGCATGCCCACTACATTCAGCCCACCCCCACTAAAGCTGCTTTAGGTCACAGCAGGCATGCAGGTTCCCAGGATAGCGCTGGCAAGTCTGCTCATGCAACTGCTGTTCAGAACTTCAAACTGAGCAAGTTTGTGCACCATGCCAAGCACAAAGTTGATGACTCAAAGCCAGGAGTCATGGACACTATTCGACCTGTCAGAGATGTCAGGATTAACGGACAGACTCAGGCAGCGCTAGTCGTGTAATATGCTGGGCATACATGCCAAGCCTGCAGTACATACTAGTATGCCAGCTACTCTTTGCATGCAGGATGGTGTTATCGTTATTGCGCATCATGTGCACAGTCCAGCATGTAAATTTTTCTCACTGCCAGAAAGAGCACCATGGCACCCAAGCCAGCAACAAAAGCAAACAGACGCTCCATTTAAGGCTGCAAAAAGTCATCCTCAAGTGCCTGCTGCACGGTGGGTCTGCGAGCTGGATCAGGATGCAGCAAGCGCCGGATGAGCCTTGCTGCAGAGGTGTGCTCATTGACATCAGGAATAAGCTTAGCCAGCCATTCAGCTTCAAAGGGGACAGCACTGCCAGCGGCATGTGCATCAACCTGCATGACAATAGCATATTCATTTTGAGCAGCAAGCTTTTGGTCTGCACCATGCTGTAAGTCAGCAAAACCGTTCTGCGGATGCAGCTAATCCCATGACATGACAAGGCGAGTCAAAAACCAGGCTTCGAGAACAGCAGACAAGCTGGGATTGACCAAAAGTAACAGCATGCATGCAAAATATTGTACGGCAACCCGATTACATACCCAGTGTTCAAGACGCTTTGCAGCAGAGGCCATCCTCTCTGCCTCATCAGAAATAGATGAGGATGACTTCCCAGTCACATCAGGATCCAACACTGGCACCCCCGCTGTCAGCATAAGTGCCAAAAGCAATCCCACAGCCCACATGTCAGCTGCTTGGTAGCTGATAGTCTCCAATTGAGTTCCTTCATAAGCGCTGCGAAACAAGCGAAGCACCTCTGGGGCAGATCCTTCAATGCTTGCCCGGACGTGTATCCAGTCGCCCAGAGCATCTGCAGAGCAGCGCTCGTTCATGCACCGGATGTGAAAATCATTGGCAATCTGCTTTTGGAATTGAATTACAACAGCATTTGCAATTTGCATTTGTAATTGAATTACAACAGTGCAAATGCAGCAGCTGAAAACTGGTGAACAGTGTATGGCTTGCATGGTTGTGACCCAGCATGTGAAGACAGTTTGAATCCATTGGGATGTGCTGCTTGTGAGTACATATAGAGCAACAATTGCAGCTGCCATCAAACGCATGATGGCTCAGGTCTGCAGGTTGTTAAGCACAGGTGGACAGCAGCTGAATCTGCATGTCACTTTACAGGTCTGTATATACAGGTTTGCGTTTACAGGTCTCAGTTCTGCAGGTTGTACCGCAGTACAACCTGCAGAACTGGCATGCAAGCATTGTTACCTTCTCTCAATGCAGATCCCAAGTCAGTGATCCTGCAGTGTATGCTGCCATCAGACAACCTCTTGCACAGGATTTTGTCGCACTTCAGGTTCACATGAGCAAATCCACAATCATGCAGCACTGCCAAAGCCTGCAACAACAGCAGTACTGACAGTCAGCTGCAGCACTGACAGTGTTCATGCAAGGCCGTCTTTTGGATTGTGATAATAAGCATGTACATATGCTGTGCAGCTTTGAGATGCATGTCACACTGCAATGTGCCACGTGGATGAGATGCGTGTGCACACTGTCACACTGTCACACATGTCACAGCAGTGTACAGGAGTGATGCAAACACACTGGGCAGCTAACCATACAGGAAGATTATCCTAGATGGGCAGGCAGCAATACTGTGAGTGCACAGCAAGAGGCAATTTGGGCCCAGTCAGCATTTCTGTGTAAAGGAGAAAAGGCCACAATAGAGAGCACATGGGTAGAAACAGGCAATCACGCAAAGGTGTCAGTCACTTGGCTTGAGCAGTTGCACAAACACCCGCTCAGGGCGTTCCAGTGTGAGTGACATCTGCCCAAACTTGAAGCCAACATATCTTGTTGCAAACCAGACAGATGGGGTTTGTCCCAAACCTACGAGGCCGCATGAGTGTCAAATGCAAGAATACTCACCTTGAGAATCTGCCGAAAGCACTCCTTGACTGTTTGCAGCAGCTGCCCTCTGCAGTCTGGCAGATCTTCAGCAAATGCCACGCACAACTCTGCCATGAACCAGTCCAGATTGTAGCCCTCTTCATACCTGCGCAGGCATGCCATTCACAGTATTTGGTTCTCGTTGCTGGCCTGGCAGGACAGGCATCAGATAAGTATGCAATTTTCAGAGCCTGTTCATCGGGCATGCCAAGGTTGTAGGTGTTGATCAAGGCAGCTGTGATCAAATGGCATATAAACAAGCTACCTGCAAATGGTAACCTGAAACCCGTTAAAGCTGCTATGTACATGCAGCCAGCAGCTTTTAGCCATCTAGTAGACATTGTGATGCCAGCAAAAGCAGCAGTTTGTGCTAGCCTTGGCATTCACTGCACTATGCTGATTGGCAACTGGCAATTGGCAACTGGCAATTTGCAACTGGCAACTGGCAATTGTGCAACTGGCAAGTGGCAACTGGAACTGGCAACCGGCAAGTGCCTGCTGTGAGTGAGGGGACATGAGCTATGGAGATGTCCCAAACAAGTGACAGTGTATCACTATTCAGTGACTCTTGTCAGAGCCTTACTCTGTGATGAAGTACACCTGTTGATGGTCATCCAGCCAGCGTGGGTTTGGATATCCTGCTGGATAGCTGTCAAGCAGAAAGCTGAGGCAGTGAGGAGCTGGCTGATCATGCATAGCTTGCTTCACTGCTTCCAATGCCGCGCGCTCCTTTTCAGACTGCCATTTCTGAATGAGCGTCCCTGTTGACTTCTTCTTAATGCAGACTGGTTCCCAAGTGCCATGATGACACCTTTCACCGCTGCAGGGACAGACCATACACACATTGTAAATACGCATGCCACAGCTTGCTGCTGCATGACATGATGTTATGCACTGACATGAAGCTATGGAAGCTGACATGCATGTTTTTTGGTCTACGATGTGTGGTTTGTACAGCTAGATTGTGGTACTGTCAAGCTGTACATGGTGCCTTGGTCACACTGATAGCAGTCCAAGCAGCAGTGCATGTCAGGCAGGCTGCTGTGCTGCAAGCTTACACGGTAGCATTTCATGAGATCATGCAGGCTCCGCAGCATCACTCACTAGGCTTTGTCACTTTGCAGGCCACACTGGCCTGAAGCGCGTCTACTTACTAGTAGACTTGCCCAGAGGTGCTCTCACGGATCAGCGATGCTGCATCATGGTCAGGATGCATCCACCGGTACAAGTCTGGGTTGCAATCTGCCCCGACTGCATCAAAGGTTGCCCTCACAAAGCGCCAACGCCCCTCCCAGGGACTGCCAGCCTTCAGCAGTTTGGCTTGTGCTCTGGTCTGCCATTCTGACGACGCTAACTGCCGCAGTGCACAAACCCATATCTCAGGAGCAAACATTGTCATCATGCAGTTTGGATGCACAGTGCAAGCACGCAAGGAAATAGTTTTAGCAAGGTTTCATAGATATGAGGGGTGCAGGGGGGTCAAGCAGCCTGGTTGCTGGCTGTCATGAAGTGCACACAATGCATCAGCACCTCAGAGACAGTTTCTGACTCTTCCTCTGACTCTCCCTCTGAGTCTTCCTCCGACTCTCCCTCTGAGTCTCCCTCCGACTCTCCCTCTGACTCTCCCTCTGACCCTCCCTCTGACTCTCCCTCTGACTCTCCCTCTGACTCTCCTTCTGATGAATTGACATTCTGATTGCCGTTTATGGCATGCTCTGTCAATGAGGTCAGCGCTGGCCATTCATGTGCGTCCAAATCAAATGGGGCAGCCATGAATACAACAAGCCAGCGGCAAACAATCAGACCTGCAGCTGCAGAAGTTGTCTGAGCCTAGGAAGCCTGTTAACACTGTATCTGTCTTGGAAATGACTGTCTGAGCACAGACATGCTTGAGCCTGTTGCTTGATGCAATCATTGTCGTGTGCCTTGTTGCTTTGGGGCTTGTGTGTGACAGCTTCATGTAAATGTCTTTGCTCATGCAAACTCTCTGCTGCACAAGCAAATTCCAAAGCAGTACATACACACGCTATCGTGGGCGCGCTTGGGCGACCTTACAGCGGAAGCTTTCTGGGATCCTTCTACTGCAGCCCGATTGCTTAAGCGGAAGGCAGTGTCAAACGCTTTCTGAAGGTATTCAGGAAGTGTGCAGCAACCCGTGCAAAAGCAGACGTCTGTCGACAGCTCTTGCAAGCACGCGGCTTACATGAGCACACCGTGCTAGCGAAGCCACCGCTGCAGGTATGGCTGCCAATCGCAGACGCTTTGAAGGCACATCACCGCTATAGCGTTGATTTTAAACGACACTGAGTCAGAGTAGACAGCAGGGGAAAGGCTACACACGCGTATCTCAAGCAGCACGGGGCCTGCGCAGCATGATCGTGAAGCTAATGGTAACGAAGCACTCTTCCATCATAATCCGCCTGCCGTTCAACTCAGCCTGCTTCATCACCACTACGAAGACGTGCATCTATTAATGACATAACTGAATGCAAAGATGGCAATTGAATGCGGGCCTGATACAGCATGTCAACATCTCATTTTGCTCAGAAGCTGCAACTGTCTTTCCCATTGGATCTGCCTGACATGATCCATACATGCCTGCTACTGTTTGCATATGCATGCATGCAGGATGCCATTGGTGTTATCATTATTGCGCATGATGTGCACAGTCCAGCATGTAGGTTTGTCTCACTGTCAGAAAGAGTGCCCAGCACTAACACTGACACACAAGCTGGCAATAAAAGCATGCTCCATCTAAGGCTGCAGAAAGTCATCATCAAGTGCCTGCTGCACAGTGGGTCTGCGAAATGGATTAGGATGCAGCAAGCGCCGAATGAGCCTTGCTGCAGAGGTGTGCTCAGTGACATCAGGAATAAGCATGGTCAAACATTCAGCTTCAATGGGGACAGCACTGCCTGCTGCATGTGCATCAGCCTGCATGACAACAGCATATGCATTGTGAGCAGCAAGCTTTTGATCTGCGTCATGCTGTAAGTCTGCAGGACCCTTCAGAACCTGCTGATGCAGCTGATTCCATGACGTGACAAGGTGCGGCGAGCTTGGCAGTTGAGTCAAGAACAAGGCTTTTAGAACAGCAGACAAGCTAGGAGAGACAGACAGTAACAGTGTGAAACACCGTGCGATTACGTATCTGCATGCAATACATTTCATCCATGCGCACAATGTACAGCAGTCCAAACACATACCCATTGTTCATGACGCATTGCGACAAAGTCCTTCCTTGCTGTCTCATCAGGTACAGGTAAGGATGTCTTCCCAGTTAGATCAGGATGCAAGAATGCCATTCGCCCTGTCAGCATAAGCACCAAAAGCAAGCCCACAGCCCACGTGTTGGCCGCCTGGTAGCTAATATGCTCCACTTGGTTTAAATTTGCTTGATCGGCGCTGCATATCATGTGGAGCCGCTCTGGAGATGCGCCTTCAATATTTGCTCGGAGTTGCATCCATTCGTTTGACAAATCTGCAAGACTGCGCTCTTTCAAGCACTGGATGTGCACATGTAGCAGCTCCAAGCTGGTGACCAGTGTAGGGCTTGCAAGCTTGTGACCCAGCATGTGAAGACAGATTGAATCAATAGTGATATGCTGCACTCATTGTCCACAAATGCATGACAACTCAGGTCTGCAATTTGTTGTGCACAGGCCAACCAGCAGCTGAATATGTACAGGTCTCAGGTCTCAGTTCATGCATGTACAGCTCTGCATAGACAAGTCTGTATGTACAGATCTGTATGTACAGGTCTCAGTTCTGCATGTTGCACTGCAGTACAACATGCAAACCTGAGTTGGCATGCCAGCATCATTACCCTCTCTCAGTACAGATCCCAGGTCAGTGATCCTGCAGTGTATGCTGCCGTCAGACAACCTCTTGCACATGATTTTGTCGCTCTTCAGGTTCACATGAGCAAATCCACACTCGTGCAACACTGCCAAAGCCTGTGACAAAAGCAGTACTGACAGTGAGCTGCAACACTGACATTGTTCATAGATGCCTTCTTTTGGCTTGTGAAAAACAAGCATGTACTTATGCTCTGCAGCCTTGAGATGCATGTCACACTGTCTCTGCAGTGATCAGGAGTAATGCAAACAAACTGAGCAGCTAACCATACAGAAAGATTGTCTGGTGGCCAGGCAGCAATACCATGACTACACAGCAAGAGGCAGTTGGGACCAGTCAGCACCACTGTGTAAAGTTAATAGGGCCACAGTACAGAGCACATGAGTAGAAACAGGCAATCACGCAAAGGTGTTGGTCAGTTAGCTTGAGCGGTTGCACAAACATCCGCTCTGAGTCAGGGCGATCCAGTGTGAGTGACGTCTGCCCAAACTTGGAGCTTGTTCCAAGCCAGACAGGTTGGGCTTGTCCTGGACCCATGAGGCTGCATGAGTCTCAAACGCAGGAAGACTCACCTTGAGAATCTGCCGGAAGCACTCCTTGATTGTACGCAACAGCTGCCCACTGCAGTCTGGCAGATTTTCGTTACATGCCATCCATAACTCTGCCATGAACTGGTCCAAATTGCGGCCCTCTTCATACCTGCCAGTCACAATATTTGGTTTTCATTGCTAGCTTGGCAGGACGTGCAACATCAGACAAGTATGCAATTCCCAGCCTCTGAGAGCCTGGTCATCGGACATGCCAAAATTGTAGGTGTGTTGATCAGGGCAGCTGTGATACAAAACCATGCAACCTACAAACAAGCTACAGATGCTGGCAGATGGCAAGTTTGAACTGAACCCTGTCAAATGTGCTATGCATATGCAACCACCAGCTCTACTCCATCTAGTAGACATCATGATGGCAGCAAAAACAGCAATTTGTGTTAGTCATGGCATTCACCGCAATCTGCTAATTACTGCACACCACATGGGTTATGCCTACTGTGAGTGAGGATATAAGGTATGGGGATGTCCAAGACAAGCGACAGCGTGTTACTGTTCAGTGTGCACTCTTGTCAGAGCCTTACTCTGTGATGAAGTATGCATGTTGATGGTCATCCAGCCAGTCTGGGTTGGGGTACCCTGCTGGGTAGCTGTCAAGCAGAAAGCTGAGACAGTGAGGAGCTGGCTGGTCCTGCATAGCTTGCTTCACTGCTTCCAATGCTGCGCGCTCCTTTTGAGACTGCCCTTGCTGAAGGAGCGTGCCTGTTGGCTTCTTCTTGATGCAGACTGGTTCCCAAGTGCCATCATGACACCTTTCGCCGCTGCAGGACCAAGCCATACATGCACTGAAAACCTGTCGCAGCTTGGTACTGCGTCTGAGCGGTGGACACTGAAACTGCTGCATGGCATGGTGTTGTGAGCTATCTTTAGGCTTCAATTGCTGTCATGCGTGGTGTGCCTTCTAGCATGTGTGCTGTGTGTAGCTAGCTTATGATGCTTTCAAGCAGTACATTGTGCTTTGGCCACACTGACAGCAGTCAAAGCAGAGCAAGCAGGCTGCTGTGCTGCAAGCTTGCTAGCTTTTAAGTGATATATGCATACGGCGCAGCAGCACTCACTGGGCTTTGTCACTTTGCAGGCCACACTGTGCTGAAGTGCGTCTCAGAGTCTACTTACTAGTAGACTTGCCCAGAGGTGCTCTCACGAATCAGCGATGCTACACCATGGTCAGGATGCATCCACCAGTACAAGTCAGGGTTGCAATCTGCTCTGACAAAGGTCCAGTGCCCCTGCCAGGGAATGCCTGCCTCTTGTAGTCTTTTTTGCGCACAGGCATGCCACTCCTCAGATGCCAGCTGCACGGAGGGTCATCAGAACCATTTCAACTAAGCTAACAACATGGTGGACAAGGTGTTGATGGCACTTGCATGTCTTCGGCATTCATATGGGAAGTCTTCCAAGCAACAGTTTGGGACAGCAGGTCTCCAATTAGCTTGTAGAGGGTGACAATAGACAATGGCAAGGGTGTTCAACTGCACATGTGTTGCTGGTAGAACACCAGCTTGCAGCATACAAGGCAGCAAACCAACATGCACTGTTACATTGAAGGAGTTTGTGCTTTAGCTGCTACAACATACGTCATGTTGATTAGCTAGCATGCTGCCATACTTGCATTGGATTGCTGAACTGTGCACCTTATGGAGGTCTGCAGTGTCCCATTCAGCTGCCTGTGTTGGTGCGTCAAGTTGTGCATCTCTAAGCAGATCCTCAAGGAAAGTATCAAAACTGAAACCTCCGTTCATTGCTACTCACAGCACACTCCAGTTGGAAGCTTGCAAGCTTTGCTTATGATGGTGCTGTACCAGCTGTGCAGCTAAGTTGCCTGGTTCTGCAGCAGACCTGGGTTGTGAGCAGTTGAGTGTTCAGAGCAAACACTTCGGTGTGCACAGCTTGCACTCGCTCTGATCAGGAGTTGTTGCACACCTCAGATTTACGAGGCGTTGGCCAGATCTGCAGCGGTGGCTTCGCCAGAACGGTGTGCTCCCGTAAGCCGTGCGCTTGCAAGAGCTGTCTGCTTTTGCACGAGTTTGCTGCGCACTTCCTAAACACCGTCAGAAAGCACTTGGCCTTGCCTTTCGCATGAGCAATCGGGCTGAAGCACAAGGATCCCAGAAAGCTTCCGCTGTGAGTAAAAGTCACACCGTCCAACCACGCAGTGTATGTATGTTGCGTTGGAAGTTGCTCGTGCAGCAGAGAGTTCACATGAGCAAGGACATATATTTACATGATGCTGTCACACACAAGCACCAAAGCAACAAGGCATACCACAATGTTTGCATCAAGCAACAGGCTCAGACAGCTGTACAGTCATTTCCAAAAAAGATGAAGTGTCGACAGGCTTTCTAGGCTTAGACAGCTTTTGCAGCTGCAGGTCTGATTGCTTGCCGCTGACTTGTTGGCTACATGGCTGCCCCTTTTGATTTGGATGCACATGAATGGCCAGCGCTGCCCTTGTTGACAGAGCAAGCTGCAGATGCCGACTCATCAGAGGTCAAAACTCTCTTTGTGGTGCTGATGCATTGCATGCACTTCACGGCCAACGATAACCAGGCTGCTCAATCCCCCTGCACCCCCGTGAGGATGCCTGAACCTTGCTAAGCATATTTCCTTGCTTGCTTGCACTGTGCATCCAATCTGCATGTTTGCTTCTGAGATTGGGGTTTGTGCAGTTAGCATCGTCAGAATGGCAAATCAGAGCACAAGACAAACTGCTGAAGGCTGGCAGTCCCTGGGAGGGGCGTTGGTGGTTTGTGAGGGCAGCCTTTGATGCAGAAATCTGGATGATGCATGCTGACCACGCAGTGGCCAGTGTCTTACGGCAGAGCTCTTCTGGCGTAGAGTACTAGTGAGTCCAGTGTGCATGGACAACATGACAAAGCCTGCATGAACGCTATTCACGCTGCAGCTGTGTACTTCCAGACTGAGGCATGAGCAGAGCTTTCTGCCTCACCCAGACCAGCATCTCACACTGATCACAGCGTTGTGCATCATCAGGCTTCTCAGCAAGATCAAAGTGCTGTGTGGACATGTCATGTCAGCTCAAGCATGGCTCAAGATGATGGCAATGTGTATCTGTGTTTGTAGCGGAGAATGGAAGGTCGACGATGTGTGGGAGCCTCTGTGCATCAAGGCAAAGCCAGCTGCCACATTCATGGAGGGGATGCTAGCCGACAATGAAAAGCAGGTGCTACAGGCTGTGCAGAGTGCAATGCAAGCGCTGCCTGGTCCCCATCACCTCAGCTGCCTGCTTGCCTACTACCCTCCTGGTGGGACAGACCTTGGGTGGGCAGAAAACGAGCCAGAAGTGTGGTTTGTCACAGAGTAAGTCTCAGCCTTTTTTGTATGAGCTTGCAGGGGCTCTGCTACCTGAGCTGTTGAAAGTGCATGCCTTGTGAACCCACCGGAGCATCCCAATTGAGCATTGCAATGCAGTCGTGAGCTGTCCAACTTCTCAATTTCATGGCTTTGAACTCTATAGACAACAGGCAGGCATGCTGTGGAAGGTTTGCGACACCTGTTTAAACAAAATTTTGATAGCTGCATAGGATGTGCAACACAGCTGCTTGCTGTCTTACAGCTCATGCCTGACCATGGTCTGTGCCAAGTTCCTATAAGTGATAGCAATGACATAGCCCATGATACCTGTGTGCAAGACATATTTTGTTCTTTGGTGCAAGTCTCTGGCTTCAGCCAACTTTAGATGTACGCCGCAGGTATGTGAATGGGGTAAGCTTGGCTACCTACTTTCGAGAGCTGCGCAACTGTGCATATGGGCCAGGTGGTAGATACAAGATTCTAGGGGCTGCCAAACAGTGCTGCAAGCAGATTCTCAAGGTTAGCATTGACAACCACCTCATTCTGCTGTGAACACTACACAAAGCATACCAGTAAGCAGCAACAAGACTGTGTGAAATCTCACTGAAGATCCTTCTTTGGCTTGAGGATCATGAAAGAGATGCACTTTGATGCAAGGCTGCTGCAGCATGAGGCAGCCATACTTTTTTTCTTTCAAATGATTGACAAATAAATAGCTTTTTGAACCAAAAACATGCTCGTCAACTATTTTTTGTCAAACTGCACACATTCACATTGGCTCCATTGTCAATGAAGGTAAGCCACTATGCATCAAGTATACATCATTTTGTTACATTAAGTTGACTGGCCAGGATGCTGTACAGGGGTTGGTCATGCTGCATGGCTGTGGATGGGCATACGTGAATCTAAAGGAAAACAAGGTCCTGGTGACTGAGACAACTGATGATGCGGGTCAGCCAGGGTTACATTGCACCATCACTGACCTGGGCTCGGCCATCCAAACTAGTGAGCAGTTCCACTGCCAGCTGCTCTTCATACATGGATATGTTGTAACACTCAAAGCAACCTAAAGAAGTGAATATGTGTGAAGTAATGTAGCGTGATCAGTGCGGACACACTGATGGTGTGCCCTCAGCTGGAGTTGGGAATCAACTTCCAGCACGCCTGTTAACAACCCTGCTGTGCTGATGTGACTTGTGCATATTTGGTTGTCAGCATTGGATACCTATGTACAACAGATACATTGAACATGTGCATCTTGAGCAGGCGCGCCAGAATTCCTGGCCTTTCCCTTTGGAGTGATTGTTGCCATATCCAGCACGTCACCAGAGCTAGCGGTGGCAAATATATATCCATATATGGACGGAGCTGGCATTGACTTCAAGAGACATGACATATGGCTGGTTGGCTGCTTGCTTGTGCACATGCTCACTGGCTTGGAGCCTCTTGACACTTCCGCCATTTGTGCACAAGATCCTCTCCCTAGTGGCCAGATATATGGCAACGTACATGATATGCGCCAGGCCCTCATCAAACGCCATACAGACTGAGTATGCTGCCAGTCTTCTTTGTCCTGTGCTTCTGCATCTTGACAAGCAGCTGTTGCTGATGTTGTTACACATATCATAGTTGTGCACAGCTTTTGAACATCTTTCCTGTGACAGCTGCTGTCCGAGAGCTGCACAATGCATGCTCTCCCAGCTTGACCATGTTGAAAGTTTCATTGGAACTGCCGAGCATCTAGCCCTGCTAGGTTCTTGGGTCAGCCTGCAATTTGGCATTCAGCATCGATGCTGAACTGCCCTAGTGCAGGATATCCTGCACTAGGGCAGGGGCAGCTGCGTCACAAGCAGCTACTGCATTCCTAAATGAGCATCCTAGATGCAGCATTATGATTTGGTAGGAAATGTCATCTCTATCAGTCCATGACCATGTTGTGGTTGTATGCAAGCTTAAGCCTGAACATCGATAGTCTACAGGTCTTTGTAAGCGGCAGGCTGTGCTGCAGGCTGTTCAGCGTGATGCCGGCAGTCCCACCCCAAACGGGGTTGATGAGCTGGCTGAAATGATTCCTGATGTCAAGCAGCACACTTCTGCTGCAAGGCTTATACGGCGCTTACTCCACCCCATCCCCTCACAGAGGCCTACTACACAGCAAGCGCTGGATCACGATTTCTTGCAGACTGATGCCTGAACCTGATGGCATGGCTGTTTGCTACAAGCAGTGATGCTGTCTAGGTTGCACCAGTACTCAAGCTGGCATGTCTTACATAGCAAGCCTTGGGTCAACAGCTTGTTGACGGCATGATATATTTCTTTGACTGACTTGACCTCATCTAGAATGCTTACCTATAGGTTCCCTGTGATTTGTCAGACTTTGTCTTCTGTGCCTTCTCGTCATATGCAATTGGGAGCAGACTTTCAAGTAGAAACAATCATTGTCCCATCTGTCAAATGGCTGATTTGAGGTGTTTCACCTGCAGATGTTTGAATGCGATTGTCATAAATTACAGTACATTCAGAATTGTGGCAAGAGCCACAGAGCCACAGTACTAGTACTCTGTGTGCCAGAAAATTTAGACTTCTGTCAGCTGAGGTGCATCTGCAGGTTCAGTCGACTCCATCTTTAAGACAGATAATGTCATTGACTAATTCCGCATGCTTCTGGCCCGGTCTCGAACTCTGTAGCTTCTACATCAAATGCATTAGCTCAGGCTCAGACCCTCTACAACTCTGGCTCAGAGCCCTATAACTTCTGCATGCAGAAGAAGAGAGGTCTGTGTGCAAAGTTCTGCAGCTCTAAAGCTGCAGAAGAAGGCAATACTGAATGGCCCTGTTATGTAAGACTATTACACACTCAAACCCTAGGCTTGATGACAAATCTTGACAATCACAGCAAACTTAAGGATTCTAGATGTGGTCAGTAGTCAGTCAGCCAAATACATATGCCGTTGTCAAGAAGCTGTTGACCCAGGGCTTGCTAGCAAGCTGCGCTGCAAACAAGTCCATGCTGGCCTGCATATGAACACACACAGCCAGCCAAATCTAGAAAGTCTAAGTAAGACATGCCAGCTGGATTACTGGTGCAAACTAGAGAGCATCACCGCTTGCAGCAGCCATGCCATCAGATTCAGGCACCAATCTGCAAGAAATCATCATCCAGCGCTTGCTGTGCAGTAGGCCTCTGCGAGGGGATGGGGTGGAGTAAGCGCCGTATCAGCCTTGCAGCAGAAGTGTGCTGCTTGACATCAGGAATCATGTCGGCCAGCTCATCAACCTCTGTCGGGGTGGGACTGCCAGCATCATGTTGAGCAGCCTGCAGCATAGCCTGCCGCTTGCAAAGACCTGTAGACTGCAGATATTCTGGCTTTAGCTAGCATACCACAACAATGCAGTAATGGACTGATAGGCAGGGCATTCTCTGCCAGATGGCAATGCTGTATTCAGCGTGCTGACTTAGGAATGCAGTATACTACGTAGCTGCTTCTGATGCTGCTGCTTCTGCCCTAGTGCAAGATGCTAGATGCAGTGCTGCAGGATGCTGAATGCCAAATGACCCAACAAACTGGCAGGGCCAGATGCTCAGCAGTTTCAATGTAGCTTTAAAACTGGTCAAGCTGGGAGACCATGCTATGTGCACGTGCAGCTCTAGAGATCTCTGACAGGAGCTGTCACAGGAATGACTTTGTTCCATCTGCTGTGCACAACAACACTACATGTAAGAACATCAACAGCAGCAGCTTGTTAAGATGCAGAAGAACAAGACCAAGATGACTGACAGCATACCCAGTCTGTATGGCGTTTGATGAGAGCCTGGCGCATTTCCCGTATGCCATATATCTGGCCACCATGCAGTATCACTTGGTTGCCAATGGCGGAAGCGTCAAAAGGCTCCAAGCCAGTGAGCATGTGCACAAGCAAGCAGCCAACCAGCCATATATCATGCGCCTTGAAGTCAATGCCAGCTCCATTCATATGTGCTACCAGCAACTCTGGTGACGTGCTAGATAAGGCTGTGCTTGCTCCAAAAAAGGCAAAAGCACAAAAACCTGCACAAGACATGTTCAAGCAGGGTTGATGATCAAGCAGGACTATAAGAGGTGTGCTGGAATTTGATACCAGCTCCAGCTAAGGGGACCATCTAGTGTCAGCTTTCATCACGCCGTATTACCTTACAATTGCTTTGAATGTCATATGATATTGGATACAGGCTCTGATCTGCGGTTGAGAGTTTGCTGATCTGCATGAATGCAATTGGAAATCTAGTGTTTTAGTACTTTTGTTAATGTTGTGTGAACCCAAAAAACACCTGAAAATTCCTATTTGAAGTCCAGATATGAAACAAGTGAGATATCGCCCAAAATAGGAAACTTTGAGAAAACATGCCTGCCCAATTTTCGTTTACCACCACGCTAATTAGGGGAGCATAACCATGTATGCAGAGCGGCTGACACTGTCAGCCTGATAGTGAGTCAACTTACCAGCTTGAATGGCCGAGCCCAGGTCAGTGATGGTGCAATGCAACCCTGGCTGACACGCATCATCACCTGTCTCAGCCACCAGGACCTTGTCTTCCTTTAGATTCACGTATGCCCATCCACAGCCATGCAGCATGACCAACCCCTGTACAGCATCCAGTCATCTTTAACGTAACAAATTTGTACCTGATTGATGCGTAGTGGCTTGCCCTCATTGTTAATGGCGTCAATTGTGAAACTGTGCAGACTGGCTGCATCAACCTTGCAGCACAGATGATCTTGTCATGATGCTCAGGCCTGAGAAGGTTCTCAAACAAGACTTCACACGGTCTTCTTGCTTACTGTGTTCACAGTAGAATGAGGTGGTTGAGAATGCTAACCTTGAGAATCTGCTTGCAGCACTCTTTGGCAGCTCCCAGAATGCTGTATCTACCACCTGGCTCATGTGCACACCTGTGCAGCTCTTCAAAGTAGGTACCCAGGCTTACCCCCTTCACATACCTGCGGTACATATCTAAAATTGCTCAGGTCAGACACTCACACCAAGGTATAGGTGTGAGTCTCTGATGTCCTGAATACATGTATGTCAACGCCATCACTTACCAGAACATAGCAGTGTGCCACAGACCAAACATAAGCTGTAGGACAGAATGCAACTGTGTTGCACATCCTGCTGTCTTAGCAGTGTTGCCAATCTTCCACAGCATGTCTGCCTGTTGCCTGTAACCTTCAAAGCCATGGGCTTGAGGAATTGGTCAACTCACAGCTGCATTGGCATGCTCCACAAGACAGGCATTCTTGGCAGCTCAGGCAGCAAAGCCCGTGCAAGCTCATGCATTTCCACAGGCCAAGACTTACTCTGAGATGAACCACACTTCTTGCTGATTCTGTCCCCACCTAAGGTCTGTCTCGTCAGGTGGGTAGTAGGCAAGCAGGTAGCTGAGGTGATGGGGACCAGGCAGCGCTTGCATTGCGCTCTGAACAGCCTGTAGCACGTCCTTTTCACGCCTTGCTGCCATCTCTTCCATGAATGCGGCAGCTGGTTTTGCCTTGATGCACAGAGGCTCCCATACATTGTTGACCTTCCACTCTCCGCTGCAGAAGATACACATTGTCATCATCTTGAGCTAACAGTACATGTCCACACAGCATTTTGGACAGCCTTGATCTTGCTGATAATCCTGATGATGCACAATGCGTGCAAACATGTATCTTGGTAAGCAAAGCATGCTTGACCATCATGATGGCCTTGGGAAGCAATGCATGCATTGAGCAAAGTATGCTGTTTCTGACATCTGATCAGCCTGAGATGCTGGTCTGTGTGAGGCAGAAAGTCTTGCTCATACTTCAGTCTGGCAGAACACAGCTGCAGAGTAAATTGTGCTCACGCAAGCGTTGTCATGGTGTCCATGCACACTGCACTTACTAGTACTCTATGCCAGAAGAGCTCTGCTGTAAGACACTGGCCACTCCATGGTCAGCATGCATCATCCAGATTTCTGCATCAAAGGGTGCCCTCACAAACCACCAATGCCCCTCCCAGGGACTGCCAGCTTTCAGCAGTTTGTCTTGTGCTCTGATCTGCCATTCTGACGATGCTAACTGCACCCCAATCTCAGAAGCAAACACTGTCATTATGCAACATGGATGCACAGTGCAAGCAAGCAAGGATTTATGCTGAGCAAGCTTGAAGGATCCTCTTGGGGATGCAGGGGGTTCACGCAGCCTGGTCATGAAGTGCATGCAATGCATCAGCACCTCAGTTTCAGCCTCTAACACTTCCTCTGATGAGTCGCCAGCTGCTGCTTGCTCTGTCAACGAGGTCAGCGCTGGCCATTCATGTGCTTCTAAAACAAATGGGCCAGCCATATAGCCAAACAAGTCAGCGGCAAGCAATCAGACCTGCAGCTGCAGAAATTGTTTGAGCCTACGAAGCCTGTGACACTTCATCTGTCTTGAAAATGACTGTCTAAGGCTGTTGCCTGATGTAATGGTACCACCGGTGTGCCTTGGTGCTTGGTGTTTGTGTGTGACAGCTTTTGGTAGGCACTTTTGCTCAGGTACAATCTCTGCTGCAAGCAACTTTCAAAGCACTACATACATGTCGCGGGCGTGCTTGGGCGGCTGACGTTTACTCACCGCGGAAGCTTTCTGGGATCCTTCTGCTGCAGCCCGATTGCTCACGCGAAAAGCAAGGCCAAGTGCTTTTGGACAGTGTTTAGGGAGTGCGCAGCGAACCCTTGCAAAAGCAGACGTCTGTCGACAGCTCTTGCAACCACACGGCTTACATGAGCACACCGTTTTGGCGAAGCCACCGCTGCAGGTCTGGCTGCCAATCGCAGAGGCTTTGAAGGCACATCAGCGCTATAGCGTTTTGATTTTGAACCATCCTGAGTCAAAGTAGACAGCAGGTGAAAGGCTACATATTGCGTATCTCAAGCAGCAGCTGTGCGGCATTGCCGTGAGGCTAATGGTAACGAACAGTGCCACTCTTTCATCACAATCCGCTTGCCGTGAAACTCAGCCTGCTTCGTCACCATTACTTTGCATCAACTATCAATAACATTACTGAATGCAAGGATGGCAATTGAATGCGTGTCTGACACAGCATGTCAGCATCTCATTTTGCTCAGAAGCTGCAACTGTCTTTGCCATTGGATCTGCCTGACATGATCTGTAGACGTTTGTGAAGCATTGATATCAGACGCATAAACGTATTATCACTCTGGCATGCATTATTGCTGATTACGCATTCATATTGTCATGGACCATAGGCTGAAACTGACGCTCTCATGCAAATCAAACACCTCCACTGACGGCTGATAGGTATCACCATTGTCATCCATGAGGTGAGCTGAGATGGGAGTGTCATTGTCAACAACAGCAATCTGCAGCTTCTGCAGATTGCTCAAGCAACAGAAACCAGAGAGTGCATAAATAGGACAGGTACTGACCACACAGGCAAATCTGTAAGGGTCTGGCCAATAGTCAAGAGCAGTGAGGCCTGTCAGGGCAGTAAGGCTTTCCACTGCTACTTGAGCAGGCTGTCCATCGAGCTGCAAAGACTGCAGTCCAGTAAGGCTTTGCAAAGCGGACAGGAAGCCACTGTCTGCTGCAGTTGAGGATGACAGAAACATCTGCAGACAAGTGATTCTTGTCAAAGCCTGTAGAGTCTGTACAGTTGGGGACCCATGATGCAAGCGAAGGTTGTCTAGGTTTGGCAAGGCCAGCAGACAGTCATAACAAGTGTGAGGTGCTTTGAAAGACACTCTCAACTCCAGCTGTTGTAGATTAGCCAGCCCTGCCCAAGCAAAAGCTGACAGACTACTGTCGCCCAGAGGTCCAACATCCAACTTGAGCTTCTCCAGGTGTGTAAGGGTAAAGACAGCTTTGACAAGGAGCTTGTCATAGTGATCATCGAGGTCATCCACAACAAGATCCAGGCGGCGCAGGTTGGTGTAATTCCTCAAGGCTGCAAGGCTCTTTCCAGTGAGAGCTTGGAAGCGCACACGCAAGCTCTGTGCTGCTGTAAACTTGGCCAGCAGCAAGCCTAATTCAAAGTCATTGCCCTGGGCCAGAGGTATGTGCTTGATGGAGGGTTCTGCAGGTCAGCAGGTGTTCAGAATACAACGCAGATCAAACACCTTGAATCAAAAAATGGTATACTCACTTGCTGCATTGTGCCAATGGCGGCAGACAAGCTGCAGCGCTGGAATGCGTGTGTCCTTTGGCCAGACTGTAGAAGACATCGTCAGCTGATCCGACAACAGGGTCACGATTTGATCCATAATTTCTGTGCTCAGATCAGCCCAATCTGACTCTGAAAATCCTGTGTTGCTTTTTTCCAACTTGTCGACATTGCTAGGCGCCAAAGCTGTCTGCTTCATAGACTCAGAGTTTGGCAGAGCAAGCCGCATAAACATCGAGGACCGCTGATTAACATCACTTCCAGGTGCGTTTGCTGCGCTAATCAAACTCATGCGAAGCTTCGCGGACCAGCGGGTCGATACAGCGGCCTAACAAGGGGCCCTCCAACACATGCCTAAACAGGGGCCCTCCGACGTATGCAGTCAAGTTTGATCCGTTGCAAAATCGTAAGCTCAAGGGCGATCGATCTGGTTACGCCCGTCGCCCCTGTCAGTTTTGCCTTGATCAGGAGCAAGGTGATTCGACTTGCAGAACTCTATGCGACCGACATTGCGTCTCAATGCTGTGGCAATTGCAGTCAGGTTCTTGACGAGACCATGGACTCCAATACTGACCAGCCTGTGGATGCCGGCGTTAGGTTTGCACCCAGACTCACTGAGGATAGTCTGCCTGTGACTTTGCCTAAAGACGCTGAAAAGTCAGCAGAAGCTCCTTCAGCCAGCCCTGAAGCGCCATTAAGCTTTGAGCCTGAAGACAAGCCTGTGTCTGCTGGAGTCCTCGACTTGCAGCTGGTTCCTCAGGTATGCAGTGTTGATCTGCGCACAGATCATGGCTGAAGCAGCAACTCAACCCTGCACATTGTGCTTGCAGCTCCGAGAGCTTCAGATCAAGAACCAGCAGTTGCAGCAGGTGGTTCAACAGAAAGACGCTGAGCTTCTTGCACTTCAGTAAGCCTTTCTCTGCTTGCTGGGCAAGCGGCATATACAGTGTCACCATATCCTTGGCAAGGGATCACTGCTTTCTGCAGGGAGCTTTCCGATGCAGCCATCGGCCTGAAAGCACAGGATGTTGAGACCAACAAGGTTATCGAACTAGCCAAGAAGGTAAGGCAATTCTCTTAACTGCATATAAGCATTGACAGTTTCAATCCAGCTGAAGCAGTATGAGGGATGGAGTGTCTGATTGAAGCTGATGCCATGTTGCTACAGAACAGAGCCCTGGGTCTAGCGCTTGAAAGAGAAAAGCAGAAGGCAGCTGGCGTGAGTGCCGAGCTTCAAAAGACAAAGCTCGTTGGCACAGTTCCGCAAGCAGGCAGTACAGACCCACAGGTGTGCAGCGCACCATGCTATTGTTTCAATGTCATAATCACCTTGCAACAAATTATGCAGAATACAGCACCATAGCAAACAGTCAGAAGGTGTGACTGCCAGCGTCTGGTGCATGCCTCACTGTTGCATGAATGTGCTTTCTGTGGACCCTGGGCAGCCCAGTATAATACTTAGCTTCTGTTTAGATTAATGCCGTAAGGTGTAGCCTTTTTTTCCAATTTTTTCATGCTCTCTTTGGCTGGCCTTCCATGCTCACATGTGGATTCACCTGATGCAGAGCGTAGAAGCAGTGTGCAGAGGGATTGTGGAGCAAGCTGCTGCAGCTGCAGAGACAGCACAGAAGGACTGTGCCTCCTGGAAAGCCAAGTATGAGGGGGCTTTGGACCGCTGCAACCAGCAAGAGTTCAAGGTATACTGCATAGGCTGTTCTTGGTCTTGATTTGGCTTGGCCCTCATGCAATTCACTGGCAGTCATATTGTCATGCTACTGGATGTGACATGCTACTTGCGCAGCCTGATGAGACGCAGAAGCTGTTGCAGCTGTCCTCTCCACAGCACTTCATCCTCAATCAATGCATGCAGCAACCATTACTGCATGTTTCATAGCACTACCAGCATCTGAGTAAACTGCCTTGTACCATAGCACCCTACAGCAGTCTGATGGGCGTCTGTTGCACACTAGAGCAGTCAACTGATGTCTGTTGCATTCCAGACCAGATGACCAAAGTGAGCCCATGCAGATTCTGAACCACACCAGATGCAAATTGGTTTTCTTCTGACCGTTCCTGACCGTAGGGATAGTGCTCTGTAGGCAAACCTGTACAAGACTGAACGGGACAAACTGACAAGGGCTTTGGCAAAGGAAGTTGGAGAGGAGATCCCAATCAGTAGGATAGTAGATGGTGGGGGTGACTGGCGGGGTCGGGCTCAGCAAATCACCTTGCTGAAAGCCAAGATCAATGACCTTCAGCAAGCCCAGGTGATGCTTGCTGCAGTGACACTTAATACAGTAGTATCTGTTCTAGGATGTAGCGCTTTCACTGCCTGCTGTCCCTGACTTACACAGCTACATCAAACATCATCTGTCTCATTTCTGTGGCTGTATTCCTTTTAACAATTGGGTCAAGATACCTAGATACCCATTGCTTGCTTTTTAGGACAGCAGTAGTGCCTCAGTTGGCGCCGTGCTCAGCTGCATTGTGGCTGCTGGGATTGAGGGTGAGAGCTGGGAATAGGACAATTGTGTGGACCTGTCACAGACTTAGCTGTTCTGGTATAAGGAAGAACATTGTATACAGCTGAACAAGTGAACAGCTTCTTTGTGCCACAGGGAATGCCCACAAGCACGACATCAATGAAGTTTGATTCCGATCACAGACGTGCCCTGGAGACCATGAAAGGCGACCGCCAGAAGGAAGTGGAGAAGTTGAAAGCTGAGGCTGTCACATCAGCGTCAACACATCAGGCGCTGACGCAGAAATTGGACAAAGTCACTGCCAGGAAGAGCATACTAGAACAGGAGGTATTGAATGCATGGCATCATTGTGTCAGTCAATGGTGTACTCAACTAGGGCTCATGGTGAAGTGTCCAGGAAGCATCCAACAAGTGTGGGCACATGTGTTGCCAGCTATGAGTCACTGCTATGCAGCCTGATGGTGCCCACACTGTGTGGTGACAACAATCAACATGCTTGTAGACCAAAAGCTTTAGAAGGGCATGTAGGCGGGCTGGCATGCGTGTGTGTGTGTGTGCGTGCGTGCGTGCGTGCGTGCGTGCGTGCGTGCGTGCGTGCGTGCGTGTGTGTGTGTGTGTGTGTGTGTGTGTGTGTGGGACAAGCGTGGGTTGATGCTCTGCAGGTCAAGAGCTTGCGGGATAAGCTGTCAGTGTTGCTTGACAAGAGCAGCACAGATGACAGGCTCATCACGACGCTACAGAATGAGCTTCAGAACTTGCAGCGTGTCAGCAAATCTGCCAAGCATGATGCAGATATTGACACCATGCTGCAGCAGATGGAAAGCCTGAAGAGGAAGTATGCAGAACAGGTTGAACAGGTTGCCAGGCAGGAGCAGGTGATTGCTGCAATGCAGGCCATGTCACCTCGACCTACAGACAGCCGATAGCAGCCCCTGACTACCACCATTGCACCACCTCTCAGTTTCACATGCCCACCCCTTGCTGCCCCTGGTCCCATATGCTCAGACATGGTATTTCAGTGTCAACGCAATGTCTGAATCAATTCATGTCAGCGCATGTGTTGCCTTGAAGGTTAAGCTGGTCATCCGACTTAACACGAGATGGGTTACTGTATGTTGATGCTGATAGTGCTGCGCAGTGCATGCATCTTGGCTGGCGTCACTGCAGCATTGCACACTCTGCCCCCCTTCATTGTTGTTTAAGCACTGACAGCAAAGATTTGCCAGCAGGGAGATGATGCTGACTGCTATGTTCAAGGGGATGGTCAATGTATAAACACTGTCTTGCAGCTTCATTTTGCGATAGCTGTAAAGACATGTTTCAGCCACATTGTGGGCACACTTTGCTGCAAGGTGTGAGTTGTCATTTGCAACAAGAAGCAGGCATCGCAAGCATGCAACTTAGTTTGAAACCAATTGACATGGATTGTTATTTAAAAACTGCCAAGTGTCGACTACAAGTCTCGACAGCAAATCAGTAAAACTACTCGCTCAGATGCTGCATCCTTCTGCGATATCCTGGCGTATTATCATCTATTTCACCATCAGGATCAAAATCGTCATCAGAAAGATCATCAGTGCCCTGCTGAAACTCCTGAGCTCGGCCTGCATTGATGAAGTCAGGTTTTAACAAATAGATGAATCTACGCATTTGCTATCACCAGCCCACACAACCCTGCTCACAGTCAGCAAGCTGCATAGACTGCAAAGCACAAGCAGCAAGCCTGGTTCTGAAGCACCAAATATATCCTGCACGGTTCTGTCAAGAGATGAGCAGACATGATGGGTCACCAACCACAAGGGGCTTGCAAGGGCCCCATGGATTTGTGGGCTAGAGGGTTTGCAGGAATCCAAAGGCGCATGTTGAACCCAGGGCGCGAGCAAATGGAGTATGGCAGTCAACAAGAAACAAGGTCTTCAGGCAGCAAGAGTGGTCAAAGTGAACTCAAAAAAATGCAGTGCCCAAAGTTGCCCACCTGCATGTGGCAAGAGTGCCATGACTCTCGCTGTCTTAATCTGCCTCGCCAGATGTCTGTGCACCTTAGCTTGTAGCTTGGTCTTGTTTCTGTTTAAGATCTGGCCACCATCACTGACGAAGGCATTCAGAAAATGGAGGTTCCTGAAGTCTGCTGCCTGCAGAACTTCTTTATTGGTAAAGGGTTGATTGGCGATGGCTGCTGGACCAGCTTTTTGCTGTGGTGCTCCTGGTGTTGGGTCTGCCAACAGATCCTGCAAGGCAAATATCACTTGATGCAAGGAACTGCTGTGACTTAGGCCTGGCTCTTGCCACAGTCAGGACTGGAAACACTGAACAAATTGCCGGAGCAAACTCTGTTGAGTTCTCCTCTTTCACTCAAGAGATGCAAAACTGTACATTTTTGTGCAGCAGCAGCAAATCATCTGCAGCACAATTGCATATGATTGTCTTGACGTGATGCTTGCATGTGCTCACAACAAGAGGAGTTGTCACCATGTGCATGTCAGCAACAATCACTGCAGTGACTGGCAGTTCACGCAATGTTGGCCGGAAGTTGTGTCGTTTGCATGCGCTGGAGCACTGTGCAATGTTTTGATGCAAGCTGTAAAAGAGACAGTACGCCACAGGCAAGAGTGTGCTCATGCTTAATGAGACTGCCAGGCATTGAATGGTTGCAAAAGCTGTACCTCTGGATCATAGCTTTGCCCAGGAAAAAAGCTGCGACCCGGATTCAGCATTTGCCCCTGGAATCTGCCCTGACTGACACTGCCAAGCTCAGAATAGCCTGAAGGTGGCAACTTCAGACTGTCCTCTTCCCCCTCTGCCCTTTTGACTGCTTGTCTGTTTGTTTGCTCCCAGCTGCGGTCTCTGATTGCCTTCAAGAAGACGTCTATTCTTTCATCTACAGGGAGATCTGACGCGCGGGCCAGCTGTGGTGAAGTATTTGTCTCCACTGCTGGCACAGGTTCCTGAGTCTGAACTTCTGGCTCAGCCGGCTGAGCTGCTGAGAGCTCTGAGACTGAGTGCTCTAGGACATCTGGAGCACTACCTGGCACAGCTAGATCTGCATCACCTTCAGGTCGATCTAGGGAAGAGGCCAGGCTCGGGCTCGCTGGGGAGTGGTTCTCAGTGCCTAAGCCCTTCAGCTCTTCCTCAGCGTCAGCTTGCGCTGACTGCTGCAAGGTCTGTGGTTGTGTAGGAGGTTGCTCAGCTTGCTGCTGCTGTTTGAGCTGGTGTGCTATGACTTGTTGCTGCTCATTCAGGGCTGCTTTATCGATACCTGCTCAACAAGCATACGCAAGAGCAGTCTTAGGAAAGTGAGTAAAGTGATACGCACATCCATCCTGCAGCACGGAGCACCGATGCAGAGTTGTATAAGCTGTGCGACAGTGCATCATGATGTACCTGAAAGCTGCTGTTCAACCCAGCTCCGCCACGAGCCTCGATCAGTTCCCGTTGCAGCTTCGCCTACAGTGTGGGGTGTCCGAATCAAAACATATATGATATGTGCTGGTGTTTGTGGCTTCTAAAGCAATGTCGACTGGCTTACCGTCGTCGTCATCGTTCGCCTTTGCGCTGAATGACAGCCTGGAGGCACTGCACAGTCGCCATCTCTGCAGAGCGAGCTGCAGACCGGACATATGCCATGACGTCTCCTGCAGCTTCAGGACGGCTGTGGCGACTGTGCCAACCCTACTCATGTCAAAAGTGATTTGTGAGTCGCAATATTGTTGTGAAGGCTGTCACGCTGAAAGTCAGCAGTCAACGCAAGCCTGGAGTGACATACGGCACGGACACAATACGGTACCGTAGTCAGCTCTGACAAAGGTTTTGATTTCGAAGCCCGTGTGACCACGGCCGATTCTTCCAAGATATGCCGCAATGCAGCGCAAGCGGGCAACTAGCGACAATTCCAGACGCTCGCAACACGGGACATCGCCAGTTCCCCTGTAGCTGCTGCAACATTGTTTCGTCCCTCAACATGCCGGCCGGTGCAAGGACTTCACACCGATTTCTGTCCTGCCAGGAGTACGAGTCCCTTTGGCACAATCCCAAATTGCTGCCTCCACACCACACCTCTTGTACTCGTGTTAGAACACAAAGCTGCACCAATCCCACCAGCGAGGGCGACTTTCTGATAACTTTATATGAGGGAAACTCGCACCTCACGAGCGCAGTGAGCGTAGTCTCTTCTGAGGATAAGCCGCACAAGCAGTCAGCTCGAGCAGGAAAACGGAAGGCCGGTGCAGATGTTGCAGTCCCTCCAAGCGCAGAGCTCAGCGGAACAGTGCGCAACAATGGGTTCGGTGGTGATCTAACCTTTGCACCAAAGCAAGATCCTCGTATCTGCACGCAAAGCCGGATCTTTCATCGGCCCGTTAAGGATGCCAACGGCGAGAGTGTACCAGGGCGGGAGGTAAGAGAAGTGATATAGACTTGCCTCGCTTTTGGCCAAAGTTCAACTACCTCTAATTTGCCCGTATTACGCTGCTCTGCAGTACTTGCTCACAATGCACAGAATACATGCCATGGAGTACCAGCCAAACTCAACCAATGTTGCCACTGTGCATAGTATTGAGAAGCTTCCTAGGAAAAGGAAGCTCTTGATCACCACTAAAGAACCACACAGGTTCCTGGGCAAGGTGACCTTTGGCCAGTTCTTATACCTGGATCCAGGATCCGATCCGCAACGGCCACCAAGTTCAGAATTACAGCAATTTGTTGGAGTTGGTCTCAAGGTAGCAGAAAGACGCAGCGAGCGCAAGTTCATTGTTCCCAGCCCTGTCAAGAGACTGCCACAAGCACAGCTAGCAACAATGTGTTTGAAGTTGTGTGAGGAGCTGAAGTCTGGGGTTCTGCAATTCAGGTTAGCTTGAAAAGATGTGTCATCTGTGATCAACAAATGCTACAGGGCTCGTATCATGACAACATTGTGCAGCTTCTCCTGCGCGTATATCAATCACACGCAAGCTTGCATTGCCAAGCTGCACTCTCTATTAACGAAGTCACCATGTGATTTGCAGAGAGACACATGTGCCAAATCCCCGCAAATACATCTTTCAGACTGTCATCAACATTGAGCAGACTAGTGGCACAGGTGAGCGTCATGTGAGGTCGCTAGCTAGCCCAAAGCTCCTCATTGAGTATGTGCATCTGCTAGCTAGCCCAAATTTTCCTCATAGTGTGTGTGCATGGAAGCCCCAGTGACACAAGATTCCTGCATGCTGCAGGGGCATGTGATCAGCAAGATGTGCCTCGTGAAGAGGAGCTACCAGCTGCAAGTGCTGACCATCAGCTCAAGCTGCCGCTGCAAATACAGTCTGAAGACTGTCACCTGGTGCATGCGGTATTCCTTTATGCATGACATTGAGCAATGTGAACTGCTCCTTGAGCTTTCTGTGATTCAGCTTCCCAATGTTCTGCATCTATATGGTTAGCATGCAATTTCTGACTGGGATTTGATAACAATTGCAGCCATACAGCTGCTCATGAAGCTTTTGTCCATCATCAGCTGCTGCAATGCTGTCAAGTGTTTTGTCATGGGTCATTGATGTACACGGCATTTCTGTTGCATGGTCAATTACAAATAACGTCACTGGCAGACGATTACTGTGTTTTGTTCTGTGCTGCAGCAACAAGCTCCTGGCAATGTAGAAGTATGCTCTGAATCTCTTCCAGATCAACACTGTAATCTTGAGCAGAGCAGCAGAGGTAAGCATGAGAGCATGGCAACTAATTCTCTTATTAATAAGTTATTTTGCCATTGGTTCCAACTCATGGCAGATGGTACCAGATGGAATGCATCTTTAGAACATCAATGAGTGAGTGATTGCATACGGCTGCAGACTTCTGGGAAGCTGAATTGTGGGAAGCACGAGAAAGAATGCGCATTGCTCAATGTAAGCTTGATGAGCTTTCTCAACAGAGCATGCAGCAGGACCAGGTGCAACCCCAGAGCCAGCCTACTGACAACCCAAAAGCTGCCCTAGTTCCCCTAGTAGGAAGCTGTTCAGACCAACTGGCTTTGGCCTTGAGAGGCAATCAGCAGGCTACAGACATACACGTGTCTCCTGCATCTGTCAGCAGAGGTGAGTGTTACTCATATTACCTGTTCACAGGCCAACAGACAGGCCCCGTGCACAGTTCATGTATTGCCTGATGTGCGTCAAAGAACCAAGCTGTTCAATGTACATTGCCGTAGCTGAAGTATGGCCAACATCAAGGCACTGCTTTGGTATAGCTGTGGCCAACTTGCCTGCATGCCTGGGGCAACCAGACAAAATGTATGGCAGGTTTATCACAGCACATTGAAGTTACCTCCAGTACAAGCTTGTGTTCTCTGGCTTCTTGCAGGCTTCAATGCTTGTGGGCTACCACAACAGTCTGCACAGGCTTCCCTGAACAGTAGGGCATCAGCTCAGACACCTATGAGCTGTGCATTGGGTCCCACACCAGCTTTCAATCAAGAAAGCACTCCACTCCTTGGCCGCATGGTGCATTTGGATGTGATCAATGATCAGCCTGCTCCGTTCATACAGTCTAGCATGGCATCTGCAAGCAGCCAACAGGTAAATCATCTTGCTTGTGAACAGGCGTGCTCATTGATGTTGCCATCATTGTTACCTCAGTCAGTCAGTCTAACGTGATGCATTGCAGTGACTAGTGTCTCAGATCTGTTGTATTCTGTGCATGCTTTCAATGTCAAGTCAGGTGGTGTCCCACATTTACTTTCAAAAGCAAATTGCTGCATGTTAAGTAGGCCCAGCAATCCATACTCACTTTGTGCATGGACCTTCTGTAGTCCTGGCTGTAAGTTGTGACAGCCCCAGGAGTCTGCATGAAGTGACAGTATAGTTCGGTACTGATCAGGAACAAGTTCTTTACAGATATGTGACATGACTTCTGCAGGCCTTTCAAATTCCAGAGCAGCAGACACAGCAAAAGCAGATTGCAAAGTTGACTGAAGCAGAAAAATGGGCTGACTCCCAACTGCTTCTGTGTGATGAGCATGCACCTTCTGGGGATGAGCATGCACGTGTGAATGCTTCTGGAAATAAGCATGCACCTGTGAATACTTTTGGGGATGACAACAGTTTGCAAGCAGATATGCCTGGAGGTGAGTCGTTGCAGCAGCTTCACTCTGTGTGGACTCGGGAGTTGCACTCTGACTCTGAGCCTATCAATGTGCATCTGCAATTGAGTCATGTGTTGCGGCAGTCCTTCTTTCTGCAAACAAGCTGAAGCTGGGGCTCTGACAAAATAGTGAATGCAGGTGCTGCGCCAAAAGTACTACATCAACAGGGACCTCTCAGTCATACACCTATGCCTGCAGATGCAATCCCTCCTTGTGATCAAAGGTACTAGTCAACGCCAACAGATGTCACACCACCGCTGTGTGTTCCTGCTGGTACACGTTTGTCTGAGCAGTGTCCTGAACTGCCATAATGAAACTTGACTGACATGTTGTGCTTTTGCAGTGTTCCATTCTCAGACAACTCTGAACTTGTGCATCTGGATGCCAAAGCCAGACTGCACAATTCCCCATCCAGTCTGCCAGCCCTAGCTGAACTCAGCAAAACCTTTGGTGAAGGTCCTGCATTGAGCGGCTCCATCATCAAGTTCTGCAGTGACAGTCAGTCTGATCTCACAGACAAGCAGCTCAAAGCAAAGCTTTTGGGCATGGTCAAGCGCATCCAAGATGCTGGTGCAGAGCTGACTAGAATTGTGTTGCAAGACCATTCTCGCATGCTGGTTTGGTCTGAGCAAAACTCACTTGAGCAGCACAGCTGCTCTGGGAGGAAGCTTCCACAAGTTTGCCTTGCAACGCAGAGCAGACAGACAGGCAACCTTGGATTGATGCTAAAGAACTGCACAGCTGGCAGCATTTCGAAGCTGTACTGCAGTGGAAGTCCAGGACCACTCACTGTTCCTGTGTTTGCTTCACCTGATGAGTTCCAGCATGTACCTTGCACAGCGAGAGTGCAAGTCAGCATGTCTGGGCAGGCAGAGCAGCATGTGCATGCGGTGGAGATGCTGAATGGTGATTGGGCATCAAAGGTCTGTGTGGTAGCGCACGTGGCACCTTCTGCTGCCTCCAGGTACCAAGCATGCTGCTTTTTGTATAAACCAGCCATTTGGGTTTTCTGTGTACTGGTTGGTTGAGCATGGTACTAGTGTACCAGCAGCTGCAGGCATGAATGCTCATTGGGCACAAACATGCGTCTCTATGTGAATTGGACGCCTCATGTACAGCAGCTACTGAGATCATCAGCACATGCTGTCATCAAAGACACAGAGCCATGCACTTTATTACAGTTTCAAGGTGTTGTTGTTATTGACCACAGTTCAGATAAATGTAGTGGTTTTTGCAGAGCACCATGTGCAGCAGATGCAAGGCCAGTAGCACAGTGCCAGCCAGCTGCAAGTTGTGCTGTGGCCGATGATGACAGGTGGAGCTCTTACTTAATCAAGTAGTTGCACTTTCATGCAGCATTGCACTTGGACATTAAGCATAGGCAAGAAACAGTGCAGTTGTACTGCCGCAGTATATGCTAACAAAGGTTTGGATAGTGTTAAGGGAGCCACAAAAGGTGCCTTATCTGCACACGACCACATGCAGTGCTGTCTACATGTGCACAATCACTTCATGGTGCTCTTCTTGTGTCACAGGGCCTCTGAGGATGACGAGGTCACAAGCAAGCTTAGGGAAGCACCTCTATTTGCAGCTAAAGGTACATCCCAAAAATCTACTTTAAGATGCACACAGCTTTGGAGCCATAGGACATTGCGTCCTGTCTCAACAACATATTTCACGCACTGTGCTTGAGAACAAGCTGCATCTACTGCTTTGAAGGGGCTGTCACATGCCATCATGCTCAGAGATGATCATCATGCAAAAATGTCTGGAGGCTAAATCAAGCGCATTCTGGGTCATGCATATGCTGCAACCATGAGCAACTGACTCTTGGTATATACCATGCAGGGGTGGAGGACATGTTAGTCAGAGAAGAATTACGCGACCAGGTACTCATGCAATGCTGACAGGCACAGTCATATGATGCATGCCAGTACTTGCATGTGCCTTTTCAGGACAACATCTTGAGTGCTATGTGCAGTGACCACCAATGACTGTACACAATGTTGTAGGTGAAGGGTATTATTCCTAACCTTGCAGTGCAAAATGTGATGTATGGAGTTGTGCATGCTTGCAAGAGATGGCTTCTGTGCAGGCAGCAAATTTAAAGCGTGAAGAACCTCAGGTCGCCGAGCCACAAGGCTCACATGCACATACTGAGACTGCTGTGAAGCAGGTGGGGAATGTGTCATCTATGTCCAAATTACAGGTGAGCAAGCCTCTTTGTCGTGTCAACATCAGTGCTCGTGATGCTCCGGCCACCATGCATGGCATGCATCATCACGTCAATTAGTCTCCAAGAACTGACAGGCTCTCACTTTTGGAGACCTGGCAGTCCATGGTCATGGTGTATCGTGAAGCGCCGTGGATTAGAACTGGGGATCGTCCAGATATGAGCACTTAGGCCCTTTCCACACCAGCTGTGCTGTTCTCTGCCCATCATGGCTAGCCAAAGTTATCCTATGCATTGGACAAGTCATTTGCTCAAATGCGAACTAACAAATTATTCTTGGTCGCAATTTGTTCACTGGAATCTGCACTGGAATTGCTTCCCGTGTCAAAGCAGGTCCCAACACGGATTAGCATTTCCGACACGGCAGCTATCAGGCGCAATGTCAGGATGTGACCAGTAAAGCCTGCGCATGCGGTCGATGTTCTCGGTGGTGTGTTCAGGGCTCGACCATGGCTGAGCCTGCCTCTGTATTGACGCTGGATCACCACAGTCTGCGAACTGCACTAGATCCTGGCCAATACCATCACGTGCTGCAAGCAGACTATTTGGAGCTTGCTGCGCTAGCTGGGCCCGAAAAGCTTCTCAGGGTGGCCGACGAGGACCAAGCCACTCACTTCGCTCAGAAAAGCGAGTGCGAGCGCGTTTTGAGGGCGCAAGCTGCGGATCCACGGTGCACGGCTATCGTCTCCATCGTCCCCGAACACCATGACCAGAACGGCAACAAGAAGCGTCAACGGACAGCATATTTCCCGACACATGACCAGCAGGGCAAAAAGATCAATCAAGGCCCTGGTGGTGATCTCAGCTTTTTGCCTGCCGTCCACCCTCTCATCTGCAAACAGACCTGCAAATACACATTGCTTTTACGTGATGGAGACTGGTCTACTAAGAGAGAGGTGAGACAGCTTCAGTTTTGCCTCTGTCTTGGGCTATCTTGTGTGTTGTGGCACCAACAACTGGCACAGCAGTCTGACTGCTTGCAAGCTAATCACCACTGCAAAGTAAGCTGTCAGAAGTGCCTGGGATTTGATGCACATTGGTGACACCCTTGTGAGCTCCTGCTTTTCTATCTGTACTGTATATATGCCACTTGCAGTTTGCCAGCCACAAGGTTTACAGCGTCACTCACTCCTCGGTGCCAGCAAGTGTAGTCACCATTAGTGACATCCAGCCTAAGGACACCACAGGCATCCTCTTCACGACAACCCAGCCACATGGCTTCAAGTCCAGGCGTACCTTTGGGCAGCTGTATGCATCTGGGGAACAAACAAATAGCGTGCCAGCTGCTTTTCTGCAAACAGCCTTCAAGGTTGCTGCTGTGGCCTCACCTCTGCAGTTCACCATGCAAAGCCCCATTAAGGGTTTGCAAGAAGAGGAACAATTGGCAAATCTGACCAGACAGCTGGTCACGCATCTGCAAGCAGGAAGCTTGCATCTGACCTTTGGGTAAGCTGCCTGTACGTCCTGTGCAACGCATGTAATGGCTCGCTGTGTGTAAGCAAACACTGTCTTGATGTTGTCGACCGCAGACCTGCTTTGTTGTCTTGCACGCATCTTGGGTTCATGCAGACAATGACAAATAAGCTCCTGGTCTTGTCTGTCATTCTGATACTGCTGCCTCTGTGCAGGGAAACCTTTGTTGTGGATTTCAGCAAATTTGTCGTCCACACCATGATGACTACAGATCCGTTGCTAAGCGCCCCACAGACGCCAGCCAGCCCACCTGACATAACACAAATGGCTCTGCAGGTAATGCCCAGCCCAACAAGGGACGCGCATGCATCATCCTCATCCATGCCCCCCGTGCAGCGGCAGCTGGAATACAGTCAGTACCAACCTCAGGCATTCTCAGACCTGGTTGTTGGTCCAAGCAGCCTACCTGGTCAGGAGCCTGCATTCGTTGTGCTTGGCAGTGCCAAGGTTTTTGAGACACTCACAGCCACACACATCGACGTCATGTCAGATGAGCGCCTCAAGAGCAACATCAGCCTCTCAGAAGTCGATGCTCTCTCTGCGTTGGACAGAGTGGGCATCTTTCAATACCAGATGACCGGCGATCCAGACAGCCGGCAACAGATTGGCATCATAGCACAAAATTTGCGTGCAGAGCTGCCTGACACGGTGGGCCAGGACCCTGAAAGTGGCTTGCTGTCAGTCAAGCTGGACAAGCTGGTCATATACACCTTGAAAGGGGTTCAAGAGGCTGCCAAGGCCCTCAGAGAGCTTGATGCCAGACATCGCCTAGGCATGCATATGCTGACTGCTTTTGCATCAGCCCAGAATGCATCTCAGAACAGCAAAGCAGGCAGCTTCAATGCCGCCGTCATAGACTCAGACAAGGAGTCTGACTCAGACATGTCAGCCACTGACGCTGTTGATCTTGATCAAATGGACACATCTACGCCTTCAGATCCAGCGTCCATACACTACAGCAGCTTCACAGATGATTCAGCCTTGGTTCAGCATATGATGACACAGCTTGGTGAGACCAATCCTGGACTGCCCATCAAGGTGGGCAAGCTGTTGCAGCAGCTGGGTCATCCCACATGGGATGCTTTTCTTGAGGCTCAGACCACTGCCATTCTTGCAAGGGATGGTACAGCAAGGTCCCGCGGTGGAGCCTTTCTTGCGTTGCTCAAGAAGCAGGAGCAAGCTGCCAAGCTCAGGCAAGCTCGCCATCACGCCAAGTGATTGTGGTCCAGTTTCGTTGCAACTGCTGTATTGTCATCAAGGTTGAAGAGCATGCGTTGCGCAGCATGCGTTGCGCAGCAACCTGCTGCCATGACTGTTGATGCATTTGCAGGGACTTTGAAGCACTGATCATGGTTCAATCTTGATGGGTCTCAGCTATGTTTTGCTATGTTGCTCTTGATATATCTCAAGAGTGACCAGTTGTGAACATGGACAGTGTCTTTACATCTTGCAATGCTTGCAGACAAATTGAGGAGCAAGCAGTACACAGGACCAACAGCGCCTTGCATGGCTACCAGCAGCAACTTGTGGACTGCGTGAGCAAGGGGCAGAACCACATCATTGTGGCCCCCACAGGCAGCGGCAAGACCCATGTTGCTGTGGAGGTCGCTGGCCTGCTGTTCCAGCGCAAGCCTTCTGCTCGTATCCTCTTCTTGACTCCAACTGTGGCTCTAGCAGAACAACAAACAGGTGAGCATCTTGCAGTGTGCACCCGGCAGGCTTGCAGGGATGGCCTGGCAGTTAAATTTGCGCAATTGCTGTATTGCATTATACTCTGCGCAACATGCAACATGGTCATCAGGCTTTGCACAGCCTGTTGTGGTGCCTGGCTGTTCTGCTATGCATCCTTCATCTTGTTGGGTGTTGTTTGCAGTATCAAGACATCATATCGACAGTTTTATACCTACTCATATCGACAGTTCAACTGTACCGTACCCAACTGTACTGTAGTTGTATACCTACTCAACTACACAACATTCTGCATAACAAGCAGGGTGGTTGTCACAATCTGCACAGTTGTTTTACTTTGCATCCGTCATCTTCCATGTGATTTCATGATGCCATTTGCAGTGTGGATCAAAGCGTTAAGACAATATTTTGTTCTGTCAGCCATTCTGCTGTCAATGCAGGTGTCTTCAGGGCTGCCAAGTGCATTCCTGATGGTGTGGCATGCTTCAGCTCAGAGAACCCCATCACCGGTCACCAGTGGCCCTCAGCCATCAAGGCCAACCATGTCTTAGTCATGACTGTGCAAGCACTCCTGAACATGCTAGAAGATGGGGACGCTACACTGCAGGCCTTTGACCTAATGGTGAGTCAGCTTGTTGTCACAAGCCTTCAACTCCATGACTTCTTGCAAAGATCATGGCATGCAAGCAACAGTTAGCAAAGGTAGCGCTAGTCATGCAGCTGTTTACAGTGCTTGTCTTGTCCTGCCAACCGTTGTCAGTAAGCATCTGCGCTGCATTACAGCCCACAAGCACTTGCTTTCTTCACCTTTGCCAAAGCTTCAGTATAGAACCCGTCTGTGACTGCAGGTGTTTGATGAGTGTCATCACACTCAGAACAACCATCCTTTCAACAAGGTGGCTCTGAAGTACAGACAGCTCACACATCAGCAGCAAAGCTGTCTGCAGGTATGGTATAGTACAACCGCTGTGCATGATCAGCTTTGGCCTGTTGCATAGCGCGTTAACAGCAATGCATCATGCATCGTGTGCCTGGTGTCTTTCATGCTGCTTTGGCTGTGCCCAACTTAAGGTTTGCATTGCAAACAAAAAGCATCTGTGCAAGCCATGTTAGGTTCAGCAGAGCCATGTAGTGACATAAACAACACATTCTGTGCATCTTTTGACTTGTTTTCCTTATACTGATCCTGCTGCGCAGGTGCTTGGGCTCACTGCTACACCAGCTGTGGACTCCAGCCTGGTAAGCTCCATACACAGCTGGCCTTGCTGCTTTACAACAGCAGATTGGCGTGCCTGACTAGTCTGTGACTGCAGCTGCACAACAATGCATGCCATGCACACAAACAGATATGACACTGCAGCCTCAAGCCTGATGTCACAAGAGGTCCACAACATCTGCATGCTCATGACTGCATGATCGTATCACTGCATAGTACTGATGTTGACAGCAACGACATATTTCTGTGACCACAGGTCAAACCTTGTTTGCTCAAACTGCTGTTCATGCTGCAGACTCAGACATACGCGCTGCAAGACAGACTCCAGAAGAACATGTGCGCAAGCTACCTGATCATCTCAGCTGACCATGTTGAGGTGAAGCAAGTAGTGGGCGAGACACGAGAGATCACAAGGCTGGTTGCCACCAGATATGAGGATGTCACCTTTGCCATGGACCTTGGCACAGTGCTCCTTGATCACCTCAAACTGTTTACTGAGCCAGACTCCATGACTGTGATAGGTGAGCTTTTGGCACAGTGCTCATTGATCATCTCACACAGATGACTGAGCTTGACTCCATGACCTTGATGGGTGAGCTTTGCTGTTTGGCAACATGGTGCATTGTCATTTTGTCTGCACTTCTGCTGTATGCTGGTGCTCCTGCTGTTGCTGCCACAACTATCTAGGATCATGTCATGTACTGACAAGCGTTGATGCTCATTTTCTTACTTTCAACATCCAACTTGTTTCCTGGATTTCCATGCAAAGACACAGCAGCATTTCAAAGGCTGAGCACAGTTTGCTTAGCTACTGGCCTTCTCCACATGAAAGGATATTGGCATGGTGCAAATTTCACCTATGTGTTCACGCAGGTGCTGATGCACTCGCAGAGATTACAAGCAGCCTGAGAGATGGCAGATGGTCAGCACGGCTGAAGCACTGGCTCACAACTCAGGCAGCCACTGTCCCTCAGACCTCAACTCATCTCAGAGCCCACCTTGCTCTGTTGCAAGATTGCAATATAGTTCTGAGTCTGCTCAAGGATACTGGCTTTGAGATGGCATTACAGTACCTGGCCAACAAGTGTGTAGCTAACCAGCACTTGACTGGTCAGCACAGCACAAGAGAGCAGGATGACACAACCAACACAGATCAGACGGCCCCAGCACATGCTGCTGGGTTCAGCGCCAGCAAAGCATTGGTCAGTGAGGCTGCAGCAGCAAGTCTGAGCAGATCGCTGATACAAGATCTGTCAGAGAAGGTTTCACATCTGCAGCTAGCCTTGGATGCCCTGGCAGTAACACAGGCTGGGGCAAACATCAGCTTTCCCAAGTTCAAGGAGCTGGTGACAGTGCTCACAGAAATGCAAGGGAAGAAGAGTGCCTGGCACGGCATCGTCTTTGTCAAAGAGAGGCAAAGCGTCCATGCTATTGTTTCCATGCTGCGTAATGTCCCACAGATGGCATCCATCAGCTTTCACCCCTTCACTGGACGATCAACAAACAGCAAGCGCCGAGTGGACCCCCATTTATCTTCTATCCCAAGGTTTGGTTTGGCAGCCCCAGACCAAAATTTGGGATCGAGGAGAGGTGGCATGAAGCTGAGGGACCAGAAGAATGCGTTGTCCCAGTTCAGGCAAGCTGAGGACATGACTGTGTTGGTGGCCACAGCTGCAGCCGAGGAGGGCCTGGACATCACCAACTGCGAGCTGGTGGTTTGCTACACCGTGGTGGAGACAGGCAGAGAGATGATGCAGAAACGGGGCCGGGCAAGAATGCCAGGCTCGGAGTTTGTTTGTATTGTTGAGGAGCATGATCAGCCCAGGGTAGAGCATGCACGCATGGCAGAATGCAATGCAAGAGTGGCTCAATTGCTTGTGTCACATAAGTCTGTATAGTGTGTAGGTTGCTTCAGTGTGAGTCTCACCGTTGAATCAACCTACAGCATGTCAGCCATGCTAACGAATACAGATGTATGTGACACATGCAACAGAGGTTCTCTTGCATTGCACTCTGCCATGGAGCGCACGAGATCCCTGCGAAATCGTGTCGGAGCTGTTTCCAGGATTGCCAAGCCGTTTCCTCGCAGCGTTTGTAAGATTGACAGGTCATTTAGATCATTTTGCTATCTCACATCATACAGTTCTCCAGGACACCTTGACTTACAACTAATGCAAGCTACACTACAGTAACTGTAGCAGGATAGATTGGACATGGACGCACTCCTCATTTCTTGCTATATGTCCTGTATTTTTACAAATCAAACTGGTCAAACCAAGCACTGCATCATTACAACGCCTCAATACTTGGGCTGCACAGCCAGTTACTGTGCACGGAAATCGCATTATTGAAATCTAGGAACATGCAAACTGCTGCACAAATTGTCTACAAAACACTATGTTCATCGATGCAGGTTGCACTGAGCGTTCTCACCGTCACATACTCTGGTAGGCATGCTGTTTGACTGGTATACATATCATATATTAGTCATCCTCACTGTTCAGTACGTCTGCAATGGCCAGCACATCAGGGTGGTTTGGCCCTAATGCTTTGTTCTGGATGTCGTATGCCCTCTGTAACAAGGGCCTGCCAATGTCATCTCGCCCCTGCACTCACCACAAGCTCAGACTGAGCTACAGCAAAGCCAACATGCTGTGCATCATGACAAAGCTGGTGACAGTCATTTGGCTGCAGAGTGCGAATGTCTCCATCTGTAGTGCACTGCTGATACTCAGTGACTCATGGCAAATGCACAGCACTAATGAGGCCAAGTTGCTCCTCCTATACACACCTTGAGTATGCTGAGTCTCTCAAAACCACCAGAACATTATCTGCAGACTGCAATTGTGCATCACAGACACCGTGCATGAGAGCAGATCTAACACAGGTATGCTACATGCAGCATTGTCTGATGGGGAACTATCAGATCTGGCACAGCTTCCAATGCAGGGAACTCGAGTCGCATCTGCCAGCAGGAAGAAACAAAACCCCACTACAGTCGTCACTTTTCAGTCTAAACCGCAACTATCAAGAGGCTGCTCACCTGTTCCAGATGCAGCACAGCCAAGTCTGTCAGGCAGTGGGCGACATCTGCGTGGTCAGGCCCTCGCGCCTTCTCATAGATACGCAGGGCCCGCTCATACAGGGGCTGCGCCTTGGCAAACTCCAGGCGCTGGTTGTACAGGATGGCTATGTTGGTCAGGGACTCTGCTACATCTGGGTGATCAGGGCCCAGGGCCCTTTCTCGCGCTGCCAGCTCTGCTTCATATGCCCTTGGATCATCCTGACTGTGCTCTGCAGACAATGCAGGCATGACAGGTTAGGAAAGTCTGTTTTGTGCCGCTAGCTGTGCATGTTATGCCTGGCTCATGCTGTCTGACAGCACTGCACACATGTGGGTCAAGTGCACACACGTGAGTCAAACGCAAGGAAGAACTTTGCACAAAATGTGCACATGTCAGCGCAGCAGGGCTGAGGGCTGTTGTCAGCACTGCTTCACTGTGGGAGTCACCCTGTTTGCTGCTTGACAACTACTGAGCACCAGACAGGTGAAGCAGAAGTCAGTGAACCACCATACAGTGCCATATCAGGACAATCATGTTGTGTATCTATATCATAACCCGTAGACAGAAGCGCTGCAATGTAAAGCCTGTTTTCAACTCATATAGTGATACATTGTGGGTTTAGGGTTCATATGGTACATATAGTCATACACATGCAGTACCTGCAAGAGCATGGTCTTGCGCTTGATGTTGCCCTCGTTGCGCTGCCGCTGCCTGATGCACATGCTGTTGCGCTGCCTTGTCAGCATCACTCTTCTTCCTGCTTGCATTTGCCGCCGGCTTCTTGGCAGGTGCAGGTGCTGACGAGGAAGAGGCAGCAGCAGGAGGGGGGCCAGGAGGGGGCCCTGTGGGCCCCCCATCTCATTGTCCAGCTGCTCCTTGATCTTTGGATTGAGATCTTCAGGCAGGTACTTCTGGACTGATGGACCAACCTGTATGCAGCTTGGCAGCATTGATACACATGCACATTCATTCATTCATTCATTCATTCATTCATTCATTCATTCGACATGCGTGCCTAGCGTCTGGCACAAATAGGCAATGACTGACAATATGCATGCCCGAAAGATCTTTTTAGCAGAGCCATGCTGTGTGTCTGCTAAGGCATAAGACAACCAAATGCAAGTTCTTCAATTGTACACTACAGTTTGTGCAGCCCGACAGCCGCGCTGTGTAGTGGCGTGTAATAAGTGTCACAACAGGCAAGGATCTTGGATTTTGCTGTGTAGAGAGGCAAGACTTGCCCTGCACGTACCTAGCTCATGACTGGGCGGAAAGCATGACCACCATTGTTGTTATTGCTATCATGACTATTATTAACGTCAATGTGATTATTGTTATTATTTGTTTGATAATTACCTTGCTGTACAGTAACAGTGTGACCTTCACTGCCTGACTTCGCACTTCAGCATTGGCACTGGTGAAAGCGCTGCCCACAAACTTCATGAGGGGCTCCAGCTGGAACCCCCCCTCAGACCCCTTGCTGACCCCAAACAGGGGCACTAAAGAGTTGATGAGCTGCAGGCGGCCAAATACTGGCCGCCATGCATTCTGGTTCTTGACAGGCCGTGTGAACGCTGCCAGCATGCCTGACATGTTCACGTCCTGTCTGTGCGCTAGCCATAGCACTGTGTCTGTGCTAGAGTCCCTGCAGAAATGCAAGCTCTTCATGATTCCGTTCATTCATTCGTTTGTTTAGTTTGCTTGTTCGTTTGTTCACTTGGTGAGTGTCCTCCCCTAGGGTCAGGGGTGTAAGGTTCTGAGTAGCTTTCTACATGAGGTCCTGTTTTGGCAGTCAGAGCACCAACAACATTGTGTGTTGGTGTGTTCTGAATCAGACTGAACCACTTCATGCTGACCTCCAGGACTGGACCAGGGCATCTTTTGCCTTTCAGTCAACAACATCACAGCGTCTCAGGCAGCTTATCATGTGTCCTGAAAGTCCTAGCCAGCTGAGCCTAAGCACATGATTTGGCTTGAGATCAAGGCGCAGCAAGGGACAAGACACACTACCTGCACTGTGATCAAAGCTGCCACAGCATAGCAGACATACATGGTTTGCATAAAGACGCGCCTTTACCCGCATGCATGAATTGTCAGCACGCCTTGCAAAGGCATGAGTGTGTGTCTCATGCATGGACATCTGATCTGAAGGTTGGCATGCATCATAAACAATTGTTCAACCATGCCAGAGTTCACACCTGATGCGGGTGTTGTTGTCGCCAGCTTTATCAATGAGGATGGGCAGCAGGTCAGACACCAGGGAGGCCACCTCCCGCCCTCCAGCCTCAGAAGCATACTTCTCTATCAATGCTCGCAGTACCTGTACACCAGTGTGAAAGCTGGAGAGACAATTGGAGAGACAAGAGTTGTCCTGCACATACCCAGCTCATCATGAGCTGCAAAGCGTTATTGTTGGTATCATCAATATTGTTGTTGTTGTTATTGTGATTATTATTAGTATTTTTATTGTTATTATCATTACTGTTATTGTTACTACTGTTATTGTGAAAGCTGTGCCAGCCAGACTGTGCATGCTCTTGCGGGCTGTTGAGCCTTTGCCTTCTTTTGGTAGGAAGGAGTTGAATGGGTGGGCATCTGAGCAGGGTTGCAGCCCTTCCAGCAGGCGTGTGGTGACAGGGCCGAGCTTGTAGGGGAGATGACGAGCTTGCAGTGGTGGTAAAGCTTCCATGCATACAGGGTTCCAGGATCGGAGTGTAACAGAGTACTCATGCTGCAGAGGGGGCTGTTGAAGCACTAGCTGACTGAAACAGGAGCAATTCCTTGCCAGGATCAATGCCCTCTTTTTCTACTGTTCAGCTTGAGCTCAGCGTAGGGAATATGAAACATGTACAAAAAGCATTTGGGCTGGTTCAAATGCTGCTCATGCATCATGCAGCCTCTGCATTGAGGCTGTGCGCATCATCAATTGAGCTAAATCCTGTGTGTGAAATCAGTCCTGAATGTGAGGCCAAATCCAAATGTCACACAGATCCTGAACGTGGGATATATCCTGAATCAAGCTGACTTGACATGCAGACATGCAGCACAAATGATGATTACCTGGAGGGTGAGCTGGAAGACATTGGCAACCTTGTCCTGCACGCTTCTCAGCAGGGCCCTAGAGAGGGCCTTGAACAGATCCCCCTTGTGCCCCTGGACCCCACCCCCCTTCAAGACCTTCTCAATGCTCATCAGAGCTGCCTCCCTGAGTTGCCATGTCTTGCTGTACATGGCCCGCACTGTGTACTCCCCCACTGCATCTATTAGTGCCTCTGCGTCCTTGGCGTCTGCCAGGGGGAGGGGCTCTGGGGCGGGAAGATCTGGCGGGAAACCCTCTGGGAGATGCTCTGCAGATGCAAGGGTACATTGATTTCACATGTAAATTTGAAGGGAAGACACAACAGTTGGAGAGCAGTCACAAACTCTCAGAAACATTCCAGGATATTTATAATGCTGGAGTTGATGCATTGATGAGTGACCCTGTTTGTTGGGCATCTGCTATGAAGCACTATTTTACAGTACCAGCTAAGCTGCATCACTAGCTCAAGTAAACACAGACGCGAAGCATGTCCCCTACTTGAGTGGACGCAGAGAGATTGCCTGTCTGGGACATACAAGTAAACAAAGATGCAAGGCCTGTCCACAAGCCGTCTTGCAGAAGCATGATGGCTTGCAAACAGGCATTGATGTGAGCATGCAGGTTGTATCACCCCATGACACAGGCAGGCAGGCAGGCCACATGCTGTTGCTGAGCATACAGAGACAGAAGGTACCTTTTGGAGGGGCAGGGGGCTGGTCTGGCCTAGCCCTTGGGGCAGCTACAGGGTCAGGCAGGGTAGGGGGATCATCGTCATTGCCTGTGTAGGAGCCCCTTGCCCTTGCCGGCCTGTCATCATAGGCCTGAGCTGGCGTCCTATCACTGTTGGAGTCCTCCCTGTGTAGCGGTGGTGCTGCAAACACAGCAGTACGTTCCAGCCAATACTTGCACCGTCCAGAAGTTGTATTCTAGCAGCTTAACAGCTGCTTTTCAATCAGCAGCTGCATATTTGTCAGGCTCTGAAATATAGTCCATAAATTACAGTGTCTGAGATACAGTCTTTCATTTAATGTGTTCAAATCACAGTCCCTGGGATTCAGGCTCTGATTTGCAGTTTCTGAGATGCAGTCTTTTGACTCACAATCTCTGAGAATTGATGTTCAACATACCAGGTGCATGTGGCCGCCACATTGGTGCAAGAGCTGACAGCCAAGCTGACATCTGTCATTGGCACCAGCGTACTGACCTATATCAGCTCAATTGTAACCAGTGTTGAATGAGTGATGTATGGCCCTGAGACTCCATGTGAATCATTGACAAATCCAATCATCCGGACGTGTCAGAGTTCAAGTGGTAAATTGCACTCCTGATAATAACATTGTCAAAGTGCTCACGCTGAACACAGGCAACCCCAGTCAACCTGGCATGTCAGAGTTCTCGAGATGACAACATCATCAAACAGCTCATGCTGTTCAGGTAGGTGCATTCACCTTGTGGTGGTGATGCAGCATCTGGCTCCTGAGCTGTTGAGGGCATGGCTGCAGCGCCTCCAGAGGGCTGAGAGCGCAGTGGGGGCATGGCAGCATTGGAGGGGGCCTCCGACAGCTGCCCTGAGCTGGCTCTTCCAGAACTGGCGGCAGAAGCCTTCCTACTGCACATACAGACGCAAGGGATTGACAGAAAAGAAAAGAAAAGAAAAGAAAAGAAAAGAAAAGAAAAGAAAAGAAAAGAAAAGAAAAGAAAAGAAAAGAAAAGAAAAGAAAAGAAAAGAAAAGAAAAGAAAAGAAAAGAAAA